>Ga0326728_10021795_pt1 | contig 11988 bp, 10 predicted proteins | sample MB3enrmetagenome_FD_207602 | JGI IMG/M metagenome (GOLD analysis project Ga0326728, IMG submission 207602) | Lab enriched peat soil microbial communities from McLean, Ithaca, NY, United States - MB31MN | ecosystem: Environmental > Terrestrial > Soil > Wetlands > Peat | place: USA: New York... | reverse complement strand
CGGGAACGATCATCGTCGGGGCTCCTCTCAAATATGAACGACCCCCGAGAGCGGCTCGGGGGTCCCTATATAGGCGCTGAAACGCGCCGTGGTTACTTGACGACGACCGGCGTGCCGACGTGGACGCGGCTGTAGAGGTCGATAACGTCAAGATCGCGCATGCGGATGCAACCCGACGAAACCGCCTGGCCGATCTCCTCCGGCTCGTTGGTGCCGTGGATGCGGTAGAGCGTGTCGCGGGGGCCCTGATAGAGATAGAGCGCGCGCGCGCCGAGCGGGTTGTCGTAGGCGCCGGCGAGCGGGCCGTGCTGCAAGTAGACCTTGAACTCCGGCCAACGATCCATAATCGAGGCGGTCGGCATCCATTGCGGCCATTCGACCATATGGCCGACGGTGGCGCGGCCAGTCCAGCCATAAGCCTCGGCGCCGGTGGCGACCTTGTACTGGATCGCCTGCTTGCCCGGCAGCACGAAGTAGAGATTGTGCTGGTTGGTGTCGACGACGATTGTGCCCGGCGCTTCGCCGGTCGGATCGGCAATCCGGTTGCGGACGATCGGGATCGACCACTCTTCCGGCGGCGCAAGCGCCATCATCGCCTTGTCGCGCGGCGTCATGTGGGTTTCGAGCGTCGCTGTCTGCATTTCGATGGGTGAGCAGCCGCTGAGCAGTGCGCCCGCCGTTAGAACCGCCGCGATCAGAAATCCCTTGCCCATCATGAGTCCGCCTGCCCCTTTAAAATTCACAACCCGGAAACCATAATGCGAAGTCGTTTATCGTTTCTTCCCCCGGATACCGATTGTTTACGCGAACCGCCTCGCTCGCGCCACCCTTTCGTCAGCCGGGGGCCGCATTTTGTCACGTCGTCCTTTTACGGGACGCCGATGACGCAGATAATACAAACTGTTGTGAGGGCGGGCGGCGGCCTCAGGCGCGCGCGCGGCGCGTGGCCGCATCGGCGAAGCGGCGCGCCCGGCGCTTCATCAGCTCGAAGCCGTGCGCGGCGACCGTGGCGAGGGCGAAGGCGGCCCCGCCGCCGGGCTTGAGCGACAGGGCGAGATCGACCAGCTCGAGCCGGTCGCGCCAGGCGCGGTCGATCATCGGATGGCCGGCGACGGCGCAGGAATCGACCAGCGACAGAGCCGGATCGCGCTCCAGCCGGCGCGACAGGTCGAGGGTCGCCTGCACGCCGGGCGAAAAGGCGGCGAACCGTTCGTCATAGGCGGTCTTCCAATAGAAGGCGCGGTTCCCCGCCCGCAGCACCGCGGCGGCGGCGATCGGCTCGTCTTTGAGGGTCAGGGAATGGATCTGGAGAGCGCCGTGCGCGGCGAAGCGCGCCAGCGTCTCGCGGGCGAAGGCGGCGCGTTCGGCGTGGGCGTCGAGCGCCGACCGGCGCGCGCCCTTCCAGCCGCTATTCTCCACGGCGAGGAACCCCTCGATCGCCGACGCATCGGCGCCGACGCGCGATTCCAACCGGCCAAGCTCCTCCAGGCGCCGCCGCTGGCGCGCCCATTCCTTGCGCCGCCGCTTGTCGAGCCGCGCCTCGAAGCTCGCTTTCGCGCCGGCGACGAGCGCCGCGCGCCGACGCCAATGGGCGGCCTTCAAGCTCAGCGAGCGGCGCGCGGCGAGCGCGGCGGCGGCGGCGGCGACGGGTCCGTCGACAGTCGAGAAGGGCAGGCGCAGTCCGACGAGACCCGGACTCTTGGCGCGAAGCGCGTCGACGAGCGTGGCGAGCGCCTCCGTCGCGGCGTCCCGGTCGAGCAGGATCGCCGGCAGCGCGGCCTGCTCGCTGCGCCACAGGCTCGCCAGGCCGAAGCGAAGGCGCGGCGGCGCGATCGCGGCGAGGCCGATCAGCGCGTCGCGGTTCCCGTCGCGCCAGACGAGCAGCGTCCGCACGCGCGCGCTCGCCAGCCGCTGCAGCGCGGGGATGAGGAAATCGGCCTCGGCGAACGCGTTGGGCTCGCCGGCGCGGGCGGCGAGGTCGCGCCAAGCGGCCTCGAAGCGCGGCAGGTCGCGGCGATCGACGCCTTCGACAAGGGCCGTGGAGCCGTCCGCCGCGCCGGTCACAGTGGGATCGCTCCCGCTTTGACCGCGGCGACGAAATCGGCGTCGACGCGCGCATAGAGTCCGGCGCGGCGGTCGTCGAAATAAACGGGATCGCCGCCGCGCTCGGGGTCGAAGCCCTCAGCGACCAGCTCGACCTTGCGCGGCTTGAAGGTGCCGGTGAGGTCGAGCTTCGGCCGGAAGCGCAGGAACAGCGGCCGCGCATAGGCCGGCAGGCGTTCGGCGAGCTCGGCGCGCAGGCCGGCGAGGTCGAATTCCGCGACGTTGTCGACCACCAAAGCCGCCATGCCGGCGCGGCCCTCGTGGCCGGGCGCCTCGACGCCGTAGACGGTCGCCTCGAGCACGCCGGGGAAAGCGGAGATCGTCTCGGCGACTTCGGTCGTCGACACGTTTTCGCCTTTCCAGCGAAAGGTGTCGCCGATGCGGTCGACGAAATAATAGTAGCCGCGCGCGTCGCGCTTCAGCAGGTCGCCGGTGCGGAACCACGCGTCGCCGGGCTTGAACACGTCGCGCAGGATCTTCGCCCGCGTCGCCGCAGGGTCGCAATAGCCGTCGAACTTCGCCGCCGGTTTGCCGGGATCGTCGAGGATCTCGCCGAGCAGCTCGCCGGGTTCGTCGACCCCGCATTCGAGGCAATGGCCGCCGGCGTCGCGCCTCTCGACGTTCCCGTCGACGTCGAAGGCGACGGTGCGGATCGGAAAGCGCTTCGCCGCCCACCCCGGCAACCGGCCGACCGCGCCGGGGTGCGAATCGAAGTTGAACAGCGCGACGTTGCCTTCGGTGGCGGCGTAGAACTCCAAGACCTCGGGAATGGCGAAGCGCGCCTGGAACGCGGAGAAGATGTCCGGCCTCAGTCCGTTGCCCACCGCCATGCGGATGCGGTGGGCGCGATCCGCGGCGCCTGGCGGCGTGTTGTGGAGGTAGCGGCACAATTCGCCGACATAGATGAACATCGTGCAGTCGCGCCGGATCGCGTCGTTCCAGAACTCGTGGGCCGAGAACCGCTCGCGAATGTAGCACGAGCCGCCGACCGTGAGCGCGACGCCGACGGCGATGACGCCGCCGTTGGTGTGATACATCGGCAGGCAATCGTAGATCCGGTCCTCGGCGCGCGCATTCGCGGCGGCGGCGAAGCCGACCATGATGCGCAGCGCGCGCGAGTGGGTGATGCGCGCCGCCTTCGGCAGGCCGGTGGTGCCGGAGGTGTAGATGAACAGCGCCGGGTCGTCGATCGTCATCGCCGGCCGCTCGTCGGCCGCGAGCGGGTCGGCGGAGAAGCCCTCGACTTCGAGATCGACGCGCTTCTCGCCGCTCGCCGCCGCGCCATGGGCGAAGAGCGGCGGCGGCGCGCCGAGCTTGGCGAGGCCGGAGGCGAACTGCGCCAGGAGTTGCGCTTCGACGATCGCCGCCTTGGCGCCGACGATGGCGAGCGAATGGGCGAGCGAAGGGCCGGCGAGGTTGGTGTTGACCAACGCCGTCGCCACCCCGGCGCGCGCCAGCCCGAGCCAGATCGCGACATATTCCGGGCGGTTGGCCATCATCAGGCAGACCGCGTCGCCCTTGCCGAGCCCCTGCGCGCGGGCCCAGCGCGCGTAACGGTTGGCGCGCGCGTCGAGCTGGCGGTAGGTGAACGTTTCGGGCTCGCCGATCAGCGCCGGCCGGTCGCCGAAGGCCTCGGCCCAGCGTTCGAGATAGTCGCCGAGCGTCAGGTTGCGGTTCTCGGGGATCGGCCGGGTGCGCTTGAGCGCGCGCAGAATGCCGCGGGCGTAGGCGATCTCGCTCCTCAGTCGCGCCAACATGCGGGCGTTCGCTCCCGTTGCGTTTTTTTGTTCAACTTGGTTCGTGTATGAACCAGGTCGAATTGAAATGACAAGCGCCGGCGCGGGGCGCGCCATTGGCAGATCGACGTGTCTTGCTCTCGCGCCAGCGGTTTGGACCTGATGCGCGGCGCCCGGACACGCATAGCTCCGAAGGGCGGAGTTCAACCCCACTCGAGCTTTCCGCCAGCCCGCAGGGTCTTTCAACACGATCGCCCTATTGTTGACGATCCCGCGCCGCCGGAGCAACGGAAGGAGCGCTCCAAGGGTGGCGCCCCGGGTCAAGTCATAGCCGCCGACTTCCCTCTGACGGCTTCCCTTTGACGGCTCGAGGGGACGACGACCGCCGATATCTGCGTTTTCAGCCGACGAGGGCGCAGCGTTTCTGCGGAGTTCTGCGCGACGGGCCGAGGTCGACATCGAGAGCTACGGCGACGAATTCGCGACGCCAGTCGCCGTGTCGATCCGGCCGGCGAACACGCCGGTCCTGGTCATCCGCTCGATCGGAATGGGCCCTGCGGTGCGAAAGGGCTGCTTCAGCGCAGGGCGCTCGAGGCTCGACGTCTTGACGAGGCGGAGGAGCGCCGGTTTGGCGCTTCCGCCGATGAACGTCAGTACTTCATTTACCACCTTACGAATTATAAATTTAACAAAGGTCGTATATAGCAGTCAGCGTGCCTAAAGGAAACATATATGTTTTCGTTTCTAAAGAATAATTTTTCGCTCATTGCCGTAGAAGCAGAGGTTAGGGCGGATAGACGTATCTACGAGCGCGCGCTGGAAGTGTTCGTCAAACGCGAAACGATGAATTCATATTTGTCTCAATTCGTTTTCGTGCTTGTCGCCATCGCCGGATACTCCCTTCGTATTCATAGTGTATTTTCCATCGGAATTCTCCACGTTTTGGTCGATCAATTGGCGCGTCGCAGTCTTGTGCGCTTGTCGCAGGGCCTTCGGCAGGGCGACCCGGACGCCCGATTGCTGCGCCATATCGAACATGTCTTTTACGGCGTCGGTTTCGTTTGGGCGATGGTGGCGTGGCCGCTGGCGGAATCCCTGGACGGACTTCGGCTGGTGCTCACAGTCGTTTCGGCCGCAGGTCTGCTCGTAATGGCCAATTCGACATGCTACGCGCCCAAGGTCTTCCAAGCCACGATCATTGGTTACGCGCTCGCAATGGCGCTGGCGATCCCCGTAATGACGACCATACCCTGGTATGTCTTCGGCGGCGCCATTGCCGCTTTTCTCGTCGTTGTCATGGCGGTCGGCGCGGGGACCGCCAGACAGTTGCTGCAAATGCTCCATATGCAAGTCGAGCGCGACAAAGCGATAGAAGAACAAAAACGAACCATCGCAGCTCTGGATTCGGCCCGCAAAGCGGCAACGCACATGGCCGAAACCGACAGCCTGTCGGGACTCGCCAATCGATTCCTGTTCATGACGAAGCTGGATGACCTGATTGCGAAAGAGGAGCAAATTTCGCTGACATTGTTGGACGTCGATCTCTTCAAGAACATCAATGACGCCCTTGGACATAATACAGGCGACGAGGTGTTGAAGTTGATAGGCGGCGTCCTGGCGACTTTTGAGCAAGGACTCTGCTTCGCCGCTCGTCTGGGGGGCGACGAATTCGCGTTGGTCGCCGATCGCAGCCACAATCAGCGGAACGGCGACGAAATCATATCGGCGATCAAGAAGCAGATCGATTGCGTGCGAACTGCGAATTTGGATCTTCCCGCCATATCGATCACCGCAGGCAGCGCCTATTTCCCCCAAGATGCGAGCAATGGTTCGGACCTGCTCGCCGCCGCGGATATTGCGCAGCGGGAGGCCAAGAAGACGCGGCGCGGCGGCCATCTCGATTACAGCGCAAGCTTGTCGAACACGTTCCGGAGAGAAACGCGGATCGCTCACGCGATCAGTCGGGCCATCGCCTCTCGCGAGCTGTTCCTGTGTTTCCAGCCGAAGATCAATCTGCGCACCGGACGCGTCGCGGGCGCCGAGGCTCTATCGCGCTTTTCCGCGGAAGGTCTCGCCGGCTACTCCCTGGAAGAGATCTTCGAGGTGGCTGAGAACCGGGGACTCGCGACGGTCTTGGACGAGTTGGTCTTGGACCGTTACCGGGAAGCTCTGGTTGCTTTGAGAGACGAGCATTCGATAGCGCTGCCGACGTCCGTCAACCTATCCGGCGCAATTCTCAAAACGCACGATCGGCTTCTCGCCAAGCTGAACCAGCTGATCGCAGATGGACTGCCGCCGGCGCTCATCCGCGTCGAAATAACAGAAAATGCGATCTACGGCAGAGGTCAGGACGCCGTCATTGAGCTCCTCAACCGAATCGTGAAGCTCGGCTTCAGCCTTGCGCTGGACGATTTCGGAACGGGCAGCGGAGCGCTTCAGCACGTGACCAGCCTTCCGGTCAGCGAGATCAAAATCGATCGATCTTTTGTTTCCGGAATGAGTTCAGACCGCAGGAAAGGCGCCGTCGTAAAAGGATTGATCGTAACGGGGCGGGCGATGGGCATCGACATTGTCGCCGAAGGAGTCGAGACGGAAGGGGAAGCCACTCTGTTGCGATCGATGGGCGCGCAGTTTGCGCAAGGCTACCTTTGGTCAAAACCGATACCACTCGCCCAATTTGTCGCGTTCGTCCGCCTATTCGGCCCAAGCGCCACGCATGATATGTCCGGAAGGGCGGAAAACGACTCGACGACGCGCAGCAACGCGCCTCTCGAGGCGCCGCCGGACGGTCGCCAACGACTGGCGTCCGTTCGCAGCTCAGCCTCATGCGGCTGACTCTCGAACGTCGGGAAAGGCGGATCGCTGTCGTAATTGCTGTCGTAGATGTGGGCGACCGAGAGAGCGGAAATCCGCCCATGGTCGCCGAAGGCGCTCTGGCGGCGTCGTGTCCGGTTTGGAGAACCGCCGCACTGGCTCGCGGCAAGCCGTGACGGGCGCAGACCAGTCGCCGCGGCTGAGCAGACGCAAGACCGCTTCCCGCCCAAGCGTGACATGCCTCGCGGATTTCAGCGCGTCGCGAAGGCGCGCCAAACTCTTCAATGCAAAGGCGGTCTTTGACGCCGGTCTTTTCGCGTCTGCGCGGCGTTACCCGAGCAGGCCGCCGCGCCGCGGCGCCAGCGGGTTGTCGGCGAGCGCGGCGAGGTCGGGGGCGTCGAGCAGCGGCGCGCCGGTCAGCGCCGCCCACAAAGCCTCGATCCGGGCGGGCGCGACGCCGTCGGCGATGACGACGAGGCGGCTCAGCCGTTCGCCGTCCGGCCAGGCGGGCAGGATGCGCGGGGCGTGGAAGACGTGCTGCGCGCCATGGATCAGCAGCGGCCGATCGGGATTGTCGGCGAGGCCGATGAGGCCCTTCACCCGCAACAGGCGCGGCCCGAGCAATTCGCTGAGCAGGTCGAGGAAGCGTCCGAGCGCCGGCGGCTGGATGAGCGCCGCGCTGGCGAAGACATGGCTCTGCAGCGAAGCGGCGTGGACGATCGGCGGCGCGTCGTCGAGCCGGCGCAAGGCGAACGTCTCGGCGAGGAACGCCTCCGCGTCGAGCTCGCCCGCCGCGACGTCGAGGATCGGCGCGACCGGATTGAGCGCGCCGATCGCCGCGCGCGCCGCGGCGAGCCGCGCCGAGCGCTCGTCGGCGACGACGAGATCGCTCTTGGCGAGGCCGATGCGGTCGGCGAGCGTCGCCTGCCGCCGCGCTTCGCCATGCGCGGCGAGCGTCGCCTCGCCGTTGACCGCGTCGATGAGCGTCGTCACGCCGGCGACGTGGAAGCGCGCCGCCAGCCGCGGGTCGGCGCCGAGCGCGAGCAGGATCGGCGCCGGGTCGGCGAGCCCGGTCGTCTCGAGGATGACGCGCGCGAACGGCGCGATCGATCCGGCGTCGCGCCGGTCGACGAGGTCGTTGAGCCGGTCGACCAGGTCGCCGCGCAACGCGCAGCACAGGCAGCCGGAATTGAGCGAGATGACCTCGCCCTCGACCGCCTCGAACAGCAGATGGTCGAGGCCGATCTCGCCCCATTCGTTGACGATCACCAGCGAATCGGCGAGCGCCGCGCTCTTGAGCAGGCGGTTGATCAGGCTCGTCTTGCCGGCGCCGAGAAAGCCGGTGACGACATGGAGCGGAATGGGGGCGCCGGCGCTCATGGCTCGACCGGCAGGAGCTTGCCGATGAACACTGGCGGCCCCGACGGCTTGCCGTCGGGCGAACCGCCCTTGGGCTCGACCGTGACCGCATAGGTCGCGTCCTCGACGACGGCGCGATCGTAGCCGGCGAGACGCGCGCCGCGCGTCACCGTCGCGGCGTCGATGACGCCGAGCGAGCGCGGCGGCCCGAGCTTCGGATCGATGATCCACAGCTCATATGACCTGTCAGGCTGCGGCGGCGCGGCGAGCGGGCGGACAGTCAGCTCGCGGGTGTCGAGATTGATCGAGGCGACGAAGGCCGGCGAATCGGCGCTCCTTTGCAGGACCGCGACGAACTCGTGCGGCGCGGCCGGGCGCGTCGCTTCGCGCGCGACGACGCCGATCGCCAGCGCCGCCGCGATCCCCGTCGCGCCGATCGCCGCCGCGCGCCAGCGCGCGAGCCGCTTGTGCAGCGCCGCGACCCCGTCGGAGGCGGGCCGAGCGGCGGCGGCGCGGATGCGCGTCTCGATCGCCGGCAGAAAGTCCTGCGGCGGCGCGATCGGCGGCGTCGCTTCGGCGAGCGGCGAAAGGCGCGCCTCCCAGGCGCGGATCGCCGCGTCGAGCGCAGGCTCGCGCCGCCGCCGCGCCGCCAGCGTCGCCCGCTCGCCCGGCTCTAGCGTGCCGAGGGCGAACTCGGCGGCGGCGAAATCGTCGTCCGGCGAGAGGGTCATGACTCCAGACAATCCCGCAATTGCATCAGGCTGCGGCGCAGCCAGGTCTTGATCGTCGCGGTCGGCGCGCCGAAGCGCCGCGCCAGCGCGTCGCGGCTGAAGCCGCGATAATAGGCGAGCAGCACCGCTTCGCGCTTGTCGGCGTCGAGCGCGCCGAGGCAGGCGAGGAGCGCGGCGAGCCGCTCCGAGCGCGCCCGCGCCGCCAGCGGATCGACCGCCTCGGCGGCGGGCTCGAACCCTTCCGGCATCGCTTCGAGTGAAGCCGGGCGGACGCGCCGCACTTCGTCGAGCGCGCGGTTGCGGGCTATCGTCGCCATCCAGGCGAGCGGCGATCCCTTGGCGGGGTCGAATTCGCCGGCCTTTTCCCAGATCCGCACATAAGCCTCCTGCACCGCTTCGCCGCTGGCGTCGCCGCGCGTCAGGATGCGCGCGACGACGCCGTAGAGAAGCGCATGGGTCGAGCGGTAGAGCGTCGCGAAGGCCGCCGCGTCGCGCGCCGCGACGCGGCCGAGCAGCAGGGCGAGATCGTCGCTCGCCGCCGCGGAATCCGTCGCCTCGGGCGTCTCTTCTGCGGTGGACATCGCGCAAATCTATGACGCCGCCGCCTCGCGGCGCAACCGCCGAAAGCAAAACGGGCGTCCACTGGGACGCCCGCTCGCCGCTCGATCATGAGCCTGCGAACCCGCCTCAGCCCGGGATCAGCACCTTGTTGATGACGTGGATGACGCCGTTCGACTGCAGCACGTCGGGGATGGTGATGCGCGCGACGTCGCCCTTGGCGTCGGTGACCGTCAGCGCCGACTTGCCCCAGCGCTCGAACGCAAGCTCTTCGCCCTGCACGGTTTTGAGCGTCAGCTTGCCGCCCATTTCGTCGATCTTACCGGCGATGTCGGCGGCGGTCATGCGACCGGGCACGACGTGATAGGTGAGGATCGCGGTCAGCTTGTCCTTGTTCTCCGGCTTGAGCAGCGTCTCGACCGTGCCTTTGGGCAGCGCGGCGAACGCTTCGTTGGTCGGTGCGAAGACGGTGAACGGGCCGGGGCCTTCGAGCGTGTCGACGAGGCCGGCGGCCTTGACCGCGGCGACCAGGGTCGTGTGGTCCTTCGAGTTGACCGCGTTCTCGATGATGTTCTTGGTCGGAACCATCGGCGCGCCGCCGACCATCACCGTCATGTCGGCGTAGGAGGGGGCGATCGCCAGCGGCGCGGCGATGGCGAAGCCGAGCGCGAGCGCGATCGCGCTGAGCGAAATCTTGGAATGCATGTTGGTCTCCCGTGTCCTGGGCCCGAAGGCCTCCATTGGTCGTCCCTTCGAACGGAACGCAGGGGATACGGACCGCCCCCGTCGGGGTTTCGCCGCCGGCGAAAGAATCTTCGGCCGGCGCCGCGGCGCGAAACTTTCGCGCCGCCCCGCCGTAGTGATCGGGCGCGCTTCTCGCGCGTCGGGAGATTCGACATGACCGCAGCCTCGCGCGCCCTGAGCCCCGCGACGACGCGGGTTGTCCTGCGCCATTCCGCGCTGACGCGGATCTGCCACTGGATCAACGCGGTCTGCTTCTTCGCGCTGCTGATGAGCGGGCTGCAGATCTTCAACGCCCATCCGACGCTGAACTTCGGCCAGACGACCGATTTCGCGCGGCCGCTGCTGTCGCTCGAGCCGAGCGGCTTTCCGTCGTGGGCGACGCTGCCGGAGGCGCAGGACCTCGCGGTCGGGCGACGCTGGCACTTCTTCTTCGCCTGGGCGCTGGTCCTCAACGGCGCGGTCTATCTCGGCGATCTCGTCTTGCGCGGCGGCTTCCGCCGGCTGTGGCCGAGCCCGCGCGACCTCAGGGACATTCCGCGCGCGATCGTCGACCATGCGCAGTTGCGTTTTCCCAAGGGCGACGAGGCGCTCCGTTACAATGTGCTGCAGAAGCTCGCCTATCTCGCCGCGATCGCCGCTTTTCCCGTTCTCGTTCTCGCCGGCCTGACGATGTCGCCGGCGATCGACGCGGCCTTCCCGTGGCTTGTCGACCTGTTCGGCGGGCGGCAGTCGGCGCGCGCCGTCCATTTCCTGTTGGCGAGCTTTCTCGTCGCCTTCGTCGCCGTCCACCTGGCGATGGTCGCGCTGTCGGGGCTCGTCAACAACGTCGTCTCCATGATCACCGGCCGCTATCGCATCGAGGAGGACAACCATGTCGCGTGAGGCGAAGCTCACCCGCCGCGAAACGCTGTTGAAGCTGATCGCCGGCGGCGGCGCGTTGTCGCTTTCCGGCTGCGGTCTCGACGCGCGTTCTCCCGCGGCGCTCGCCGTGCTCGAGAAGGCCGAGACGCTGACGCGCCTTGCCCAGCGCGCGCTGCTCGCGCCGCGCCAGGCGCTGGCGCGCGAATACCGGCCCGAGGACATTTCTTCCTATTTCCGCCCCAACGGCTCGACCGCGCCCGACGACCCCGACTACCAAGGCGCGCTCGCCGCCGGCTTCGCCGATTGGCGGCTCGAGGTCGGCGGCCTGGTCGAGAATCCGCTAAAACTGTCGCTCGCCGATTTGCGCTCGCTGCCGTCGCGCACGCAGATCACCCGCCACGATTGCGTCGAGGGCTGGAGCTGCATCGCCGAGTGGAAGGGCGCACGGCTCGCCAGCGTGCTCGCCGCGGCGCGGCTGAAGCCGCAAGCGCGCTTCATCGCCTTCTTCTGCGCCGACACGCTCGAACAGTCGCTCGACGGTAACGGGCGCTACTACGAGACGATCGATCTCGTCGACGCCGCCCATCCGCAGACGATTCTCGCCTACGAGATGAACGGCGCGCCGCTGCCGGTCGAGCATGGCGCGCCGGTGAGGCTCCGAGTCGAGCGCCAGCTCGGCTACAAGATGGCCAAATACGTCATGCGCCTCGAAGCGATCGACGGCTTCGCCGCGCTCGGCCGCGGGCGGGGCGGATTCTGGGAGGATCGCGGCTACGAGTGGTACGCCGGAATCTAGCGCGTCGCCGCGGTTTGCTTGACGCTCCCGGACCCGCCTGCTAAGCATGCGGAAAGGCGCGCGAGCTAAAAATATGAAACATATCAACGCGTTGCAACTTAAGGCAACGAATCGGGCGGCGGAGCGCCGAGCGCCATGACGATCCGCCTCCATGCCGGCGACCTGCCGGCCGACCACAACCTCGGTCCCATCGTCGCCATCGACACCGAAACGCTCGGCCTCGAAGTCGGCCGCGACCGGCTGTGCGTCGTGCAATTGTCGCGCGGCGACGGCTCGGCCGACGTCG
>Ga0326728_10021794_pt1 | contig 11989 bp, 5 predicted proteins | sample MB3enrmetagenome_FD_207602 | JGI IMG/M metagenome (GOLD analysis project Ga0326728, IMG submission 207602) | Lab enriched peat soil microbial communities from McLean, Ithaca, NY, United States - MB31MN | ecosystem: Environmental > Terrestrial > Soil > Wetlands > Peat | place: USA: New York... | reverse complement strand
ACTTTCTCGATTTGGCCGGTAAAGGCAAAGGGCACAGAATAGGCGTCGCTGACAGGAGTGCCGGTGTCGCTGCCGATGTCCAGAGTTTCCCAGCCCAGGGAGCCGAAGCTCGTGAACCGAGCCTCTCCGGCCGGTTTGCCGTTGATAAAGAGGCGTCCAAGGCGTCCGGTCTCCCCCTGAGTGACGAAGGGGCCCGGTTCCTGTCGGGCCGAGGCGGCGCCCTTCTCGACTTCAAAAACAACCTCCACCCTGCCCGTAGGCAGCGGTTCGGATGAGACCAGCTTCTGATGGCTGGGGCTGAAACCATCGCTCTCGCAAACGAGATGTCTGTCCTTCACGTACATGCTGAAGCCGTTCCAGCGTCCTCCATTGGCGAGAATTACGCCTTCTGTTCGGGCGTTCGGCACGTTCAGGACGGCAACAATCTTTCTCATGCGGCTGTTCAGATCGGGAGCGACTCCACTGGTGAGCCGGTTGACTCCTGAGTAGTAGGTGATCGTGTTTTTGCCATTCACGGGCGATGGGCGGCCTACGCTCCATGCGGGCGCCAACGGATAGACCTGGTTTCGCCGGGCTTCGCTGTCAAAAGCGTCCTGCATCTCCTTGAGCTTATCCGGATACTTGGCAGCCAGATTCTCAGCTTGGCTGAAGTCCTTGCTCAGGTCATAGAGTTCCCAGGGATACTCGCCCAATCCCTCCGTCAGACGGGTCAGATCCCATGGCAGCCGATTGCGCACGCCGGCCCACCAGCCATTCTTGTAGATGCCGCGGCTGCCCAGCATTTCGAAGTATTGCAACGTCCTGGCACTGGGTGCCTTGGGATCGTCAAAGCTATAGGCCAGACTCTTTCCCTCCAGCGGAATCTGCTTCACTCCGTTGACCGTGTCCGGAAAGCGAATGCCGGCCAGTTCGTAGATTGTGGGAGCAATATCGACCACATGAGCGAACTGGCTGCGTATTTCGCCCTTGGCTTTGATGCGTGCCGGCCAGGAGACGATCAGCGGATCGCGGGTGCCGCCGAAGTGGGACGCCACTTGTTTCATCCACTGGAAGGGAGAGTTCATGCCCCAGGCCCAAGCGGCAGAGTAAGCGTTGGCGAACAATTCGCTGCCGAACTCGTCGGCGTAGCGCAGGCGGGTCGCAGCATCGGCCGAACGGCTGTTATACGGACCACCGTTTTCGTAACCGTCCAACCCGCCTTCGCCGGAAGCCCCGTTGTCGCCCACAATGTAGAGGACAAGAGTGTTGTCGCTCTTGCCCTCATCCTGAATGGCCCGCAGAACGCGGCCAACCTCATAGTCGGTCTGCTCCAGGAACCCCGCATAGACCTCCGCCTGGCGCGCCATCAACTTTTTCTGCTCCGCGCTGAGGGAGTCCCAGGCAGGCAGTTCCGGCGGGCGGGGCGTTAGTTTGGCATCAGCCGGGATGACGCCAAGCTTCTTCTGCCGGGCGAAAGTCTCCTCGCGCAGCTTGTCCCACCCTTGGTCGAACTTGCCCCGGTATTTGGCAATCCACTCCTTCGCTACGTGAAGTGGGGCATGGACGGCGCCGGTGGCGAAATAGAGAAAGAAGGGCTTGTCCTCGGCGGTTGCTTCATGCTGATGGAGCCAGCGGATGGCATCGTTGGCTAGGTCCGTAGTGAGGTGATAACCCTGTTGTGGGGTGGCCGGCGGTTCTACCGCAACCGTATTGCGATAAAGCCGGGGTTCCCACTGGCTGTTGGCTCCGCCCATAAATCCGTAGAAGTATTCGAATCCCAGGCTGGTTGGCCAGCGATCAAAGGGCCCGGTGGGACTGATCTCCCAGACGGGAGTGTTGTGCCACTTGCCAAAAGCGGCCGTGCTATACCCATTCTGTCTCAACACCTCGGGGATAGGCGCCGCCGCTTTGGGCAGTACGGAGTTGTATCCGGGAAAGCCTGCCGCGAGCTCGGAAATGTTGCCAAAGCCGACCTGATGGGAATTCCTCCCGGTCAGTAACGACGCCCGTGTAGGCGAGCTCATGGGGCACACATGGAAACGGTTGTAGAGCAGGCCCTGGGCTGCGAGCTTCTCGATGACGGGGGTCTGAGCGGATCCCCCCATGACACTAGTATCGCCAAACGCCACATCATCCAGAAGGATCAAGACCACATTGGGCGCGCCGGCCGGGGCTTTGGCGGCCTCCGGCCACTGCGGGCCTGACTCTTTACGTTTGGGCAAGGAATCATCGGCGGACCGGCCCGTCGAAAACGCACTCAGAGCTATGGTCCCTCCGAGCACCAGACCGATAGAGCGGGAAGGCTTCATCTTCATCTCCTCATTGTGGGATGCCTGGTGGCGCAACAACTGAAACGGGAGGCGGATAGGTGAACAAAGCCGCATCCGCTCTGAGTTGCGTCAAATACGGCATTTTAGTTTCCGGGAACTGTTTTTCTGTAGCATGGGGCAATAGGTTGTCTTTGAATTGGGAAGCGAGGGAATAAGTCACCACATCTCCAACCTGAGCTGCCGTGGGAAAAAACATCACGCCCGGCGAAGCTTCATTATAATCATCGCAGGTGTTTGGATAAAAACAATTTGGCAAGTCGCGGCCAAAAATGCTTTAGCGCAGTTATTGCTTTCATTCCAACTCAACTGCCGTTTTTTGCAAACACTTCTTTCTTCCGGACCTGCGCTGCTGCAAAGGCTTTTAATCAGGTCCCGAAAGAAATAAATGAAAGGAAGAACCCTTCGTGTTCAACTGCTATCCGGCACAGACCTCCAGATCTATGGTGCGGTCGGCAACGCAGCGCCAATTCCAGGTTGTGGAGCCGGGGGAAGTTGTGGTCTATTTGGATGGACCCTGATTCGTTCAGGACAGGCGGAATATGGCAAAGGAAGGCCGTTCGGAAATCCCGGCTGGGATCCATGTGATCGCAAAGCCCGTGGGTTTCACCTGCAACATGGAATGTGATTATTGTTTTTATCTGGAAAAGGAAAATCTTTACCCCGGGGAAGAAAATTTTAACATGCCGGATGAGGGGCTCAAGGCGTACATCAAGAGCTACATCAAATCCCAACCGACGCCGGAGGTGGAGTTCGTCTGGCAGGGAGGCGAGCCCACACTGAGGGGAATTGATTTCTATCGAAAGGCAGTGCTGCACCAGAAACGATATCGGGCTTCCAAAACGATCAGAAACTCTATTCAGACCAATGGGACGCTCTTAACGGATGAATGGTGCAATTTCCTCAAACAAAATGATTTTTTGGTCGGACTGAGTTTGGACGGGCCGGCGGAAATCCACGACCGATATCGGCACAACCGCGCAGGGCAATCCACCTTCAATGAAGTAATGAGAGGCATGCGATTGTTAAAGAAGTGGGGAGTGGAATTCAATGTGCTGGCTTGCGTGGCAAGGGAGACGGCCTATCGGCCGCTTGAGGTTTATCGTTTTTTTAAGGAACAGGGTGTCACTTTTATCCAATTTACACCTGTCGTCGAGCGGATGCCGGATCAGAAAGCGGCAGAGTGCGGGTTGCATTTCGCATCCCCCCCAAGCCGCGAGGCAGGGGAGGACACCACTCAAGTCACACCCTGGACCGTAGAGGCGGAAAAATATGGCGACTTTTTGGTCGCCATTTTCGACGAATGGGTGCGTCAGGATGTGGGCAAAGTTTTTGTCATGAATTTTGAATGGGTGCTGAATGCTGCATTCGGCCTAGGCTCTCCAATCTGCATTTTCTCGCCGCAGTGCGGTCGCGCGGTTGCGATTGAGCATAATGGCGATGTTTACGCATGTGATCATTATGTCTATCCCGAATACCGATTGGGCAATCTTGGGCGCGATGATCTGGCAAGCATGGTTCAGTCCTCCCTCGACAGCGGGTTTGGCCCACATAAGGAGCACACGCTGCCATCGTGCTGTCGGGAATGTGAAGCCCTGAATGCCTGCTGGGGAGGGTGTCCAAAACATCGGTTTGTCCAATCTCCTCAGGGACAGCCTGGGCTCAACTACCTGTGCGCCGGATACAAAAAGTTTTTAAGGCATTCCGCCAGGCATATGATCGCCTTCCGAAAGTTGATTGAGCTTAACCTTGAGCCGGCGCTAATAATGCGGGCAATCGGTCGTCCACTAGTGATCCCCCCAAGCAAGAGCACGGGACACCAGCAGGTCGTGTTGTGGATAAAATAGAAAGCCAAAAAGCGAAAATAAAGCCACGAGCGTTTGGACAGCGTTAAAGCCGCCTTTCGCGGCAGACACGATGGGCATAGTTAACGGCAATAAATAGCCATAATCAGTGACACTCGAGAGCAGAGTGTGCGTTGGCCATAGCTTGCCAAAATACAAACGGAAATCCGACCGGCATCTCGAGTTCGGCGATAAGATTCGCGGCGAAACCGAATTGGATCGCGAAGCCTGCGATTTCCTCGACCGCGGCATGCAAAACAGGGGCGCGCTTTAGAATTTCGAAGATGGCGAATTGCCAGCGGCCAATCTCGCCCAAAACGCACCCGCAAGTGCTGCTTCAGCCTATTCTGCAACAAGGCGTTCCGAGATCGGGTCAATCCCCTGCCCGGATAGGCCCTTATCCGTGGGCAAGACCGCGCCTTTGAAAAAATCCCGTGATTCTCAGACTTGAGGTTGGGCTTTATCGCCCTCCATTTTTGGCCCATCCAATAACCGCCCCGGACACATCATTTTGCGTTGGCCGGAGCCCGACTCTGCGGCTTTGCCTTGGGCTGCTGCCCCATGATTTTGTCGAAACTCAGGCCGGGGACGCTCACGCTCAGAGTGTGAACATAGCGGAGCTTCCCGTTGACCAATCGGAAAGTATGGGAATCCGGCACGCCCGGGGGGTTGCCGAAGCGACAAAAAATATTGACCGTTCCCATATCGACATCGACCACGTAGCTCCGGTTGATGATGGGCAGCTTGTCAACTGGAAAACCGATATCGCAGGTGGCATTGGGATCATCGAAGTTCCTGGCAGTATACGCTCCTCCCTCAAGGCGGGCGCATGGTTTGCCAAAGGGCACCGGGATAGTCTTGTCCGAAAAATGATCAAAGTACGCGTTGCCGGCGTTGATCAAGGCCTGGCGGTCAACGCGCTCGTCGGCATTCAAGACTCTCCAGTCTTCTGCCTTCGAGTACTTCAGATAATTATCAGCGTTAAAAAGCCAGTCACCCTTTTTGGTGATGAGACTGTCGATTTCCGAGATTTTGCCCTTCTCGACCTTCAGACGCGTCCCAAGAACATAGGGGTTGCTCCCTTCCGTAACGATCACTTCGGTGAACGTCCGGCAGCTGTCGACGTCGAGAAGGCTGCGATGTAAAGCGACGGGCAAAGGGGTATTCCAGAGGCCCTGATCCTTCTTGATTTCCGTCATATTCTCAATGTACTTCACATTTGAGGCAAGGGGCATCTTGGACAGGTTCCCAGCCGCCTGGGCTGCCAGGTAGCTGTCAACCGCCGTTTGCAGCACCGCCCGGGTGCATCCCTTCACTTGACCGGCTGCAGTGGTCTGTGCTCGAGCGAACGAGTTACTGCTAAGCAGAATCGCGATGCTAAAGATTGCCCGAATCATAGTATCTCCTTTCCAGGACGGACTGCGTGTAACGACGATTGTTGTTTAAGAAAATCCTATTTGCAACCCTTTGCTAGCGCTACGGTCAATTTCCCTCGAGGTTTGAAGCCATGGTCGGCATGCGGGACGGCACTCCGGATCCTCTTTTTCGGCTTTTGCGGCATTAAGGGGGGAGGGCGCTCCTCCGTGGACCAAGCCAAATTCAATTCCCAGGTTCCGACAAGAAGGTCGTTGGCTGCCGGCTACTGGCGCAGGCAGAAGAAACCGACATCCGGTCTCGGGTGCGATATACAATAATTGTACCGATGCCAAATTGGTTTAGAATGGCAGATACAGGATGCATGATAAAGGATTCAGGTCATAGGATGTTACATCTTGCATCCTCGCCATTCTTGGGGAGGGGCCTATGATTCGAGTGATTGCTCTTCTGGCGCTGTTTTGCAGCACGGTGTCTGTTCGAGCGGAGGCTGTCGGGGCGGAGGCATCGGGATGCACCCGGGCAAGCCTGCAGGCAACAGTTGAAAAATATCTCGAAGCGCTGAGGGCAGGGAATCCATCAATGATGCCTCTTGCCCGGCAGCCCAAGTACATGGAAAACAGGAATGAAGTTCCGCTCGGGAAAGGCATCTGGCAGACGCCTCTGACCGTTGATTTCCATCGCAGCCAGCTCGACGTCGAAACCTGCCAGACTTTTACGGAGATCATTCACACGAGCAGCGATCACCCGCATGTGATTGGAACCCGCCTGAAAATAGAAGATGATAGGATCTCGGAGATTGAAAGTCTTGTCGCGGGCAAGGATGACTGGCTTTTCAACGCGACCGATTACCTGAAATATTCGTCTCAGGAGAAGTGGGACATTCTCCCTGCCGAAATGCGACTTGATCGTCAGGCCTTGCTCAGCGCGGCCAATGCCTATTTCGACACGTTCGGGGATTACTCCAACTTCTCGAAGGTGCCGTGGGGCACGCCGTGCGCCCGCATTGAGGGCGGGATGTACACCAATCGCAACAACGATCCGAATCCGTCATGTGCCGTTGGAATGCCCAAGGACAGCAATGTCAAAATAATCAACCGGCACTTTGTTGTCGACGTGGACATGGGGACTGTGGTGGGTTTTGTCGATTTTCGTGAAGAAAAGCGGAACCCCGACGTCCACACCTTTCGTCTGGAGAATGGGAAGCTGCGATATGTTCACGCGCTGCAAGTGTGTACGATCCAACCGAACTGCGGCCTATCTCTGCCAAAGGTAAAACCTCAATAACCAAGACCCGACGGTCGGACCGGATGCTATAAGGGAAGATTTGCGCGGATTTTCGGGGTCGAAATCCGCCATGACTGGAGGCGATTGATGAAGATATTCGATATCCTTTTGCTGCTGCTGATCCTTTGCGCCTCGGCGGCATCGACGGATGCACAGAATCCACAGGCTTTGCAGCTTGGTACCGCTTCGGTGAAACAGATAGTCGCGGCAATGACGCTGGAGGAAAAGGCGAGCCTGGCGGTTGGGAAAGGCGGAATGATGGCCGGTGTTCCCGGTTCGGCCTCCCCCGGAGCTGCGCCTGCAGCGCCGGTCATCGGACAGATGCAGGTTCTTGTAGAAGGAGCTGCGGGCAGAACCTCTGATCTGGCTCGTTTCGGAATCCCGACGCTGGTGGTTGCGGATGGTCCTGCCGGACTGCGTATCAGTCCGACCCGGAAAGGGGACAATCAGACCTATTATTGCACGGCCTTTCCGGTCGGCACTCTTCTGGCCTCCACGTGGGACGTGGAATTGGTTCACAAAGTCGGGCAGGCAATGGGGAATGAAGTGCTCGAATACGGCGTCGACATATTGTTGGGTCCCGGGCTGAACATTCACCGAAACCCGCTTTGCGGCAGGAATTTCGAGTACTATTCCGAAGATCCCTATGTTGTGGGGAAAATCGCCGCCGCAATGGTCAGTGGCGTTCAGTCTCAAGGTGTGGGAACTTCGATCAAGCACTTTGCCGCGAACAATGCCGAAACCGACAGGAACACATTGAACACCATTGTCAATGAAAGAGCATTGCGCGAGATTTACCTTGAAGGCTTCAGGATCGCGGTCCAGGAGGCGCAACCCTGGACCGTCATGTCGTCGTACAACCTCATTAATGGAACCTACGCCCCCGAAAGCTATGATCTGGTCACCAACATCCTGAGAAAAGATTGGGGCTTTAAGGGTTTCGTGATGACCGATTGGGGCGGGGGGAGGGACTGGCCCGCGGAAGTAAGGGCCGGCAACGACCTGATCATGCCCGGGAATCCTTCTCAGGCGCAGGCGATCGTCACTGCCGTGAAGGAGGGCAGGCTCGATGAGCAAGACCTGGACAGGAATGTCGAGAATATTTTGAACGTGATCCTGATGAGCCCCAGGTTCAAAGGGTACAGGTATTCAAACAAGCCCGACCTAAAAGCTCATGCCCAGGTCGCCCGGCAGGCTGCAACGGAAGGGATGGTCCTGCTGAAGAACAACAATTCGGCTCTTCCTTTTGCCGAAAACATTAAAAAGCTTGCAGCATTCGGCAGCACTTCCTACGAAATCATTACCGGGGGTACGGGAAGCGGCAAGGTGAATGAAGCGTATAGCGTTTCACTGGTGGAAGGGCTGAAGAATGTCGGCTACACGGTCAATGAAAACCTCATGGCCATGTACGATGGTTACCTCAAGGCGACAAAAGAAGGCCGGCCCACGGGGCGGCAGATGATGATGGGAGGCGGCCAGCCGACCGGAGAGCTCGGCATAAGCTCCAGCCTCGCAACCAGCATGGCCGCAGCCGCGGATGCCGCAATCATCACGATCGGCAGAAATTCGGGTGAAGGGCGCGATCGCCAGAATCTCGAAGGCGATTTCCGGCTTAACGCAGCCGAGAAGGAAATGATCAAATCCGTTGCCGAGGCATTCCATGCCAAAGAGAAGAGGGTGGTCGTCATCCTGAATGTCGGCGGCGTGATCGAGACCGCCAGCTGGAAAGACATGCCGGACGCCATTGTTCTGGCGTGGCAGGGCGGACAAGAGACGGGCAACTCCATCGCGGATATCCTGAAAGGGAAGGTCGGCCCCTCGGGCAAACTTGCCACAACCTTCCCGGTCGATTACGAAGATGTCCCTTCAGCCAAGAATTTCCCAGGGAAAGAACTGCCCTCGGAACAGCCGCAACAGGGCCAGCAGGGCTTCGGGCGTGGCCGGCCCGCGGAAATCACTTATGAAGAGGGGATATATGTCGGCTACCGATATTACGAGACGATGAGAGTAAAACCCTCGTATGAATTTGGCTATGGCCTTTCCTACACCGGTTTTGAATACAGCAACTTGAAGTTGAGCTCTTCGTCTTTCAGCGGCAGCCTGACGGTGACCGCGGATGTGAAAAACACTGGCAAGGTTGCGGGAAGGGAAACGGCTCAGCTTTACCTGAGCGCTCCGGCAGGAAAAATCGACAAGCCTGTGATGGAGCTCAAAGGCTTCGCCAAGACGCAAGTGTTACAGCCTGGGGAGTCACAAACGCTCAGGTTTGTCCTCGATGGCCGCAGCCTGGCTTCTTTCAATCCTGCGGTTTCTTCGTGGATCGCCGATGAAGGGACTTACACGGTAAAAGTCGGCGCATCCTCCAAAGACATCAGGCAAAGCGCTACATTCGTGCTCGGCAAAAGCCTCACCGTGAAGAAGGAGACGGTTTCCCTGGTGCCGAAGGTCAAGATCAATGAGTTGAAGCCGGATATGCATTAGCCGCGGATTCGCCCGATTTTCGAGGCTCCGTTTCGATCCGCCGTTCACGGGCAAAAAGGAGGGGACTGCTTCATGCGCAGCCTTTGTTGTCGAGTTGCAGCCATCGCTTGCGCCCTTTTTTTCAGCGTTTCCTTTGCCTCAGCCCAGACGACGGGTCCGCCTCCTGATCTCGACTCCTTCGTCACGCGCGCCATGAAGACGTTCGAGGTCCCCGGAGTTGCCGTTGCGATCGTGAAAGACGGACAGGTGGTTCTTGCAAAAGGGTATGGTGTCCGAAAGCTGGGCGAGCCCGCCCCGGTTGATGCCGACACTCTGTTCGGCATTGCCTCGAATTCCAAGGCCTTCACTTCCGCCGCGCTCGCAATGCTGGTGGACGAACACAAGATCGAGTGGGACAACCCCGTCATCCGTTATCTGCCGCAACTGCATTTGTATGATGCCTATGCAACCCGTGAGCTGACCGTCCGCGATGCGCTTTCCCACCGCAGCGGTCTTGGCAAGGGTGCCGGCGATCTTCTGTTCTGGCCCGACACTACATTGACCCGTGAGGATGTTGTCGCTCGCACCGGCTACATCCAGCCGGCGTCCAGTTTGCGCAGCGGATACGCCTACAACAATCTCATGTTTGTTGTGGCCGGTCAGATCATTCCCGCCGTCACCGGCAAGTCTTGGGAGGAGTTCATCCGCGAACGCATCCTGATCCCTCTCGGGATGACGTCTACCAGAATCAGCAGTGTTGGATTCAAGCCCGGCGACAATGTTGCCTATCCGCACTCGCGCGGCTGGCGGCTCGAAGGTCCGTTGACGCCGGTCCCGATGACGCGCGACGACGTCTGGGCCGCGGCGGCTGGAATCAAGACTAGTGCAAACGATCTCTCGAAGTGGGTCATCGCCCAGCTAAACCATGGGAAAATTAACGACAATCAGCGCCTCTTCAGCGAGGAACAACAGCGCCAGATGTGGGCACCGACAACCGTTGTCCCGATCTCAGAACCGCCCGAGCCGCTGAAGGCCCTTAAGGCCAAATTCTCTACGTATGGTCTCGGCTGGGCGCAGCGCGACTACCACGGCCGCGAGATCATCTCGCATAGCGGTGGGCTCACCGGCATGGTGACGGCGGTCCAGCTCGTGCCCGAAGAGAATCTCGGCATGATTGTCCTGACCAACCAGGAAGAGAGCGGCGCCTTTTCTTCCATTCTCTATCATATCCTCGACTACTACTTGGGTGCGGTGCAGACCGATTGGATTTCCGCTTATCACGCGGCCCGTGTTGCCGAAATCAAGCGGGCTAACGATGCGGAGAAGAAGGCGGCCGACGCTTGCGTCGCGAATAGCCGGCCTTCGCTTGAGCTTGCGCGCTATGCGGCCGATTACAGCGATCCGTGGTATGGCGAGGTCAGAATGAACCTGGAAAATGGCAAGCTCGTTCTGGACATGGCGCACACGCCGTCCATGATCGCCGACTTGCAGCACTATCAATACGACACTTTCAAAGCGGTCTTCCGCGACAAGACTGTTCCCGACGCATTCGTCACGTTCGTGCTGAATGCAGAAGGGGAAGTGGACAGTGTGAAGATGGCCCCGGTTTCGGAACTCGCCGACTTCAGCTTCGATTATCAGGATTTGCATCTGAAGCCGTTGCCCAAAATCGTGGTGAAATAGACTTGGAGTGCGATGGCAGCTAGGAACGGGCGTTTATGGTCGTGGATCGACGGGGCAAACCCCGGCGCGGTGCGACGGCGTTTACCCGTCTGTCCAATGGAGGATTCCGGATGCGAAGGACAGCTCTTGTGTTGCTCGTGGTGGCGTTTGCAGCCGCGCCGTTGGGCGCAACCATTACACAGCCGGTTAAGACCGTTGGGGGATTGATCTCAGGAGTTGCCGGGAAGGATCCCTTGGTAATGGTGTTCAAGGGAATCCCCTTTGCTGCGCCCCCAATGGGCGACAGGCGATGGAAAGCCCCGGTGCCGCCGGCGGCATGGGAGGGAATTCGAAAAGCCGATGCTTTCGGGCCAAGTTGCATTCAAAGCATCGTCCAGGAACGAAAGCCTTGGACCCATGAATTTATGACGCACGGCGAAATCAGCGAGGACTGCCTTTCGCTGAATGTCTGGACAGCCGCTAAGTCCGCGAGTGAAAGGCGTCCGGTCTACGTCTACATCTATGGTGGCGGATTCAGCGAAGGCTCGGGTGCAGTGCCCGTCTACGATGGCGAAGGGCTGGCAAGGAAAGGGATCGTGGTGGTTACGTTCAACTACCGCCTCGGCGTGCTGGGCTTTCTCGCGCATCCGGAGTTGACCAAAGAATCCCCCAACCAGGCGTCCGGGAATTACGGGCTGCTGGATCAGATCGCCGCGCTGCGCTGGGTTCGGGATAATATCGAGGGTTTCGGCGGGGACCCGGCGTGTGTCACCATCGGAGGGCAATCCGCCGGTGGGATGTCGGTGCACAGCCTGATAGCCTCTCCGCTGGCGAAAGGACTCTTCCATCGAGCCGTCGTTGAAAGCGGAGGCTCCAGCATCGGCGGAGCCGGCATTTCGCTTGGCGGCCGCAGCCTTGCCGACGCGGAAGCTGACGGACAGAAGTTTGCGGAATCAAAAGGAGTTAAGTCCCTTGCCGAACTTCGGGCTATGACGTGGCAGAAGCTCACGGAGCCTGGGCAAGGCGCTGCGGCGGTTGGAGGAACCGGGGGAATGC
>Ga0326728_10021793_pt1 | contig 11989 bp, 9 predicted proteins | sample MB3enrmetagenome_FD_207602 | JGI IMG/M metagenome (GOLD analysis project Ga0326728, IMG submission 207602) | Lab enriched peat soil microbial communities from McLean, Ithaca, NY, United States - MB31MN | ecosystem: Environmental > Terrestrial > Soil > Wetlands > Peat | place: USA: New York... | reverse complement strand
TGGTGGGTACTCCCATGTACATCTCGCCCGAGCAGGCGCAGGGAAAGCGGGGCGATGACCTGGACGGGCGCTCGGACCTCTATTCACTCGGTATCGTCATGTACCAGATGCTGACGGGCACGGTGCCTTTCAAGTCGGACACGACCATGGACCTGCTGATTGCGCATATCCAAGAGCCGCCCCGCCCGATCCGCCGAGTTCGCCCTGACGTGCCGATCCCCGAGGCGCTCGCCAACCTGGTGATGCGGATGTTGCAAAAGAGACGGGAACTGCGCCCACCCTCCGCCTCGGCCTTGATCGAGGAACTGAAGCGTATCGAGATGGGGATGCCTGTGCTGATGCCACGTATTTCCCCGAGGCCCGCCGACACGGTTCCTCCAGCACAACGTGGGACCGTTCCTGCTCTGCCACTCCCAGCGCCGGTGGCTACTCACCCGCCCTATACTGCGAACCCCGTCGCGCCACCTTCCAGCGAACCCACCAGCCGTTCACCGATTTTCGGGCGAGCATTCATCGTGATCCTCGCCGCCGGAATTGGGGCAGGGATATGGTACCACTCCACGCACCGTCCAGCGGTCGAAGCTGCGCGTCATCAGGCGGCTGCGTCGGACTTCGAGAGCAAGCAGCTTTACTCGCAGGCTGAGGAGGAATACCGCGCCGCCGTCCAACTTGATTCGAACAATGGGGCACTCCAGTCAGCCCTCGGGCGTGTTCTGCTTGAAGAAAGGAAATGGGACGAAGCGATCAGTGCCCTCCGCGGGGCGACCTCTTTGCAACCCGACGACGCCGTGGCGCACAATAACCTCGGCGTGGCTCTCCAGACCGTGGGAAATGTGGCGGAGGCCATTCCGGAATTCCGTGAAGCGATTCGCCTCCACCCGGATTACCTGGAAGCACATTCCAACCTGGGCCATGCCCTCGAAAAGCAAAATGACCCGAGCGGCTCGATCATCGAATACCGCGAGGTGCTGCGATTGAAGCCGGACGACGCCGAAGCGCACTTCCACCTCGGGCTGGCGGACTATAAACAAGGCAATTCCGACGGCGCGGTGGATGAATATCGTGAGGCCATTCGCCTCCAACCAGGATTTGCGCTCGCCCATTTCGGTCTGGGCGGAGTTCTCTATAACCGTGGGGAACACGATGCCGGCATCGAAGAGTTGCGAACCGCTTACTCACTCTCCCCCGACGATCCGGAAATCCGCGCCGCCTACCAAAAGCTCCTCGAAAAGTGACAGTGGTCTTTGTGCACCACGCGAGGAAATTCAGCAAACGCCTGGAGCACATTCGGAAATTCGGGGGCGGGTTTAGCGAGTGCTGCGTGGGGACGGCCTAAGATTCTCGCGGGCCCCTTTTCCGGCGGCGCCGAGGCGCAAAATGACCTCGGCGTTGCTCTCCCGCAGTGGGAAACGTGGCGAATGCCATTTCGGAATTCTGTGGGTGCGCGACATCGAAGTGAAAGCCGATCCTTCGGACGGAGCGGAGGCATCCTGCCCGCCCCGATTTAGCGGCGTCTCGCCCGCGCTCCCTCCGCTTTTCACTTCTATGTCGCGCACCCGAATTCCGTGCGACGCTTGATTTCCGCTTCATTGTTTGGTAAGTTTAAACGTGTGGGGAGGGCAGGGAATTATCCCTAACACAAACCCCAGGAGGAGCTTAAATGCCGATCGAGCTTACATCTAAAGCCGTGTCCAAGGTTAAGGAAATCATGTCCCAGCAGGAACCCCAGCCGCTCGGGTTGCGCGTAGGGGTCGCTGGAGGCGGTTGCTCCGGATTCTCGTACCAAATGAACTTCGAAAGCCAGAGCAACCCCATCGACAAAGTGTACGAATTCGATGGTCTGAAAGTTTTTATCGACCAGGCCTCACTAATGTACTTGAACGGGACGAAGATTGATTATGTGGAAACCTTGGAAGGCGCAGGGTTCAGATTTGAGAACCCCAACGTGAAGACGACCTGCGGTTGCGGTAGTTCCTTCAGCGTGTAAGCTCGAAAGCCGCAGGGCTGAAGAGCGAGCCCTGCTACCGGCAGTTTTGCTGACCCCCGGCGCGCTCGCAAGGCGTCCCCCGGGGGTTTTGCTTTTGCAGCAGATGGGCCGGGTCACCGTATCCCGCCCCAGCTCCAAGAAAAAGCGCGTTTCGGAGAATCGAGGCCGCGCTACCTTTCAAGATCGAACAATGCAACCGCCAGTGGTTCATGAGTTCGCCAGGAAATGTGCCGTTTCCTAGTTCGGTAGTTGATGAACTTCTCTCGGCTGCATGATCCATGTCGGCGCGGTCCAAATGGCCCCTCCGCTTGTTCTCCCACTCGTTTGCTCATAGAACAAAACCCCCATTGTGTCCAACATGGGAGCGGCGGTCAAGCCGGTCAGCCCGCTGACTCCATTGAAAACGGTGTTGGCGGAGGTCAACACGGTAATGGCTTTCCCGCCAAAAAGGTCCTCGCAGGGGGTCAGGGTGAAGCCGCCTGATCCTGGCGCCAGCAAGGCAGTGAAGTGCCCCGGCACGTTACGTGGCCGCAGGAAGACTTGATTCGCGGTCATGGTGGGCGTCGAGCCTGATCCGAGAACGCCGAATACCGCCACCTTTTGCGCCAAGCCCAGCGTCGTCGGGCCGAAGGTGAAGGCCTGCTGATTCAAATATTGCCAGTTGGTAAAGTATTTCGTGGTGTCCGTCAAAGTGACAATTAGTCCCGAATAAAGCGGGACCAAGCCACTGGCATCAGGAACTTCATCATGGACAAGCAGGGTGAAAGAGGTCGCGTTGTCGGAACTATTTCGAGTTACGTTGATAATCTTTCCCAGGAACGCCGACTCCTGAGTGGTGGCTGTGGCTGTGGCCGTTGCCTCTTCTGATACAACGGTTTGCGCGATGATCTGGCCGCTGGTGTTGACGATGGCATCGACCTCGACAAAAGTCCCTGCCGTGAGGTTCGCGAAGCTCGTTACGCCGTCCCCTTCAAAAACCGTGCTGCTGTTGGCCAGGATCGTCAACGTCTGCCCCGTACCGTCGTGCAAGGCGAGCCCGAAACTGCCTGTAAAACCGCTAGATACGGCGGTACTCACGCTTTGGATAACTCCGTACAGTGCACTGGCCTCACCCACTGTCGTCCCGGAGGGGGTGGTGACGGTGAGGGTGATTTGCGGGTCAACCGTTCCCGTAACTTGCCCACTGGCGTTAACTTGCAGCGATTGGCCCAGGTCAAAGTCCATCATGAGCCCGCCAACAGTGGCGCCTGAAATAACCAGGGCGGGATTGATGGTGATTGTGAGGGTTGTGGCCGTCAGGGTTACCGGCACGGTCTGGGGAGTCGGAGGGCTGGTGGAGGTATCGAGGACAATCAGTTGCGGGTTTGTCAGCGTCATCTGCAACTGGCTGTACGACCCAAACTGCGTCACGCTGGCGGTACTGAGAATATTGGTGAAATTCGTCAGACGGGCAAAATCTACGGTCGCTGGCGCAGCGGAGGTAATCAGCGGGGTCGGCTGTCCGCCACCTTGCGGTACGAGACTCGCGGAAGTGATGGTCACCGCAAACGATTCCACATCACAGATGGGCGTATCGGTCCCGAAAGCGAAAACTGTCCCGGGTAATGAGCGTGAAGTTGGGGTCGAAGTATCATTGCATGCAACCGTCAGCGCTGCGGCCAGAATGACGGCTAGACCCGACAGAAACGCTATATTCCTTTTACTCATTTTACCTCCTAATCTGCCAAGGCTGATCTCAATTCTACACCTGAATTGCTTTGGCAACAGATGACTCCTTGCTACCTTGCAAAAAAAAGCGCGGCCCCGGGATTCGAGGCCGCGCTGCCTTTTGAATATCAAACGATCCAATCGCCAGTCGTCGGCGATCTTGCCGGGCAAATAGCCCCTATCTTAGTTCGGTAGTTGATGAACTTGTCTCGCCTGCATGACCCAGGTCGGTGCGGTCCAGGAGGCGCCTGTCTTTGATGTCCCGCTCGTTTGTTCATAGAACAAGTCCCCACGCGTGTTCAACGTAGGGGCGGCGGTCAAGTTAATCAAGCCGCTGACGCCAGTGAAATTGGTATCAGGGTACGTGAGCACGGTGATGGGAGTCCCCAAGAAGAGGCTGCCGCAGGGGGTCATGGTGAAGCCGCCCGTCACGCCGTCGGACTCGGCTGCCAGCAAGGAATTAAAGTTCCCCATTACGTTTCGCGGTCGGAGGAAGACATGGCTCGCGGTCATTGTCGGCGGTGAGCCCGATCCAAGAACCCCGAATACAGCGACCTTTTCCGCCACACCCAGCGTCATGGGGCTGAAGGTGAAAACCTGGCGATTCCAGTGTTGCCAATTAGTAAAGTATTTGGTCGTGCTCGTCAACGAAACCGCTAGTCCTGAATGGAGCGGAATTGAGCCGTTTAGACTAGGAATTTCATCATCCACGAGCAGGGTGAAGGAAGTCGCGTTGCCAGAACCGTCCCGCGTGACGTAGATAACCTTTCCCAGGAACGCCGACTTCTGGCTGGATGGCGAGGTTTGCTCTTCCGAATCGACGGTTTGCGCGATGATCTGACCGCTGCTGTTGACGATGGCATCGACCTCGACAAAAGTATTCGCCGTCAGGTCTGAAAAGGTTGTTACGCCGTCCCCTTCAAAAACCGTGTCGCTGTTGGCAAGGATCGTGAACGTCTGCCCCGTGCCGTCGGCCACAGTGAGCGTGAAACTGCCCGTAAAGCCGGTAGGAAGGCCGGTGGTGCTTGTGCTCTGGACGATCCCGTATAGCGAATCGGCCTCACCCACGGTCGTTCCGGAGGTGGTGGTGGCGGTGGCAGTGATTTGGGGATCGACCGTTCCCGTAACCTGTCCGCTGCCATCAACTTGCAGCGACTTGCGCAAGTTAAAGTCCATCATGAGTCCACTGGTGGTGGAACTGTTGACGACCAGGGCCGGATTGATAGTGATCGTGAACGACGAAGTCGTCAGGGTTGCCGGGATCGGCAGGGGAGTCGGCGGGCTGGCCGAGGTATTGATGGCAATCAGTTGCGGGTTCGTCAGCGACATCTGCAACTGGCCGTATGTCCCCGGATTGACGCTCGCGGTACTGAGGATGCTGGTGAAATCCGTTAAGCGGGCAAAGTCCACGGTAGCCGGCGTCGTAGAGCTAACCAGCGTGGCTGAACTTCCGCCCCCTTGCGGCACGAGGGTCGCGGAGGTGATTGTCGCGACGAACGATTCCACATCACAGATGGGCGCATCGGTGCCGAAAGTGACTACTGACCCGGATACCGCGGATGCAGGCGATTCCGGAACCGATGCGCCATTTGATCCGCACCCCACCATCAGCGCCGCGGCCAAGGCGACTGTCCCACCTGCCAAGAACACCATATTCCTTTTACTCATACTACCCTCCTCATCAGTGGATGTTGTGTCCATCGCTACCCCGAGCATGTGCTGTCAAAGGCCCCTTTTTCGTCCAGGCTCCTCCCGCAAACGCTCCGCCAAACTCCAATTTCAATTAACCAGTGGGAATACAATCGATTAGATAATTCCATGCCTTGAGACTCATCATTGTGATCGGAAAAATCTACAAACCCCGGTGCACTTATGCCAACCTTCCTGTTCGTCCCCCTGGTCACATGACACCCCGTTCACGGGAGAATCAGCGCCATTGCTGAGCCGCTAACTGAGCACCGAGCCGCATGCGAAGTACATCGGCCCTACCGCTTTCAACCCGGCTACGCGCCGAAAGTTGCGCGGGGGAAGGGAATCATAGTTCGGCCACGCTGGGCTCAGCTAACGCTGTTCCAACTTAATGGCCCAGCCTGTGGCGGTCGGGAGCAACCTGAAGATTCGCAGTTCGCAAGATGAAATGGTTAGACCCAGGGGTTGGAACGGCACTAATTGAACATGGCCCGCAGGCGGCAGATTCCGGCAAGGGCGAGTGTGTATTGAGGGTCAATTTCCACGGCCATCCGGTAAGAGGTAAGGGCGCGAGCGAAGTCGTGCTTGAGTTCCCACACACGGCCCAGATTGAAGTGAGGGAAAGCCGGATGGTCATAACGCATGGCGCGCGTGGCCATTTCCAGCCAAGGAATGGCCTCGTCGATTTGGCCTTTTTCGATGAGGTAGGCGCCGATATCGTTGTAGGGGTTGCCGAAGTCCGGGTCAGTTTCGATGGCGCGCTGGCACTCGGCGATGGCCGCATCGAAGTCGCCCATGAAGCTGTAAGTCCACCCCAGAAAGGTGTACGCTTCTGCGGTGGGATAGGTCTCAATGGACTGGCGATAAAGTTCCACCGCCTCGCCCAGTTCACCCTTCATCTGGTGACTGTAGGCGTCGCGGAAGAGTTCGATGGCGAGATTGAGCAGTTCTTCTTCGGCCATGACCCTGCCCTCCGAGGGTTTTCGACAAGCCGTGCGAAAGGTTCGCTATAATTATACCGCAACTAAGGATAACCCGTGAAAATCGCCCTAGCTCAAATTGACACCACGATCGGCGACTTTGCCGGCAACGTGGCGCTGATCGTCAAGAACGCGGAACACGCTCGGGACCGCGGCGCTGACCTCGTAGTATTTCCCGAACTCGCCCTTTGCGGTTACCCGCCGCGCGACTTGGTGGAGAAACCGGGATTCATTGAACGCTCGCAAAGCGAGTTGATCCGGTTGGCACGCAATCTGCCCCCCATTCCCGCGCTGGTGGGTTACGTGCGCCGCTCGCGGGCCAGTCAGGGCAAGCAGGTGGCGAATGCCGCGGCTTGGCTGGAAGGTGGCCAGGTGGTGGTGGACTACGCCAAAATCTTGCTCCCCTTCTATGATGTGTTTGACGAATCGCGTTACTTTGAGCCCGGCTCGACCGTCTGCGTCCACAACTTTGGCGGCTTGCGCGTGGGCATTACCATTTGCGAAGACGTTTGGAACGACAAGCATTTCTGGACCAACCGCCTTTACACCCGCGACCCGGTGGAGGAATGCGTGGCGGCGGGAGCCAATCTGCTGCTGAACATTGCGTCGTCACCCTACAACACCGAAAAAATTCAATTGCGCTACGCCATGCTCAAGGCGATTGCCGACAAGCAGGGAATTCCCGTGGCTTACGTGAACCACGTGGGGGGAAACGATCAGTTGCTTTTCGATGGCTCCAGCTTGGCCTTCAACGCTCGTGGCGAGCTTTGCGCCCGCGCCCACGCATTTGCCCAGGATTTGGTGATTTTCGATACCAGCGACGGCGCGAAGGAAATCCGTCCCGCGCCGGAATCCGAGGCGGAGGAAATCTACCTGGCGCTCTGCCTGGGCGTGCGCGACTACGTGCAGAAATGTGGATTCAAAAAGGTGCTGGTGGGGTCAAGCGGTGGCATCGATTCTTCCCTGGTGGCCACCCTCGCGGCAGACGCTCTGGGCCCGCAGAACGTGCTGGGCGTCGGTATGCCGGGCCCCTATTCCTCCCCGGGCAGTATTCGCGACGCGGAGGCGCTGGCGCGGAATCTGGGCATTGAATTCCGCGTAATCCCTATTACCCCGGTATTCGAAAGTTACCTGGAAACGCTTGACCCCGCCTTCGAAGCCGCACCGCGCGACGTGACCGAAGAGAATATCCAGGCGCGCATTCGCGGCAACATCCTGATGGCGCTTTCCAATAAGTTTGGCTCGCTGCTGCTGACCACAGGGAACAAATCCGAATTAGCAGTGGGATACTGCACCCTTTACGGCGACATGGCGGGCGGCCTGGCCGTCATCGCCGACGTTCCCAAAACCACCGTGTACGCCCTGGCGCGCTACATTAACCGCTCGGTGCAGCGCATCCCAAATGCCTGCCTGGAGAAACCGCCCTCGGCGGAACTGCGGCCCAACCAGACCGACCAGGATTCGCTGCCCCCTTACGAAGTTCTGGACGCCATCCTGAAAGCCTACATCGAGGAAAACCGGAGCGCCGATGAAATCGCCGCCACCCTCCAGCACGTGGATCCCTCCCTGGTGCGCCGTACTTTGCGCATGGTGAACGCCGCCGAATATAAACGCCAGCAGGCTCCGCCCACCCTCAAAGTGACCGCCAAAGCCTTCGGCATGGGCCGCCGCTACCCCATCGCGCAGAAGTTTTATGAGTAGAGGCGATAAGGAGATGAAGATGGAAACGTTTAGAAATGAGAATATTCAGGGGAAAAGCTTCCATTTGGACGACGTGGTATTTATGAACTGCAAGCTCACCGATTGCGACCTTTATTACTCCGGCGGGGACTTCGAGTGGGCTAGCACAAATTTTGATAACTGCCGCTTTCATTGGGGAGGCGGGGCGAAGAATACACTAGCATTGGCCCAGGCTATTGGCATGCTAAAGACGACCACGGCCCCACCCACGGTGATCGCGACGAGCCAAAAACCAAACTAAGATGGGGGTTGGGATGTTTTGAGACCTCCGAGCGCAGGCGGAACACTCCTCCAGTGACAACAAAAGGCGCGGACTTGGCGAGCACGCGTTACGCCTCCTGTGTGTTGCTTCTTATGCTGGTAGGATTGGTACCCTCCGGTGAACCGTTGTTTTCGACCACCGGGATGTGCTTATGTTTCTTCTTATGGGTTTTCTTCGTCTTCTTCGCGAGCTTCTCCAGGGCTTGGACTTTCGCTGCATCGTCAGGCTGCGCGAGCACCCTGGTGGTCAGCGAGAAAACGATCGCGGCCGCGAACAATATGCTGAGTAACTTCTTCATCGGGTCGACAACCTCCCTTAGGAATCTAGGTGCCTATCTCTTATGAGGACCACTCCGCCCTCGCGCCCGAGGTTATAACCGGAGCCTCGCGGCCAAGAACGCGCTCCTCGGGCCGCAACAAGTGCAAAGGCTTCTCGCGAACCACGATTCACATATAGCACTGAAGCAAGGTTTTTTCACTCATTTTATGTGATAGAGGTTCTTGTTCTAACGCAGCCGTTCCCATAAGCAAATAGGCGTAGCGCAAACCGGTTTTGAAGGTCTGCGGTTTGTGCCCTAATGCCAATTAAAAGCCACGGACCAGGCGATCGGTCCGCGCCACCTTTGTTTTTTCCCACCGGGACGCGACGGCACGCCCGAGGAAAGGCTTGTTGGGCCAAACCCCCGCGTGACACTTCTCCATCTTGGCTGTCGGTTGTGTGAGGTGAGAAGATGAATCAACTGGCTGACTTCGAAATTTGAAAATCTCAAATCGCAAAAAGCATGCAAGGCGAGATCCTTCGCCAAGTTTATCCTGAGCGGGCAGGGCGAGATTCCTCGCTGCGCTCAGAATGACAGCGAATGGGCACGGCGGCGTCCGACAACCATCAATGGCCAGATGACCCGATCTCCCGACGGCCCAGAAACTCAATCACCCATCGCTAAATCACCCCATGCGCCGATGGCCGGATGACCCGATCTTCTGCCTCGCTGTGTTAAAATCATCCCTTGGCTTGGTGTCGCTCGAAGGCCATTTGCTCCTGGGGTTCAGGACTGAAGCGCGTTGACATTCTCATTCCCATTCCGCCGGCATGCCGCCACGTGTCTCGCGTTGACGGCCTGCGTACTCGGGCTGGTTCTCCAACCTGCCGCGGCATCTTCCGTCAAGCTCCCTTACACTGAAGTCCACGAGGTGAAACTCGATAACGGTCTGCGCGCGCTGATTGTGGAAAGCCACGACGCGCCGGTGATCGACGTGCAGGTTTGGTATCACGTCGGCTCAAAGAATGAAGTTTCCGGCAGGACCGGGTTCGCGCACTTCTTCGAGCACCTGATGTTCGACGGGACGAAGAACCTCGGCTCCAACGAATTCTCCGACTACATCATTCGTTCCGGCGGGACGGACAACGCTTACACCACCGAGGACACCACGGTCTTTTGGGAGACGGTGCCCAGCAACATGCTGCCCGTGGTTCTCTGGCTGGAAGCGGACCGCATGCGCAATTTGGAGATCAACGAAAAAGTCTTCAACAATGAACGGCAGGTGGTGGAGGAGGAGCGCCGCCTGCGCTTTGACAATCCTCCTTACGGCACGGTGGTGGAAACGCTTTACGACCATGCCTACACCGTTCATCCTTACCGGCACATGACGATTGGCAGCATGGAGGACCTGAACCACGCCAGCATTCAGGACATTCAGGATTTCTATGACACCTACTACGTTCCCGGCAATGCCACGTTGCTGGTTGTGGGTGACGTGGATTGGCGCCAAGCCGCCGTCGAGGTGGAGAAGTATTTAGGACCGGTCAAGGCGGGAAATGCACGGAGCCCGATCGCTATTCCTCAGGAGCCTGCGCAACAGGCCGAACGCGTAGTGAAGATGAATTTGGACGTGGCGTTGCCGGCGTTCGTGGAGGGCTATCACATGCCCGCCGACGGCACTCCGGACGCCTACCCGCTGCGCCTGGCTTCCAAAATTCTCTCGGACGGCGAGAGCTCGAGGATTTACACCCGGCTGATCTACGACAAGCAGATCGCCGCGCAAGCGCAGAGCAGCGGAAACTTTACGGAAGATCCCAATCTGTTTTTCGTCTTTGCCGTCATGAACGGCGGGCATTCTCCTGCCGAGGGCGAGACGCAAGTGGAAGCCGAACTATCGCGGCTCAAAACCGAGCTTGTCTCCGACGCCGATTTGGAAAAGGCCAAGAACCAAATCCTGCGCGATTTCATCCTCAGCCGGCAAACTGCACAGAGCCGTGCAGAGGAGTTGGGATACGCGGCCGTGGTTTTGAAGGACGCGGAATTGGTCAACACGGAGCTGCAACGCTTCCTTGAGGTCACGCCGCAGGACATCCAACGCGTGGCCAGGAAGTATTTTGTGCAGGAGAACAAAACCTTGGTCGAGGTTTATTCCAAGAAAGATTCGGGAGAAAAGGGCGACCTGGTAGAAGGCGGCAGGTAGTAGGTGGTAGGTGGCAAAAGGTTCGCATTCTGCGGCATTGTCGTATTTCACGAAGGGGGAAGGGAACCGGCGAGTCAATTCGTACCTTGCGCCTTTGCGTCTTTGCGTGAGAATGTTTTTTCGTATTGATACCAAATTCTTCAGTGGGCACGGAGCAAACTGTTGAGAAACTGCGAAAGCCAAAACAATCTCCCGCAAAGGCGCAAAGGCGCAAAGGCCACAACAACGATTCGCGTTGTGAGCCTGCTCATGATCTTCCTCGCTATGCCGGCGCTCGCGCGGGATTTTCCGCCGGATGTGCCGCCGCCCAAGCCCCTGGTGATTCCGACGCCGGCCATTCAGACGCTCCCCAACGGGCTCCAGGTGGTGGTGGTGGAGCGTCACACCCTGCCGCTCATCACCCTGCGGTTGGTGGTGAGATCGGGCGCCGAATGCGATCCCCCCAAGTTGCCGGGTACCGCCGCTCTGGTGAACGGCCTGCTAACGGAAGGCACGGCGCGCCGGACCTCACGACAGATTGCCGAGGCCATCGATTCTGCCGGGGGAGTTGCTGACAACGACGTCGATTGGGATAGTTCCTACCTTAGCCTCAGCGTTTTGACCGACCGCACCGATCTGGCTTTCGACCTTGTGAGCGATATGATCGCGCACCCGGCTTTCCAGCCCGCGGAAATCGAGCGCCAGCGGAAGCAAACCATTTCGGGGTTGCAAGTCTCCCAGGACGACCCGGCGTACGTGGCGGACATGGCCATCCAGGAATTGGTTTTTTCCGGCACCGCCTATGGGCATCCCGAGGACGGTACGCTTGAGTCCGCCGGACGCATTACCGCCCAGGATTTGCGCGACTTCCACCGGCGTTACTACCAGCCCGCCAACTGCATCCTGGCCGTGGTGGGAGACATTACCGTAAAGGAAGCTACGGCGCTTGCGGCCAAGTATTTCTCCGGGTGGCAGAATGGCAGCGAACCTGCCACGGCGGCGTCCGGCGATCCCACGTCGTCGGACGAACAGCGGGTCATTGCGATCGACAAGAGCGACGCCGTCCAGACGGAGATTCGCATCGGGGCCCTCGGGGTGCCACGCGATAGTCCCGATTACCTGGCTCTCAGCGTGGCGAACGAAATCCTGGGCGGCCCCTCGGAGAACCGCCTGTTCAAAGCTCTCC
>Ga0326728_10021792_pt1 | contig 11989 bp, 10 predicted proteins | sample MB3enrmetagenome_FD_207602 | JGI IMG/M metagenome (GOLD analysis project Ga0326728, IMG submission 207602) | Lab enriched peat soil microbial communities from McLean, Ithaca, NY, United States - MB31MN | ecosystem: Environmental > Terrestrial > Soil > Wetlands > Peat | place: USA: New York... | reverse complement strand
TTCAACATCATGAACGCAGGACCGACAGCCGCACCAACAGCCACACCGGTTAGCATGGCAGGCACCGAAAACACAATCATGATAGGCGTCGCAGCAGTCATTATCGTGGTAATCATAGGCATCGCCGTCGTCGCAATGTTGATACTCAGAAAGCGACCTTAAGCATAAGAAAGCCACAAAAAAATCAATCCCTTTTTCTTTTTTTTGTTTTCATGTTTTATGCAGATGAAATCTTGTCACAGGCGGCTCCTTCACATTGTGGAAACCTACTTATCTTCTCCTCAACAACGTGGTACAGCGGAGCTGGCTTAAATCAGCGAAACCATCGAATTCTCCAAAACCTTCACAATCATAGGGAACATCGCTCTGGCTGCCTGGATCTTTCTTCGACGCCTTGGGCATTCTGCTTTTCAACATAGCCTGGGGAGCTTCGTTGTTAATTATTCTAATCTTAGGCGTCTATGGTATACTCAAGTTTTTGGGCTGCTTGCGTCCCTGCTACAACTGCAAAAAATGTACCTTCAGGATGGGTAGACTAGCCGCATTGTATTTCGGCAAACAAAACCTCAAAGACTACAAACATACTTACCATTTACCCGTCGCCATCTTCTATTACATCCTGCTCGGACCGGTGCCGGCCGTAATCCTGCTCACCTCAACTGTTCAAGCGTATACAGCCGCTAAAATTGTTCTCCTGCTCTGCCTTGTAGCGTTCTCAGCGTTTAGCGCCTTGACTTGGCGCAGCCAAAAATCCTGCAGTTAATGGTTAATGTTATTCTTGGTTGAAGAAGCTTTCTAACTTGGAGTTTTCTGTTTTGCGCAGGACTTCAGCGCAGGTTTTCGGGTCCAGCGCCTTGTATTCCAAACCGAGCGTAGATAAGAGTCTCTGCACATCTTTGCCGAGGCTTGGTGCCACCAGTACTGCACGCAATTCGCGGTTGACTTTGGCTTTTATGGGTTCGATGTACTTTGCCAGCTGCAGCGCCGCCTCCTTCGATGCGGTTTTGCGTTTTACCTCGACAATGACGAGTTTGCCGTTTTTGTCTTCGCCGTAAATGTCCACGAACCCAGGCTCCACTTTTTTCTCCCAACTTATTGGCTTGAAACCTTCTTCGAACAGGTCGGGCTTGAGGATGATCGCTCGGTGCATGTCGTCTTCTGATGCGAAAAGCATGAATTCGCCTGAATCGTCAAGGCTAAGAGCTGATGCCATCAAAACGGCGGTGAAGGTAATTTTCACGTTTTCCCTTGGCTTCTGCCTAACCGCGTGGATTTCCAGGTGGCTTGCGTCTTTGACTTGGACGTGGAATATGCTTCCGGGGGGTTGCCAGTTGACTGGTTCGTAGCCGACTGGGCGGTGGACAAGAAGGGACCCGTCCGATTTGATGATTAATATGCGTTCGCCGGGTTCAAGCGTGGAGCTTGCTCTGCCAACGTAGTGCACGCTGCAGGTGCCGGCGACAATGAGGGTTCTTCTTTGAGCGAAGGCTTTTTCAATCAGCTTTGATGCTTCCGCAAGCGTAGGCTGCGAGAGAACAGCTAGTTTGCTGGGTTGTTGCATGTTGTTTTCAGCCAACTATTTTAGACAGTGCTTGGGTAGATAAGATTTCTTGAAGGAATCCTCGGTGGCTGGCTGGAAAGAAAAACGCAGAGTAATGCAGCGGTACGATTTGACGTCGGACATGTACGAGGAACGCTACGGCGAGGAGCAGCAGGCAAAATATGGGGCTGCACTGGAAAATGTCGATTTGGCTGGGAAACGGGTTTTGGATGTCGGATGCGGCACAGGCCTGTTCTTCAGCTATGCCTCGGCTTGCGCAAGCATGGTTGTGGGAGTTGACGTTTCACGCAGATTGCTTCTTAAAGCCAGAGATGAGGCGAAAAAGTCGAGGCACACCTACGTGTTGCAGGCTGACGCTGACCATTTGCCGTTTAGCGAAGGATCTTTTGAAGCAGTTTTCGCCTTTACGGTTCTTCAGAACGTGCCCAAACCCGAAGAAACTTTGAAGGAGCTAAAACGGGCTGCAACGCAGTATGGGAATGTTGTTGTGACTGGGTTGAAGAAGGCTTTTCCACTGAACGTTTTTTTGGATGTTCTTGAAGGCGCGTCGTTGAAGGTAACTTCTTTTGTTGACAGAAAAGATTTGAATTGCTACGTGGCAATTCTAAATGCCAGATAGAATTGACGCCTGAAATGGTGAATGTTGCGGGTTCAGCGTCAGAGAAAGCTCAGTTTTTAAATATAGTTTGTCAATTCATAAGTCTCTTTTAGGGGATTCTCTAATCTGTAGTTCAATAAGGAAGAAATTATATGCTGGAACAGAGAAACACCAAAAGTAGAAAAGTCCTCCGAAGCAAGATGGCCGAAGTATTCAATAACGAAATCAAAACGCTGCCCGCGGAAATTCAGTATATTTTGCTCGATGACTTGGTCACTGCTTTTGAGAATCGTCTATCGATTTTCAGCCAGGCAAAGTCGAAACTGCTTCAAGAAGACTTAGAGCTGGTTGTAGACGGCGGACGAGTCATAGCTTAAGTGACCCCTAAAATGCATTGAGGATACGCCAGGTCATAAGGATACTTCTTGCAAGAAGCATTCTTGGTCCAATCTCTCTCGAATTAGTTTAAAAACAAAAAAAAGGAAAAGGGAGGTTGTAGTATAGCTGGTTTTATGGTCTTTTTCTGAGCATTAGCATTGCTAATACGATGATTCCTACGATTATGACTATTATGATGGCTATTCCGACGTATTCAACTGTTGCAGTGCTTGCGATGCCAGTAAGCGGGGTTGCTGTCGGCGCGGTTGTTGCTGCTGGCGAGCCTACGATCATGGTTGTTTGTGCGCTTGATGGGTAGTAACCATTTGTGCCTGCGAATGTTGCGGTTACTGTGTACATCCCTGGGACGTTTGGAGGTGTCCATTTAAAGTTGTATAAGCCCTGTGCGTTGGTTATGGCTTGGCCGATTGTGATTGAGTTGTTGTTTGGATCAAGAGCGGTCAACGTTACAGTAACGCCTGCGAAGTTGGTTGGTTCTGGTTGTTGCTGGTAAACGTAGCCCATCCATGCCTGCATGGTAGTGTCAGATGCACATGGAACACCATTTGGAAAGTCAGCTTTCTGCGTCGATTGCTGTGTGCCAGCGGCAGTGTCCATCACCGTGCCCTGTATGGCTACGGTTCCTCCGGCTTGTGTAGAAGTCAATGGTGCCTGTACCGTGGTTGCGCTGGGTCCTTTGCCTACAGAGTAGATTTGGCCGTCGTATCCGTTAAAGAATGTCAAGTAGCCAGCTGCGACTGCCCATGCGGCTCCAGTTCCGGCCCACTCGCTTGGGTAGCCTGAAAGTCTCCATATTTGCTGTCCTGTGGTAGCGTTAATGGCGGCTATTGTTGCGCCGATGTAGATTGGGTTTGTTACAGTGTGTTCATCAGTAGCTAGGTATACGACGCCGTTATCAATAGCTTGTATTTGGGTTGGATAGACACCGTAAGGTCCGTTAAAGCCTGCGTATGTACTGTTGGCTGGTTGAGATGGGCCACCGTTGCCCCATGTCCATAATAGTTTTCCAGTTTGATCGTTATAGGCGTAGCATATTCCGCCGTATGAACTGCTGTAGAGTGTGCCGTAGGCAAGGAAGGCTTGCAGGGGTGGAGATCCTGGTGTGCCGTAGTAGTCGAGGGCAGTTTGCGGGGGAGTTGGTCCCCAGAGCTGTGCGCCGTTTGTTAGACTGAATCCTGTCCATTGCATGGTTTCTTCGTAGTTCATGATGAAGGTCCGTGTCTGCCAGTCAGCTCCGCTAAATGAGATAGTGAAGTTTCCTGGTGGCGTCGTGTAGGTTTTGCTCCATAGTAACGAACCGACCGCACCTACAGATGAGTTGAGGTTTATGGCGTACATTGTCCATGTAGGGGGTTGTGGGACGCCTCCGCCGTCTGCTGCGTAACCTGTTGGGAGCGAGGTGTAGGCAAGCATCATATCTCCGTAGTCTACTGCGCCAATCGTTATGGGAACGCCGCCGACGGGACCGAGGGGAGTGATAACGAGGGGTGGTACTGGTAGTGGGTTGAGGTATGATAACGAAATGTTCCAGTCATAAGTTGTTGGCGAATTAAATGCAGATATAGCATGGCCTTGCGCGATGCCGACGTCTCCGTCGACATTAAGTGCGGAACCGTAAGGTACGAATCCTACTGCTCCGGTAGGGTAAAGTACATTTTCGCCTGTGATTGGAATAGGAAGCACACTGCTAAAAGGAAAGCCCAGGAAACCGTTGCCGGGTTGAATTAGGATTGACGGCGAGACGCTTCCGCTGCCAGTGTATGGATTAACGTCGTATAACCAAAGCCTCGAGGAGTTCCATTCAGACAAATACCATTGTGGAGCTGTCGGCGTGCCATCATTAGTGAGGATATACTGCAGGTATTCACCTTGTGGACCCCATTGTGCCGGGCCTGACGGAACGTTGGTTACGTTGAATAGTGCATCTCCTGTGAAACCATCAAATAGTTCCCAAGTTGTTCCTTCTACCGCAACTAGAATTGGCGGGTAAACTCCGTGTTGGTCAGGGTCGTAAATCTCCGGTGCCATTCCCATTGTTAGTTGTGGAATGTTTTCGTTGCTCCAGAGTTGCTGTCCTGTTTTAAGGTTAACGCAGACGGTTGGTCCGGTAGCTTGTCCGCCCAAAAGAGGCGAACCCGTGAATGATGCGACAACTGTGTAGTATAGGTATCCGTCTATTATTATTGGGTCTTGGAATCTGGGTGCATATGATGAGCCTTCGAAGAAGCCAATTGATGGTGCATTGGTAAACATGTTTCCTCCGACTTCTCCTCCAAATTGAGTCTGTGTTGTCCACATAATGTGTGAAGTTAGCGGCCCTACGCCATCGCCCGAGTACAATGAGGTGCTAGTGTAGCCTGAGGGTTGTGGTGGCACAGAAGCGGAAAGCCCTGACCCAAAGCCTAGCCAGTTTGACGAAATTGAAGTCCAGGCGTAGTTTGAGCCGTATATTGGATATGACCAGTAGCTTGTCGGTAACGGAGCTCCAGCGGCCACAGGAATTGGCGCGCTCTGAACAGTGATTGTTGTTGATGCGGCGGCCGGCAGATAAGTATCGCCAACTAGGTTTGAAGTGGGATTATAATCGCCAGCGTATGCTGCGTAAGCTTGTCCTGGAAAATTAAAGGTCAAAGTGTACGTGCCTGTGGTTTGGGGTGTGAAGCTATAGGCTTGTGATGATGTTGAGTCTGAGACGACAGCAAAGGTTTCCGTTGTGTTTGTACCGTCAGGTGCAGTAATTGTAAGCTTGTAGTTGTGGAATCTATAAGTGTTTGAAAGCAATGCTTCGCTCGTACCGACGGTTGCAGAACCTGCCGCTCCAAAAACACTGTCAAGCCACATGTAGACGTGTGTTGTCTGCCCTACACCAATAGTACTAGGCGCAGCGAAAATGTGGGCATATTCTGGAATATTCCATCCCGGAGTATGCGCGTTAGCGTTTGGTATTAACATCATTGAAGCTGTCATTGAAAGTATAAAGAATATTGAAATCGTTATGGCTGCAATTTTATTTTTTAAGGTTTTCATTTTTCTTGTTTCTCCTTTTTTGGGAAGAAGTAGCTTCAAGAAATTGCCTTACGTTAAAGCGTAATCAGCAATCAAGAGTTGCTTCTCCCACGCCAAAAGGGGTAAGCGTCCAAGCTAAAATACTTTGTGAATACTTACACGATCGAAAAAGGCAGGACATTCTTCGCCAATAAAGTAAGTAAAACTAGAGAAAACATGATTGACTTGATCTAGGAAAATGAAAAATGGCGAAGACTTTTTTGGCAGTCGGTGTGGTTAGCTTGGAGCTGGGCGGGTTCCTAAGACGAGGGGGATGTTCATTGTGTTGCCGTCTCTGATGATGGTTAGGTTGATTGTCTGGTTTGGCAGGGTGTTTTCTGCTAGGTAGGTTGATAGTTCATCTTCGTTGACGATTCTTGTTCCGTTAATTGCTGTGATTATGTCTCCTCCTACGAGTATCTGCGTTCCGTCTATGGTTACTTGGGTTGAGCCGGCTTTAAGACCTGCTTTAGCTGCTGGTCCGCCGCTTACAACTTGCTCGACAAGCAGGCCGTAGGTGACTTTGTAGCTTTCTTGGGCGGCGATGTCATAGCTATTGTCTTGCACTCCTATACCCATGTATGGATATGTTGTGTAGGAGCCGTTGCTAGCCAAAGAGTTGATTTCTCGAATGATTGTGTCTGAGGAAATGGCGAAACCTAAACCCTGTGCGGTGCCGCCGTTCTGGCTGTTTTCTATCCCTGCGGTGTTTATGCCGACGACTTGGCCTGCTGCGTTCAGCAAAGGTCCGCCTGAGTTTCCCGGGTTAATTGGAGCGCTGAACTGGATTACGTCTGATATGGGGTAGTTGCCTGCTGACGTTTCCTGTATGGTTCTGCCGAGTGCGCTTACGATTCCAGTTGTCATGGAGCCGGCTAGTCCAAATGGGCTTCCTACGGCTGCTACGAAGTCGCCGACGGTAAGAGTTGAAGAGGCAACTACTTGAAGCGGCTGGAACTCGCTTGCGGGAGCATTATTGACGGAGAGCACTGCTAAGTCAGCGTATGGGTCAGCGCCTAAAACCGTTGCGGAGTAGCCGTCTCCGTTCGCAAAAGTCACGCTTATGCCGGTTCCTGAGGCGATAACGTGGTTGTTTGTTACCACGACCATGCGGCCGCTTAGGTCGTCGATGAAGCCTGAACCTTCGACGAAGCTGCTTGATTGAGTATCAGTAATGACTACAACCGAATTCTTAACTTCATTATACAGTGCTGAGAGCGAAACGTTCTCGGGTGCAGCTTGAGTTATGCCGCTGCTGTTACTGCTAGTTGACGATAGACTTGCAATCTGATTCTGCAAGTCAGTAACCTGGTTCTGGAGGCTGGATAGTTTGCTTGAAGAGTTCATGTTTCCAACATAGTAGCCGAAGACGCCTGCGAATAGGCTGCATGCGATTATGGCTACTACCGCTGCGGCAAGAAGTCGGTTTCTGTGGGATCTTCTGGAGGGTTTTGGCTGCTCGGGCTGCAAATAAGGTTGGGGCTGAATGGGCTGCTGAGGTTGCGGGGATGACTCAGGCTGTGCTTGGGGTTGTTGTGGAGACTCGGGTTGCTGGGGAGTTTGGGGTTGTTCGGGTTGTTGTGGAGGCGGAGAGGATTCGGGCTGTTGGGGCGGCGGTGAAGTTTCAGGTTGCGGGGTTTGCTGAGGCTCTTGGGATGGCTGAGGCTGCTGCGGTTCTTGGTTTGGTTCTGGCTGCGGGTTAGGCTGAGAACTTTCGGGCTGCTGGGAAGGCTGCTCCATTACAAGGCGCTCCTATGGGCAGCGATCGTTTCCCTAATTCGCGAAGTTGCTGTTATGAACTTACGTCGATAAGCCATGTTCTTGATCCTCCGATTGAATGTGGTTCTTAAACCCAATATGTTATTAAAAAGTTTTTCATAATTACGCCCCAATTCCATGGAAAGATAAACTTAGCAGCCTTGGCGCGTGCATAGAGGGAGGCATCGGACTGGCTTGAAACAAAATTGCCCCGCTTTTTTAGGCAAACTCTAATGGAGAAACGGTTAAATACTAAATTGAGCGAAGTTTAATTTGATCTTTTATGGAGTTTTTGAATAGAACAGTGACTTTTAACTGTCCTGACGGAGCCGATATGACGGCTTACGTCGCCCACCCTAAAACGGAAACTCGACATCCCACTATCATTGTAGTCCACGAGGCTTGGGGACTAAACGAACAGATCAAAGGCGTCGCCAACAGGTACGCTCAACAAGGCTTCACCGCTATTGCGCCGCACCTCTTCAGCCGCGAAAAAGACTTAACAGAACAAGACATCGAGAAGGCAATGATGCAGATGTGGCGCATTCCGCCTGAAAAACGCAGCGACCCCGCCGTTATCCAGAGTTTTATGGCGGGTCTTTCTGAAAAGGAGCGCAAAGTAGTCAATTTTTTCTTCACTGGACGCGAGAGCGCTGAAAAAACAATGGCGGAGGACCTTCTCTGCTGCATAAACTACGCTAAAACGTTGGATGTGGTCGATGGTGAACGGTTTGGAATAACAGGGTTCTGCCTCGGCGGCGGATTATCCTATCAGCTTGCAGCAATGTACCCGTTTAAAGCTGCAGTTCCTTTTTACGGCGCAAACCCCAAACCCCTGGATGCAGTGGCCAAAATCAACGGTCCAGTATTCGGAATCTACGCTGGCGAAGACCAAAGAATAACCTGCGGGGTTGCAGCTCTAGTTGAAGCGATGATAACGCACAAGAAAACTTTTCAGATGAAAATCTATCAGGGCACGCAGCACGCCTTCTTCAACGAGAACAGACCCTCATACAACAAAGACGCAGCCGAAGACGCCTGGACAATGGCTCTGGCATTCTTCAACCATTACCTTAAGGCGACAAAATGACTGAAAACCAAAAACAAAAAGGGGCAAGCCTGCTTTGGGACTGCTTCACCAACTGGTCGCTAACGCTCGAGACTCTCGAAAAAACTGCTGAACCAAAAGATTCGGCGAAAAAAGAAAACAACAAAGCGTAGCTTCAAAATCGCGTGTGTATATTCCCGTTCGAAAAACTCAAGATTGAGATTGAGGGTTGCGGCGAGGTTTTCTGGCTTTTTGCCAAACTGTGAAGGTCATTAAAGCCAGCACTAGAATAATGACTGTGGCTGGGGCAAGATAGGTGTAGCTGCGTAGGAGATAAGCGACGGCTAAAATAATTACTACGCCTAACGCGAGAACTGGGGAATCGCCGACCAAAAAGTCCTTCCAGAACGAAAAGAAGCTTTTGACTGCTTTCCAGATGGTGCTCCCTGTTTTTCCCTGCGGCATTATGGTGAAACCTCCGTTTCTTCTTTGTGAACCCGTTTGAAGTAGGCTATCAGCCCAAGCGTTGCCAAGAAAACTATTGCTAAAAGCACCGGTATGAATGCATCGCCGAGAGGCCATTGGACGCCGGCTCCTTCGCCCATCCAGAACATGCCGAAAACAGTCAGCATGATGCCTACGCCCAGCTTCATGTAGTTTTCAGGCACCTTAGATAAGGGCTGGGCAACAACGGCAGCTATGACCACCATTACAGCTACGCCGACAAAAGCTCCTAATGAGGCTACTGCAAGTTGGTTTCCACTTCGTGTGGCTAAGCCGAAGCTGATGACAATCATGACGATCTCCATGCCTTCTAAAAGGACGCCTTTGAAGCTGACTGCGAAAGCCAAGGAGTCTCTTTTGCCTCTGATGCCTGCGTCTTTGGAGAGAACGGCTACTTCTTTGTTGTATATATCGTGTTCATCATGGGGTGCTTTGAAGCCTGTTTGGCGAAGGATGGCTTTTGTTAGCCATTGGAGCCCGAAGATAAGCAGCAGGGTGCCGACCACGGTTCGCAGAATGTAGAGTGGGACATAGTTAATTAGAGCGGTGCCGACTGCCAAAACGATTATAGCTAAGCATGCGAGGGCAAGCAAGGCTCCTTCAAACGTGGAGCGCCAGCCACGGGTTATGCCTGACGCCAAAAGAATCGTTAAAGCCTCTGTTGCTTCAACTGCACTTGCTAACGCCACCGTAATGAACAGAAGAATCGTGCTCTGGTCAATCATGCAAAGTCACGATCCAAACGCGAATGAGGTTGAGTTGGTTTTTGGGCAGCCGTTTTGAGTTCACCGATTCTTAAAAGAACAAGTTTTGCTGCATCCAAATATAAGCATTTCACGGAATACGCAACCAAGCTCCACAGATCAAGGGCAAGTTCAACTCGGCAGCACGCCGACCGCTACTCTCCCTTCAAGATCGCTCAAGCACGTAAAGAGCGGCTGCAAACTCGACTACTGCGACCCCGCTCATAGCCAAAAGCGCAAAGCTGTGGTTGAACGTCGCAAGGAATCCCGCTGCGTAGGCAACTTCAGGAACCAGTATGATTGCCATGCCCACAGTTAACTTTTCGAAGTCGTTGAGCACCGAGGATATTTTGCCTTTAGCCGCGTTCCTTAGGAAAAGTTTGATTTCGAGGATGCTTGCGGAAGCCACTGGCAAGATTATCAGGAATGGGATGAGGATGGTGGATGAGGCAGTTAAAGGTCTAAAGAGGGATAAAACGGTTAGGACTATGGGTACTGGAACGTAGGTTGCCGTTGAAACGAGCGCCTTAGGAACAACGATTCTTCTTGAGCTAATCGGTAAGGTTTTGGTGTACTCCAACCCTTTTCCCTCAGCGCTTAATAGAGCAAGAGGCAGAAACAGTGCGAAAATTGCCCCCAGCGATGTTCCGGAAAGAACGATCGCGGTTCTAAGCAAGCCGACATTTGAGTCCAGCAGTATTATCAGGACGGTTTCAAGAACGGGAAGGGCGAAGAAGAAGGCGGTAGCGGGGTTTCTGGACGCCACCTTAAGGTCTTTTGAAACGTAACCCAATAGCGGACCGCGAGGGTTGACAGAGAAATCCTTAGCCGTAACACGAGCTATATTCACCCCGGCGCCCTGAGACACGCGCCTGACAGTTTCCAAGCTCCATCTGCCAGCGAAAACCGCAATCAAAACGTACCCGACCATGGCAGCGGATGCGAGCAGCAGCGTTGTGAGCGTCACGGTGGAAACTGAAGCAGTTATGACGATTCCTGTAGAGAAGGGATAGAGAAGGCCCAGCAGCGAACCCCACGCATGCCCAGCGCCTAGAAGCGTGGTCTGCAGGTTAGGCACAATGTACAAGGGGATGCTGAACAGGAAGCCGACGGCGACGAGCAGCAAACCCCACATCAGAATGAAGAGCAACCGCAGAACCGTGTTGGCTTTTGACCTGCCGCCTCGCAGCATGTTCTTTTGAAAAATTCTTGAGAACCACAGGGCAACGGCAACGGCGAAAAGAGCGTTCATCGTGGAGGCTGCAAGCATAATCAGAGTCGCTATGGGCGAAGCCGTTAGGTACGCAACTAGTATTACTTGGCTAAGGATTGATCCTACGACCATGTAGTCGAAGGACCGGATGAATGAAAACAGGGTAACCAACGAATAATCGTCGCGGTCTAAAGGCATAGTTGACATCAAGGCTGAGGATTCGGGGCTCATAAAAGAGGAAAGAGTCTGGATAGCGTACAGCGCTGTAAATCCGAAGGTAACAGCTAAGCTTAAAGAAATCGCGCTCGTCAAGCCGAAGCCTGGGCTTTTAAGAAACAGCGAGGCAAAGGGAGCCAGCGAAACGATAACGTTGAAAAACGCCACGACGCCTTTGTCGAACTTGGCGATTCGCAGCGCCCTCTTGGTCAGTTCAAGGTCATCCTGCGATTCTTTGCCTTGGCGGTTGCGTCCGAAGGCGCCCCACCACATCCGCCCTTTTTCTTCAGCGAGCGAACGATACACCATTTCACGGTAGCATGTCTGGCTTAGGCGCCAAGCTTCACTTAGCTTCATTCTTGAAGAATGCCTCCCTGAGCATTCGCATGGTGTCGGCGACCTCGTCTTCTTCATGGGTTAACTTCAGGAAGACTTCTTCTAGCGTGCCGCCTCTGCCTTCGGTTTTGCTTCTGAGCTCATCAAGCGTTCCCTCAGCTATCACTTTGCCTTGGTAGATTATTCCGATTCTGGTGCAGACCTGCTGAGCCACTTCCATAATGTGCGTTGAAAACAGGACAGCGCCGCCTTTTTGCGCGTGAATCCCAACCAGCTCCTTGACTATTCGGCTACTTTTAGCGTCCAAGCCATTGAGGGGTTCATCCAGCAGCAGAACGGGCGGTTGATGCATAAGCGAGGCAATCAAAGCGACTTTCTGCTTCATCCCCAGCGACAGAGTAGCTATGGGCGAATCAAAGTACTGCGCCATATCAAAGGCATTCGCGAGTTGAGCGACCAATTCGTTGGTGGATGCTTTGTCGGTTTTTCGGATGGATGCCACAAACTCCAGGAAATCCCGAGGCGACAGGGAATCGTAAACTATGGGGTTTTCAGCAACGTACCCGAT
>Ga0326728_10021790_pt1 | contig 11990 bp, 10 predicted proteins | sample MB3enrmetagenome_FD_207602 | JGI IMG/M metagenome (GOLD analysis project Ga0326728, IMG submission 207602) | Lab enriched peat soil microbial communities from McLean, Ithaca, NY, United States - MB31MN | ecosystem: Environmental > Terrestrial > Soil > Wetlands > Peat | place: USA: New York... | reverse complement strand
CCGCCGTTTGCAGGGCCGCGGCCAAAACCCCGGGGGCAAACCATGCACCACGTTGGCCACCGCCTTCTCCATGGAGACGTTGCCATGCAGGCGCTGATAGATCATCAGCCCCATCACGACTAGCGGGAGTTTACTGCGAAGGGTCCAAGAGTACGAATGCCGGCCCTTTGTCTTCAGACACTTGCCGCGACTTATGTCGTATTACCTACCCAAAATGGGGTAATACACATCCGGCAAATTATTCCACAGGCTATGCTGCTGGCTGGGCTGCATTTGTCGATTTCGGCGTTGTTTGGGTGGAACCCTTCGCAGTAAACTCCCGCTAGGGGGTTGTACAGGCGATTATTCTGCCGGACCTTCTGCTGGCCGAGCACCCCGTCGGTGAACTCGCTGGTCACCAAGCGCAGATACAACGACAGAATATCTGCCCGCAGCACTGCTGGGGAAGCCACCGGTGGGGGCACCGGCGGTATAAGTAATCGAATGGCTCTCAAGTTCTCGTGCCGCGCGGTTTGGGGCAGACCGCGAACCTTCCCTTCCCGAAAGGCTTAAACTGTCATGAGTCACCATTTGTGCCTACCGCCAGCACCTCAATTCAAAAAACTTGGGGCATTGGGCTGAAGCCTGCCCCACTAAGAAAGGCCAAACTCCAGGGGCTGGCTGAAGCCTAGGCTGAAGCCCGCCGCGCCTCACCGCAGCCGCAAGCTATTCGTCACCACCGTCACGCTGGACGCCGCCATGGCCGCCGACGCCAGCATGGGCGACAGCAGACCGAACGCTGCCACGGGAATGCCCACGGTGTTGTACGCGAAGGCCCAGAACAGATTCTGGCGAATGATCCGCATGGTGCGGCGCGAAAGCTCGATCGCGTCCGCTACTCCGTTCAGATCGCCGCGCATGAGCGTGATGGCGCCGGCTTCCATGGCCGCGCCCGTACCGCTCGCCATGGCGATCCCCAGATCGGCCTGCGCCAGCGCCGGCGCGTCGTTGACGCCATCGCCCACCATGGCCACGCGCTTGCCGCCGGCCTGCAGCTTTCTCACGGCTGCCACTTTCTCGCCGGGCATCACGTCGGCGAGCACATGCTCGATGCCGGCCTCGCGCGCTACGGCTTCCGCCGCCGCGCGATGGTCGCCGGTGATCATCCAGACGTCGAGCCCCATCCGCCGCAATCGCTTCACCGCTTCCGCCGCCTCGGGTTTGATGGTGTCGGCAATCTCAATTTCGCCCGCCGTTGCGCCATCCACCGTCACCGTCGCGCCGGGTTTGGCCACCACCACTTCGCGCCCGCCGACGCGCGCGCGCACCCCCAGGCCGGTAAGCGCGCTGAAGCCGCCGGCTTCCTCCAGTGCCAGGCCGCGCTCGCCGGCCGCTTCCACAATGGCGCGGCCCAGAGGATGCTCGGAGTAGCGCTCGGCACTGGCCGCCAGCCGGAGCACGTCGGTTTCGGTCCAGCCCTGCGCCGGTGTCACGCGGACTACGCGGGGCTTCCCGCGCGTCAGGGTGCCGGTCTTATCGAGCACCACGGCGCCGATTTTGTGCGCCATCTCCAGCGCTTCGCCGCCCTTGATCAGGATGCCGTGCTCCGCGCCGCGTCCCGTCCCCACCATGATGGCCGTGGGGGTCGCGAGGCCCAGCGCGCAAGGGCAGGCAATAATCAGCACCGCCACGGCGTTCTCCATGGCCGTGGCGAACGGCGCGAAGAACAGCCACGCGGCGAATGTGACCAGCGCCGCCGCCAGCACCCCCATGGTGAAATAGCCGCTGACCACATCGGCCAGGCGCGCCACCGGGGCGCGCGAGCCCTGCGCCTGCTTCACCAGCGCGATCATCAGCTGCAGCACCGTGCCGCGCCCCACCTTTTTCGCCTCGTAGCGGAAGCTGCCGGAGCGATTCACCGTACCGGCGAACACCGCGGCGCCCGCGCGTTTATCCACCGGCAGGCTCTCGCCCGTGAGCATCGATTCGTCCACCGCGGAATCGCCGTCGAGCACCGTGCCATCCACCGGAATCCGCTCGCCCGGCCGCACTACCACGGTGTCGCCGGGCAACACTCCGGCCACCGGCGTTTCCACTTCCGCGCCGTTGCGCAGCAGGTGCGCCGTCGCCGGCTGCAGATCCATCATGCGGCGGATGGCCTGCGAGGCTTTGGCGCGCGCGCGGGCTTCCAGCGTGCGGCCCAGCAGGATGAGGGCGATGATGGCCGCCGCCGCCTCGTAATAGAACATGTGGCCGCCGCGGACCGTTTCGAAGACCGAGTAGAGGAACGCCGCGCCCGTGCCCAATGAGATGAGCGTGTTCATGTTGGCGCTGGCGTGGCGAAGGGCGCTCCACGCCGCGCGATAGAATGGTGCGCCCGCGTAGAAAACCACCGGCAGGGTGAGCGCCAGTTGGATCCACGGCGCGATGTGGGCCATCCCCAGGGCCACTACCGGCGCCGCGAAGACTATGGCCACGATGAGCCGCTGGCGGTAGAGCGTTTCACCCGCGTCGGGCGCTGGTTCCGTCTCGGGCACACCATAGCCCAGGTCTTCGATGGCGCCGATGAAATCGCTCACGCCGGCGCGCGCGGGGTCGAACTCCACGGTGGCGGTGTTGGTGGCCAGATTCACGCTGGCGCGCTCCACTCCGGCGGTGTCCGCGAGGGCCCGTTGGATGGCGCGCGCACAAGCGGCGCACGTCATTCCGCTCACCGGCAGGTCGACGCGTTCGACCGCGGGAGTGGTCATGCCGGCACTTCGTAGCCCAGCTTGCGGACGGCTTCGGCCAGGGTCTCGGGCTTCACCAGGCCGGCGTCGTACTCCACGGTAGCCGCCGCGCCGTTCAGGTCCACCGCCGCTTTGCTGACCCCCGGGGTGCCCGCCAGCTTCCGCTCCACGCTGCGCGCGCAGTTGCCGCAAGTCATGCCGCGGACGGTGAGATGCAAGGTTTCGATCGCCATATTCATATGATGCTGCATTCGGACGCCAGGTGACGGAAGTTAGCGCCATTCGCGAGCCGAGCCCCTGGCGACCCCCGGCGTGCCCGCCAGCTTCCGTTCCATGCTGCGCGCGCAGTTGCCGCAAGTCATGCCGCGGATGGCGAGACGCAAGGTTTCGATCGCCATATTTGTATGATGCGGCATTCGGGCGGCAGGTGACCGAAGTTAGCGCCATTGGCAGCCGAGTCTCCTGGTGAGCCCGGCGTGCCCGCCAGCTTCCGGTCCGCGCTGCGCGCGCAGGTGCCGCAAGTCATGCCGCGGATGGCGAGCTGCAAGGTTTCGATCGCCATACTCATATGATGCGGCATCCGGGCGGCAGGTGACCGAAGTTAGCGCCTTTGCAGCCGAGTCTCCTGGTGACCCCCGGCGTGCCCGCCAGCTTTCCGGTCCACGCTGCGCGCGCAGTTGCCGCAAGTCATGCCGCGGACGGTGAGATGCAAGGTTTCGATCGCCATATTCATACGATGCTGCATTCGGACGCCAGGTGACCGAAGTTAGCGCCATTCGCGAGCCGAGCTCCTGGTGACCCCCGGCGTGCCCGCCAGCCCCCGCTCCACGCTGCGCGCGCAGTTGCCGCAAGTCATGCCGCGGACAATGAGATGCAAGGTTTCGATCGCCATATTCATACGATGCTGCATTCGGACGCCCAGTGACCGAAGTTAGCGCCATTGGCAGCCGAGCCCCTGGTACCCTGGAAGTGGGTATGAAATTACGCGAGATTGCCGGCCGGCTGGGCTGCCGCCTGGAAGGCGAGGGAGAACTGGAAATCACCGGCGTGGCGGGCATGGAACATGCCGGGCCGGGACAGCTCACCTTCCTGGCCAATCCGAAGTACGGGCCGAAGGTGAAACACACGCAGGCCAGCGCCATTCTGGTGGGCCAGGAGGTTCCGGGCGTCGAGATTGCGTTTCTGATCTCCGAAAACCCCTATCTGGATTTCGCGCGGGCCCTCGCTCTGTACTATCAGCCGCCTCAGCCGGCGCAGGGAATTCATCCGCTGGCGTACGTCGCGGCCAGCGCCGTGGTGGGCGAGAACTGCTCCGTCGGGCCGTTCGCGGTGGTGGGCGAGCGGGTGCGGTTGGGGCGCAACGCGGTGCTGCATCCTCACGTGGTGCTGTACGAAGGGGCGGAAATCGGCGACGATTTTCTGGCGCACTCGCATGCCACGGTGCGGGAATTCTGCCGCATCGGGAACCGCGTCATCCTGCAAAACGGCGTGGTGGTGGGCGGCGACGGCTATGGCTTCGCCAAACGGGCCGACGGCACGCATTTCAAGATCGTGCAATCGGGCGTGACGGTGATTGAAGACGATGTCGAGATTCAGAGCCTGACCTCTGTGGACCGCGCCACCGTGGGCGAGACGCGCGTCAAGCGGGGCGCCAAAATCGACAGCCTGGTGCAGGTGGGCCACGCCTGCGTGGTGGGAGAGGACAACATCATCTGCGCGCAGACCGGGCTCGCCGGGAGCACCGTGCTCGAACGGAATGTGCTGCTGGCTGGGCAGGTGGGCTCGTCGGGCCACCTCACGGTACACGAGGGCGCCATTGTGTATGCGCAGAGCGGCATCGGCGGCGACGTGGAAGCGGGGACGCGCATTTCGGGCTCGCCGGCCTTCGCGGCAAACGTTTGGCTTCGGTCCGTGACGGCGTTTCCCAAGTTGCCCGAATTGCTGAAGACCGTAAGGGAATTGAAGAAGAAAGTCGATGATTTAGAACAGAGATGACGAATCAGAATCCACCTCACGGCGACCGGCGGCCGGTCGCGTACCTGAACAACCAGTTTCTGAATAGCCCGGACGCCCGGGCGCTGCGCATTCTTTCGGAATTTCTGGAGCCCCTGGCTCATTTCCGGCGGGAGAAGATTCGCGACACGGTGGTTTTTTTCGGATCCGCGCGGATTCGCGAGGAAGGGCCCATGTCGCAGTATTACCAGGATGCGCGCACGCTGTCGCGCATGCTGACGGAATGGTCCGAGCAGTTTGCCAACAGCCACCATCGCTTCGTGGTCTGTTCCGGCGGCGGTCCGGGGATCATGGAAGCGGCCAATCGCGGCGCCCACGAAGGCGGAGGCAAGACCGTGGGGCTGAATATCGGGCTTCCCTTCGAACAGTTCCCCAATCCGTACATCACCCCCGAACTGAGCTTCGAATTTCATTATTTCTTCATGCGGAAATTCTGGTTTGCGTACCTCGCCAAGGCGCTAGTGGTATTTCCCGGCGGATTCGGGACGCTGGACGAAATGATGGAAGTCCTGACGCTGGTGCAGACCCAAAAACTGGCCAAGAAAATGACCCTCGTCATCTACGGAAGCGCCTATTGGAACGAGGTGATCAATTTCCAGGCGCTGGTAAAACACGGCATGATATCGGCCGCGGACCTGAACCTGTTTCAGTTCGCCGACGATCCGCAGACGGCCTTCGACCTGCTCAAACCGGGCCTGGCCGAATACGCAGCGCAGGCGGATACCATGGAAATGCCGGCGTTCGCCAAGTCGCGAAACCCGCAGCAGCCGGCAGGAACCACCTAGGGCGTGGGCCCCTTCAGGACATCGTGTCCTGAGTTATCGCTGCAAGTGATTGATTCTACAAGAAAACATCAAGATTTTCAGGACATCTTGTCCTGAGATCTTCGTGCCCAGGGCGAGATTTCGCCCGTTTTGGCAGCCTGAAGACCCAATGTCACTTAGTTTTTCCAGAGGCGGAATTCCTGCGGTAGTCAAGTGGGGCAGGCCCCCTGGCCTGGCCCCCTGGCCTGCGCGGGACGCCCCCGTCCCGCCCCTGTTGTGGATTCAGGCGCTCGGCACCGCGGAGAGGCCGACCGGGGGGGCGGCCGGCACCCCGTTATTTTACGCAGATGCCCAGAAGTGGGAAAACTAAGTGGCATTGAGGCTGAAAACCTGCCGCGCCGAATTTGCCCGCCGCACTCTCGGACGCGTACACTAATCGAGAATAGCCGGAGGAGCGAAATGTTTCGGCGCACGGTAGCCTACGGTATCGAACTCAGACAATTCGCGTGGGCCGACGCCGAAATACTGTTCGCGGTGGTGGAGCGGAATCGCGAACACTTGCGGCAATGGCTTCCATGGGTTGACGGAACGCACTCGTCCGACGATATCCGGTTGTTCCTCTCGCGGGTAACGGCGCAGTTCGAAGACGGCCTCGGGCCCAACTTCGGTATCTGGCTGGAAGGGGAACTGGCGGGCGCCGTGGGATGCCATCCGATCGACCGGGCGAACCGCAGTTGCAGCCTGGGCTACTGGATTGCAGCCGGGTATCAGGGGAAGGGGAACATTACGCGCTGTTGCCTGCACCTGTTGGACTACCTATTTGACGAGGTGGGTTTGCATCGCGTGGAGATTCGCTGTGGAGTCGGGAATGCACGAAGCCGCGCCATCCCGCAGAGGCTTGGGTTCTCCCACGAAGGGATACTTCGGGAAGCGGAATGGGTAAATGACCGTTGGCTGGACCTGGACGTGTGGGCGATGCTGGAACCGGATTGGCGGAACGCACATTAGCGGTTGCCGGCCGGCGGATCCAGCGCTCCAGGGTGAGGGAGAGAGTGGCCATGCGGAGAGGCTTGGTGAGATAGTCGTCCATGCCGGCGGCGCGGCACCGTTCCGGGTCGCCCTCGGTTACGCTGGCGGTCATGGCGATGATGGGCGTGTGCCGCCCGGAGCCGGGCTGCGCTTCGCGCCGGCGAATTTGCATTGTGGCCTCGTATCCATCGATACCGGGCATCTGGCAATCCATGAGGATGGCGGCGAATGGGGCGCGATCGACCGCTTCCAGAGCCTCTTCGCCCCCGGCGACCACCTCCGCGCAATACCCCAGATTGTTCACGGAGCGCAGGGCGACGATCTGGTTCACGGGATTATCGTCGACGATCAGGATGCGCTCCCCGGGAGCAATCGCCGCGGAAGGTTTCTCCGCCTGCACCAGCGGGAGCAGAAACCAGAAATTCGAACCGGAACCTGGCCGGCTCTCGACATCGATCGTTCCGCCCATGAAAGCGACCAGCCGGTGCGAGATGGCCAGCCCCAGGCCGACTCCACCATAGCGCCGCGAGGCCGACGAATTGGCTTGCGTGAAGGGCCGGAAAATCTTGTCCGCGGCCTGCCGCTCGACGCCGATGCCGGTATCGATTACGCGGAAAAGGAGCCCGTGGTTTTCGGGGCGATCTCCCGTCCGGCTCACTTCCACGCGGACCGAGCCGGCGGCGGTGAATTTCAGGGCGTTTTCGACCAGATTGACCAGGATCTGCCGGATGCGGGCCGGATCGCCCATGACCATGGCGGGAATGTCCTCGCGGATGGCGGAACGCAGTTCCAAGCCTTTGGTGAGGGCCTGCGGCGCGAAAAGCTCGACCACGCCCTGAATGACCGCCCGCAGATCGAACTCCACGACCTCCAAGAACACCTTGCCGGATTCGATCCCCGAGAAATCGAAGATGCCGTTGACGACGCGGACAAGGCATTCGGAGCTGCTCTTCAGGACCGCCGTCAGATCGCGCTGTTCCTCGGTCAGCGGTGTCTTAGCCAGCAGCTCGGCGATGCCCACAATGCCATTGAGCGGCGTGCGAATCTCGTGACTCATGTTGGACAGGAATTGCGCCCGGGCCGCGTTGTCTCGAATCGCCGACTGGCGGGCGCGTCGCGTGCACGCCGCCTGCCTCAGCGTTACGGCCAGAGCCAGGAGCAATCCGAAGGCCCAAAGGAGGTCGCTGGACGACACGAGGCTGGAAAACGCTAGCACGTAAGGCTGCCCGAAGAAATCCAACATTTTCGCCTGAAGCACTCATCGGCGGTTTTCGGAGAAACTGTAGCGGCTCCTGCCCTTTTTCGGACGCCGAAGTAAAATAAGAGGTTAGTGACCCAAACCCCAATTTCCCGGCGCGCCATGTTGCTCGGTACGGCGGCAAGCCTCGGTTGCGGCCGAAAAAAAGCGCCGCGGCTTTCGGGCTACTGCTTCGTGGCCAACCAGGGCAGCCGCTCCGTCGCGGTAGTGAGCCTGGAGCGGCTTCGCGTGCTGCGGCAGATTCCGCTGGATGGCGCGCCGTCGGCCGTGCTGGCGCACCCGCACCGTCCCAGAGTCTTCGTGCTGGCGCCGGAAAACGGCACGGTCTATGAAGTTGACGGCGCCACGTACGCGGTGAGCCGCAAAGTGCGGGCCGGCAATCAGGCCGTGGCCATGCAGTTATCTCCCGCGGGCGGCTCGCTCTGGGTGCTCTATCGCGACCCCGCCGCGCTGGTGGAATTGCCGCTCGATTCGCTCCGGCCGGGCCGGCGCATCCGTCTTTCGGCGCCACCGGACGCTTTCGACCTGGTGCTGCACAATCGGCGCCAGGTTCCTTTGGCCGCCGTAGCCAGCCGCGAGAACCACACCATTGCGCTGGCATCGCTCGGCAGCGCGGCCATCGAGCGCACCATCGTCGCGGGCGACGAGCCTTCGCTGGTCTGTTTCCAATGGGATGGGACGCAGGTGATTGCGGGGAGCTGGCGCGGGCGGAGCGCCGCCATATTTGAATCCGCCACGGGTAAGACGGTGGTTCGCCTGCCTCTGCCGCTCGCTCCGCGGCAGTTCTGCACGTCGGGCGACGGCGGACAGATCTTTATTACCGGCGACGGCATGGATGCCGTGGTGGTGCTTTTTCCGTCCGAGACGGAGATTTACCAGACGATCCTGGCCGGCCGCGCGCCGGGCGCCATGACCGCGACCGGCAAGGACGTGAAGCCGTCGTATCTGATGCTGACCAATCCGGAGACCGATGGCATCACAGTCCTGGATATCGACAACTACAGCCTGGTGGCGGCGGTCGAGGTGGGGCGGGGACCGTGCCGGATTCTGTTGACGCCGGATGGGCAGTACGCGCTGGTTCTCGATGAGAAGTCGGGCGATATCGCGGTGGTGAGAATGCTGGCGCTGTCGACCACGCCGAATGGGGGCTATCGGCCGTACAAACCGGCGCCGGCGCCGATATTCACGTTGATTCCGGTGGGAGACCGGCCGGTGAGCGGCGCGTTCGTGGGGTAGGGCCGGCGCGGGGGACCGTACGTGAAGTATAGCGACCCTATAATGGAAAAAACGCCATGTGCAGGAACATCAGGCCGCTCTTTAATTTCGATCCGCCGGTGACTCCCGAAGAACTGCGCGCCGCGTCGCTGCAGTTCGTGAGAAAAATTAGCGGCTTCAACAAGCCGTCGCAGGCGAACGAAGAGGTGTTTCGGGCCGCGGTGGAGGAGATTGCCGAGGTTTCCAGCCGGCTGCTGCAGTCGCTGGCCACCAACGCACCGCCCAAAAACCGGGAAGAAGAGGCGCGCAAAGCGAAATTACGCGCAGCTCAGAGATTCGGCGGCTGAGGCTTGAGCCATCGCGAAGGCGCGGGCGACTTAGTGCCGCGCCTTCGCGTGTAACCGATGGGTGTAACCGATGTGTAACTGCGAAGAGGCGCTTGACTTAGTCGCCGAACTCGAGAGTCGTGGTGGAACCGGCGAGGTGAATCAACTTAATGGCGTCTTCGCCGTCCTTTTGGGTGGACTCCACGCTAGTGTACTCGAACTTCTTGCCGGCGCTGTTTTCGAGCTTCACGGGAACCGCGACTTCCTTGGAATGCGGGCCCTTAAATACGGCCTTGTCGCCTTCCAAATGCAGCGAGTATGAGCCCTTGGCCAACTCGACGCCGGCCACTTTGGCGGGCCCGTCGAGGATCAGGTCATACGACTTGGCGGCAAAAACCAAGCTCGAAAACGTCAGCAGTCCTACCGTAAGCAGAGATTTCCTCATGTGTTATATCCTCCTTAGTATTTTTCGTCAGTGAGTGTACTCGAGATCCTGAGTAACGATCGAGTACAAAAATGCGGGCGTATCGTATTCGGATTTGCCCCGAATCCAACTTGGGTTCACTCTTAGAATAACCCCTCCGCCCTTAGTGGAGCAAATTGAAAGTTTTTATGGTCTGGATTTATAGCTAAGTGTTAACGAAATCTTAATGTTAGCAGCGAATTTCAGACATTATAACACGTCCATCATTACTTTGTTAATGACACTTCCGGGCCAATTTCGCGCTATCGAAAAGTTCGATAATTGACTGATGCCTCCACGCCGAAACAGCCGGCACACCGGGCGGCGGCCGCCTCGTTTGCCACGCGAGATCGCGGTCCTCTATGAAGACGACGCCGTAGTGGCGATCGATAAGCCCGCCGGGCTTCCTTCGGTGCCCATCGAAGGTTCGGACGCGGTATCCGCGTGGACCATCCTGTCGGCGGAGTTGAAGAGGCGCAGGCAGGGGGCTTTCGTGGTCCACCGCATCGACCGTTTCACTTCCGGAGTGCTGTTGTTTGCCAAAACGCATGCGGCGCGCGACGTTCTGGTGCGGCAATTCCTCAAACATACGCCTCTGCGGCAGTATCTGGCGGTCGTGCGCGGACGCCTGGCCGAAAGGGAGGGAAAACTGGTCGACTACTTGCGCCGGGAAGGCATGTTTCAAAAGCTGAGCCGGGAAGGCGACCTCGAAGCGGCGCGGGCGGAGCTCTCTTATTCCGTGGAGCGGCTTCTGCGGGACGCCTCGCTGGTTCGCGTAACGCTGGCGACGGGATTGCAAAATCAGATCCGCGTGCAATTTTCGCGCGCGGGCCACCCGGTAATCGGCGACCGCAAATATCGCGCGGAGGAAGCCGCCGAACGGCGCATCGCGCGCGTGGCCCTGCACGCCGTGCGCCTCGAGTTTCCGCACCCGGTCACGCGCGAGACGGTGGCCATCGAGTCACCGCTGCCCGCGGATATGCGGTCGCTGATCGACTCACTCACTCGCTGATCGCTGCGCTCGCTCCTTGATCGCTGCGCTCGCTCCCTGATCGCTGCGCTCAGTCGAACAGGTCGGGTTCCTGGCGGCTGATCATGTTCCACAAGGGCTGGTATTGGAACCAGCCGTTCATGCCGCCAGCCACCTGGTCGCGCGTGTTCAGAGCGCATTCATGCGAGATCGGCACCGGCTTGCCCACGGCTTCGGCCAGCAGTTGCGCCTGGCAGCTTCGCTCCATGGTAATGAACCACCAGGCGGCTTCGTCGACGGTTGCGCCCACGGTGAGCAGGCCGTGATTGCGCAGGATCACCGCCTTGCCCGCGCCCAGCGCCCGCGCGATGCGGTCGCCCTCGGAAGTTTCGTAGACCACGCCGGTGTAATCGTCGAACAGGCCGTGGTCCTGGTAGAAAGCGCAGGCATCCTGCGTGATGGGGTCGAGCAGGCGGCCGAGCGACGCCCATGCTTTGCCATGTATGGAGTGGGCGTGCGCCGCCGCGACGGCATCGGGCCGCGCGGCGTGGACCCGCGAGTGGATGGCGAAGGCGGAAGTGTTGACCGGGTGGTCGCCATGAGTCACTTCGCCGTGCTCGTTGACCAGGACCAGGTCGGACGCGCGAATCTGCGAGAAGTGCATGCCGAAGGGATTGGCCCAGAACCAATCGTGGTGTTCGGGATCGCGCGCGGTGATGTGGCCGGCGACGCCCTCGTCGAAGCCGAAGCGTGCGAACAAGCGGAAGGCGCCCGCCAGGTGGACTTTGCGATGGCGGCGCTCCTCCTCGGCGGTGGCGAAGGTGGGTGGCGGCGCCAGATCTTTGACTCGACCCGGAGCTTCAATCATAGGGTCAGGATACTGAATTTTCGGGGTGGGAAGCGGTCCTTCCTCATCGAGCTGTCGATTGATAAGCTTGAAACTCTAGCCCTTTAGGGCTATTCGAGCATTATCAAAACTGATGATGCGCGACCGGAAATTTTAGCCGTACCATAACTGAAAGCGTGCCTTGTAACGGGGTATCTGGCACGATGTTGGGACTGCGGGTTCGCCGCGGCTCCGTGTAGGAGCCGGTCCACAGTCGTGGATCATTCCCGTCCTAGTGCTTAATTGCGTTAATACACATTTGTATTAAAATGTTTGGGAGATGCCCAGACACGCACCCGAACTGGAATGTTCTGTCGAAGACAAGGCAATTTTGGTGGCCCTCACAAAGAGCCGGACG
>Ga0326728_10021788_pt1 | contig 11991 bp, 11 predicted proteins | sample MB3enrmetagenome_FD_207602 | JGI IMG/M metagenome (GOLD analysis project Ga0326728, IMG submission 207602) | Lab enriched peat soil microbial communities from McLean, Ithaca, NY, United States - MB31MN | ecosystem: Environmental > Terrestrial > Soil > Wetlands > Peat | place: USA: New York... | reverse complement strand
GCGAATGACCGAGCCGCGGCGCCGGCGCTTCAGCGCGCTTTCGTAAAGCCGCACGAGGTCTTCGGCCTCTTCCTCGACTTCGATGTCGCTGTCGCGGATGACCCGGAAACTGCCTTGCCCGGTGACCTTGTAACCCGGAAAAAGCTGGCCGATGAACGCCAGGATGATCTGCTCGAGCGAAACGAAGCGTTGCACGCCCGCGACGTTCGCTTCCGGCAGCCTGACGAAACGATCGATCTTGCTGGGAACGCGCACCAGCGCGCTCATCGTGTAGCGGTCGCCGAGGCTCTTCAGTTCGAGCGCGAGGGTGAAGCCGAGATTGGGAATGAAGGGAAAGGGATGGGCCGGGTCGACCGCCAGCGGGGTCAGCACGGGAAAGACATGGAGAAGGAAATAATCCTCCAGCCATTCCCGATCGGAGCTGGAGAGCGCGTCCACTTCGTCGATGACGATGCCGGCGGCCTCGAGTTCGCCGCGCAACTCGCGCCACCGCTGCTGCTGCGAAGCGACGAGTTCGGCCACGCGCACGCCGATGCGCTCGAGCTGTTCGGCCGGGGCGAAGCCGTCGTCCGACGTTTCCGTCATGCCCGCCAGCACCTGGCCGACCAGGCCGGCGACGCGCACCATGAAGAACTCGTCGAGGTTATCGGCGGAGATCGACAGAAAGCGCAGCCGCTCGAGCAGCGGGTGGCCGAGATTGCCCGATTCCTCGAGCACCCTGCGGTTGAACTCCAGCCACGACAATTCGCGGTTGATGAAACGCTCGGGCGACGACATCAGGCCGGACGCGGCGTCCTCAAACGAACCCAGCGCGGTTTTCATGCCCGTCGATCTCCTTCTCACCGCTCTTGCCGCGCGACGCGCCAACTCCGCCTCCCCCAAGGGAACGACGAAACCGGCCTTCATCCGCCCCGGCGTTCCGCGCCCTCCCTTCGAGCAAGAGCGTGACAGAAGCGCGTCGAGGCCGATTGCGCAAGAGCGCAGTCGCCGGCGCGCTTCCCGTCACCGCGCCTCGGGGACCGCTCGCGCGCCGACCAGCGCCGCGGCGACCTCGGCGAGCGCTTTTGCGTAGAGCTTGTGCTCCTCGACGAGCACCCGCGCCGCCAGCGTATCGGCGTCGTCGTCGGGAAGCACCGGAACGCGCGTCTGGGCGACGATCGGGCCGGCGTCGAGCTCGGGCTCGACGAAATGCACGGTGCAGCCGTGCTCCTTGAGCCCCGCCGCCAGCGCGCGCTCGTGGGTGTGCAGCCCACGCAGGCCAGGCAGCAACGAGGGATGGATGTTGAGCATTCGCCCACGCCAGCGCTCGGCGAAAGGCGCGCTCAAGATGCGCATGAAACCGGCGAGGCACACCAGGTCGATGCGATGCGAATCGAGCCGCGCCTGAATCGCCGCCTCGAACGCCTCGCGGACGGGATAAAGGCGCGATTCGACGATCTCCGTCGCGATTCCCGCCTGGCGCGCCAGCGCAAGGCCGCCGGCGTCGGCCTTATTGGAAAGAACGAGCGCGATCTCAGCGGGAAAATCGGGCGCGCGCGAAGCCTCGATCAGCGCCGCCATGTTGGACCCGCGCCCGGAAATGAGAATCGCGACCCGCGCCCGCGCGCTCACAGTCGTAGCCGCCCGCGCATGACGACGCGCTCGCCCTCGCGCGCCGCGAGCCGACCGATCGGCGTCGGCTCGAGGCCGTTGGCGGCAAGGACGCGCATCGCCTCGTCCGCCGCCTCCGCCGCGACGAAGGCGACCATGCCGAAGCCGCAATTGAACGTGCGCAGCATTTCGGCTTCGCCGACCCCGCCCGTCGCGGCGAGCCAGCAGAACACCGGCGGGGCCGAGAAGGCGTCAAGATCCAGCTCGACCGCGAGTTCGTCGGGCAGCACGCGCGGCAGATTGTCGGGAAAGCCGCCGCCGGTGACGTGGGCGAGCGCCATAACGGCGCGCGTCGCTTTCAGCGTCGCCAGCAGCGGCTTCACATAGAGCCGCGTCGGCTCGAGCAGCGCCGCCGCGAGCGAGCGCTCGGGAGCGAAGGGCGCCGGCGCGTCCCAGGCGAGGCCGCTCAGCGCGACGATGCGGCGCACCAGCGAAAAGCCGTTGGAATGTGCGCCCGACGAAGGCAGGCCGATCGCCAGGTCGCCGGCCTTGAGGCCCGCGCGGGGGAGCAAGGTCCCCCGCTCCGCGGCGCCGACCGCAAACCCGGCGAGATCGAAATCGCCCTTCGCGTAGAGCCCCGGCATTTCCGCCGTTTCGCCGCCGATCAGCGCGCAGCCCGATTCGACGCATGCTCCCGCTATGCCGCCGACGATCGCCGCGCCGACGCGCGGATCGAGTTTGCCCGTCGCGAAATAATCGAGAAAGAACAACGGCTCGGCGCCCTGGACGACGATGTCGTTGACGCACATCGCGACGAGATCGACCCCGATGGTGTCGATGAGGCCGCTCTCGATGGCGATTTTGACCTTGGTGCCGACGCCGTCGTTGGCGGCGACCAGCACCGGGTCGCGGAACCCCGCCGCCTTGAGATCGAACAACCCGCCGAAGCCGCCGATTTCCGCGTCCGCGCCCGGCCGGCGCGTCGCGCGCGTCAACGGCTTGATCCGCTCGACCATCGCATTGCCCGCGTCGATATCGACGCCAGCGTCGGCATAGGTGAGAGGCTTGGGCGCGGATGGGGTCATTGCGGGGGCGAGGGGATGGCTGGCGGCGGGTTAGCCGCTCGCGCGCCGATGCGCAAGGGTGGCCGGCGGCAGGGGCGCCTCCGCGGCGGCCGCCCCGCGAGGCCGAAGCCGTGGCTTGGCGCGATCGAGGCCGATCGCCCTCACGGCGCCGGCACGCAGTTCTCGACCGCGAATATGCATTGCTGGCCGAGCGGCAGATCGCCGCCGTCGGCGGCGGAGTAGCTCACTTGGCTGACCCTGGCGTTGGTCATCACCACCTTGACGTCGCAAGGCCCGCTGGGTCCGAACGGCGGCGCGCCGAGATTGAGGCCGATCGCCCAGGCGGGGCCTTCGGTCCACAGATAGCCTGAAGGATAGGTCCATATTTCGGTCGAGCCGATCGTCACGCGCTTGGCGGGCGCGCCCATGCAGGCGAGAAGCATTTTTTTCGAAAGCCCGATCATCGATTGCTGCGCGATCTGGTCGACTTCGGGTCGCGCGCCCTCACACCCCGCCAACGCGAGGAACAGCGGCAGAATCCTTAAGATCGCCAATGCTCGCTTCATCGACATTCTCCCAAATGTCTTTCGCCTTCGAAGCCGCCTCGCCCATCGCGCCGCGCCGCGAGCTTGTGCAATCGCGGTCGCGCGCCGAATCAAATGGCTGGGCTCAACCGCCCAATTCCTCCTCGCAGGCGAGATTGTGCCAGCCGCCGTCCGCGGCAATCAGCGCGTCGGCCGCCTTCGGCCCCCAACTTTGGCGCTCGTAAGGAAGAACCGGCCGGTGGGTCTTGAGAACCGGATCGACCACCGCCCAGGCCGCCTCGATCGCATCCTCGCGGGTGAAGAGCGCGCCGTCGCCCGCCATCGCGTCGCCGAGGAGCCGCGTGTAGGCCGTTTCTTCGCCGGGCCGCTCGTCGAGCAAGAAGAGCTCGCGCTGATCGCCGACGAACTCCTTGCCGACGCGCTTGATGCGGGCGGCGAGCGCGATGGCGGAACTGGGAGAGAGCCGAAATCGCAAGTAGTTTGGCCGGCCGGAGGTCGGCGCGGAGTCGGCGAACAGCCTTTGCGGCGGCGCCTTCAGCTCCACCAGAATCTCGGTCGCCGTCCGCGCCAGGCATTTGCCGGAACGCAGGTACCACGGCACGCCCGCCCAGCGCCACGAGTCGATATGGAGCCGCAGCGCGCAGAATGTCTCGACGTCGGAGTCCTTGGCCACGTTCGGCTCGTCGCGGTAGCCGACGTACTGGCCGCGCACCAGATCGTCAGGCTCGAGAGGCCGCATGGCCGTAAAGACCTTGGCTTTCTCGTCATGCACGAGGCCATAGCTCCTGCCGGCGGGCGGCTCCATGGCGAGCAGCGCGACGACCTGGAAAAGGTGGTTCTCGATCACATCGCGCAGACACCCGGCGGTTTCATAGAAGGCGCCGCGGCCCCTGACGCCGAAATCCTCCGCCAGGGTCACCTGGACGCTCGCCACATAGTTGCGGTTCCAGATCGGCTCCAGGAACGCATTGGCGAAACGAAAATAGAGGATGTTCATGATCGCTTCCTTGCCGAGGTAGTGATCGATGCGGAAGATCGAGTCTTCCGGGAACGCGGCCCGCGCGACGCCGTTGAGCGCCCGCGCCGAAGCCAAGTCGCGTCCGAACGGCTTCTCGACGATCACGCGCGCATTCTCGGTCAGGTTCGCCGCTTTGAGCCCCTTGATCACCGTCTCGAACAGCGAGGGCGGGATGGCGAGATAATGCGCGGGGCGCTGAGCGCCGCCCAGCGCCTTCTTTATGGCGGCGAAGGCGCCCAGGTCGTTATAGTCCCCGCTCACGTGACGGAGTAGCGACATAAGGCGGCGCAGCGCGCCTTGATCGTCGATCCCGCCGGATCGCTGGATGCTGTCCTCCACGCGGCTGCGCAGTTGCTCTGCACTCCACTTGGGAGAGGCGAAGCCGACGACCGGGACATTCAGCCCGCCATTTTTCGCCAGCGCATAGAGCGCCGGGAAGATCATCTTATGGGCGAGATCGCCCATCGCGCCGAAAAGCACCAGGGCGTCCGAATGGGAGGCGGTCATCGGGCGTCTCCGTTCATTAAACTTCCAAGAACTTTATGTGATAATTGTATTTTTGTGCGAAGTCGACAAGATGGTTTCTCCCCACTTTAGTTTCTGAATCGGGATTCGCTCGTTGGTATTCGATTATTTCATCTCTTCTGCTTCCATAGTATTCAGAGCTAACATTGGGGATGAATTCAAGCGCACCCTTTCGGATTTCCCCGCAAAACGCATCAATCCAAGCATTGACTTCAGTGTATGTTCCGTCAGAATGTGGCTCTAGATCATTCCATAAGTAGGCGGCATCCGATAAGGTGAATCGCTCCACATGCTTCCACGCTTCATAATGGGGTCGAACTGGCGCTCTTTTTGCGGATTTACTCGGTGCAACCGAACCGTTTTGCAATCTTGGGATGAAAATCGAAAGGGCAACGAGATACGCCACTCCAACGAGCGTGCAATAAGCCGCCATAAGGACGAATGGCCATGGTAAGCCTTTGATCATGGCCCCGACCACGCCAATGATCGTGACCCCGATTCCAGACACGGCGGTTGTCAGGCCAAACCACCCGACGATGTGCCAGATGAAATTGACCCAAGTCCAAAGGTCTTTGGCTCTCTTGATGGCGCCCCACACCATCCGAGTATTCTAAACGCATCGGCTAGGAGATTGCGAGTCCGCCCGCGTCGGGCTGCCTTATTCAAACTGGCCCACTACCGACCGCCGCAGGCGGCGCGCCGTAGGGCGTCGAAAGACGCCCGTCTTTCGACGGGCTATGGCGCGCCCTTGACAGCCCATTTCAATCGGAATTTTGGCGCCCAAGAGATCGACGGCGAATTGCGGCGGCCTCTCCGGTTCGCGCCCGCAGTTAGGCTGCGCTTCGACATCGGCGGAACACTCCGCTCCGCCGCAAATGCGAGGAAACAGTCGTGACGCGCCGGTCGCGAGAATCGCTCGCCGGCGGCGGCCTCGCGGGCGAGCGCCGCCGCTGCACAAGAGCGGTCCCCCGCCGCCTCGCCTAAGCCTTCTTGATTAGGCCCGCCGCGGCCGCGGCCGCGACGCGGCACCGCGATCGTGCGCGATCGCCCAATCCCATCGTCCAAAGAGCTGACTCGCCGAGACTGCGGAAAAACGCGATGATGATCTTAATTCATCCTTGATCCGGCTGCGACCAAGCTCCGAGACGCGCGCGCCGACCCGCGATCGCGTCGCAGGGCCTGCGGCGTCTGCTGTTGTTCGCGACATAGGGGCTTCGTCATGACGACGCTGTTCCGCTCGACCGACTTCGATCCGACCTTCGACCCCGACGTCTTGCGCGAAGGCGCGCGCCGGCAATTCCGCCTCTCGTGGGTCTTGCTGCTCGCGCTCGCGTTCGCCGCGCTCGGGCAAGTGCGGCTGTTCGACGAAGCCCCGGCGGCGGCCAAGCTCGGCCACAGCCGCGTCGTGACGCCGACCTTCGTGCCGCTGCCGACCTTCATGCCGCCGCCGGCCGCGCATACCCGCCCGCCGAGCGCTCTGCCCGTTCGCTTCGCGTGAGGCGCGCGGGCCCTCGACGGCCCACTTCAATCGGAATTTTCGCGGTTCGAGAGATCGCCGGCGAATTGCGGCGGCCTCGCCGATTCGAGCCTGCGGCGGCGGTTCCAGACGCGCGATGCGCAATGCGGCCATTGATCAGGGAGCGTCGGTCGCTCTTACGGGCGAAGCGGACAAATACCGCATGCGCGTCGCGACCCGCACGCCTCCCGCCGCCCCCCGCGGCGCGTCGACCGCGAATGTCCCCACGCGATCGGCGAAAAGTCGGGACGACAATTTCTGGCGATTGGCTCGGACTTGACAGAAACACGCGCAATCTATGTTATAGTGGCGGTTTCAATAACAATCTCAAACGATTCTCTCCGACCGATGGAGAGAGCCAATGAGAAGGTTCTCTTTTTCCGAATTAGCCGCCTTATGCCTCTCGGGATCGCTAGTTGCGTGCCTCTTGGTGCTAATTAGCGCGAGCACCATTCTGCCAGTTACAGCCTTTACCCTTAGTCTAATCGGCGGAAATCCACCTCACCGCAGTCTTGAACGGCCCTTGATCCCTGCCCTCGGGCCAAACGAGCAGAGGGTCTCGGATGACCGCTGTGCTGATCGTACCGGCGAGATGATGCCGATCGGTTCCTTCAAAAATATCGTTGTAAGATATGTAGAACCTTTGAAGCAAAGTGCCTTGCCCATTCTGAACACTTTGGATTGCGTTCATAGCGACGCTCATTGCCTCGGACCGAAATTCAGTATCTCGGCCAATGTCTGCGGGTGGAGAATTGTTCAGTTCCGGCGGTGCAGCGAACGAATAGTCATAATTATCAGGAAGGACTCTGTCGATATATTCAACCTTAAAGACGATGCGAGTTTGTTTGGCAGTCGTTGGTCCCGAATTTTTGAAGTAAATCTGAAATGCATAACCGATGATGGGCTGGCCCTCATTCTGTATTCTGACGTTATATGGCGCAACGACCGTCAAAATGGCGCGTTGAGTATAAATCAACGTTTCTCGTGCGGTTCTCGCACTGAGCCTTGCAGCATCGGCGGTATCTTTTGTCATCTCAATCAACCGGTCAGTCTGAGTTCCGGTCGATTTCATCTCTCTCAATTGGCCTTGCATGACCGTCAACTGATTGTTGAAAATAGTGGCGCTAACAAAACCAGCGACGGCGATGAGGGCGGTCAAGCCAATCATCCATATATCGGTGTGCGTCATGAGTGTGGCTCTGCATGGGTTGGCCTATTTGTTGTTGGCTATCTCTCTATGGCCGGATTCATTTATTGCTTTTGGAGTGCCTTACGGCAGCCATTCGGAAAGCTGCTTAGGTTTGTTTGTGCTGTCATTCTGCTCGTTCTCTCAATCGCTTTGTTGCGCCAAGGCGTGAGCATCTTAACATTCGTTGATAGCTGCGCCGAAAATGTCCAGGTTCAGGCGGTTATTATACCGAAATTGGAACTCGGCGACATAGAGCGGCAGATATTTTTTGCTGACCTTGTGGAAGGTCCCGATCATACCGCGTTTGATGAGAGACCAGAAGCCCTCAATCGTGTTCGTGTGAACAGCGCCGACGACATATTGCCCTTTGGAGTGGTCGACCGCCGCATGAGGGAACACGCCGTCCAAGCGCTGGTAGCCGACCCATTGATCTGTGCAAAGCAGGCTGACCTTATCGGATACGGCCTCGGTAACGAAGCTGGTAAGAGTGGATGCAGTCAGACTCGCGATGACGCGAGCGATGACATTTCCTTTGCGGCGCACGGCACCGGCGACAATGCCTTTGCCAGCGATTGGACCGCCGGGGCCAACGCCGCCACCGCGATCATTCTTGTGCCGGTTGCTGGCCTTCCCGCCGACGAATGTTTCGTCGACCTCGACGATGCCGGCGAGCTTTCCGAAGTCCTCGTTTGCAAGCGCGACGCGCACGCGATGGCACATATGCCAAGCGGTTTTATAGGAACCGAAACCCAAATACCGATAGATTTGGAGCGCGCTCATCCCCTTCTTGCTCGTCAGCATCAAATGAATGACGCGAAACCAATCCTTCAAAGGCTTGTTAGTGTTCTCAAATATTGTGCCAGTAAGGTGAGAAAACCTATATCCGTCCGGTGCGCATTGCTCGCACTGCCAATGATGGCCGGAGGCGAGCGCATAAATCTTCGCGTTGCCGCAACGCGGGCAAACGACCCCCTCGGGCCAGCGGCGCACGACCAGGTAACGGATGCAATCGGCTTCAGTCTTAAACAGCGCGTCGAACTGAGAGGCGGTCAACTGATGAACGGCTTTCGGCTGCTTTTCGCGGGACATGACGGGCTTCCTCTTTCGATAGGAGCACCATCGCATGTTTGAGGCGTTCTGTCAAGTGAGGGATAATCGCCCAATTTCTTTCCCAATATCGGAAATCGCGCTATCCTTTCCTTTGCTCCGTCGAGGCGTCGTTCCCGGCAAGGAAGACCCGTCCGACGCCGCGAAAATTCGCACGAAGGAGCGTTTGTCAACTTTCGCGTCACAAGCCCTTGAAATCGCACGAAACGGCCAAGGGAATCCTTGACAAAACTTGACAACGCTTGACAAAAACTCGACGAAACTCGACGAAACTCGACGTCAAGTTTGACGGCGCGGCGCCCGCACGCCAGCATTGTCGACGACGCCGGACGGCCCTCGCCCGCCGTCCCGGTCGCTCGACCCCATCGGCGAATTTCGGCGTTCCGCGACGCAATGCGCGATGCGAAAATTCGTCGGCCGACATCGGTCGATCTTTACGGGCCGAGCGGATCGACAGGGCATCGGGCGTCACGACCCCGTAACCGAACGCGCCTACAGCCGAAGCGCGGCGAGTCTCCGTCTTCGCCGTCGCCGGCGAGGCGAAGCCTCGTTAGAATTCTTCCCAGCCCTTGGTTTCCGGAGCGGCTTTGCGCGCCGCCGCCGACATCTGGCGCCCTGGGGCGGCTCCGGCTTGCCGCCTGAGTTCGCGGACCGGCGAAGCGTCTCGCTCCTGCCCCTGGTCCGCCTCCCTCGTCGGGACGCGTGATCCGGCGCCGAGCGTCACGACGACGTCGTCGGCGCCGGCCCGCCCGACCTTGAACTGGCCGATCAGGCTCGCCAACCGCCCGGTCTCCTGCGAAAGCCCACCGCTCGCCGCCGAGGATTGTTCGGCCATCGCCGCATTCTGCTGCGTCGCCTGATCCATCTGATTGACCGCGATGTTGACTTGGTCGAGACCCGTCGCCTGTTCGCCGGCGCCGGCCGCGATCGCGGCGACGACTTTGTCCATTTCAGCGACCTGAGCCATGATCCGCTCGAGCGCCTTGCCGGATTCGGCGACCAGTTCGACCCCCTGGCTCACTTGCGCGCCCGAAGTCGAGATCAGATTCTTGATCTCCTTGGCCGCGCCGGCCGAGCGTTGCGCGAGCGCGCGCACTCCCGTCGCGACGACGGCGAAGCCCCGGCCGGCGTCGCCGGCGCGCGCCGCCTCGACCCCGGCGTTCAGCGCGAGCAGGTTGGTCTGGAACGCGATTTCGTCGATGACGCCGATGATCTTGCTGATTTCCTGCGACGACTTCTCGATGCCGCCCATCGCCTGAACCGCCTTGTCGACCACGACGCCGCTCTTGGCCGCCTCGTCCTTGGCCGAAGCGACGACCTGGCGAGCGTGAGCCGCTCCTTCCGCGGCCAAAGTCCCGCCGCGTTCAACTCGTCGATCGGCTCCGCTTCGCGCCCTCCTTCCGCTCGGCGGGCTCGGCGGCTTGCTGGATATCGGAGGGCGACAAGCCGAGCACTTGTTTCGCCTCTCTCATCAAACCGGGATCGATCGGCCGCGGCTCCAGCGAAACGTCCTTGCCCAGCCGCTCCTTGATGACGCGAAAGGCGGCGATCCGCCCATAAGGCTTGTTGTTGGCCGGAATCAGATGCCACGGCGCGTATTTTGTCGAGGTCTCGGCCATCATGTCCTCGATCGCGGTTTCATACTCGGCCCAGTGGGAGCGGTTGCGGAAATCCTCGTAGGACAGTTTCCAGCGCTTCACCGGGTCGATGAGCCGACTGCGGAAGCGCAGCATCTGTTCGTCGGGCGTAATGTGCAGGAACAGCTTGACCAATCGCACGCCCGAGTCGATCAGCACGCGCTCGAACTCGTTGATCTCGCGATAGGCGCGTCGCCATTCCTTTTCGCTCGCGAAGGCTTCGACGCGTTCCACCAGCACGCGCCCATACCAGGATCGATCGAAGGCGACGATCTGCCCCTTCTCCGGCAAGCGTCGCCAGAAGCGCTGGAGATAGTGCTGGGCGCGCTCGTGCTCGTCTGGCGAGGAGATCGGATTGACCTTGAAGCTGCGCGGATCGAGCGCCCAGCCGAGGCGACGAACGATGCCGCCTTTGCCGGCGGTGTCCCACCCCTCCAGGACGATGATCGCACGCTCCGAGGAGCCGAGATACGCCTGCTGGATCAATTGAAGCACGCCCTGCAGCGAGGTCAGACGCCGTTCGTAATCGGCGAACTCCATTTTCGGCTGTTCGACCATCTCGGCGAGCCGCGGACGGCGCGTGACTTGGAAGCGTCGAGGCTTCATCGTGCGATCGAATGACAAAGCTCCGTCCCTCCGCTGAAGAGTCGCGAGCCCTTCGGCCAGCCGTCCGACTTTCGCCAAACGCGCCGCCGCGCCGCCGCGCGAGCCGCAAGCTTCGCCTTTTCCCATGACGGCGCAAGCAAATTCGGCCCCGCTTCGACCGCTCGGCGGCGGCGGCGCGGTCATGCGACGCCCGATCCGCGGCGCCGGATTCCGCGATCGCGTGCGTCCCGCCCTTAACGGATTGTTAATACTTTCATCGAACAGTTATCGGGCCGTGATGATTCGGGGTCAGTTCGACGCGCTGACAGAGGGACCGAGCTCGATCGGCCCGCGCCGCCATTAAGGTCGCAGAGCGTTCATGCGAAGGCAAGACGCCATGCCGCTTTCCGTCGTTTCCCGCGTCCCGTTCGAGGCCGACGCCGCCCGTGTGAGGGGCGAGCTCAAGCGCCCATCTGCCAATCCGCGGCGACGCCAACCCGCGGACCTGCCCGCTTCCACCCGTCAAGACCTGGAGGCGGACGCGAGCGACGCCCAGGAACCCGTCTCGACGGCGGGCCTGTCGATCCTGGCGCAAGCGCTGGCCGCATACAGTCAGAATTAGCGGCGGGCCTCGACGCGCGAACCCGTCGGCCTCGTTGCGCGGGATTCTAACTGCGGCTGCTTCCAGGGGCGCGGCCCCGCCCTCGCTCGTCGCTCGTCGCGCGCGCGCAACTGCGCTTCGGCGTTCGCGGCGGCGCCGAAAGCGCCGCCGCAGTTGCGCGATCTCCCGACGAGGCGGCGCCGATCAGGGCGGCTTCGGCCCGAAGGCCGAAGCCTTGCTCATTAACCCTTGTCAGTTGCCGAGCTTGATGCCTTTGCCGCCAAAGCCGCCCGGCTTGCCGCCAAAGCCGCCCGGCTTGCCGCCAAAGCCGCCCGGCTTGCCGCCAAGGCCCCCCTTGAATAAGGGGTGCGGGCCGCCGCCGCCCCAACCGGGGCCGCCGTGCCCCCAATTGTGCCAGCCCGATCCGCCGCCCCAGCCGAAACCCCGGTTCCAGGCATAGCCGCACCAGTAAAAACCGGGGCCGTTCCAGGCGTCGTCATACCAGCAATAATTATCGCTCTAGTCGCGTCGCGTAGGGAAAGACGGGGCGATTGCGGCGTTGAGGCATCCCCTGGCCGTCGGATTCTTGGGGAGCACGGCGAGGTGATACCAAT
>Ga0326728_10021785_pt1 | contig 11992 bp, 7 predicted proteins | sample MB3enrmetagenome_FD_207602 | JGI IMG/M metagenome (GOLD analysis project Ga0326728, IMG submission 207602) | Lab enriched peat soil microbial communities from McLean, Ithaca, NY, United States - MB31MN | ecosystem: Environmental > Terrestrial > Soil > Wetlands > Peat | place: USA: New York... | reverse complement strand
GAAGATCGGTCTCCAGGAGATTCAGAAAGCTCTGCACGCGGTTGACCACCGAGCGTTCGCACGGCACCAGGAGTTCGACCCAGTGAGGCTTGGCGGAAAGCACTTCGATGGGGGGCGTCGCCGGATGCGTGGAGAGCGCATTTTCGACGATCGCGTGGAGGCTTTCAGCATCGAAAGGCTTGGTGAGGAACTGGTAGACACGTCCGCGCAGGGCGTTGAGCAGAGTCTCCGGCGTTTTGTCCGAGGTCATGACGATGATCTTCGGCACATGCGCTTCGCCGGTAAGGCTGCCGAGGAGGCCGAGGCCGGTCATCTTGGGCATCCAGATGTCCAGGAGGACCAGATCGAATTTCTTTTTGCGAATGGCCTTCAGGGCCGCGACGCCGTCGGACGCGGTGCTCACGGTGTAGCCATGTTTTTTCAGGATGCCGCGGACCATCTGGCGGGTTGTGGCGTCGTCATCCGTTACGAGAATGTGGGGCATGAAGAGACTCCGCATCGTGGAAATCGGCATTACGCCGGCAGGTGCGATTCATTGTTTCTTGCGTTTCCCTGTCAGCCTCGGCGTCTGCTTGGAACCGCTGGATCGCGGCTGAGCCTGGGTTTGCTTTTCGTATCCTCTCAGGTTTTCTTCCAGCTTCGCAATCTCTTCCTTCAGTGCGGCAAAGACGGCCGCTGCTCCGCCCAATTCGGATTTACGGCCGAGCTGTTCGAGCTCCCGCGCGCGGTCGCAGGCGTGTTGCGCCAGGAAAATGCCGAGGGAACCCTTCAGGGCATGGGCCAGTGAAGCGATTTCGTCCGCGTCCTTGCGCTGCAGTGCTTTTTGCAAAGCGGCGATGCGTTTGGGGGTGTCGTGGAGAAATGTCCGGATCATTTTGCTCAGGAGCTTTTTGTCGCCGCCAATGCGCCCCAATAGGTCGTCAATTCCAACGGAAATCGCTGCCGGAGGTTTTTTCGGCACGGACGTGAGCGGAAGAGTGCTGCCGGCGGCGTCAAGAATTTCCGCGAGCCCTTCCAGACGGAATGGCTTGCCAAGCACGGCGTCAAACCCCTCCCGCCGCAGGCGGGCTTGATCGTCCTCGCTGTTATTGCCGGTGAGGGCGATGAGGAACGCGTGGCTGCCGGCGCGAGCTTCGTTTTCGCGGATGGCGTGGGCCGCCTGAACCCCGCTCATCTCGGGCATCTCTTCGTCCAGGAGGATGGCGTCAAAATGTTCGTGGAGAAGAGCGCTGAGAGCTTCCCTCCCGTTGCAGACAGCGTGAACGTGGTGGCCGCTACGCTCCAGTTGATAGGTGGTCAGCGTGCGGATGTCTTCCTGATTGTCGGCAAACAAAATGCGCATGGCGCGCTTCACCTCTACGGCAGGCCTGGGATCGGCTGCGCGGAAAAAAGTTTGTCAGGAGCCGCTTCCGATAGCAAGCGCGCAGCGCAACCCGCCGATTTTACTGCCCAGCGGTCAGGATGGCGACGCCGTACGTCGGCAGCTCAACCGATTGCTTGCTCCCGCCCTGCAGCACGTCGTTCATGGGCGCAGGCAGATTGACCGTCTGCGCTTGCTTCGCAAAATTAATCAGGATGTACACAACGCCATGCGCACCATAGCGCGGATTGACTTCAACGCCCGCGGGCACACCGGCTAGCGGCGTCTGGATCCCGCTATCTTCCGCCATCCACTTGGCGGCTTGCGCCATTGTTTGCGGGTCCAGCCACGCCCCAATATAAGTGATGCGGCCCTTGCCGACCTTGCGCGTGATGGCGGCGGGTTGTCCGTCCAGCCAGCCATTGCTCTTGCCATACCTCATAAGCACGGCCGTCTCCGGGTCCTTGGTGCTGAGCAATTCCGCCCACAGGCGCGATTCTCCGCTGCCCCATTGACCCTCGAAGGGCACCGGTTCGGTGAGCGCGTAATACTGCTCCACGCGGCCACCCAGCAAAGCGGCAAGCGGGCCGGGCTGGCGTTCCGGCTGCAACGCGTTGTCGTCATCTTTCATGCCGGATCGCTGGCCGAGCACCAGGTGCCCGCCGTTCTGCACGTAAGCGATCAGGTTCTTGGCCACGCCGTCCGAAATCACATTCAGCCCGGGCGCGACGACGAGTTTGTACTGATTCAGCGGCGCGGCGGGCGAGATGATATCAATGGATTGCGCGATCGCGCGCAACGGCGCGTAATAGCTCATGAGTTCTTCGAGGGGCTCATATTGACGGTTGTGCTTCTGCCACTGGATGGCCCAGCGGCTGTCGTAGGAATGCAGAATGGCGATTTGCGATTTCGGCGATGTGCCGGCCAGCGCGGGTCCCGCTTTGGCGAATTCCTGGCCGACTTGCGAGACTTCGCTATACAGCGGCACCGGCGTTCCATCCGGCCCAACGATGTTGCCGTGATACTGCTCCTGGCCGTTCAGGGCGCTGCGCCATTGCCAGTAACTGACCGCGTCGGCCCCGTGGCCAACATCGTGCCACGCCATGGCGCGGACTTCGCCCTTGTCCAGCGAGTTGCTGACCCCCGCCCAATTCACGAAGCCGGGCTGCGTTTCCATCACCCAAAAATTCTTCTGCTTGAAGCCGCGCGTCAGGTCATGCCCCGCGCCATTCAGAACGGGATTCAGGTGGCCCTCTCCCACATAGTCATCCCAGGCGGCCAGGTCGAGGTCCTGCAGAACGGTGTAGTGATCGAAGCCATCGTACGGCCCCATGGTGTTGGTGGTGACGAATTGCCGCGCATCGCAATTGGCGCGAATCACGTCCGTCTGGTTCTTCTGGTAGCTGCGCCAGGTGTCGCTCACAAAGCGCATCCAGCTCAGCAGCAGTCCGGGATTGCCGTAGCCGGTCTGTATGGGAATCTGGTCCCACGCGGTGTAGCTTTCGCTCCAGTACGACGTGGTCCAGCGGGCATTCAGGTTGTCCAGCGTGCCGTACCGCGCCTTCACCCATTGCTGAAACTGCGCGCGCGTTTCGGGATCGTAGGAGACTTCGGAGTATTCGTTGTCAATCTGCCAGCCCAGGACGTTGGGATTGTGGCCAAAGCGCTTGGCCATTTGCTCCGCGATCTTGCGCGCCAGTTCGCGGTATTTCGGATTGGCCCAGTTGCCTTGCGCGCGATTGCCATGCTCGTCGCGCCGGCCGTCTTCGCGGGTGCGTAGCGTCTCCGGATACTTTTTCGTCAGCCACGCGGGCGGAGCGGCGGTGGGAGTGCCCAGCACGGTGTAAATGTCATGCTTGGCCGCGGCAGCAACCGCGCGGTCGAGCCAGTCCAAATCATAATGCCCTTCCTCGGGTTCCATGCGGCTCCAGGCAAATTCGCCCACGCGCACAAAATGCACGCCGGCCTTTTGCATCAGCGTCAGGTCAGCTTCCCAACGCGACTCCGGCCACTGTTCGGGGTACCACGCGGTGCCCAGGAGAAGCGGGGGCGGAGTTTTGGAGGGCGCGGATTGCGCCAAACCAACTTGCACGAGGCAAAGTGCGGCCAGACCGAGGCAAACGATAAGGCAGAGAATCACGGTGTTCCGTAAGCGTTTGTTCACGATTGTATCTCCCAAGGAAAACGGCGAACCCGCCCGCGGCGGGCGCGCAGGGCGCATTCGTCATTAGAATGTGGAGCGAGTCCGGCGTTCGCTCCCGCCGGCAGCCTGAGTGTACATCAATTGGGGAGGGAGCATGAAGAAGGCGGCGTACAAAGAGGCGTTGATTCGCCAAGGGATAGTCGTGATTGCGATGGAGACGCGGGCAAGTCGAGTTCGGGTGTGGGGTAGAAATTGTCGGCGCCCCGACAATTGCACTTAACGTAGTAGTTAACATAGCGGAAGAAAACAAAAGAGTTACAGGTGAGCGCATGTGGCGAGAGACACCCCCACCCCCTTGTTTTTGCGTAAGTACGGGAATGATTGGACTTACGGGCGCGTTTCGTGGATGTACGGGAATACTTGGACTTAGCACGCGAAAGAGCAAAGACAGGGCGAAGAGCGGGGATGTCGGGCGCGTTCTTTGCGTCCCGGATGACGTTCCGGGGCGGCCCGAAATGGCACAACAGCCGCGTCCACGTTGTTCGTGTCCCGGATGATGTTGCGGGACCCTCAGCATAACCTAGACAGGATAGCACATTATTTACCGTTTGTCTACTATTATTTGTTAGGTACTAGTTTCGAAACTGGTACGGGGGGAAAGTGTGGAGAGAAGAAAAACCCAAGGCCCACCCTCAAACTACGAGGGTGGGGCACCCAGAGTCAGCTGCGTATTTACCGTGCGGGCCACCCGCCGGCACCGTGCTTTCCAACCTCAACCTGTTGGACACCCACTGCTAAGTCTGCCCCGCCAGCCGAGACTTAAGATTCCTTTGTGTGTGCTCCTCGATCTTGAGTTCTTCTAGCATTCCCAACTGTCTAAGCGTTTGAGCATAGATCGCCATAAACGGCAATCCGATCACCGACTGCCGGATCTCACTTCGCTTCATGATCGCACCGATCCCCTGCTTATCCCCAGAATTAAGAATCGGTCTGCACCATTCTGTTTTTTTTGAATTCTTGTCTTGATAGAGTTGCCGGAGTGCATACACAAAGTAGTCCGCTGGTTGGGTCAGAATCGTGCTGTCCTTGGGAACAAAACTCCATTTCGCTAGTTTGGGTAAGCCATCGTTCGTTAGAAACCAGTCTGGCCTCCGATTCCTCAGACTCACTATGGCTGCGAGCGCACACTCGGCAAAGGGCTGGTATTCGTCCTGCTGCTCAAATACTATTTCTAATCTCTCGTTGCTCGGGATATGCCGCAGGACATTAATGACCAGCGGATAGATGCAGGTGACATAGCCCTTCAACAGTTTTTGAGCCGGAGTCCCCTCTAGCAAGTCTTCATAATCCCTTCCCCTAACCCCGCCCATAACAGGTGTTAACTTGCATTTGTCCGGTATTGGCCCCAGCCGCGCCAAGAGTTCCCTGGTTCGCGTGTTATTCCAGCGCAAGCCTTTCATGTGGAGGGCCTTTCTTTGTCCCAATGCCGCCCTCCAGAGCGGGGCAAGCTTCTTCCATTGCTCATCATTGCCCAAGAAACCAGCCACAAACATCCATTCCTTGGTTTCGTGGCCGCTCTCATCTAAGTACGCAGTCAGCATAGAAGCCGTTCAGGTGGATTGCTGCACAGTGAACCGCAAGCGTTCGCTTGCCAGCATACTCGACCATGCGGAGGGTGGTGGGTGGCCCCCCGAGGATAAGCCACTTGCCACCACTTCTTCGATTCTCGCTGGATCAAACTAAGCCCAGACTCCGCAGTGAGACACTACCGTCTCTAGGGTCCATTTGGTCGGCATAAACGACCCACCGGATCAGTGGATCATCGGGATGTTCACGGAGATAAAGCTGGTTTACGGAGAGACGGACATCGCCGATTCTTGTCCGCAACTTCGGATGGAAGACCCCTTGGTTAGTGGCAAACTGTCGTCCTTGGCAGCCAACCTGGAGGTCATCTATGTTCTGCCAGCCAAGCGCACCAAAACCGGATGTGCGCACCTGCTCCTTAGGTGGCAACGCGAGAATCACGTTCACATACCGCCCGACTCGCTTTCCGCTATTGATTACGAATACCTGGAGAGGAACTTCGTTTGAGAATAACGGCTCACCAGAGAAGGCGTTGAACCGACCAGAACCCTCAAATTCCAAAGAGAGAACAGGCCCAGTAGTTCTACCGAAATAGAGAGCCACCAGATCGTGCTCCATTGGTTTCGTTTCGATAGCTGAGCGTCGGTAGTATTTGTTGTCGAAGAGACTCTGGTGGGGAGGGTTTTCGCTCTCGGGCACATCGACGATCATGACCTGCGGTTTGTCAGCAGGAAAAAGCTTCTTCGACAGGCCCAAGATAGGAGGCCTGATCTCAGAATTGACCACGCGGTCAAAGGTCTCAACATTCACTATGGCAATTGGCTCAATGGCGACTGGTCGCGTCTTATCTTTGGGGTCCGTAGAAACCCCGTAGATAATCGTCCCCCCTCCAGAATTTGCCATCGCCGAGACATCCTTTGAGATTTCTCCCTTTTCTCTATCTGCGAATGGGCTAGTGGCAGTCTTATACTCCAATACCTGCGACTCGCGCACTGACGCCTGAATTAGCGCTTGTACGTCCTCGATTCTGGTCACGGTGGTCCCAAATCCAAGCATGCGGGCACTTTAGTACCCGAGCCCGTTCACCGTCAACAACTTCAAGTTTACAAAGAACCCACTTGGCGGGTGGCGTACCCTCAAAGCGCCGAGGCAATCCAGGATGGGCGGGTGGCGCACCCTTAAACCGCTGAGGCAATCTCGAGTGACTTAAGGAGTAGATGCGGCCGGCGGCTGACTCTTGGGGGGTTGCGCCGGAGCAGCCGCTGGGACCTGGGCCTCCCGCGAAATGATCTGCTGCGAAGTGGGAAGCGTCGAGGAATCCCATCCCCCGCCGACCGCCTCGATCAACTGCACGCTGGCCACGATTTGCTGGATACGCAAATTCACGGCGGTCTGCTGATTGCCGAAGAGGGTTGTCTGGGCCGTAATGACGTTGAGGTAGGGGTCGATGCCGAGGCGGTAGCGGTCCGTGGCCAGATTCAGACTGCGCTGCGCCGACTGGATGGCGGTGTCTTGTTCCTGAATTTGCTTGGAAAGAATGCGCAGGGTCGAAAGATTGTCCTCGACTTGTTGAAACGCGGTCAGGATCGTGCCGCGATAGTTCGCGACCGTCTGATCATATTGCGCGCGATATTGTTCCATGGTGGCGCGGCGCAGACCGCCATCGTAAATCAACTCGGAAATAGCCGGGCCGACGGACCAGAAGCGGCTCGGCCAGCTAAACCAAGTGGAGCCGGTCGTGGTTTGAAACCCAGCGGAAGCGCTCAGAGTCAGCGTTGGATAAAACGCGGCTCTGGCCACGCCGATTTGTGCATTGGCCTGGGCCATCAACCGCTCGGTTGCGGCGATGTCCGGGCGGCGCTCCAAAAGTCGCGAGGGAACGCCAAACGGAATAGCGGGCGGCGGAGTTTTCAAGGGCTCGACGGCGATCGAGAAGGAGGAAGCAGGCTGGCCGACCAGGAGCGCAATCGCATGCTCGTAATCAGACCGGAGAATGCCGACACTGGTGTCCAGCGCGCGGGTGGCTTCCAGTTGAGTTTCGGCTTGCGCGACGGCTTCGTCGGAGTCGATGCCCGTTTCATACAGCGCCTTGGTCAGTTTCAGGGACTCCTCATAAGCCACCACGGTGGAATCAAGCAGTTGCTTGAGAGCGTCCTGCCCGCGCAGTTGGAAATAATCGACGGCGAGTTCCGCCTGAGCCGTCAGGCGGGTATTCTCGAGGTCGGCCGCGCTCGCTTGCGCGTTGGCGACGTTGGCGCGAACGGTGTTGCGCACGCGGCCCCACAAGTCGGGCGTCCAGGAAGCGTCGAAGGGCAGCGAGTATTCGGTGAAGGTCGTTCCACCCGAAGAAGCGGGCTGGTGCTGGCCGACGATGCTTGCACCGACCGAGACGGTTGGGAAATATTGCGAGCGAGCTTGCCGCACCAGGGCACGCGCCGCCATGAAGCTGGCAAAGGCAGCGGCGACGTTTTGGTTGGAAATGTTGACTTGTTCTTCGAGTGCATTCAACTGGGAATCGCCAAAAATCTCCCACCACTTGCCGTGGAGAGCGCTGTCCTGGGGCTGCGCGACTTTCCAGCCGTCCATTTTCTGGAGGTCGTCGGGAGTGACCTCTTTGAACGTTGCCGGCACCTTCGCCGAGGGGCGATTGTATTTCGGGCCGACATCGCAGCCCTGGAAAAGCAGTGTGCCGCAGAGGAGCGCGGTTGCAACCCGCATTTGATTCGTTGCCTTCATCGGTGTCTCGGACTCCTTACTAGGTTGGCCCTCTCCGATAGCGAGTTCGCGTGGCGCATAAGAACTTGTCATCCGAAGGACTCGATTTGCCGCTGCTGTTCGAGCTTTCCGTGAGCGCGAAGCCACTTGACCCTCAAGCGGTCCAGGGAAAGGTAAACAACGGGCGTGGTAAAAAGCGTGAGCATCTGGCTCAGAATCAGCCCGCCGATAATGGCGATGCCGAGAGGATTACGGAGCTCCGAGCCCGTCCCTCTGCCGAAGGCCAGCGGCGTAGCGCCAAAGAGGGCCGCCATGGTGGTCATCATGATGGGGCGGAATCGCAGGATGCACGCCTGGAAAATGGCATCGCGAGGGCTTTTGCCTTCGATGCGTTCGGCAGCCAGCGCAAAATCGATCATGAGGATGGCGTTCTTCTTGACGATGCCGATCAACAGAATGACGCCGATCAGCGCGATCACCGTGAGTTCCTTATGAAAGATCATGAGCGCAAGGACGGCGCCAACTCCCGCGGAGGGCAGGGTGGAAATAATCGTGAGCGGGTGGATATAGCTTTCGTATAGAATGCCCAGCACGATATAGACGGCGATGATTGCCAAGGCGACCAGATAAAGTTCCCCCGCCAAGGAAGATTGATAGGCCTGAAGGGTGCCGGAAAACATGCCATGAATGGTATTGGGCATGCCGATCTTCTGCTCCGTGGCGAGGACGGCCGTGGTAGCTTCGCTGAGCGCAACGCCAGGAGCAAGATTAAAAGAAATGGTGACCGAGGGATATTGACCCTGGTGATTCACGGCCAGCGGAGCGGTGGCTGGCTCGTAATGCGCGATGGCGCTGAGAGGGACGACTCTCCCTTGCGCGGCCCGGATATACACGTCGTTCAAGTTCACGGGTGACTGCCAGAACTTGGGAGCGACTTCCAGCACCACGTGGTACTGGTTGATGCCGGTAAACATGGTGGAAACCTGGGCCTGGCCGAAGGCTTCGTAGAGGGAATTGTCAAGCATCTCTGGGGTAATGCCGAGACGCGAGGCGGTGGCACGGTCATAGGTAAGCATGGCCTGCAGACCGCTGTTCTGCTGGTCGGTATTGACGTCAGTGAGCATCGGCAATTTGCGCATCTGCTGGAGAAGGACCGGGCCCCAGTGAACGAGCTCCTGCAGGGTGTCGCTCTGGATGGTGTACTGATATTGTGCGCTGCTCCTCCGTCCGCCAATGCTCACGTCCTGTCCGGCTTGCATAAAAGTGCTGGCACCCGAGACAGAAAGTAGTTTTGGGCGCAGACGGTTAATCACCTCGCTGGAGCTCGCGTCGCGTTGGTTGCGGGGTTTCAGGCCCATGTAAACGAAGCCACCATTGGTAGGGCCCCCGCCGCCCGTGAACGCCATAACATTCTGCACGGCGGGATCCGTTTTGATGATACTGACGATGCGCGCCGTAGCCGCTTGCATGGCCTGGAACGAAATGTCCTGCGAGCCCTGTATGCCGCCGAAGACGATGCCGTTATCCTGCTGCGGAAAGAATCCCGAGGGGACGATCCAAAAGAGGTAGATGTTGAGAGCAATGGTGAGGCCGAGAACGACGAGCGTCAGGCGGGAATGCTCCAAGACCCAACCGAGGCTCCGCTCGTACGTGCGCAGGAGCGAATTGAACGCGCGCTCGCTGGCACGGTAGGCGATGCCGTGCTGCTCCTCCCGAAGATGTTTGAGCAGCCGAGAGCACATCATGGGCGTAGCCGTCAGTGAAATGACCAGGGAAACCAGGATGGCGACCGAGAGGACCACGGCGAATTCACGGAAGAGCCGGCCAACAATGCCTCCCATTAACAGAATGGGGATAAACACGGCAACGAGAGAAATGCTGATGGACAGGACCGTAAAGCCAATTTCGCTGGCGCCCTTGAATGCCGCTTGCATGGGCGACATGCCCTGCTCGATATAGCGAGTGATGTTTTCGATGACCACAATCGCGTCGTCGACCACAAAACCCGTCGAAATGGTGAGGGCCATGAGCGAGAGGTTGTCAATACTGTAGTGGCACAGGTACATCACGCCAAACGTACCGATCAGAGATACGGGGACGGCCACGCTGGGAATCAAAGTGGCACGGACGCTACGCAGGAAGACGAACACCACCAAAATAACCAGGGAAATCGAGATCATCAGACTGCGCTCGACGTCGCGAACCGAAGCGCGAATGGTGAGCGTACGGTCCATCACAATTTCCGAGTCAATGGCGGTTGGGATGGAAGCCTTGAGTGCGGGTATAGCGGCACGGATGCGATCCACGGTTTCGATGATGTTCGCGCCCGGCTGGCGGAAAATAAAGATGAGGACAGAGGGCTTGCCGTTGACGAAGCCGGCAGCGCGCACGTTTTCCGTGGAGTCCTGGACGTCCGCGACGTCGGACAACTTGACGGCGGCGCCATTGTGGTAGCCCACGACAAGAGGCATGTAGTCCGCCGCCTTCAGAAGCTGGTCGTTGGTGATGATGTCCGCAGACGTCGCGCCGTCCGTGATTTGGCCCTTGGGACTATTGGCGTTCTGCCGGCTGAGCATCGCCGCAACATCCTGTAAGCCAAGACCATAGCCGTTGAGTTGGGTAGGATTCACTTCCACCCGCACACTCGGCAGCGAACTGCCACCAACGCTGACCTGCCCGACTCCCTGAATCTGAGAAAGACGCTGCTGCATGATGGTGGAGGCCGCGTCATACAGCGCGCCGCGATCGTACACAGTCGAGGTAAGCGCCAGAATCATGATCGGAGCATCGGCCGGGTTGACCTTGCGATAGGTGGGATTGCCGGGGAGATTCGAGGGCAAGTAACTCCGTGCGGCATTGATCGCGGCTTGGACGTCGCGCGCGGCTCCATCAATATTGCGGTTCAAATCAAACTGCATCGTGACGCTGGTGGTGCCGAGATAACTGGAGGACGTCATCTCCGTGATGCCCGCGATCCTCCCGAACTGGCGCTCCAAGGGCGTGGCGACGGAGGAGGCCATGATCTCCGGGCTGGCTCCCGGCAGACTGGCGCCAACCGAAATCGTCGGGAAATCAACCTGCGGAAGGGGCGAGACCGGCAACTCCCGGAAAGCCACGGCGCCCGCCAGCGCAATGGCCGCCGTCAGAAGAGTGGTGGCCACCGGGCGTCGAATGAATGGAGAAGAGAGGCTCATGGCATCAGTCCGCTGGTACCGCTTCAGGTCCGACTTCGGGCGCGCGATGCGACGAGAAGCGATGCGCGAGCTGATCGAAGAAGATGTAAATGACCGGAGTCGTGTAGAGCGTTAGAATCTGACTCAAGAGCAAACCGCCAACCATGGAGATGCCCAAGGGGCGACGCAGCTCAGAGCCGATTCCGGTGCCGAGGGCCAGTGGCAATCCGGCCAGCAACGCAGCCATGGTGGTCATCATGATGGGGCGGAAACGCAAAAGGCAGGCTTCATAAATGGCATCTTCCGGCTTCTTGCCTTCCTTGCGCTCCGCTTCCAGAGCGAAGTCGATCATCATAATTCCGTTTTTCTTGACGATGCCGATCAGAAGGATGATACCGATGAGGGCGACGACACTGAGTTCCTGGCCGAAAAGCAGCAAAGCCAGAATGGCGCCAACCCCGGCAGAGGGCAGCGTCGAAAGAATTGTGAGGGGGTGAATGTAACTTTCATAGAGCACGCCGAGGACGATATAAACCGTGACGAGCGCCGCGAGGATCAATAGCGGCTCGTTCGACAAGGAAGCCTGAAACGAAGCGGCGGTGCCCTGAAAGGCGCCCTGCACGCTGAGAGGCATGCCAATTTCCAGCTGGGCCTTGTCGATCGCCTTGGTGGCTTCACCAAGCGAGGCACCGGGCGCCAGATTGAACGAGATGGTGACCACAGGAAACTGCCCTTGGTGATTGACGGACAAGGGGCTGCTCTTCATTTCAAAGCGCGTGAAGGCGCTGAGAGGGACTGCGCCACCATTTACCGTTGCCACGGGGCTAGGATTGGCAGAACCGGAGCTGGCAGCCGTGTTTGGGGAAGCGGAAGGGCTGGGGGGAGCAGAGGAGGCAGAATTGCCGGAAGACGTCGTCGCCGTGACAGTCTGCGCGGTGGAAGAGGCCGTAGTGAGCGCGGTTGGAGCCAGAGCAGAACGCACGTAGATGTCTTGTAATTTCGAGGGATTCTTCTGAA
>Ga0326728_10021783_pt1 | contig 11993 bp, 8 predicted proteins | sample MB3enrmetagenome_FD_207602 | JGI IMG/M metagenome (GOLD analysis project Ga0326728, IMG submission 207602) | Lab enriched peat soil microbial communities from McLean, Ithaca, NY, United States - MB31MN | ecosystem: Environmental > Terrestrial > Soil > Wetlands > Peat | place: USA: New York... | reverse complement strand
GAGGGCTGTGATTTTGATTTCTATCCCTCTCCGTTGGGGAGAGGGGGGACCGCAAGGCGGTGGGTGAGGGGTCTTTTTCATCCCCCGTCGGACTTTGGCGGAACCCTGGGCAGCCGCAAAACGAAAGGTACGCCTCTTCTTGGTTGAACCACAGCATACTCCTATCGAAAATCGCAAATCCAAAATGGGTTAATGGACCCGCCGCTCCTGGCCCGCCCAATATTTTTCACGCAGGACTTTCTTCAGGATTTTCCCCGTCCCGCCCTTCGGCAGCGCGTCAGTAAATTCAATCGATTTGGGAATCTTGAATCCCCCCAGATGCTTTCGGCAATGCTCGATGATTTCAGCGTCGCTCGCCTGGCAGCCGGCTCGCAGGGTGATGACGGCCTTGGCGACTTCGCCCCATTGCTGGTCGGGAATGGCGATGACCGCGCATTCCAGGACGGCGGGGTGCTGGTAAAGCACGCGCTCAATTTCCGCCGAGGCCACGTTTTCGCCGCCGCTCAGAATCATGTCCTTGGCGCGATCGACAATGAGCACGTAACCTTCCTCATCGAGCGTCGCCAGATCGCCGGTATGGAACCAGCCATCGCGCAGGGCGTCGGCGGAGGCTTCCGGCTGGCGCCAGTAACCTTCCATCACCACGTCGCCGCGCACCACCACTTCACCCACTTGTTGGCCGTCGGCCGCCACGTCGCGCCCATCGAGATCGACAACGCGAATTTCGCTGCCCGCGAAGGCGTACCCTGCCGTCGCTTTGCGGCGGAGAATCTTCTCCTCGGGGTCGTCCGCGAGATACTCTTTGATGTGGGCAAGGGTGATGACCGGCGAGGTTTCCGTCAGCCCATAGCCACCCTTGGCGGTGCAACCGGGAATTTTCTTTTCTATTTCCTGGATGAGGGCGGTGTTGGTGGGCGCGCCACCCATCATGACCTCATGCACGCTGCTCAAATCGTAGCGGGAAAAATCCGGATGATTCAGCAGCGCGATGACCATGGCGGGGACCATGTGCAGGCGGGTGACGCCCTCGCGCTGGGTGAGCTCCAGCACCGACGGCGGGTCAAACTTCCGCAGCATCACATGCCGCCCGCCCGATAAGGTGAAAATGTGGGGCGCGCCCCAACTGTTCACGTGGAAAAGCGGCACCGTGTAGAGGTGCACGTCGCGATCCGAAGCCCTCATACCCAGGGCGGTGTAAAAGGCGTGCAGGTAGAGATTGCGGTGCGTGAGCATGACGCCCTTGGGATACGCCGTCGTGCCGCTGGTGTAAAACAGTTCGGCCACGGAGTTTTCATCAATCTCGCGGTAATCGATGTCGGCGGGCTCGGCGGCGGCCAGTAACTCGTCATAGAACTTGTCATGCGCCCACGACGGCTTCGCGTCGCGCAGGGAGACGTAGTGCTCCACGGACGACACGCGCGGCCGCAGCGCCTCCACCAGCGGAATGAATTCGGGATCGAAGCAGAGCACGCGAGGGGCGGCGTCATTCAGGATGTAAGCCAACTCTTCCGGAGCCAGGCGGATGTTCATGGCCAGCAGGATGGCGCCGATCTGCGGCACCCCGTAATAGGCCTCCAGCAGGCGATGGCAATTGAAGCTCAGGTAAGCTACGCGGTCGCCTTTGCGCACTCCCAGACGCCGGAGCGCGGCGGAAAGCCGGTCAGCGCGTTCGTTGAACTCGCGATAGGTGAATCGAGCGTCGCCGCACACAACACCCACTTTGCGGCCAAACAGTCGCGCCGCGTGCCGCTTCAACCGAACAGGCGTTAAGGGGAGCAGCATGTGCACCTCGTGCCATTTTTTGAGTTAAGGCCTGAAATATAACGTAAATTCACGCCGAATTTCTGCAAAATTCGTGTCGGTTAGTCGAAAATGTCCGAAACTTGGACAAAAATGTTCGATTTTTTCCGGGCATTTTGTCATGATTTTGTTTGTTTTCATACACATTCCGGGTTCGAACGTAAATATTTTAAAATCTCTTTTTGCAGGATTCCCTCCCGGACTTTCCCGAAAGCATTGATAAGGCGGCACATCGCTCGAAAATCGAAGCCTTTCATGGCAGTTGAACCCTTACGCGCTCTAATTTCCCATTCCCCGCCCACTGCGTCTCGAACCCCCAATCCCTAACCCGGAACCCCTATCCCTTGCCCCTCGCCCCAGTCGTCTTGGGCAAGCAAACAGTACCCAGGTTAGTATGGCATGATGACTAGGCTTTGTCAATAAGAAAATGAGCCTAGACTATGGTGCCTACAATACAGACACAATGTCGCGGTTAGGCCTTTGACAGACCCCTGACCGCCCCCCCCCCAAAGGCCCTTGACATGATATAGTGATATCACTATATTTGAGGGGCGATGACTGATGAACCACCTCTCAAGCCTGTGGTTTGGATCGGATCGAGCCGTAAGGACTTGCGCGGGTTCCCCGATCCCGTGCAGGATCATATGGGCTATGCCCTTTATCTCGCGCAGCGGGGCGGCAAGCATCGGGGCACAAAACCCCTTACCGGCTTCAGCGGGGCAGGGGTCGTGGAGATCATCAAGGACTATCGCGGCGACACGTTTCGCGCGGTGTACACGCTGCGACACCAGGGGACGGTGTATGTGCTTCACGCGTTCCAGAAGAAATCCAAGTCCGGGCGCGAAACTCCACGGCGTGATAAGGAACTAATTGAGCAACGCCTGCGGGAAGCCGAACGGATCGCACGAGGAGAAACGCCATGAGCAAGAAGGGGCACGAAGTCGGGAGCGGGAATGTCTTCAAGGACCTCGGGGTGCCCAATGCCGAGGAGCATCTGGTGAAAGCGCAACTAGTGTTCAAGATCGACGCGATTATGAAGAAGCGCCAGATGAAACAGACTGAGGCCGCCGCTCTGTTCGGCATCCGTCAGCCGGACGTCTCCAAGATGCTGCGGGGCGAGTTCCGGCAGTTTTCGGTCGAACGCCTTCTGCGCTTTCTCGTGAAGCTTGATCAGGACGTTGAAATCGTGGTCAGAGCCCACCGCGATCGAGACGAAGTCGCTGCGCTTCATGTGTCCTGAAGAAGCTGGCATCGATGTCATCCGGCATTACGCCACCCGCCGATTTTGCCGGAACGAGGCCCTGCCCGTTAGCGACACCACGCGCTTGCGTCTTGCGGTCCGCGTCTTTTCGGTCGCAATCATGCCCACCGTGCTGTCGGGGGATGGGGACTGGCACCAGCCCCCTGATTAAATTCCCGGGGACACTGGTGCCAGTCACCGTCCCCGGTGCCAGTCCCCGTCCCCTCCTTCCGATTCCAACGCTTCTCCTACGCAGGGCCGATAGCGCAATGGAGAACGCTCATCCAACTGCAACTGTTCCCTCCATGTGTGGTAGAATCCGCCCCAAAGATTTCTCGCAGTCCTCGACAGCCGTGCGAGGTGGCAATGAGATTCCTCAAAACGCTCACTTTTCTTATGCTGGCGACGGGGTTGGTATTTATCCTCCCGAACCGGAGTAGAGCGGAGGCGCGATAACCATGAAGAGCCTCAAAGACTTATTCGGAAACCTATTCACTGGCGGCAAAGGGGCTGATCTAGTGAGGCTAGATTTGACGGGTGCCGGTCCTGCCGAGCGTCCCAGACCAGCGCCGCCTGATCCAGAAATGGCTGCACGGCACGCGCAACCAGCGCCAGAAGCAGCCTACAAAAAGGGTGACGTCATCGGCGGCAAGTACGAGGTTTATAGCCTGCTTGGCAGGGGTGGCTTTGGGGAAGTGTATTTGGTTTACAGCCGCGAATTGCGCGAGACCCGTGCGCTCAAGACATTTCGCGAAGAGTTTCTCGCGGATGCTGAAGTGAAAGAAAACTTCAAGCGGGAAGCACTCCTGTGGGTGAACCTCGAGGAGCACCCGTTCATCCTGACCGCCCGAGTTGTGGTTGAATTCTCCGGCCGGCTCTTTGTCGGGATGGACTATATCGCTCCCGACGATCGAGGGCGGGTGAGCTTGGCCGACCATCTGGCACACGCCGAGGGGCCGCTGGATACCGACAAAGAACTCAAGTGGGCGATCATGTTCTGCCACGGCATGGAGCACGCCAACGAGCACGGCATCAAGTTTCACCGGGACATCAAGCCGGCCAATATCCTCATCCGGCGGGACGGCACGCTCCTGATTAGCGATTTCGGTCTGGCGGCTGCGGCGGAAGTGGCGTGGAAGGGGCGGGGCGACGCGTGGGAACGCCCCATAGCGAACGGCTTCGTTGGCTTGAGCCTGTTCCAGACTGAGGGCAAAGAGGTTTGCGGCACGCCGGGGTACGTTGCGCCAGAGGTCTTACGCGGGGAAGGGGCAGGCGTGCGGAGTGACATCTACAGTTTCGGGTTGGTGCTGTGGCAGATGGCGGCGGGCAGCCAAATGCCACCATTCGCGGTTGGCGTGGCACCTCCCCGTACTCCCGGCGACATCGATCGCTATGCGTGCGAGATCTATGAGCGGCAGATGAGGAAGCCTCCGCCAGCGGTGGGAGAGCCACTTCAGGGGATCATTGACCGCTGTCTGGCGGCTGAGCCCTCAAAACGTTTCACTGATTTCACACAATTGAGGACTGAACTTGAACAGATCTTTCATCGCCGCACCGGCCAGACTGTGAAACTGCCGGCCGTTGGGGAACGATCAGCGGTTTTCTGGTGCAACAAAGGAGTCACATTTTATTCCCTCGGACAGCTCGAAGAAGCCGTGGCCTGTTTCCGCAAGAGTTTGATAATCGATCCGGATTTCGCTGGGGCGCACAGCAACCTTGGCGGCGCGCTCGCCGCCAACGGCGATCTGGACGGGGCCATTGCCGAATGGCGCACTGCGGTTCGCCTCCAGCCAGACATCGCCGACGCGCACAACAACCTCGGCGTCGCGCTTGGTGACAAGGGCGACCTGGACGGGGCCATCGCCGAACTCCGCACTGCGCTTCGCCTCCAGCCAGATCGCGCCGACGCGCACATGAACCTCGGCAACGCGCTCAAGGACAGAGGCGATCTGGACGGAGCCATCGCCGATCTCCGCGTCGCGCTTCGCCTCCAGCCGGATTACGCCGCCGCGCATTACAACCTCGGCAACGCGCTCCGGGCCAGGGGCAACCTGGAGGGGGCCATCGCCGAATGGCGCACTGCAGTTCGCCTCCAACCGGATTACGCAGCCGCGCATTACAACCTCGGCAACGCGCTCGGGGCCAAGGGCGATCTGGACGGGGCCATCGGCGAATTCCGCACTGCGCTGCGCTTCCGGCCGAGCCTCGCCCAAGCGCATTACAACCTCGGTCACGCGCTAAAGGACAGAGGCGATCTGGACGGGGCCATCGCCGAATGGCGCACCGTGGTTCGCCTCCAGCCGGACTTCGCCGACGCGCATGACAACCTCGGCAACGCGCTCCAAGCCAAGGGCGATCTGGACGGGGCCATCGCCGAACACCGCACCGCCGTTCGCCTCCAGCCGGACAATGCCAACGCGCACAACAACCTCGGCTACGCGCTCCACGCGAAAGGCGATCTGGAAGGGGCCGTCGCCGAATACCGCACCGCGCTTCGTCTCCAGCCGGACCATGACAACGCGCGCTACAACCTCGACGTCGCGCTCCTGAGGGGGTAGCGCAGAGTTGGGCGTAATATGTCCTACTCTGCGGTTCTGAAATTGGCAATATTATGTTGGAGGTGTTGTGAAAAGATGAGAGCCGCAGAGTAGTTCCAAAAGGGAGAACAACTCTGCGCTCAATGGGCAGCTCGTTTCTGCCCGTGGCCCGCTTGTGCGATCAGGAGTACAAAATGAACACAACGGAAACTGTTGTAGCCTTCTTGGGTTCTGCTGCGGTAGGCGCATTGGTTTCAAGCGTAATTACGGTATTTGCCCAATGGCGCGACCGTGTCGGTAGACAAAGAGAGCTTTTGTTCGCTTCGGCAATAGACCTTTCTAAGGTTTGGGTAGGGCGTATCGCTGCTGCATCCAAAAGCAACGCAATCCTTTCAGAAGTGACTGCACTCGAACGGATCCACAAAATACTCAAAGAGATCTTCGAGAGCGGGACGATGTCTGAGAAGAATCGGCAATTCTTGAACGGCATTATTCAGCGAGCGGAAGAGCTATCCAAGCCACCCAACCCTACTGTTTGAGTGGGTGGATACAAGCCCAGAGCTGTTTTTCAAGTTCTACGGCTTCTCTCTCCCCCGACCGGACCTAAGGGCCAGACCCACAAAACAGGTCCGCGTTACTCGCTGAGTGGGGCCGACAACATGGTATCTTTACGTCGGTTTTGACCGTATCGATCACGAGCAAACGGTAGAAGGGGGCCATATGGCAATTTCTAGGTTCCGAGTCATGGACATCGTGCACAACGTCGATACCAACGAAGACGGTAGGGTGAATGAAATTCGCGTAGAAAACGGGGCCATCATCTACGACGTTTCTGTCCCGAAGGACATATCGGGCACAGGTTGGGAGATGGGCGCGGAGGCAGCGCAGTGGGTGGAGACTTGTCTCGAGCCCTCTACGAACAAGTTCTTAGCACGGCGGTGAGGCATACTAATAGACGCGGATCAGCGGCGGGGGCTGGATGCCCGTCTGCCTGAGGGCCTTGTGCGGCGGCGGGTGGTCGCGGATATTCGCAGTAGAGATCGGAGGGCCTGACTCACGGCCGCGGAGCTGTGGAATGCCTTGGCGACGTCCGGCTCCAAATAAGTGGCGCGCCTCCAAGTTCGTTCATACTGGTTCGATCCGATACCGCGCGCCTGCTTCGGTGGGGAATTGCACCACGCCGCCCTTCAATGAAACCGTGAGCGGCTGCTGGCTCTCCACGCGTGTGACCTTGACTTGTTTCCCTGGCCAGGGATTTTCCAACCTGGCCGCCGCGCCTTTTTCACTGAACAAAGTCACGCTTGATACCGTTTTGCCATCGTACGCGGCGCTGAGCAGAAAAGCTCCGGCGGCGCGCAGGTTGCGGAAGCGGGCGCGTCCCAATCCCTGGGTGTTAGGAAACAGGCGGAGCGTGCCCGTGTAACTCTGCATCATGCATTCATTGAGCACGGCGGGCAAGGACAGGTTTTCCGTCCAGATTCCCATGCGCATCATGAAGTCGAAATTTGTATTGTCGGTATACCGCCCATCGATCTGCCGGCAGCGGTCGTTGGCGATGCCGTTGGACGACCGGCAATACCGAACCTCATTCTTGAACCCTGCGAGGTCCAGCATCCCCAGGCGCGCGCGGATCAAAGGTTGGAAGACAACATCGTTGCCGCCTTCCAAACGAATCGTGCGGGCGGTGCGCCGGGCGATTTCCAGGTGTTCCTCATGGCGGCCGATGCCAACCTGGTCGCCGGGGAAAACGGGGGCAAGGGTGACGGGAATGTTGTAAACATGCTCAGCCGGCGCGTTCAGCACGTCGAGCCACACTTCCCCGTACGGCCCCTGAATTTTCGGATAGGGCGCCAGATTCTCGCGCACCTCGGTCCACTTGGCGCGCTCGGTCTCATCGCGCTCGAGAATGCGCGATGCCTCCAGCATGGCGTCGAGGAGGAATTCCGACAGCGCCAAATCCATGATGCAGTCTTTGTTGAGCCGGAAGTCCACCGTGCAGCCCCAATTTTCCGGCGAGGCGCTGGGAACGATGTGGTACTTCCCATCGGCCTCCTTCTTCACAAAGGCGACGATGAAATCGGTGGCGGCGCGCAGCAGGGGGTAAACGCGGCGGAGAAAATCCTTGTCAAGCGTGTACTGATACTGCCACCAGAGGCTCTGCACGGTCCACGGCGTTTCACAAACTTCGTAACCCCAGGGCGGCGCGGGAAAAGCTACCACCTGGCTGGGAACGGGGTACGCGGAATGCGGGAAAAATGCGCCGGGCATGCCCATCTTCTCCCGCGCATAGTTTTGGGCCAGGGGGAGAAGGTTCTCAACCAGTTCCACGTAAGGAAGGTTCTGGTCGACGTGGTTGCTGGAAAAAAGTCCCCAGAAAACCTGCTGGGTGTTGTAATTCATGTGGTAGTCGCCGTGCCACGCGGTGCCGATCTTGCCGCTGGTCCAGTTGCCAAAAAGTCCCGGCGCCACCTTGCCCTCCCGCAGGCAGCAAGCCAGGAAATACTGGTTTTGGTACCAGATCTTTTCAAATTCCTTGTCTTCAAACTCCACCGCCGAGCGCGACCAAAAGCTTCTCCAGGCAACTTCCGTTTCCTGCGCGAGTTTTTGCGGGGAAATCTGCGCCAGGCGCGCCGCTTCCTGCTTCGCGAAGGCGACGTTGTCCGCGTGGTCGCGTGGCGTAAAAAGTGTGAGGTCCAAGCGCAGAGGCTGCGTTTTTTGGCTGCGGAGGAACACGGAGAAGGGACCCCGCACTACGCCGGCCTCCTTGTTTCCTGGTTCCAGTTTCTTCAACCTTTCCTGAGCTTCCGCAAGTCCCTCGATTGACCATGCGCCCGCCACGTGGCCGCACAGCGCGAAGTTGCGGTCTTTATCCGTGTGCGCAGGGTGGGGATTGTCTTCCGTGGGCACGGTGGCGGGAAAGTGCTGGTAGCCGGAGAATTCCGCAGAGCTTTCGCCGGCGCTGCCATCCAGCTCCGGTGGCGGAAGTTGGGCTTGCACATCGATGTTGGGGTAGTAGGCGATGGAGACGATGGGCGCCGGCGCATCGCTCCAAACCAGCACGTGACCGGAATTCCAATTGACGAAGCACCACATCGTCACCTTCTGGCGATGGCCGCTCAGGTCATTGTGCTCGATTTCGAGTGTGAACATGCCGTTTGAAGGGTCGAGGGTCTGCCGCAGCACGCGGACTTGGCGCGAGTCCCAGTGAATCCACACAATGCCGCACGGCCAGGGGCGCGGCCACGATTTCCGGTATGAAGATACCACCTTGGCCGTGTAGTCACGGAAAAAGTCGATATTCTGTTCGAGATCGAGCATGTCTGGCTTGCCCTGGCGCTTTGCCTCTTCACTGGCGCGATCCCAGAGCTTCAGCAGTTCGTCGAACGGCAACACGTGTTGATAATGGTCTTCGCTCACGCGAATGTCCCAGGAGTCCTCTTTGCCCAGATGCAGACCCAGCGCGTCGGGCCGCACCGTGACGCAAACTCCGATGTCGCCGTTGCCCAGCAGCATGCCCTCGAAGAAATCCGGCGTGGGCAGATCATGAACGAGGGCGTGACGCTTGGCGATCTGGAAGCCGTCCAAATTGCCGCTGTCCGAAATGGACGGCACCTGGGCGGGCAGAACGCCGGCCGTTGCCGTCGCCGCCGTAGCTTGAAGAAATCTCCTGCGATTGGTATTCATAGTGTGCCTCGCAATCTTATTCCGGTTTCACACAGGCTCCGAGATGACCACGTCCTTCCGGCGCATCTCTGGCGTAACTTTCAATCTAACGATCTTCCCACCGCGCACTTCTGCTTCAACCACCGTGTGCTCCGGCGCGTGCAGTTTGAAATCGCAATCCCACTCCCTTGGCCAGGCAGGCAACAGAACGATTCGTTTGCCGATGGTCTGCATCAGCATTTCCTGGAGGCCAATCATGCCGCTGCCGCCCCAATTGTGGTCGGGCACCCAGTCGTGGCCGGGTCCCCAAAACGTGGGGAAGCGGCGCTGGCTGTTCTGAAGCTTGCGAGTGTTGAAATCGGCGGCGGCTTCGGTCATACCCATGCGCGCGAAGAATATGCCATCCTGGTGCCAACTCTGCACCATGTTCTTCGCAAACGTGCCGTGCTTCCAGGTGTTGCGGAACACCGCCATGTCGTCGCGGCCGAGTTCAAACCGATTAAACGGGAAGAGCGGATAAAACTGCGGGCATTCCACGTTCTGGTAGCGTTTCCAGGACTCGGCGGGTTGCAGGATGCGGTCGCCCTCCACCTCGGCGTAGGTGTAAAGCGGAAGGCGCTGGAGAAATGCCCGGTAGTATTCCTTGTCCGGCGGCGCGACTAGGCGATCGTCGAGGGCCAGCAAGGATTCCAGACAGGCGGACAAGCCGGCTATCAGATCAGCGGGGTTGCGCGCTCCACGATACGATTCGCATGAGGTTGACGGATGGATGACCAACCGGCCGTTGGCATCGAGCGGTTTTCCGGAACGGATGCGCTCGTAAGCTTGGTAGTGTTCGTCGAAGAATCGCACCGCCTGCCGGATGAATGGCAGGTAGGGCTGGATATCGCCGCCGAAAAAGCGATGGTGCTCCAGCATCATGTAGGCGAACTCGAGTTGGGATTCCCAGTGATAGGACACCGCTCCGTTGGCCTGCACACCGTGCTCCACCACGGCGTTGTAACCCTGGGCGCCGTCGGCCCGGGGATCCCCGAAGGGAATTTCGCGGCCCCGCTGCCGGCTTGCGGCATCAGGTTCGGTCCAACCCCAGCCGGCGGCAATGGGCAGGCCGAAGTTTTCCATCTGCTCGGTGAAAAGGCAGCCATCGTGTCCCCAGTAGGTCCGCACGCGCGCCATGGCATTGGGGAGGGCGCGGCGATAAAACTCCAGTTGCGGCGCCATCAGGTCCGCGTCACCCGACTTGAGCATCGGCCAATGCAGCAGCCGTTGATTCTGCGCGGTGAAACTGCCGCCCCCCCAGGCGCGCCAGTCCGGGCTATACGGATGTCTTGGGTCCACCAGCGAGGGATCAAACGTGAAGTTGCCGCCGTTGAATTTGCTGGGGTATTCGCCCCGCACGTTGCAGCCAAGCTGGTAGCGGAACAGTTGATAGTTGCGCCCGATTTGCCACGGCTTGTGGTTTTCATCGCGCTTGTTCGGGGCAATCACGATGTGGCTGCGCCGCCAAAAATCCGCCCACCAGGAAAGGGTTGATTGCCGCGCCGCCTCACAGGTGGGCTCATGCGCGGCCGCCTGCGAGGCAAGGGCATCCCGCCATTGCTCGAGAGTGTGGGTCTGGGCCACGTGCGTGAATACCTGAAGGTGATGTTGCCCGGCCGCTTTCGTGGACCTCAGGCGCCACGCCTTGAAGGGAGTGAGCAGGTATGTCCCCTCGGCGGCGCCATCGGCCACGAAGCCATCGCCCTGCAAAATTCCGCCAAACGTGCGGCCCTTCTGGGTATTGACCATTTGGCTTTTGACGTTTTCCAACCCTTGCTGGCGGACCATGAAATCAAAGAGCAATCGGTCGTCGCGGTTGCGGTGATAGAACAAAACCGTGTCGCCTTCGTGGCGCACCTCGTCGTGGTAGCGGATCACCTCGCCGGGATACGCGTCCCAGCTAAAACAGCCGAATCGCGCTCGGCCCTTGTCGTTGGGCAGGCTCTGGTCGGCTTGGCGCCAGTTTTCATAGGCTGCGCTGACCTTCACCACCTGGCTGGCTTCGACATCCAGATGCACGACCGACCGATGCACTTCCGTCCACACCTGGATGACGGCGCGCAGGCCATCTTTGCTTCCCGAGATTTCGACGTGCCCCTCGCCCAGCTTCAGTTCCTGGCGGAACGCGGCGCCGTCTGCGAAGGGATTCGGATCCAGACGCACCCGCAGCCGGCCGAGCTTGTGGTATTCATTGTTCTCGTCAAAGCATCCGCTGCGCTGTAAATAGCAAAGCAACTCGCCGTTCTCAACCCACACGTTGAGGCCCAAGTCCCCGCCACCGCACGGCATGGACTCACTGGCGTCCTTGCTCTGGCTTGTCCAGACGACGTTGTAGTCTTGAAGCCAGGCCAGTCCATCGAGAGAATCCCGTGTCGGCGGATCTTGAACGATGGCGTCACGCGGGGCGATCTGGAACGCGTCCGGATTGCCGCCCTCGGAATTGGATCGCATCTCGACAGGCAGAACACCGGCCGCCGCAGCCGCGGTGGCTTGAAGGAATTTCCTGCGATTGGTTTTCATCTAGCGCTCCGCCATCGTAGTGCTGGGAATTTAGCTCCGTCGCACCCCATATGCGCAGTGCTCATTGTCGTCATTGCTGGTGAGCTGATTCCTGAGCGTCTGATTCGAGAACACATGTTTCGAGAGCACCTTGGACTGCGGCGGCTCGACGCCGCCTTGGAATAACGCCGAGAAGGAAGACCAAGGCGGCGTCG
>Ga0326728_10021782_pt1 | contig 11993 bp, 8 predicted proteins | sample MB3enrmetagenome_FD_207602 | JGI IMG/M metagenome (GOLD analysis project Ga0326728, IMG submission 207602) | Lab enriched peat soil microbial communities from McLean, Ithaca, NY, United States - MB31MN | ecosystem: Environmental > Terrestrial > Soil > Wetlands > Peat | place: USA: New York... | reverse complement strand
GTCGGGGCGATCGTGCTGTTTTCCCGCATCACCACCGCCGCACCGGTCATCGGCGCGGGCTACGAGACCAACGCCATCCTCGCGGTCGTGGTCGGCGGCACGACGCTTAAAGGCGGCAAGGGCAGTGTCCTGCGGACGGTGATGGGCGTGCTCCTGGTCGTTCTCATGTCCAACTGCCTGGACCTCCTGGGGGTCTCGACCTATCTGCAGGTGGTCACGAAGGGCGCGATCCTGATCCTCGCGATCTGGCTCGACAACCGCAAGCAGGTGTAAGAGGAGCGGCGATGACAGGCAACTCTATCGGGGCGAGAATGACAGGCAACGGCATCGGAGCGAGGGTCTACTCAATCCTGATGAGGCAGAAGGCATTGGGCGCCGTCATCGTGATGATGGTCATCATGCTCTTCTCGGGCACGCACTTCTACACCGCCTACAACCTTCTCGACATGCTCAACTCGACCTCGATCCTTCTCATCCTCTCTTTCGGGGTCACGTTGACCATCATCGCGGGCGGCTGCGACCTTTCCATCGGCGGAATCCTCGTCGTCTCTGGCATCCTGTCGATCAAGCTCCAGGATCTGATGCCCATGGAGTTTGCCATCGCTCTCGCGGTGCTCTTCGGCGCCGTGGTCGGCTTCGTGAACGGATTCCTCTCCGTCCACCAGAAAACGGAGCCCTTCATCATCACTCTGGGCATGGGCCTCCTACTCACCGGCGTCGCTCAGCAGCTTACCGACGCCCATCCCGTTCCCGCGAAGAATCCCGCCTTCATGATGATCGGCAACGGGGACTTCCACGGGGTGCCCAACCTCGTGATCATCACGGCGGTCTGCTTCGCCCTCGCCTACTGGCTCATGCGCTACACGCAGTTCGGCCGCAACCTCTACGCTATCGGAGGCGACTACGAAGTCGCGCGCTATTCGGGAATTCCGGTCATCCGAACGAAGTGGATCGCCTTCGTGATCAGCGGGGCCGGCGCCGGCCTGGCGGGGATGCTTCTCTCCTCCAAGCTCAACACAGGCTCGGCGATCTATGGCGACCTGACCGCCCTCGTGGTAAACTGCGGCGTCGTTGTCGGCGGGACCTCGTTCGCGGGCGGCATCGGAGGAATCCCGCAGTCGGCCCTTGGCCTGCTGGTGTTCGGCCTGCTTGACAACGTGATGAACATGCTCGAAATCAGGTCATACTACCAGGTCCTGCTGAAGGGTGCAGTTATCGTGGCGATCATCTGGCTCGACTGCTTCGCCCAGAAACGCAAGCGCGAGTTTGTATAGGGGGCGTGAGCCCCACGCCACGACGGTGCGATCCCGCGGGACGGCGCGGTTCGCTCCGGGCGGTCGGCGAAACGGAGTTATCCTTGGATAGCAAGGGTTGTGAGAAAATACGCGGGCTCTGCAGCACGCCGAGGATCGGCGTGCTCAAGCAGCGCATGCTGGCGGAGCCGCGCTTCCTGTCCATCGAGCAGGCCACGATCGTCACTGATTACTACAAGGCCCACCCCAACACGCCACGCAACGTCCAGCGCGCGGAGTCCCTGGCGGAGACCCTCCGAAGGATCGAGATCCGGATTGACCCGCTGGAATTGATCGTCGGCAACCGAACCTCCGGCGTCCGCGCGGGCGTCGTCTCACCCGAGGCGGGTATCTCCTGGCTGGACGACGAAATCGAGCAGCTCCCCGTGCGCCCGCAGGACAAGTTCGAGGTCCGGTCCGAGGACATCGCAACCTTTCGGCGTGACATCCTGCCCTTCTGGAAGGGAAAGTCGCTGGAGGACAAGGTCAAGGAAGCCCTCGGCGAGGAGATTGCGGCGATCGGCAAGGTTGCGAAGATCAACCAGACCGACCACGCGCAGGGCCATATATGCCCAGACACGAAGGGATGGCTCGCGAGGGGGCCGCGCGCGATACGGGACGATTCGCTGGCCCGAGCTGCGACAGCCGCACCGGAAAAGCGTGACTTCTATCGCGGGATGGCGATCGCCCTCGACGGTGCGATCGACTTCCTGCGGCGCTACGCCGCCCTGGCCCGTACCATGGCGGCCGACCGCGCCCACGCGGAGCACCGGGCCAACCTGGAGGAAATCGCCCGCGTCTGCGACAAGCTGTCGCATGCGCCTCCCTCGACCTTCCGCGAGGCGGCGCAGGCGCTTTGGTTCCTCTTCGTGCTCCTGCAGGCCGAATCGAACGCCTCGTCGTTCTCCCCCGGCCGGGCCGACCAGTATCTCTACCCCTACTACGAGCGGGACATCGAAGCCGGGACGCTGGGCGACGCAGGGGCGCTCGAGATCGTCGAGGCCCTCTGGCTCAAGTTCAACCAGATTGTGTACCTCCGCAACTCCAGCAGCGCCAAGTACTTCGCGGGATTTCCTATCGGCTTCAACGTCGCCATCGGCGGCGTGGACGAGAGCGGTGAGGACGCCTCCAACGAGCTTTCCTTCCTCTTCCTCCGCGCGCAGGCGCATATCGGCCTGCCGCAACCCAACCTCTCCGCGCGCCTCTCGGAAAAGTCCTCGGAGGAGTTCGTCCATGAGTGCGCAAGGGTGATCGGACTGGGCTCGGGCATGCCCCAGGTCTTCAACGACGAGAGCATCGTGCCCGGGCTGATGGCGCGTGGAATCTCCGCCGAGGACGCTAGGAACTATGCGATTGTCGGCTGCGTGGAGCTCACCACACACGGCAACGCCCTGGGATGGAGCGACGCGGCCATGTTCAACATGGTCAAGGCTCTCGAGCTGACGCTCAACAACGGCGTCTGTCTACTCACGGGGAAAAAGATGGGGCCCGACCTCGGCTCCCTCGTCGACTACCGCAGCTACGAGGAGCTGGAAAAGGCCTTCCGCGTACAGGTCGACCATTTCATCGGGCGCATGATCAAGGCCTGCGACGTGGTTGACCGCCTGCACGCGGAGATCCTGCCCTCACCCCTTCTGTCGTCGGTCATCGTGGGCTGCGCGGAGAAAGGCCTCGACGTGACAGCGGGCGGGGCGCGCTACAACCTGTCCGGTATCCAAGCGATCCAGCCGGCCAACCTCGCCGACTGCCTCGCAGCGATCAAGCAGTGCATCTTCGACGAGCGGAGCGTGAGCGCCGAAGAAGCCCTCGGGGCGATGCGGAGTAACTACGCAGGCAACGAAGGGCTCCGCCAGTATCTCATCAACAAGGTCCCGAAGTACGGCAACGACGTGGATTGGGTGGACGACATCGCAGCCGGGTGGGTCGACTACTTCGCGTCGCGAATGGGCGAGTACACGAACGCCCGCGGTGGGCCCTACCACACGGGGCTTTACACGGTGTCCGCCCACGTGCCCATGGGCCAGAACGTCGGCGCCTCTCTCGACGGGCGCAGGGCCAGGGACCCGCTCGCGGATGGGGGCATGTCGGCGATGTACGGCCGCGACCGTCACGGCCCCACGGCCCTGCTGCGCTCGGTATCGAAAGTGAAGTCCCTGAACGGCAGCAACGGCACTCTCCTCAACATGAAGTTCCTGCCGGAGTTCTTCAAGACAGAGGAAGGCATCGCCAAGTTCGCGAGCTTCCTCCGCACCTTTGTCCGGCTCCGGATCAACCACGTACAGTTCAACGTGATCCGCAAGGAGGATCTGCTCGCCGCGAAGGCCGACCCGGATTCCTGGCGCGGTTTGACCGTCCGCGTGGCTGGCTACACAGCGTACTTTTCGGAGCTGGCCAATGACCTGCAGGACGAGATCATCGCACGCACCAGCCATGGCGACCTCTGATGGAAGGGGCGATCATTGATATCCGGCGCTTTACGCTACATGACGGCCCGGGCATCCGTTCGACGCTCTTCCTGAAAGGCTGCAGCCTGCGCTGCGCATGGTGCCAGAATCCCGAAGGGATGGACGCGGCCCTCGGCCTCTGGTATCTTGCGAAGCAGTGTATCCGCTGCGGACGGTGCGAGGCGAGCTGCCCCGTCGGCGCAATCAGTCCGCATTTGGATGAGGATCCCTTCGTCCGGGTCGACCGGGGGCTCTGCACACGCTGCGGAGCCTGCGTCACCGCCTGTCCCACGACCGCGCTCTCGTTCGATGGGAGCAAGATCTCCGCGGAGGAGGCCGCCGCGACCCTCTTGCGCGACGTCGAGTTTTATCGGCAGTCGGACGGGGGGATCACGATTTCCGGAGGCGATCCACTCGTCCAGCACGAGTTCGCGCTGGAAGTGCTCGGCCTCTGTAAGAGGGAGGGCGTCCATACTGCCATCGAAACCTGTCTGTTCGGGAATTGGGAAGTTCTCGAACGCTTCATTCCCCTCACCGACCTTTTCATCATCGATCTCAAGATCGCGAACAGCTCGCTGCACGCGGAGTATACCGGCCGTCCGAACGACCTTATCCTTGACAACTACGCGAGGCTGGCCCGGGCAGGAGCGGAGCTCCTCACGAGGATTCCGCTGATCCCGGGCATCACGGCAACGGAGGCGAACGTGAGAACGATGGCGCGCTTCATTCGGGACAAATACCCGGGGGGGCGTGTCGAGTTGATCAACTTCAACCCTCTCGCGATCAACAAATACTCCCTCATGAACCGGAGCACGGAGTTCTTCAACGGCATGATACCCCTGCCCGATGGCGAGGTCGAGGCGCTCCGCGCGCTGATCGAGGCAGAGGGTCTGGCGGTAGTCCGGGAGCACAGACGATCGGACGGCGTCGGGAGGTGACATGGTCCGGGAGCTGATCGAGCAGGCGAAGGCGGGCCGGAGCGTGTACATCACCGACCTCCATGTCCTTTTCGGCGACCTTGCGGACAGAGAAAGCCATCGACTCGCCTGCGTCGTGGAGATGCTTGATGGCACCGGTCTTCGCCGCTTCGATCTGCGGGTCCCTCGCGTCGAAGGCCTGGGCAGCGAGGAACGCGCCTTCGTCGAAGACTACATCCACGCGGAGGTCTACAACATCATCTCGGCCCTCGGCGGGAGGCGCATGGAGGTCTATTCCGACCAGGGATCTTCGGAGTTCCTGGCGATCCTCAATCGGCTGCCGGCTGTCTTCGGCATCGGACTCCCACGTTCGTCGCGCTCAGGCTACGGGCGTGCGGTCAACGTCACGGACCGGATGATCGGTGCACTATCGCCCGGCGCGCCTAGTTTCTCCATCGAGTTCGCGCCACTGGATCGGGCCCCGGCCGCGACACGACCCGAGTCTCCAACCGCGGACCTGGTCGCCTTCTTCCGCGGGCGGACCGAGCGGCTCGAAGGCAAAGCCCTGATCGGCCTCGACGTGGGCGGAACAGATGTCAAGGCGGTTCTCGTCGACGATGGCCGGATCGTCGACTACACGGAGTACGATTGGTACCCCGCGGGCTTCCTCCGCTCACGGCAGCTGGTCGACCCTATCTGCCTGATCGTGCGCCTGCTTTTGGCGCGATTGTGGATCCACCGTCTCGGAGAGGCGGCCGACGGCCGCCGAACGGCACTGCTCGAGCTTGCGGCGAAGGCCCTCCATAAGAGCATGGGAAACGCAGAGATGGCGCTCGCCTTGGCCGACCTCGAAGCTGCGGGGCTCGGCAAGGGGCTCCGGTGCGACGGGATCGGGCTTTGCTTCCCCGACGTCGTGGTCAGGAACAAGATCGTGGGCGGCGAGGTCTATAAGACCCGAGGCATTCGCCGCAACCCGGCAATCGACTACGAGAGGGACTTCGCCGAGCTGACAGATCTCGATGTGCGCCTCCGGGAGTGGGTCGTCCCCGAGGGCGCGGTGCGCATCATCAACGACGGGCCGATGGCCGCCTTCACTGCCGCAGTCGAGATGGCCGCCTCGCCCGAAGCCAGGGACGTGGCCAAGGGCGTTTTCGCTCATACGCTGGGGACCGAGCTCGGCACGGGTTGGGTGACCGAGACCGGCGCGATCCCTGACATCCCGCTCGAGGTGTACAACTTCATCATCGATCTCGGCTGCTGGCCAGAACGTGCCTTCGAGCCCGACGACCTCCGCAGCCTCAATAATTTCAATACCGGCCTCCCCGGCACCCTCCAGAAGTACTGCAGCCAGAGCGGCGTCTTCCGCCTTGCCCTCAAGCGGTTCTCCGCGGAGCGCCCTGACCTCCTCCGCGAGCTCGAAGAAAAGGGCTTCGTCGAGCGGCGCCAGGCCGGCGGGGCGGAGGGCTGGTACGTACCCACCGAGCCCGTCGACAAGCGGAAGCCCTTCCTCGAACACTTGATGAGGCTGCCCGACCGGGAGAGGGACGACACCAGTCGCGAGATCTGGCGCGAGATCGGGAAGTCCCTCGCGGTAACTTTCCTCGAGACGCGGCGTATCCTCGAACCGGGCATCGACCGCCGCTTCCTCTTCGGGCGCCTCGTCAAGAACGCCACATGCTTCGAGCTCCTAGTGCAGGGCGCCCTGAGCGTCGATCCTGATATCCTGCTCGTAGTGGCAGGCACCGGCATGGCCAATACTTCTCTCATGAAACAGCTGAAGGGATATCCGCATGTCGCTGTCGCCCAGTTCGCGCAAGCGATCGGCGCCGTGTACTTCGCAAACCATTGAAGGACATGTTGAGATCATCGTGGTTGCAAAGGAACTTGCGCTCCTGGCATTTGCCTTTGTTCCACGAATACCTCGTGCGAAGGCGGCTTGGTCGACATCGTGAAAGTGAAGGAATGCCATGACAGACATGGACCGAATCATGCGAGCCGCTCCAGGCGTAGGTGGCCGGTTTGAAAGCCGAGAGATAACGAATAAGTGTTTTCAAGTGCAGCGCTTCTGTCGGGGGCTACGTGTTTCCCCAAAGTCATGTCGAGCTCGGTACTCGTGCTAATGGGATAGCGTTTGAGAAACCGTGCCTGTGGCGGCCTTGTTGACGATACACCAGGTGCCCGCATGCCTGTCACCATGGTGTTTGCCCTGGAATGCCTTGAATTTCAATTGAAAGAATTTTAAAATGGTTCTGAAATCATTCAGGATTTCATATGAAGGATGGAGAGGCTATGAGTATTAAAATTGGCGTAATTGGTTGTGGTTCGATCAGCGAGTTTAGACATGCCCCCGAGTATTGGGCGAATGAGAATGCTGAGATCGTAGCGTTTTATGATCCGAAGCGGGAGAGAGCAGAAAGGCTTGTCAAGCAATATGGGGGGACAGCGGCAAAAGATTTCAAGGACATTACGCAAAATCCCTCGATCGATGCAATAAGCGATTGCTCCACCAATGAGATGCACCATGTTATCAGCACGGATGCGTTGGAGCACGGCAAGCACGTGCTTTGTGAAAAACCAATGGCAACCACACTAGAAGGCGCCCGAAAGATGATTGAGGCCGGTAAGAAAGCCGGAAAGATCCTCATGATCGGCCATAACCAAAGGCTTGCGCCGGGTCATCGAAAGGCCAAAGAGATTCTAGAAAGCGGCGAGCTTGGAAGGGTTATTACGTTTCAGACAGTGTTCGGGCACAGGGGGCCAGAGTACTGGAGCGAAAATAAGACCCCGGCTACTTGGTTCTTTGACCGCAACCGATCTGTCTTTGGGGCTCCAGGGGATCTCGGAATCCACAAGATCGATCTGATTCGGTACCTGCTCGATGACGAGATTGAGGAGGTGTCCAGTTTCGTCGGCACCCTCGACAAGAAGCAGCCAAACGGCGAGCTCATCCCCGTGAATGACAACATGCTCTGCCTCTTAAGGACGAAAAAGGGGGCCATGGGTACTCTGGCCGTAAGCTGGACATACTACGGACCAGAAGACAACGCCACCACTCTCCACTGTGAAAAGGGAATCATGAAGATTTACGGAGACCCTGCATACCAAGTTGTAGCATCGAAGCGGGGAGGCGATGCCGCTTACTACAAGGTTGGGCAGATTCAGACGAACGAGAGCCAGTCGAACAGCGGAGTCATCGACGCCTTTATCAGCTGCATCATTAACAAAACTCCACCGCCTGTGAGTGGTGAAGACGGCCTCAAAGGCTTGCAGGTGGTATTCGCCGCGATCGAGTCTTCAAGAAAGAGAGTCGCAACACAAATCTCCTCCCTGGAGGTACCAAGCGTCAGGTAGAAGCCACGCCGTAGGCCGGGACAACCACCGGGCGCAGATTCGACCGGTTTACGAGTGAGCGGATGTTTGGGGCCACGGTTTCGGGAACCGGTGGAAGGTGTAACTCTAAGGATCGCTTCCATGCCCCCGATGAGTCGAGCAGTCCCGTCCCTGTTTGCCCCGGTTGCCCTGAACGCCTTGAACATTTTTTTGCCTACTTCGATCTTGTGGGCAAATCTTTCTGCGCTTTCCACTCATGTTAGGATCGCCTCGGCAAAAGCTCCCACGACTACTTTCTCGCTTTCCTCTTCCGAACTTCGCCTTTGCCACCAGGCATCCAGCAAGTCATTTCTGCTTCCTCCTTGTGTCTTGTAACGAAGGCCGGATCGCTCTTCCATCTCTTACCTTACACCACAGAGCTCTTCTGGAGGTCACGGGCCGCTCCTCTTCGACGCCAGGAGGCGTCCGAAGGCTTCCTTCTGGAGCGTCGCGCGACGGTAGCACAGGATGGAGGAGCCGCCGACTCTGGAATGTCGTTGCCCATCTATTCCTTGAGCGCTCCAAGTGCGACGCCGCCAATGATGTATTTGGAGAGAACGAAGTACAAGACGAACAAGGGTAGAACGGTGAGCGACAGTGCCAGGTACACAGAACCGTATTCGGTCCTATAGATATCTCCCTTAAGAAGACTCACCATGATCGGCATGGTGTATTTCTTGCTATCCGTAAGGATGATGAGGGGGATGAAAAAGTTGTTCCAACTGAACACGAACGAGAAGATGGCCTGCGTTGCCAGGGCAGGTTTCATGATCGGCAAGACGATCCGGTTGAATGTATAAAGCTCCCTAGCACCGTCAATTCTTGCCGAATTGACGATATCCAGAGATAGCGCTCCTAGCAAGTATTGCCGCATGAAGAAAACCATTGCCGGAGAGGCTATGGCGGGCAATATCAACGGCCAGAAGGTGTTCGTCAAATGGATCGCATAGACGAACTTGTAAAAACCGATGGCTGCAACCTGGGCAGGAATCATGAGAACCGCCATGATAAAGGTAAAAAAGGGTTGGCGCATTTTCCAGCTGTAGGCTGCCAGGCCATAGGCGGTAAGGGAAGAGAAGTAGACCGCACAAAGGGTCGCGCTGCAGGATATTATCAAAGAGTTCATCAACCCGGTCAAAGGGTTGAAGCTCTTGCCAAGGAGGATCCTGACATTGTCCAGTAAATGTGATGATGGCAGCAAGGCAACGGAACTTTGCTGGATCTCGTAGGTGCCTCGAGTCGCGTTGATGAACATAACCCAGAATGGGAAGATGCTCAGAAGCGACAGAAGAACGCAGACGATATAGATGACGGTTTTCGTGGCGCCCCGGGAAATGCTGGCTTCGCGTCTCATGTCGCTGCACCTTCTCCGGCCAGTTTCGCTGCGGCCTTGGCCTCCCGTATGAGGGCCTTTCTCTGCTTGTTCAGCAGCCTGGCGTCCTTGTCACGCATAATGTAGAAGAGTATACCTGAGAAAATCGCGATGATAACAAACAGTATCATGCTCGCGGCGGCCGCGCGGTTGTACAGGTAGCTGCCGCTGAAAGCCTGTTGGTAGATGAACACGGCGGCCGTCATGGTCGCCTGGTCGGGACCGCCGAACTGGTAGAGCCAGGGGATGTCGAACATCTGCAGGCCGCCGATGAGGCTCGTGACCAGGGTATACAGAATGATGGGCCGTATGCTCGGCAGCGTTATTCTGAAGAAGGTCTGGAACGAGCTGGCCCCGTCTATTTCAGCGCTCTCAAAGAGCGTCGGACTGATGCCTAGGATGCCGGCAATCAACACGATCATGGTGTTCCCGTACCAGAGCCAGAATTGGATGAACGACACAACATAGCGAGACGTCCATTTTTGGAGGGAAAAATTGACCGGAGTGTGGATCAAGCCCAAGCTCTGGAGAATATCGTTCACCGGCCCTTTGGGGTAGCCGAACAAAGTGTTGAAAAGGACTGCGATCGTTGCTGCCGTTATGATGTTAGGCATATAGATCAGGACCTTGAAAGCACCCTGACCCCTGACTTTGAGGCGCCGGTTCGTGAACCAGGCAGCGAGCAGAAGTGCGAGAAGGACTTGTGGAATGAAGTTGATAACCCAGATTATGGCCGTATTCGACAAGGAGAGCCTGAACGTCGCGGTCTGAAGCATTGTCTTGTAGTTCAGAAAGGGATCTGCCAGGAACGCAAAGGTCGTCTTGGCAAAACCGCGAAGGTCCGTGAAGCCTATAACGATGGTGTAGATCAGGGGGTAGAGCGAAAAGACCAGGAAAGCCAGCACGAAAGGCAGGGAAAACAGGTAACCGTACTTTGCGTAGCTTACGCTTTTGCGCCGCATGAGCGTTCACCTCCCGTTATAGAGCGAGCGTTTCCAATCTTGATATTCCCGCCAGCATGCCTTCCGCTGCACCGTCTGCACTTCGCCCTGCAACTGAACAACGGCGATATTTCATCTTATTGAAAAAGATCGGGAAGCACGGATGATTTGAGAGAATGGAAAAGCTGTGGGCGGACAGCGTCCGCCCACACCGGCATGCAGATCAGTTGGAGTCGAGGTCAAGCTGGTCCTTGACCTGCTGCTTGAAGTCATCGATGGCTTGGGCGCGGGTCTTGTTGCCAGCGGTGTACTCGCGTACCTGACCGCGCCAGATGTTGTTGATAGTCTCATCGTACTGGGTCTTGTTCCTACCCGTTGCGAATTTGCCTGCGGGAACGAACACGTCGAACATGTTCTGTCCGCCCAGGAACGGCAGCGTGCCGTTGGAGATTTTCATGACGGTCCCCGAAGCGACCGTATCCTTGGTGCCGCCGGGTCCGTTGAGGGTGCCGTTCGCCCAGAAATACTGCAGACCAGTCTCGGAGCTGTCGAGGGTGATCCACTTGATCATGTCGCCTATGACGCTCTTCAACTTGCTGTTTTTGTTGGCGATGACCCAGGTGCCGCCCCAGAAGAAGCCGACGGGCGGTTCGCACACGGCCCAGTCACCATAGGTGCCTTCGCCGGGCTTCTTGCCACCGGAGTTTCCGGCCATGACGTAGTTGATGAGCCAGGCGGGGCCGAAGTAGCCGAAAATCTTCTTGGGACCGGCATCCTTCATGTCGGCGAACCAGGCGTCTGTCCAGTCCTGGGTATCGTTATCATAACCGTTGTCCTTCAGCTTCTTGGAGAGATCCAGGAAGGCCTCGCGGTCCTTGTCGATGAAAAGCTTGCCGTTGACGATCCAGCCCTGCTTGGAGCCGCCTTCGATGGCGTGCCAGATATCCCCGTCACCGGAGACGATGCCGTAGCCCTTGGCCTTCAGCGCCGCAGCCGCCTGGAAGAACTTGTCCCACCCCGGTCCGACCGTGGTCTTGATCACCGCCGGATTGTCCGTGCCGAAGACGTCCTTCGCGATGGAGCGGCGATAGATGAACGCTCCGCCGGTCGCCTGATAACCGAGACCAACGAGCTGCTTCGTCGCTGGGTTGGTGCCAATGTCGACCGTGTACTGGGCGATGTCGGCCTTCTTCAAAAGGTTGGTCACGTCGATCCCCAGGTCCTTGTACGGAGCGGCGAACTGGGCGGCGTCGCCCTGCGTGTACTTGAGCACGAACGCCGACTCCGCCGTGTAGATATCGGGTGCGCCCTTGCCGCCGCCCATTAGCGCCTGGTCAAGGGCCGGCTGGTAGGCGCCGTTCGTCGTGGCGATGATGGTCGTCTTAATCTCATATGCCGCATCGACCTTCGGATTCAGCTCCATATACTTCGCGAGCATCTTGGGAACTTCGTCGGTGAAGCTCCAAAGATTGATTACCTTCTTCTGCGCGAACACCGGCACGCTGAAGGCGCACAGCAAAAGAAGAGCAACCCCAAAACCCCATTTTCGCTTCATTCAAAGACCTCCTCTCCTCGATTCGTCGGTGCCCGGCGCGCTCCGCTCGCCTGCACCATGGGGAGCCTACCCCCTCCCTGTTCGGTACGACATCGGACAAAGA
>Ga0326728_10021781_pt1 | contig 11993 bp, 4 predicted proteins | sample MB3enrmetagenome_FD_207602 | JGI IMG/M metagenome (GOLD analysis project Ga0326728, IMG submission 207602) | Lab enriched peat soil microbial communities from McLean, Ithaca, NY, United States - MB31MN | ecosystem: Environmental > Terrestrial > Soil > Wetlands > Peat | place: USA: New York... | reverse complement strand
AGCAGATATGGGAGATTGGCTATCCCGACCGCACTGGCGACAAGTTCTTCAAGGGTGACCCCGACAACTACTGGCTGTGGGGCTGGGGATTGCGCTATGCAGGCCTCTTCCCCAACGACATCACCTACACCATCGGCAAGAGCGACTACCGCAAGGACTGGTTCATCCAGGAGGTACCTCACTCCACCACCACCGCATGGTTGAATCCCGACGCCAAGGACCCCTACAACCAGCGCTTCGGCTGGGTGGCTATTCCGCCCAACACGGCGGACCCGTGGCCTCAGTGGGGCCAGGGCCGCGCTACTACATGGACCGTCAAGTTCAACATGGCGAAGGCCTCGCATGGCACGGCTGTGCTGCGCGTGGCGCTGGCCGGGGCCGACGGCGGTGGCAACTTGGCCATCCTCGATGCCAATGGAAAGCCCGCCGATTTGGGAGGCTTGGCAGAGTCACTCTATGTCGGCTCGAATACGCAAGGCGGGTTGACCATCGGCGTCAACGGACAGACTGTCGGAACCATCCATCCGGTCGCCACCAACACGCTCCGCTACAACGCCAACATCAAGGGCTTGTGGCATCAGTACATCCAGAAGTTCGATGCCGCTCTGCTGAAGGCGGGCGCGAATGAGATGACCTTTACCGTTCCCGCCGGAGATGTAACGACCGGCGTCGCCTGGGATTATGTTCGTCTTGAGTTGAACGATGGTAGCAAGATTTACCCGACTCCGCCCGACAATCCAAGCCAAAGGCCCGACTATCCGACTCTGCCATAGGTCAAATGGGGTCGATGACTAGAGCGGAACCAGAGTAGGGTTACCCCGGGGGCAATCCCTCCAAGTGGCTTTTCCCTCAACCGTACCCCAGCGACAGGTCCTCGTCGCTGGGGTGAAGTAAAAGCCACCTTCGATGCTCTTCGTTTGAGCACTGTTACTCTGGTTCCGCTCTAATACTTCGTTTGGCTCAGGAATAACGGGGCCCATCGAGCCGGTAACACCATAATCCAGCACCATATTGGCCTGACGGGTGTGGGTGCGTCTATCCGATGTGCGATCGATATCGGAATTGAAGTAGGTTGCGCGCAGTGCGGCGCCAAGCCGGATGATCCCAACCAGAAGATATGACCGGCCTGTTCGTGGGACGATCCAACTAAGCAGTCGTTGCGGCTGCGGACTGTACGGCGGGCATCGACGGCATCGACTAAAGCATTTTCGGAATTGTGTAGACCGAAGCCACCGCATTCCAGTGGATTTTCCTCAAGAAAATCCACCTTGTATGATCTTCGAAAAGTTTACGTATATTCCGAAGATGCTCTAGCGGACCCCGAGTTTCTTCTGCGAGATGGACCAGGCAAGGTTGTTCTTTGCCAGTTGGAAATCGGGCTTCAGTGCGATGGCCTTCTCGGCCGCGGCGATGGCGTCGTCCCAGCGGTGCAGCGATTCGTCAGCGGCGGCAATGTTGTTCCACGCCTCCGCCATGTGGGGGTCGAGCTGCAATGCATGACGCGCCGCGGCGATGCTCTCCCGATATTTGCCGGCCTGGTTGAGGACGAGCGAATCATTCAGATACTCCGCCGCAGATTTCGCGGCAGGCGCGCCCGCAGCTAGCTGGCTGTAGAGCTTCAGGTTGTTCTGGGCGATCTGCAGGGTGGGGTCGATCCGCAGGGCTTCACGCTCGTTTTGGACGGCCTCCTTCCACTGCAGCAGCCCTGCGTAACCGGCCCCAATGTTGTTGTATGCTGTGGCCAGATTGGGGTTGAGGTCAAGCGCACGACGCGCGGAGTCGATGGACGCCCGATACTGTTTCTGCTGGTACTGCGCGAGCGAGAGATTGATCCAGTAGCTGGCGTCCTGCGCAGCGGGATGGGCCAGTTGCTGCAACGCCATGGGATCGTTGGGCACAACGGCAAGCGCGGCGATGGCAGCCTGGCGCGCGGCTTCGCTGTCGCCGGTCTGGTTGTATGCGTCGATGAGCAGCTCGCGCTGCATGGGGCGCTGCGGATTGAGCGCAATGGCGATCTGGCACTGGGCGACGGCTTCCGCTGCGCGGTTATGCGCGTTGAGCCAGCGCGCGTAAAATGCGTGTGTCTCATCGTCCGATGGAGCGAGCGAGATGGCTCGCAGAAAATGGCCTTCGGCCTCGGCTGCGCGCGATGCGTCGCCCTGGTCAGCCATCATGCCGTTCACCACGCCAAGATTGATCTCCAGGGTTGGATAGTTGGGGGTATACAGCAGGGCGCGATTGAAGTAGTCGAGCGCTACAGGAAAGTTGCCCTTGTTCATCTGGGTCAGGCCATAGATCATCAGGCCGCGGCCATTGTGCGGAGACTTGATCACATCGTCGCGCCATAGCGACTCCTCACTGTGCCAGACCGCATTGCGTTGATGCACACCGTAGGCGTAGCCGCAGAGGATGAGAAGACCGGCGACGAGGAGCGCGGGGTGAAGCTGGGCGCGGCGAGTCTCCGGCACAAACCGTTGGTAGAGCTGCGCGCCCGCCCAGACGACGGCCAGAACCAGTCCCACGAAGGAGAAGAACATGCGGTGGTCGTTCTCCGGCTCGGAGAGCGGATAGAGCGAGGTGGGAAGCTGGGTGACGACAAACCAGAGGAGGCCGAAGGCGATGGGATAGAGCGCGCGGCGGCGAGCTGAAATCCAGATGGCAATCCCGAGCGCGGCGAGAAAGAGCAGACCGGCAATCGCCTGCAGGTTGAACGTGGAGATGAGCGCGAGATCCGTATCGACGTTGAGATGAAGCGGCAGAAAGAGGGCAGCGCAGTAGCGCAGCCAGACGTATGGCTGGGTCAGGCGATACTCTGCCGCGGAGAGAATCGTTGGCGTGAAGCTCTTCGGCGTCATGGCGGATTGCAGCGCCAGAAGCACGGCGGTCAGCGCGATGGAGGGTACGGCGGCGATGAAGGCACCGCGCAGGCGCGGCAGTGTGGCTTGCTGCTTGCTCTCGAAGAAGTAGACGTACGCGATGAGCAGAACAGGAAAGACAGCGGCCGGCGGCTTGCTGAGCAGGGCAAAGACGAGCGGCAGAAGATAGACTCCGGTGCTGCGCCGCGCGGGGAACCGCACATAGAGATAGAGCGCGGCCACGCAGCCCAGGGTGCAGTACAGATCGCCGCGCTGGATGACGTAGTTGACCGTCTCCGCGATGGCGGGATGCAGGCCGAACCAGGCAGCGCCAAGGAGAGCCAGCCATGCATTGGCGGGCGAAGGCCGAATCGAATCGAAGAGCAGTTGGTAGAACGCGCAGAGCACAGCGATCAGCACAAGAAAGAAGAGGAAGGTGCCGATGTGGAACCAGAAGGGCTTATAGCCATGGCCCAGCGCGTAGTCCAGCGCCAGCGTGGTGGAGACCATGGGGCGATAGGTGCGGTTGGCGGGTAGGACGGAGAACGTCGCGGCGTCGGTAAAGAAGCGCGGCACATTGCGCAGGCTGCGCACGGCGGGATTGTCCGTGATGGTGTGGAAGTCGTCGTAGTGAAAGCTGTTTTGGAACGAGTTGGCGTACGCGCCGCATATGGCGAGCAGCATAACCAGCAGCAAAATGCGCTTGATCTTCAAGACGGCGAAGCTCCTCATGAATTGCTGCATCAGTGTAGCCAAGGGGGATGGCGGTAGCAATCCGGTAGACAGACGAAGGCCGCGATGCGATAAGGTTACGTCTAGCGAACTCACGCCGGGGTTGCGAACCGGCGACAGCGCGTGTGGAGAACGATAGAGTGAGTCCAGCAGACAGCTTGAGCCGCATTGCAGTGCTGATTCCGGCACGAGCGCCGGAGATGCGCCTGTTAGGGCTGGTGCAGGAGCTGGTTGCGGCAGGCTTCGGTGCGGTGATTTTGGTGGATGACGGTTCGCCCTCTTCCTGCACGCAGATATTCAATGCGGCTGCACGGACCGCGGCGGTGCACCTTCTGCGCCATGCGGTCAATTTGGGCAAAGGGCGCGCGCTGAAGACAGGCATCAATTATTTCCTGAATGAACTGCCGGAGTTTACCGCGCTGGTCACAGCCGATGGCGATGGGCAACACACGGTCGCCGACATTGTGCGGGCGGCGCAGGCGTTGCCCGCGTCACATGGGCGCGCGGTGCTGGGCGTGCGACACTTTGCGCGGGACGTTCCGTTGCGCAGCAAGTTTGGCAACCTGCTGACGCGACAAATCTTCCGGCTGGCCACGGGCGCAAAGCTGGGTGATACCCAGACCGGCCTGCGAGCTTTTTCCCGCGACCTGCTGGTGGAGCTGCTGTTGCTGGAGGGCGAACGTTACGAATACGAAATGACGGTGCTGGCACACCTCTGCCGTAGCGGCAGACAGCCGCTGGAGGTGCCCATCGAGACAGTCTATATCGACCACAACCGGTCCTCGCACTTCGATCCCATCCGCGATTCGATGCGCATCTACTTTGTGCTGATGCGGTTCTTTGCCTCTTCGCTGGTGGCCTCGGGGATTGACTTCGCCGGCTTCAGCATCGCCTATGCGCTCACCCACAATGTGCTCACAAGCATCATTGTGGGCCGGTTCAGCTCGCTGGCAAACTTTGCCCTGAATAAGCGATTCGTCTTTCAATCGGGAGTGCCGCTGCCGCCTGCGCTGTTGCGCTACTACCTGCTGGTACTGGCCGTGGCTGCGGTGTCGTACGGATCGATTCGCGCGCTTACCGGGTACCTGGGCTGGAACGTCTTCGTCGCCAAACTGGTGGTGGATACTCTGCTTTCGCTGGCCAGCTTCTCCATTCAGCGCACGCTGGTCTTTCCCACGCCGGAAGTAGATTAGAATCGCAGCTCCTGTGACAAACATTTGACGGCGCACGTCGGAAGATTCGACCTTAAGTGCGAGGTGACTATTGCAAATGCCCTCCGGAGCGGTACAATTCTCGCGATTCAAAGCCCCAAGAGGAGATTGCAGCCAAGAAACATAAGCCCATCACCCTCAATATCTGTAATGAAAGGTTGCGTCATGACCAAAGCAAGACGTCTCTACCTCTCCATATTTCTTGCCCTGGCAGTTGTCCTGACCTACGGCGCAGTGGCGCAGCAGGCAGCCAAGGTGCAGACTGCCACTCAAGCGAAGCCTGCCGGCCCTGTGATGCCGAAGATCGCCAAAGTCACGGTCAACGATCCGGTCACGCTTACCGACAACGGCGACACCTGGACAATGGACAACGGTATCGTCAAGGCTACTATCGTCAAGAAGAACGGCAGTTTGCTGCAGGTGGTATATCGCGGCATCGAAACATTGCACCCATCGATATCGCGCGGGTCGGATAATCTTCATTCGCCGCCGACGCCCTCCGGCAGCCCGATCCCGTCGTGGGAACAGATGCCGTCCGGCACGGTGACCACCTCGGTGACCATCGACCCAGTAAAGAACGGCGGCGCACGCGCGGAGGTCGCCGTTAAAGGCATCAATCCAGGCGGTGGCGGCGCGCCAGGTGGTGGCGCAATGAGTGGCGGCGGTGGAGGTCGTGGCGGAGGCATGGATATTGAGACGCGCTACACCATGGAACGCGGCGTGAGCGGCATTTACGCCACCGCGGAGTTCTCGCATCCGGCCTCGTATCCCGCCGCACATGTGGGGGAAAGCCAGTTCATTCTCCAGCTGGATCCGAGCTTTAGCTGGTTCTCGGTCGACGCCGACCGCAACATGTTCACGCCTTCCACAGAAGACATGCGCGCCGGCATTATGGTTCATGCGCCTGAACAGACTATCCTGAAAACTGGCATCTATAAAAATTCGGTCGAACACAAATACACTTACAGCGGCGTCATGTACCAACATCCTGCGTGGGGCTTCTCCAGCCTCAAAGACCACATTGGCGTGTATTTGATTAACCCAAGCACCGAATATATTGGGGGCGGCGCCGAAAAGCTGGATCTGAACGGTCCCTTCGCGTGGGGTTCGAATAACACCATCCAGGTTTACTGGACTTCAGGCCATTATGGCGGGGGCGCGAACACCGACATTGCCGCCGGCGAAGACTGGAATCGGGTGGTTGGCCCGATCTTCGTCTACTTCAATTCGATCGACAATCCCAAGGACCCGACGCAGGCCGACCTCGACAAGTTCACCGCCAGTTACGGCAACGGCACGCTGGCTGTACCCAAGGTGTGGCATGACAATGCCATCGCGTTGTGGAATGACGCCATGGTCAAGGCAAAGACCGTCAGGGCAGCATGGCCCTTTGACTGGGTTGAGGGCATGGATTACCCGCACAAGGCGGAACGCGGCACGGTCACCGGGCAACTCGTCCTCGACGATCCGCAGGCCGCTTCCAAGAGCCTTCCAAATCTGACCGTGGGTCTAACGCACGCAAACTATCAAGGGAGTGGAGGTGGGTTCCAAGCACGGGCAGGGAACGGCAACATCGTCACCTGGCCGCACGACGGGAACTACTATGAGTTCTGGGTCGACGGCTCCGCGGATGGCAGATTCACCATCCCCAACATTCGGCCCGGCACCTACGTTCTGCGCGCCTTTGCCAAGGGAGTGCTGGGTGAATACGACCGGACCGCGAAGGTTACCGTGGAAGCAGGCAAGAAGATCGATCTCGGTAAAATCGATTGGAAGCCCGTCCGATATGGCAAGCAGATATGGGAGATCGGCTATCCGGATCGCACGGCCGACAAGTTCTTCAAAGGCGATGGCGCCAACTACTGGCTGTGGGGCTGGGGGCTGCGCTACAGCGGCCTGTTCCCCAACGACATCACGTACACCATCGGCAAGAGCGACTACCGCAAGGACTGGTTCTTCCAGGAGGTGCCGCACTCCACGACTAGTGGATGGCTGAATCCCGACGCCAAGGACCCCTATAACCAGCACTTCGGCTGGGTAGCTATTCCACCTACCAACGCGGATCCGTGGCCACAGTGGGGCCGCGGACGGGCCACCACATGGACCGTGAAGTTCAACATGGCCAAGGCCTCGACAGGAACGGCTGTGCTGCGCATTGCGCTGGCTGGAGCTGATGGCACTTCACTGGCTATCGGCGTCAACGGACAGACGGTTGGAACCATCCGCCCTGTTGCCACCAACGCGCTGCGTTACAACACGAACAAGGGTGTGTGGAACCAGTACATCCAGAAGTTCGACGCCTCATTAATGAAGGCAGGCGAGAACGAAATGACGTTCACAGTTCCTGCCGGAGATGTCACCACCGGAGTGGTATGGGATTACGTCCGTCTTGAACTGAACGACGGCAGCAAGCCCTATCCCACTGCGCCCGACACTCCAAGGCCGGATTTACCGACTCTCGAATAGTTGAACCACCCTGGAGCGGGTTAAAGCATTTCTCGAATTGGTATAGAGGGAAACCACGGCATATGAGCGGCATTTCTTCAAGAAAAAGCCACCTCGCACTCTTCATCTAGCTCCACGTGAGTTCGGGAAACGCCCTAATCAGGGGGAGGGATATTGTGGGATAGGCCATTGATCGGGCCCGTTATACCTGAGCCAACCTAGGTCGGAACCAGAGTAGGTATATCCGGGGTGAACGAGTTGAATGCGGTTTTCTCTCAACCGGGGTCCCCAGCGACAGGTCTTCGTCGCTGGGTGGAAGGAAAACCGCCTCGATGCTCTTCGCCAGGTTACGGGAACCTTGATTCCGCTATAACCTACGAAAGAGCCCGGATGCCGTTGGACCAACGATCCAACTGCATCCGGACGAGGCAAAGGCAATTTATTTAGAAGTTGATGCGTCCGGCAAACTGAAAGGCACGAATGGCACTGGGAGGTCCACTGGTGCCGAATGTTGTGGAACCCACCGACCAGCCACCGTTGGGTCCGCCCCAGGTTTGCTTGTTCCAGACATTCGAGCAATCTACCTGGAAGACAAATGTCGCGCGATCGCCAGGCAGCGGGAAGGATCGGCGCAGCGAGGCGTTCAGGTTCTGATTGCCGGGATTGCGCAGCCCGTACGGCGCGGCGCGCGCGACATTGCCAATTAGATACTGGTGGTAGCCGGGGACGGTTGAGATATCCGTTGGCGCCTGGAATGCCGCTGGATTGATGTACTGAATTGTCTTGTTGGAAAGAATCACGCCATTGGGACCAGTGCCGTAGCTTCCATTCTGGCGAGCAGAACCGGAGAAGGACGGGTTGTAGGACGGAAGACAGTTGGTTGCCAGCGCGCCGGATGTAGTCGACGATACGGGTGCATTAGCGCAGCCGCCGCTCCAAGTAACATTGACCGGAGTGCCGGAGCTGTATGTATAAACACCCGAGAGTTGCCAGCCGCCGATGAGCTGACGCATAAGCAGAGAGTTGGAGCCAAAGTGCCCAGCTGTACCGAAGGGCAGCTTGTAGACTCCATACGCATTCAGGTTCTGCGGAATATCCAGTTGGGTCAGTGAGCGATCGATGCGATCCGCCTTGTAGGCTTGCGTGCTGCCGTCAACCGCGCCCGCGGGGATGGCGAAGCCGCTACGGAAGGCGCCGTCGTCTCCAAGGTTCTTCTGATAGGTGTAGTTCACATTGAAAGTGAGGCCTTGGGATACACGCTGACTCAGCACAATCTGAAGGGCGTTATACGAATAGTTCTCTGTATTCGGTCCGCCCCAGCTATCTTGAACCGTGCTGTACTGCGGAAACGCGGTGAGCAACTGGCCGATGGTAAGCGAGGATGTGGCAGGCGATGCATTGGCCGCTGTGATGAATGCGTTCGCGGTGCTTGTATTAATGGCTCCGGCCAGGTTGTTGTTCGCAATGGCCACGTTGGCCGAGGTCGCTGGAGCAAGAAGAAGAGGAATCGGCTTTCCCGAAGCATTGGTGCCAGCCAGCGGGCCGAAGGCCAGAAGAAAGACAGGATTCAGTTGATTGTTCCAGTATCCTCGCGGAGACTGCGCGCCTTTGATATAGGTGTGGTGGCTCTCTGACCCGACATAGGCGACGTTGAGAGTCATGTTCTTGGTGATGGTGCGCTCGAAACCGAGATTGTAGAAGATGTACTCAGGCGCGCGGCCGGATTGATAGGGATCGACGTATCCCATGGCAGCAGGAGCCACCACCGCGCCGGATGAGTTGAGATAATTACCCGCATCCAGGTTCTGTGTTGCAGTGCCGGGAGTGGGCGGAGTTGGGTAGACAAAGCCAGTGCCGAAGAGCGATGTATTGGCGTTGGCTCCCAGATACGCGCTGTTACTGCTCAACCAGAAGGAGGGGCCCGCGCCTACGCCGGAAGTAACATCTCCCGCGGAGCTGGCAGTTGTGCTGGAGCCGAGGATCTGGCCGGAGCTGTTGGCGCCGCCCACGCCTCCGCTCAACTGTCCTCCGCCCGTGCCGCCTCCTTGATCGTAGGTGAGGCCGAAGCCTGCGCGGACAACCGTTTTGTCGTCGATGGAATAGACCACGCCCAGACGCGGTCCCCAGTTCTTCCAATAGGTTTGGATCGGCGTTGTGCAACCGCAACTGATCGTTCCGGTTGCGCCGCCATAGTTCCCGGCAAACTCCAGCGCACCGGGAAATCCTGTTGCAGGATTGGTGATGTTCGGATTCAAGTAACTAAAGGTGAAGTTGCCGGCGGGGATGGGGATGGCTTTCTCATGCACCGGAGGGATATAGTCCCAACGAAGTCCGGCGTCGATGACCAGTTTCTTGTTTACCTTCCAACTATCCTCGACATAGGGCGCGTACAATTTGGCGCGCGTGTATTGTGTTGGAGCATAGGCCAGGGAGTAGTTGCTGATCGGGTCCGCGGCTCCTAGCAGGAAGCTGGCGTACCCATATCCCGTCACGCTAGTGTCGATATTGGATGAGTTGGCAACGTAGTTGGCGGTTGGCGACTGGTTGAAGCGCAGAGGAAGAATATTGGTCAGGGTCGCAGGGTTCGCATTGTTCAGCCCCTCCCACATATTGGTGAATCCGAAGGTCATGAAGTGGGTGTTCTTCAGCCATTGCACGTTATCCACGATGGCATAGTTGTTGGGAATGGTGATCTGAGTGGCCTGACCGCTGGTATTGGCGCCCCATTGGGATGGAGCTATTTTTGAGCCTGCTGAAAAGTTGGAGGACCCGAATGTCACGTTGGGGAAATCCTGGCCGCCTTGCCCGCCAGGCAGATTGGTGATGCCAAATGCGCCCGGCGCATAGGAACCGCCGACGACGGGGGCAAAGATGGGCATATAGAAGCGCGTGTAGCCGTACTTGAACTGATTGGTCAGGTGAGGAGTGATGGTATACGCATCTTCCACGTCGAACTGCTTGGGAACAATGAGAGGCTGGTCCCCGGTCGTATACGGTGTGTCGCTATAAAAATTGGAGAAGTTGGTGGCATACAGGTCGTGGCCGATTGCCCCAACCGTGGAGACACGGTTATTGGAGCTGATGTCGTAGTCCCAGCGCCAGTCCCAGTTGTAGTTGTCCCTGCCACTGACCCCTTGATTGCCATAGTTGCCTGACAATAATGCGGCGTTGACGCTGTTGATATGGCCCGCATTGGGCGATCCCGGATAGTTCGGCATGTACGATTCCAACTTCTGGGTGATCGGCGAGATATCGGCGGATGGAATTACGTTGAAGGTCGGAAGACCATTCTTCATCCCCTGAAACGGCAGCCGGGTGCAGACCCCGGCCACGCAACTGTTGGTCATCGGATCGTAGAGGAATGCCTTATTCGCTCCTCCGTTCGAAGGATCGCCCGCGATGCCGGTGAGTCCCCCGCCAGGCAGCGCGGTGGGGCTCTGGTTGAGTTCGGTGAAGTCTCCCTGTTCCTCCAACGCCGTTGGAATGGTGGTGAAGTTGACAGCAGTGCCGCTGCGACCGTGCAATTTGTCGTAGGCGATGAAGAAGAACAGTTTCTTCCCCGTATGGGGAATATAACCTCCGCCGACCGCGGAGAACTCGTTGGTATGCTCTACGCTCTTGGGAGCCGGGCAGGGGCTCTGCGCAGCGGGGCAATCGATTGGGTTGGAGGCATTGGTCACCGTAGCCTGCTTCTGAGAAAAAGTGAACGTATCGAGGGCCGTATTGCGTATGAAGTCCGATACCGAGCCGTGAAATTGCAATCCGCCGGACTTCATGGTGTAATTCTCGGCGCCTGCGCCCATGTACTCCGCAGGAGGAACGCTGGTCACCACCTGGAATTGATCGACGGCGTCAACGTCCACATTCAACGCAACCGTGCGGTTGTCGCCCTGTTGATTGAGGGTCTCCGAAGGCACGCCGTCCAGATACAGGGAGGCCTGATGGCCGGGTGTGCCGCTGAGCGACGGCAGGCGTCCATCGGTGCCCGGCTGCGTGCCCTGCACCAGCAACGCAAAGGCAGTAGGATCGCGTTCCTGGGTAGGAGAAGCGAACAGAGGAAGATTGGAATACGCGGTATTTTCCACCACCGCGCCCAAGGTTGCGCTTTCCGTGTCCAGTACCGGCGGAGCGTCGGTCACGGTGATCGTCTCGCTGGTCGTGCCAGAGGACAATACGGGGTTGAACGCCAACGTATTCAAAGGCGTCACATCCAGGTTGTTCTGCACCAGGGTCTCGAATCCCTTGGCTTCCACCTTCACGGTGTAGATCCCAGGAGGCAGGGGCGCGATGGCAAAGATGCCCGCCGCGGACGATGTGCGCACCGCCATGGCCTGCGTGGCAACGTTGGTTGCGGTAACGGTGGCGTCGGGAATCACAGCCCCGGACTTGTCCGTCACGGTGCCCTCGATGGTGCCTTCGCCTGCGGTCTGCGCTCGCAGGGCGGCTGGATGAGCGCTGATAAAAAGAACCAGCACTGCCAGGACGATGGGTCGCACACACGTGGCGCGAACGAGGCAAGTGATCAACTGCCGCATGATGATACCTCCGACTGAATATTGTGGAAGGGCAGCGCAGGGCTATCCGCAAGCGCCTGTTCCACGGGGGGCCCCGTGTTAAGTTCGTGTTAAGTTTTTTGCAATGTATTCTCGTGAACTTGGTACTGTCAAGAGGAAAATGTAACGATAACTTTATCGATAACTATACCAGTCTTTTCAAGAACATAACCCTGCCAGCCGGAGCCGGGCAAGCA
>Ga0326728_10021780_pt1 | contig 11994 bp, 6 predicted proteins | sample MB3enrmetagenome_FD_207602 | JGI IMG/M metagenome (GOLD analysis project Ga0326728, IMG submission 207602) | Lab enriched peat soil microbial communities from McLean, Ithaca, NY, United States - MB31MN | ecosystem: Environmental > Terrestrial > Soil > Wetlands > Peat | place: USA: New York... | reverse complement strand
CGGCGCCCTTCCGTCCCTCTTGCTTCTCAGCGATTCGATTTGCGTGCCACGCCACCAGGCGCTAATTTGCTGAAATCGCCGGCATCGCAATCCCGCGCAACAGCGCTGCGCGCGTCCAGTGTCGCTCCGTTAGCGGCGTGGCACTCTCCGCGTTTCCGGGGAAAGCACCGGCACCGTGAGGCGCCGGTGCAGGTTTTGCCGATGAGCCTTTCACCATGTTTGCTAGACGGCGACAGCTTTATGTTCGCGCATGGTGAAACGCTTATCGAGCTTTTCCAGTGTTTCCATCACCCCGGTATATTCGAGTTCTGCCATCGGCAGCATGGCAGGACCAATAAAGCCCTGGCGGCGCATGTCGATCGCTTTACCGGCTACGCGGTGGCGCACCTCGTCCCAGAACGGATGGGCGAAAGCGTCAACCGGTTCGGTAAGTTTGCCGTTGTGGACGCAGAAAGCCGCACAGGTAACCAGCGGCGGCCCATCGAAATAGGAAGTTGGGGTGCGAAGCGCAACTGGCATGAGCGGCATGTTGTGAGATCCCCGCATACCTCCGGCCACGAAATGGCCGACGGCGAAAGGCGCCAGAATCTCACCCGTCGCAGGGAAGTCCATCTGGGCTCGCACCAGCATTACCGGATCGTCTTTGCCGACGTACTTGCCCGCGATGTTATGCAGCCGGGAAGTGGATACAGCCGCCGCTTCCGCCCCGCCGGCGCGCGACCAGATTGATTCCACCACGTAACGCTCGGCATCGCGAAGCAGGGCAGCCAGGTCGTAGATTTCTTCCGGAGTGACCAGTTCGATGACACGATCGCCGTCGGTGCAGTTTACGTCCATGATGGTCCAACGGAAGCCCTTGGCAATTCTCGGCGAGAGAATGAGCCCAGGCGTATTCATCACGTCGGCAAAAGCGAGATAGAGGGGCAGGTTGTATGCCCCGGGGTCGGTTTTGTCGGCGGCGAAGAAGAGAAAGGCTTCGTTTGGCCGCTCCTCGATCTCCATCTCCACTACGGCGGGACCAAGCCCGTGAACGTTGCCGGAGAAAGAATCCTTCAGCAGGTCCTGACCGGCCCCATAGAGGCCCTGTTTCTTGGCAGTAGCTGTACCCGTAACGAACGCATCCCACGCCAGTTTGTGGACCTCATGGTCGCCAGCGCCACGAGTGTGCGTCATGAGAATGGCGATGTCGTCGCCGGTGTAACTAATGTAGTGGTCTGTGAGGAGCGACTTACCCTGGGACTCAACGACCTCGGCAACGCTTTCCACCAGTTGCCGCGAAGGCGCAAGGTGTCCCCCAATGGAGCCGATATCGGCTTTGATGACCGATAGGGTGGTTTTCATTTTAATCCCTCCTAGTGGAAGGCAATTGGAAAGCTAAAGAACTGCCAGACCCGATCGTGCCAGGCCAAAGATCCAAACACGTCTAAACCATCAAGGCACCAATCGCCTTCATTGCACAAGACGGGGAACTGGTCCTTGCGGAGGACCTTGTCCCTGCGATGGCGAAATTTAGCGCCGATCCCAGACAATCGCAGTGATTCGGATCACTTGAGTGTGCCCATTCTGTGTCACAGGGGGAACGCGGAGATCTCATGCCTATCCTGCAGCCCGATCATCATCAGGTTCGGCAACTCCCGGCGGTCCGTGCATCAGCCGGGTCGCCGTCGGCCGGTTCATCAGGAAAGCGCGGGGATTCGGTAGCCCGAAAGGGTGCATTCCGGCGCCATCCAATTCCATGGAAACAGGCCACCGGGTCAGGTGGCCTGAGATAGCCCGCAAAGGGTGGGTTGTGGATCAGGATGTTTCCGGCCCAAGGCGGCCGATTCTAGGAACGAACGCAACCAACTCCATCCCCTGCTTTTGAAGTTGCATCCTTCGCGCCCGTATTCGTGCAATTGTAAGCCCCCGCAAAGGCCCTGACTTGCGGCGGAGCCTTTGCGGATTCAGAGGACAAGCCGCCTATTCTCGTACGATGGAGATCTTCGGCGATTTGTCATTTGCATCGATACAGACCAAGCTCCCTTTTGTCAGGATCTCTGTGGCGTGGTCCACGCTGGTGGCAAAGCAGTACACCTGCGTGGTGGTTGTTCCCTCCTGTGTGACGTTGACATCGAAGATGCCCAGCTTCCCGCTTGGATCCAGTGTGCTGTTCGGCACCAGGACGCCCGTGGCGCTTTTCCCGGCGTGCCCAGCGAGCCCCTCGTCCCAATCGGCCCAATCCGTGCTTTCAGTGTCTTGCGCGAAGTCATGGAGGTTGCCGCTGGAGTCGAGGGTTAGCACACCGGTGCTGCTGTGGTTGTCGAAATTAGGAGTGTACGTATTCCCCATGAAGTAATTAGTCGCCAGGTCGGAGTACACCCACTTCCCGGAATTGGCGGTTGGGACTACCTGTGCTTCAAGCCAGCCCAGCATGTTCTGCGGGGTGCTTCCGCCGCTGTTGCCGGTATCCGCAAACATGAACACGGCCTCACTCGTGCCATAGAGATAGAAAACATCGGCCGAAGACTTTCCAACCATGGTGGTGCGTCCAGTAGTGGTGTTAACTGTGTAAGGAGCATCCGACAGGAGGTTATGGTTGAGTTTGACGGTTCCGGCATCGTTCGCGACGTTCGCGTCAATGGTCAAGGTCTTAGCGCTCGAACTGCCGGAGCCATGACCTACCATTGCCTTGTAATCCTGTGAGCCGCCAGTACCAAGCCCTGTGGCGTAGATCACAAACGGCCCGACGAGCGGGTGGGCCGTAGCAATGTGCGCCGCATTCTGTGTCCGAATCTGACCAACCCAGAAGTCATTCCCGTTGTTATGGGGGGCCGTGGACATGATCACCCCCAGTCCCCAGGGCTGGTTGGTGATGTAGAGGACCATGTTAGTACAATAACTCGCGCTGCCGCAGGTGAATGTCACCCGGCCGTAGGAGTCCGCGGCGCTGACGCTGCCAGTGAAAGCAATGTCCAGGGTCGGCGTCGTGCCAATTGCATTATCCATCACGCCGGTGACAGACCCGCTGGTTGCGTGAAGGGAGCCGACATTCGTTCCCCACTGGCCTTTTTTGCTTTCTCCGTTCAGGCCGAAAACGTAGCCTCCACTCAGCTTCTGCCCGCTCAATGTAGTGGTGCCGATCTCGTAGTATTGCTTGAAGCAGAGCCCGCCGCCATGCTTGCCGCTGGCCGAGGTACCAACGTCGTGCATCGAGACGAAGCGGAATTCGGAGTAATAGCCGCTGCTGTCCCTTACGCCGGCTGCCAGGGCAGAAACTCCGAGAGAGTTGCTGGAACTGCCTAATTCGAAGTAGCCGCGATCATCCAATCCCACCGCGTACGTGCCGGTCACGTTGCCGTTGGCGGTATTGCTTTCGTAGCCATTTTTAGGTGAGTTCGAGTCCAACTCGCCGCCGGTGATCTTGCCCTCGCCATTGCTGGTGAAGGCGAACACGGAAGCGCCCAGATACAAGTTATAGCCGTCCACTGTGACGCTACTGTCATCGATCTGGTGGACGTAACAAGTGTACTGTCCCTTCAGCAAGCCGTCGTTGACACCGGAGGTCAGGGCCACTACCGGCAGGGTGAAGACCGCCGTCACTTTCTGCTGCGGGTTCGAACTATCCTTTACCGTCAAGGTGACCTTGGAGGAAGCCTCCGCCGTGGGCGTGCCCGTGATATTGCCTTTCTGGTCGTGGGAAGCCCACGAAGGAAGGCCCGTGTAGGAGAAACTGTACGGCGTCGTTCCGCCGCTCACCGCATCGTTCCACGTAACGTTCATGCCATACGGCATCGTTGCCATGCCCTGGGGAATTTGCAGGTCGCCGGTCGAGATGGTCAGCGGCTTGATGGTGTAGGTCGCCGTCTGTAACGCCGACTGCGAGTACCCAGTGGCTACCGCGATGGCTTTGATCGTCTCCGTTGTCGATACCTTGATGGCCGTCCCCGTGTACTTCGTTGAGGACGTGGTCGGCGTGTTCCCGTTCGTGGTGTAGTAAATAATCGCTTTAGCCGTCCCATCCGTGATGGTCACGTTCTGCGCCGACGGGTATGTCCCCGCCGCTGGTTTGAACGCCGGCGTCGCCGTCTCAGGAACAGCCGCTGCGCCGTACGAAGACAAAAGCAGGAACAGAACTAAGGCGAATGCGAAAAAGACCAAGCAATACTTGCGCATAGGACTCCTCTTGCACGAGAAAACGGAAAATAACTTCTGTGGACAAAACTTGTGGGCAACGCCTTGGGCTCGAGGCATTGGCAACGCAGAGCCCGGCTGGACTGCGAACCTGCCCGGCAGATTCGGATCAAGGAATTCGGCAACCGTTTCATCTGGCCCGCTGCCTTGCTGACGCCGCCGAACCGTGCGTGCATCGGCTTGGAACCTCAGATCATGCAATGCCGACCTTAGAAGGTACTCACGCTACAGAAAGCATTCTACCGCCGCCATGATGTCACTAGATAAACGGCCATTCCGTGATAGCCGTCACGAGAACATGTGACTTTTCAGTGCCTGAAAAATCCTCCATCTGCGCCTCCGTGCAACCACGCAACAGCTTCGGACTGATCGCAAATCAGAAAGCGGCTCGGCTTATTTGACTTCCACGAATGGATGCCCGCGATTCCGAAACAATGCAAACGTCTGCCGGACGGGAGGGAAGCTGATCGAATGTCAATCCTGATCCACGGCACACCCTTTGTGGGCTATCGTAGGCCACCTGACCCGGTGGCCTGCTTCCATGGATTTGGAGGAGCGCTGGAATGTACCCGTCAGGCTACCGGATTCCCGCGCTTCCTTGATGACGCGGCTGACGGTCGCCCGGCTGATACGGTGAGCCTTTATGATATCGGTCAGGCTCATGCCGCGGCCGCGGACGCGAGGAGAGCGGCGGCGCGGCCGAAGCCGAGTGGGGCCTGGCCGATATGCCGCCCTTCTAATACTGCCGGGAACCCAGATACATTTCCAAGGGAGGGCTCGCCGAATGTGCACCCTTACTTTTATTCCCAGGCCGGGCGGTTTTGTGCTCGGCATGAATCGCGACGACAGGTACTCGCGTCCGCCTGCGACTGTACCCGCCGCCTATCAAGGCGGGAGCCAGCAGGCACTCTACCCGGTTGAGCCCGGCAGCGGAACGTGGATCGGGGTGAATCAGGCCGGACTCGGTTTTGCCATCCTCAACTTGAGCGTGCCCCAGGGCGATAAACTGCACAGTCGTGGAGCGATTATTCCCCATCTGGCCGCCTGCAGCGGGCTCGATGCGGTCGCCGCGGGACTAAGCGCCATGAACCTGGTTGGCACTCTCCCGTTTCGTCTCATCGCCGTTAGTACCCGGGAGCAAGGGATTCGCGAATGTATCTGGGATGGAGAAGGAGTGGAGTTCAGCATCCGTCCCTGGAAGCTGAGTCACTGGTTTTCTTCCGGGCGCGGCGATGCCCTGGCAGAGCGCTGGCGCCGCCCCGTGTGCCAATCTGCGGATGCCGCTCCTGGGGCCGGAAGCATCGAGTGGCTGCGCAAACTGCATCAGTCCCATGCCCCCGAGCGAGGCGCCTTCAGCATCTGCGTTCACGACGACGAAGCCGGAACTCTTTCGTACACGGAAGTGCAGTGCGACCCTCAGCGGGTTTCCGTCGGCTACTGGCCGGGGTATCCCTGCGAGTCTTCCGGGATGGCGATGGCTGAGTTGCCCCGGCTTTGATCATGCGCGATGGTTCAGGTTGCCATATGCGATCCATTTTCCATATCGATAACACCCGGTGAGCAGAACAGCACAGACTGCACTCCATCCACCCGCTACTTTTTCTTTGGAGGAGAATTCATATGCCAGCGTTCGGATCGCCATTTTCGGAGTTAGCAAACACGCGCAAGCTCACCGGGGCTGAACTCGTCAGAGCCATTCGTTTCATGGTGGCGTCAGAGTATGAAGCGACTCAGATGTACATGCAGCTTGCGGAGTCCACCGATAATAAGCTCGCCGTGAACGTGCTCACTGACATCGCGGACGAGGAACGCGTCCATGCCGGGGAGTTTCTGAGATTGCTCTGCCAGCTTGCTCCTGACGAGGAAGGGCTCTATGCCAAGGGAGCAAAAGAAGTGGAAGAAAACATCAAGAAAGTAAAGTAAGACGAGGCTTCGACAACATCTACTTCGAATTGAGGCGCGGTGAAACACGGAAGCGCCTGGGTCGGATTGGAACAGGTCAGCCCATCCCTCGTCATCCCCAGTGAATACAATGCCAGCACAGGACAGCAGTCAAGGTATCGTAGCGGCCAGCCTCACCAGCGCTGAGGCCAAGGCTCGACTGGTCAAGTACGGTCCAAACGCAATGCCAGACACGGCGGTCGATGCCTGGCGCAGGGCGTTGGTCAAGTTCTGGGCGCCGGTGCCATGGATGCTGGAAGCCGCGATCATCCTGCAGGCGGTGCTTCACGAATATGTTGAAGCTGCCGTCATCGCGGGGCTCCTGGTGTTCAACGCCGCGCTCGGGTTCTTCCAGGAGGGACACGCACAGGCCACTCTGGCCGCGCTGAAATCAAGACTTGCACTTGCGGCCTCGGTGCGGCGTGACGGCGTGTGGAAGAACATTCCTGCCACGGAACTGGTTCCCGGCGACATGGTGAAGCTGTCACTGGGAGGCGTGGTTGCTGCTGACGTAACGTTAACCGATGGATCCATTCTGCTCGATCAGTCGATGCTCACCGGCGAATCTGTCCCGGTCGAAGCTGGCGCAGGCTTTGAAACCTATGCGGGGGCGCTGGTGCGGCGCGGCGAAGCCACGGCCTCGGTTACCGCAACGGGAACGCGCACAAAGTTTGGCCACACGGCGGAGCTCGTCCGCACCGCTCATGTCGAGAGCACACAGCAAAAAACCGTAGTGCGCGTGGTGCGGAATCTGGCCATCTTCAATGGCTTCGTCATTCTTCTGCTCATAGCGTACGCGCATGTCCACAAAATGCCGGTTGGAGAGATTATTCCCCTGGTACTCACCGCGGTTCTGGCTTCGATCCCTGTCGCGCTACCGGCTACATTTACCCTTGCCGCGGCGATTGGAGCAAAAGCACTGGCCGTGTTGGGAGTGCTGCCAACGCGATTGTCCGCCGTGGATGAAGCGGCCACCCTCGACGTTCTTTGCTCGGACAAAACAGGGACGCTGACCCTGAACGAATTAGCGCTGACTACCATCCATCCTGAGAATGGCTTCGATGAGCCGCACTTGCTGGCGCTGGCGGCCCTGGCCAGTTCCGATGGTGGACAAGATCCCATTGACGCGGCGATCCGCGCTGCGGCCGCGAAATCCAAAATTGCCGGCCTTCCCAAACTTACCAAGTTCGTTCCATTCGATCCCGCTACAAAAATGTCCGAGGCCACGGCCGTGGATGCCAGCGGCGGTACGGTGCGCATCGTGAAGGGCGCGTTCGCGGTGGTTAGCAAACTGTCGGAAGCAATGCCGGCAGCGGCGGTAACGGCGCACGAACTCGAAGCGAAAGGTTTCCGGGTTCTGGCAGTTGCCGTGGGCACGGCGGCCGCGATGCGGCTGGCGGGATTGATTGCGCTCAGCGACCCGCCTCGCGCGGACGCGGCGGAGCTGGTGAAGGAGTTGTATGACCTGGGCGTGCGCACCGTGATGGTGACCGGCGATGCACCGGCGACGGCGGCGATCATCGCCAAAACCGTGGGACTCGAGGGCGCGATCTGTCCGCCGGGACCCATTCCGGAGAGTCTCCGCCCGGATGAGTTCGCGGTCTTTGCCGGAGTCCTTCCCGAGGACAAGTATCGCATCGTGAAGGCGTTCCAGAAGAATGGACACACCGTTGGCATGTGCGGCGATGGGGCCAACGACGCCCCGGCGTTGCGCCAGGCGCAGATGGGGATTGCCGTTTCAACCGCGACCGACGTGGCCAAGTCGGCGGCCGGCATCGTTCTGACCAAGCCCGGGCTCGACGGCGTAGTGGCCGCGGTGAAAGAAGGCCGGATCACATTCCAGCGAATCCTGACCTATACGTTGAACTCTGTAACAAGCAAGATTGCGAAGGTGCTATTTATCGCCGTGGGACTGATCATGACCGGACACGCGATTCTAACGCCCATGTTGATGGTCATTGTCCTGGTCACCGGTGACTTCCTGGGAATGTCCATGACGACAGACAATGTACACCCTTCGCCAAAGCACAATGCGTGGGAGATTGGCAACCTGACCATCGCCGGCATCTTCATGGGTATCGCTGAGCTGATATTCTTTATCGCCGTACTGGCCATCGGGAAATACCGCCTGGGTTTCGGCATTGCGACCCTTCGGACCCTGGTCTTCCTGGCTGTCGTTTCCGGAAATCAAGCAACCACCTATGCCAATCGGACCCGTCAGCGCCTCTGGTCGATTCGTCCAAGTTCGTTGCTCATCCTTTCGTCGGTAGTCGATCTGTCGATTGCCTCAACCATGGCTGGTTTCGGACTCGTCATGGCACCGTTGCCGCTGCTGGTCGTCGTCGGCACGCTGGCTGGGGCGGTTGTCTTTGCATTCGTGGTAGATATTGTCAAAGTCCCAATCTTCAGCTGGCTCAAAATCGCCTGAGCAGCAAACCCGGGGCAGCAACGATCCGCAGTCGCGGAGCCGCGACCGGAACCGGCTCTGGCAGGACGCAAACAAACCCTGGACGGTTGCGGGCATTGTTCATCTTCCGTTAGGTCTCCAGCTTTCCTGGTCATGAGATACCTGTCTCCGGAGACGTCCCACCGATGCAGCAATCCACCCGGAAGCCAATCACCCTCCCGGTGAAACCCATGCACACGGAGCCGAGGGTGTAGGTGCGTCCCGAACTGGACTGCCAGTTGGGTGATGCGCGGCGCATGGCGGCGAAAATACGGTTCCTTGCCGGGTAACTGTGCCCGCGGGCGAGGTTCATTGTGACCACAAATTGTCACCAAACATTGTCACCACAGTTTGGATCCAGGAGCAGCTCGGCAGTGGAGAATCGCTCGCACGGAGGAAGGGAACTGCCGGAGAAATCGCGGAGGAATCCTTTGGATAACGCGCAAGAATCCCAGAATGGCACGAAATTCCTTTCTTTTCGACCGCGAACCAGCTTTGTCCCTGTCGGTCCTGTCGCCAGCGATACAATTCGGGCGAATCACTGCTTAGTAGTTCCAGTTCATAGGTTTCAGTGAGTGTGTTTTCCTGGAAAGGCATCAAAATGCGAGATCACAACTACCCCAGATTAGCGGACATGGCAGCCGTTCTGGCGTGTTTGCTTGGTGTCACCACGTTTTTAGGCGGCTCGTGGCAGGCCCGAGCCCAAACCGTCCCCAGCGCCCGAGACGATCAGAGTTCCGTGCAGCCAGGAGTTTCGGCAACTTTTGCCGGCCGCACGCCGCGCCAGGTGCTGGATGGGTCGGCCGTCCTGGTTAGCCACTACAACCCCGAGCAGAAGCTGCGCCTGGCGCTGGCCGTGCAACCGCCGCACATGGCGGAAGAAGAACAATTCCTCAAGGAACTGCAAACCAAGGGATCGCCCAATTTTCACAGGTTTCTGACCGCGGATGAGTGGAACGCCCGCTTTGCGCCCTCAGCCGAGGATGAGCAGGCGGTCGCGGATTGGGCCATCAGCCAGGGCCTCACCGTGACCAACCGTTTTGCCAATCGTCTGCTGGTCGATGTGGAAGCTCCGGCCGGGGTGATCGAGAAGGCGTTCGGCATCACCATCAACAGCTACCAGTTGGGCGACGAGGTGGACTTTGCCAACGACCGCGACCCGGTCATTCCCGCCCACCTCTCTGGTATCGTCAGCGGTGTGCTCGGTCTCGACAGCATCCAGAGACTGCATCGGGTAGGGACTCGATCCAGCAAGAAAAAGGGTCTGGACTATGTGCCTGGCGCGGTTTATGCCGAGAGCCGGTCCTCCAAGGGCGATGGCGACCCGTCCAGAGCGCCCTGGAATCAAGCCTCGCCAGTGGCGCTCGATTCATCCTTCCCGACGCCCCAGATGATGGGCTCACTCATGGAACCTGCCAATATCCAAAGTTCGCAGGCCTATAACTACGCGGCGCTCTATGCCCAGAGCCACTGCTGCAACCCGCATAACGATTCCACCGGTTCTCCGCCCGATTCCTCGATTGCCATTGCCTCGTTCGGAGGTTTTAACGGCAGTGACGTAAATGCCTTCTTCCAGTACTACGGATTGGCGTGGCACTACACGACCTACGCCATCGATGGCACAAATTCTCCAGGTACGGAGTGTACTGGCGGGACCACCGGCTGCACCCTCAACGCAGACGACGGGGAAGGCCCCTTGGATCTCGAGTATGCGACCGCCATGGCCAACAGCTACAGCTCCTCAAACCTGACCGCTCATGTCTACGTCTACGAAGGCGTCAACAACCTCTGCTCCACCTTCGCGGACGTGTACAACTTCATGCTCAGCGACGGCCACGCGAGGGTGCATTCCACCAGCTATGGAGGGTCGGAATCGGGAACATTCACTCCCTGCGGAACGAATATCCTGCATGGCATCTTGAACAATATGACAGGGGAGGGCTGGACGCTGGTGGCGGCGGCTGGTGATGACGGCTCGACCGACATCTGCGACAGTTCCAACATGACGGCCACCGTATCAGTGGACTATCCGGGCTCGGATCCGAATGTGGTTTCCGTCGGCGGCACCAGGCTCGACCTTGACACGAGTGGAAAGTACGTCAGCGAGATCACTTGGAACAGCTACCCCTCCACTACCGGATGCTGGGGCGCCGGAGGCGGAGGAGTGAGTTCGTATTTCGACCAGTCGGCGACCGGGGCTTACTGGCAGAGCGGGCTCGGCGGCACCATGCGTATGGTGCCCGACATCGCGCTCAACGCGGGCGCCGGCCAGACCCTCTACGACGGCGGGGGGTGGGACTCTGTCTACGGCACCAGCATCGGCGCACCTGAGCTGGCGGGATTCTTCGCCCAGGAGAACTCCTACCTGGCCTACATTGGCAGCAAATGCGGTTCGGATGGTAAGTCTGCCTGCGACAAAATTGGGAACGCAAACCCTATCCTCTACTACGAGGCGATAAACAAAAACGCGGCCCACTATCCTTTCTATGACATCACTTCAGGCTGTAATTACAGTGGCGTCGGCTTAACGCTAGGTCTCAAGGATTACTGCGCGGGTCCCGGCTACGACGAGGCTACCGGCTGGGGTTCGCTCAATATGTTGCAGCTTGCCTGGGCCTTCAACTGGGAGATAATCCCGGCCAGAGGCGCTCCCTACGTCACCTTCACCGGCCCCGCCACCAACGCGTGGTACAACACCAACCAGACCGTCAACTGGAAAATCAACGACTACGAGCCTGCCGGAGGCACTCCCGGCACCGGCATCGCTGGTCTCACCCAGGGCTGGGATTCCATCCCTGCCGACCCCAGCAGCGAAGCGACGCCAGGCTCGGGAAACTCTTTCTACAGCGGCCCGCAGTTCCCCGGCAGTTCAGCAGGATGCCTGTCACTGGCCGCCGGCGATTGCGGGAGCGGCTCCGGCCAGGGATGCCACACGGTCTACGTGCGCGGCTGGAACAATCAGGGCTGGAGCACCGCGCTCGCAGCGGCCCATTCCGGCTACCCTGAAACCTACGGCCCGATCTGCTATGACACGGTAGATCCGACCATTACGGTTTCCAACGCACCGGTCGCCAACAGCGATGGGTGGAACAACACCTCCGTCAAGGTAACGCTCAACGCAACCGACCCCGGCGGCAGCAATGCCTCGGGCATCTATAACACTTACTACCAGATCGACGCCTTTGGGTGCTCCCCAGGTGCTCTCAGCAGCTGTACTGTATACAACGGGCCGTTCACGATTTCTACCCAGGGAGAACACTTCATCTGGTACTTCACTCTGGACAAAGCGGGCAACTACAGCGCTAACGCCGGTAACATCCATGATTCGGTGAACATCGACGAAACCGCCCCGGTGACCACGGCGGCGTTGTCCGGAACCCTGAACGGCAGCGTGTACAACAGTGCCGTGAAAGTAACCCTGAGCGCCACGGATAACC
>Ga0326728_10021777_pt1 | contig 11995 bp, 11 predicted proteins | sample MB3enrmetagenome_FD_207602 | JGI IMG/M metagenome (GOLD analysis project Ga0326728, IMG submission 207602) | Lab enriched peat soil microbial communities from McLean, Ithaca, NY, United States - MB31MN | ecosystem: Environmental > Terrestrial > Soil > Wetlands > Peat | place: USA: New York... | reverse complement strand
GCCATACTCGGTATCGCTAATGTAACCAGCTTGCTGCGCGGCAACAAGAAGACAGCGCCAACGAGCGCGCTGCCAATGCGCCCGGCCTCACCCAGCGCGCAGCAAGTATCGAGTTTCGAGACACAGCAGCAGTTGCAGGCGCAACATGATGCCGAGGAAAAACAGCGCCAGCAAGAGTTGTTGGCGGCGATGCAACAACTTCAATCTGCGGAAACGCCCGGCCCGGAGTCCGCCAGCGCCGCGCCGATGACGGCGGCGCAACGCGATGCGATCTACGGCGGAAGTTCCAATGCACCGCAGCGCACCTCGAATGTCTCCGAGGCGCAAGCCGAGGCCAAGCAACGTGCACTGGCGCGTGAAAGGCAGAAGCAGGACGCCATCAACAGTGACACGATGGCAATTGACTTTGCGCACACTGGAGAACCTGCGACCGGTGCATCACCAAATCCGCAGACAGTTGCGGTGCTGGCAGAACGCTCGGAATCTCCTTCTTCCGCGAAATCGGAAGAAGGCATAACCGCGGGAGGCGCACCGTCGCAGAAGAGTTCCAATGCGGCGGCATCGGAACAATCACAGGTGTCGAACACCAAAACCGACCCGATGGGGCCGTATCCGTTTGACCAGTATCAGGGGCGTCTCTATCGGATCTTCGAGGGAACGGTTCTCGAAGGCGTCGTCACCAACCACATCGACGGCGGACTCAACGGGCCGATTCTGGTCATGCTGACCACCGACTACTACTCCCACGACCATCAACAACTGCTTATGCCGCAGGGCACGCGCCTGATTGGCACCGTGCAGAGCGTGGGCAGCGCCCAGCAACGCAAGATGTTCGTCACCTTCCATCGGGCCGTCTGCCCTGATGGATTCTCGCTTGACTTCGACAAATACATCGGGCTTGACCCACTGGGTACGACGGGACTCGCCACCAAGGTCGATCACGGATACTTCCAGGCATTCGCCGCTGCCGCCGCCATCGGCGGTATCGGCGGCCTTGCGCAGATCGGCAACAACGGCAGCGTGCTTGATCCATCCACCGAGATTCGCAATGGCATCTCGGAGCAGATGGCAAGCGAAGGCGAGCAGATATTGAATCACTTTCTCAACCGCTTGCCTGTCATCACCCTCAAGGAAGGTTCGCGCGCCCGCGTCTATGTGGGCCGCGACATTCTGATTCCGTCCTATGCGGAACATCGCATGGACCCAACACTGTAGCGCCGGAGACTGGCCATGATTGAGCAGAGCGAACGATCGCGGCATTTGATTGAGGTTTCGCGCCGCGCCATGCACCGCGGTCATGATGCGTGGGCAGCGTTCAACTTGAGCGACAAGGTGACTGTGGCGCTTGTGCTCAATCGTGCCGACTGGCTTGAAGAGTTTGGCTGCACCCTGGCCGAAGCCATCGAGGAGGCAGGTGAGGAATGGATTGTCGTCATTCCTCGGATTGCCCGCGAGCTTCTCGACGAAGGGCTATGACGCGGCGCGGCAGCCAATTAAACCAACAACGAGGAGGTAGTATGGCACTTCAACTCAAGAAGCAGCGCAGGTGGCTCGTAATCACCGCCGCTGTTCTATTGACGGCAACACCCAGCTTCGCGCTCTTCGGACTCGGCGACATTGTCTTCGATCCGACCAGCTACGCCAGCCTGATCCAGCAACTGACCACGCTCCAGATGCAGTACAACATGGTCAAAAACAACATCACACATTTCTCGCTCAAGCAGCAATGGCAGACGACATTGCACACGCTTGAAAACGTGAACGTCGCCAATATGTTTGGCGAGACGGCCGGCATCAAGATTGCACTCAACAGCAACTCGCCATCCACCTCGGCTACGGCATGGAAGACGGCCACGGTGTCAATGAATAGCGGCGCGAACAGCTACCTTGCTGGACAGTCACTCGGCAGTTCGCGCATCTCGCAGCTTGCCATGGTCGAAACCTCCGATTCCATCTCCCCTGATTGCCTAACAGCCGTGGGCCAATACCGGGCCAGTAGAACAGAGAACTCCACGGCCAATTCCTCGCTTATGTCCAACCAATTCGACATCTCGGACGGCACAAACAGCGAGGTTCAGCAGCTCAACCTGTTGAACGCAGCCGAGGCGCAGAAGCTGAGCGAGATGCAGGCACAGGGAACTCTTCATGCCTGCCTTGCCGGGCAGATGACTGTCGCCAACATGGAACGGCGTAATGCCGCTGTCGAAGACATCAACACCGCAACCTTCGTACAGCAGCAACGCTCCACAAACAACGTCAGCGCCGCCAGTGAAAGCAATACCTGGCAAACCTACCTTCCATGACCAGAACCACGCGGCGCGGGCAGCTACAGCCCGCGCCGCTATTCCCGCATTGAGGTGACGACCATGATTTCACCGACGCTGCTGGCCCAGGCATTACCAAGCACGAGTTCCGGCGTGGATTGGCTCTACCAGTTCACCAACAATCTGACCAATTTGACGACGCAGAACGGTGGCGCGTTGACGCAGCTTGGACTGACCGAGTTGAGTTGCATCTCCCTGTTCACGCTTATCAGCATGGTCATCAACTGGAATACGTCCAGCATGACACTTCGATTCCACATGCACCCGGTCCGCGCGGGCGATCTGACGCACTTTCTCTTGCGGCTCATTGTCTGCTGCCTGCTCATCAACTACTGGGTGAATCCGCTGCCTGGTGCGAGCTTTGGTCTAAACCACCTCTTCAGCTATATCGCGCAGGCGATGGTCGCAGCCTTCGATCAGAGTTCGCTCGACAATCTGCTCCAGCTCATGAAGACTGCTGGCGACAATACGCCGATGCCGTCGCTGACCGCTCCAGTCCAGATTCTCTGCTACTTCGTCGTGCAAGGACTGCTCGGGCTGGCCTCGGCGATTCTCTTCCTGATCAACTGCTCTTCGTTCATCCTCTACGGCGTGACTGCGCTCTTCGGTCCTGTCTTTATTCCGTTGCTGATGACCAGGACATTCCGGGGAAAGTTTTTCCACTTTCTCGATGTGCTTCTGAGCTTCGCCATGATTCGCGCCGTGGCAGCCGCATTCATCTTCGTATGGGCAGGTTTTCTGAATACCTTCATTCAGCAAACCTTCAATGGAACCTACTCGATGGAGATGTGGCTGGCGAACCTGATCCCCTGCACGATGGTCTTCATTGCCTTCATCATCAACCTGCTCTTTATCCCGAGCATGACGCAGGCAATCTTCGGCGGAACGGCGGGCATGGCCGACAGCGTGTCGAAGGTTGGAGGAGCCGTCGCATCTCTGGCTATGATGGCTGGATAGGAGGTGTCACATGTGGACATATATCTTCAGCTTTCTGTTTCTACGCCAGCTTGGAAGATCCAGGCCATTGCGTCGGATATTGCTTACGATCCTGGCCATACTGTTCATCATTTCGATGATCTACACGGCCAATCTCTTTCTCACCCTTTCTGAAAGGACGAGTCCACACCATGAGCACACGCACAGTCCCCACTGAATCGTTGCTGAAGCCTGAGCAGGCGCTTCTAGTTGACCACATCGGCAACGAGGTCTATTCGTCGCACTACGCCGAGCGGAAAGCCTATCGGCTCATCCTCGGCTGTGGAATGGTCATGCTGCTCGCTTCGCTCGGCATGAACCTGATGCTGGCGCGCCGCCCGATTGCGAATCGTTACATTCGCATCGACGAGATGGGCCGGGCACAGGCGATTCAGTACAGCGATCTCAACTACTCGCCCCGCGAGGGCGAAGTCCGCACCTATCTGACCGATTGGGCGAACTACCGCTACACGGTCAACCGGGATGTAATCGCCAAGAAGTACCCGCTCAACTACTACTTTCTCTCGCAGGCATTGGCGTCGCGCCTGATGGCCGAAGACAATGCGAATCACCTTGTCTCCCAGGTCACGGCAGGGCAGATCGAAGCGAGCGATGTGCAGGTCCAGAACGTGACCATCACGACAATGTCCGAGGAAATGCTCCAGGGCGCACGCATTGCCCGTGGAACGGCGCTGATGGCAGTTGATCGCTTCTACTCGGCAGAGACTTCCCACGAGCCGCGCACGGAGCATTGGCTGCTCAGCATCACATACTACTTGAATCCGAAACAGGTCAGCGATCAGTCCCGCGTCTATCCGCAATACGAGTTCATCAATCCGCTGGGATTGACCATCACGGAGTTCCACGAAAACCGCGTCTCTGTCGATGCGCACAATCCAGACGCAGCAGCAGGAGCAGCGCGATGAGCTTCGACCTGATTCTGCCGTTCTTTCCTGAGGAGTTGCGCGAGCTTCTGCTCGATCCGTCGATCTCCGATCTGATGATCAATGGGACGAGCGGAGTTTTTGCGGATCGTAACGGCGTCGTTGAGCAGATCGGACTTACACAGCCGTTCACGAACGAACGGTTGCAGGCTGCCATTGAGCGCGTTGCGCGCATTCTTGGGCAGGATCTGACAACCCAGAATCCGATCCTTAATACGCGCTTGCCCGATGGCTCGCGCGTGGCCGTTGTCGGCTCGCCTTCTTCGATCAACGGCCCCACCTTTACCGTGCGCAAATTCAACCGCTGGTTTACTTCGGATGAACTGGTCAAGGCTGGCAGCTTGCCCGCTGATGTCCGGGACGCCGTTGTGCGGCTGATTGAGGATCGGAAGAACGGCATCATTGCTGGTGGAACCGGCTCGGGAAAGACCACGCTGATGAAGGCTCTGCTTGACCATGTTCCGATGCGCGAGCGGCTAATCGTCATCGAGCAGCCTGCCGAGCTGAAGGTTGCGCATCCGAACACAGTTCGGTGGGAGGCGGTCGCGGCGATTCCTGGTCAGGTTGCCGTCACTCCAAGCCAGCTTGTAGCTGCTGCTCTCCGGCACCGTCCCGACCGCATCATCATGGGCGAAATCCGCGACGAGTGCGGCTACGACCTGTTGCAGGCGATGAACACCGGCCACGGCGGAACCCTCTCGACATTGCACGCTGATTCCGCCCTTGATGCGCTCGATAGGCTGGCGGATATGGCGCTCAGCGCCCGGACCAATCTCGACCAGCAATTCATCCGGTCACAGACCGGAAAGGCAGTGGATTTTGTTCTCTACTGCGAGCGCGATTCCACGGGCCGACGCCGGATACGCGAGCTGATCACCGTGAGTGGATACAGCCACATGGACCAGTGCTTCGTGACGGAGGAAATCTATCGGGCATCCTCCACGGCGGCGGCATGAAATCAAGCGCGGACTGCACGGATGGAATGCGAATAGGAGAACCGGCGATGCAAAGCCTTCTTGGGCACGGTGAAGCAAATGAAATCTCGCCCTTTCTATGCGCTCTTGAACGTGACCACGCCGAGTGGAAGACATGCGATACCGGGTGCGAGATGCGGCTCATTGTCCAGAGGTCAGGCGCGAGAAGTATGGATCTGGTTTGCCGGGGAATGGCATCGCGAGGAAGCGGGAGCAGCGTTGTTCTTGAAGCGTGTCTCCCAGTTCCATTCCTCACTAGCTCGGTCACTGCTTCGGGGCTATTGCGACGCCCTGCGGCACTACGCCGTTCTGCTTTCCAGACTCCTCTCCCAGAGCAAGTCTGGGCCCCTGCTCCAGAATGCACGGCTTGGCGCTTGGGAGTCGCGCCCACTGCCACCCCATCACACACAAATCGTGTGCTGGGGACCCCGTCATCTCGCATAGCTTCGCAAGGTGTGACCCGAGCAGATCGGGAATTCAAAAACGGAGACACGATCATGTATCAGAACAAAGCTATCCTCATTGGCTTTCTTGGCGGCGACGCTGAAGTTCGCACCGGCAAGAACAACCAGAAGTTCACCACCCTTTCACTCGCAACCAAGACCTCTTACAAGGACAAAGAATCCGGCGAATACATCTCGCACACCGAGTGGCATCGTTTGATCGTCTTCGGCAAACTCGGCGAGTTCGCGGCCACGCTCAAGAAGGGCGCGCACATCCAGATCGAAGGCGAGATTCGCCACTCCGAGTACACACCCAAGAAGGCCAAGAAGCCGGTCCGCACCGACTCGATTCGCCTCAACTCCATCCTCAAGCTCGACCGCGCGGAGAAGGCCGCCGCGGAAGAGCAGGAAGCAGAGCAGGAGATTCCCTTCGAGGACGCGGTCGAATAGGCCGCTTCCCCTCACGATGAAAGCCCGGCAATGTCCGGGCTTTCCTACTGACAATGCCCATGGAATCGCGTTCTTGAGAGGTCAGCTTATGAACCGGATTGCTGCCAACTTCCTCACCCGATCCTTCGCACCGTGCGAAACGATTGCGCTCCTGCTGCGCCGGGAAGATGCGCCCCAGCCACAGCAGCGCGTGGTAACGGTTGAACAGGTCCTCGCGCCGCGCTATATGGCCTGGCTCAACTTCGAGAATGACAACGGCGCAAACATCTATCTCTCCGCCAATCCGTTGCGCCCCGGCAGCCGCAAGCGCACCAAGGAGTGCATCGCATCCGTCCGCCACATCTATATAGATATTGATGATGACGGCGATGCCCGGCTCGCTACGCTGCGGGCATCGGATCAAGTGCCCACGCCGACCGCGATCATCTCGACTTCGCCCGGAAAATATCAGGCGCTTTGGCGAGTCGCCGGCTTCGACTTCGAGCGGCAAGAAGAGACGCTCAAGCTGATCGCCCTGGCCTTTGGCGGCGATCCCGCTTGCACCGACCGAAACCGTGTACTGCGCGTTCCCGGTTTCCTCAACTGCAAGTATTCTCCCGCTCATCCGGTCGCGGTCGAATACCCAGCCGATGCGATCTACGGTCCAGCAGATTTCCGGCTTGAGAATATCGATGGCTCTTCCGTGCTGCCGCTCTGCGGAAACGCACCGAAGAAGCCCGCCCATTCAACTTCGTCGAAGCACTCGCATTCCGAAGACGACTGGGCCTGGGTTTGCGCGCGGCTTGCACACGATATGGACGCCGCGAAACTGACGCGCGAGCTTGCTTCGCGCCGCGCCGATAAGTCCGATCCTCTCTACTACGCCCAACGCACCGTCGATGTCGCCTCGGCCCGCCTTTGGCTGGACCAAGGCATTCCCATCGACGACATCATCACCATGCTTGAAGTCCGCCGCCGCTTTGAGATTTCCGCCGCACTCAATTCCGCTCGTGCGCGGGAGATCGCGGACACGGCTCAGCGCATGATTGCCCGTCGAAAGACGGCCTGAATCCACAGCTAAAGGAGAGCAATATGCCACTGCTTGAAGTCACGCAAACCCGTCACATCAGCGCATCGATTCGGCTCACTGATACGACCGCATTGCAGGTCGATCAGTACGCCGCATTCATTCATGCTTCCGCCGACGATGTTGTCGAGCAGGCGCTCGCCTATGTCTTCTCGAAAGACCGCGACTTCCAGGAGTTCCTGAAGTCATCTGAAGCACAGCGGATTACGCCGACTCTGCGTATCCGTCGCGCGCCAGCTTCCGAAGCCGCTGAAGCGCCTTCACAGCCTGCATCGAAAGCAGCAGTCTCAGTGGGAGCGAAGGCATGATTTGCCTTCGCTTTCCTGCTCGGACCACTGCGGCGCTGCGCGCCGGAAGAATTTTCGATACTCCACCCCTCATAGGGAACTGTTTAGCTCCCTGCGGGAGCCAATTGGTTCCGACAGAAAAGAAACAGGTTGTGAAATCGCGGGAACTCATAAGCTCCACGCGATTTTGACGAAAGGAGCGGATTTCATATGCCAATTCTGGGCAACGAAATGAAGCGCCGCAAAGGCGCTGTGAAGGGCCGAGAATGCCGCAACCATTCACTCAACACCAAGCTCACTGCAACCGAGGCCGCCGCTGTGGATACTGCTGCAAGCTCCGAAGGAAAAACAGTTGGTGAATGGTTGCGCGACCTGGTGTTGCGAGAACTTGGCCGTAGCACGAGTCAATTGCAATCCCTGGCGGCTATGGGAGAAATTGCGGGACTCCGGTTGCTGCTCATCAACACACTCGAACCGCTTCTGCGTGGCGAGAAAATGACCGCGGATCAGTTCAAGGAGATGCTTCGCTACGTGAAAGCGAACAAGCGCAAGGCGGCGGAAGACACTCTCGCCAGCTATGCGGAAAGGAGCACGGAACAGATATGAATACGACGCATTGGGGACGCAAGGAAACAATCGTTACACCGCCGCAGGCTCCCATCTATAGTTATGCGGCCATCGCACTCGTGCTGATTCTGACCGCTGTCTTTCTGCGCATCTACATAGGAGCCTTCATGCCGCCACTCGAACGCTACGACCTCTGGCCGTACATTCAGTCCGGCGCGTTAGCCGGTCTGAAGCAGACCGGCCAGTACCAGCTTCTCGACGTTTCGGATGACCATCTCCATGCGCATCCTGCCGCCACTGCCGATGTAGAGCCGGGCGTGACCACGATAGAATTCGCGCGTCCGTTGCCGCTCCAGTTGACCCCGAGCGCCCGCGCCGCCGGCATGGTTTACCTCTATCGCGGTCCAAAAACTGTCTACCGGAATGGCCCGCTTCATGCCTATCTTCAGCAGTTCGTCTATGGCGGGCATAGCGTCGCCGGAGTCTTCCGCTGGCCGCTCGTCGCGGGGCTTGTTGTGCTCTTGAGCGTACTCCCGCTTGCCGCACGCAAAGACATGGAGCGCTTCCGTGAAATGAAGTACGGCCGCTTGCTCAAAGGCCCGGTGCGCGTCACGCCAGCCGGATTCAATCGCGCAGTGAAAGGCGACGGCGTTGGCTTCCGAACCATCGAATCGCGGCAGCTCATGCGCATTCCCCGGCTCGCCGAAGGGCAGCACATTGAGCTGATGGGCGACACGGGCGCGGGCAAAACCCGGCTCATCATGCAGCTTCTCATGCAGATTAAAGAACGGGGTCATTCGGCCATCGTCTACGATCCAGCCTGCGAGTTCGTTCAGCGGTTTTATGACAGCAAGAACGGCGACATTATTCTCAATCCGCTGGACGCCCGCTGCCCCTACTGGGGGCCGTCCGAGGAGTTGCGCCGCCGTGCCGAAGCAAAGGCGATTGCAGCCTCGCTCTATCAACCAACCACTGACAAGAAGGGCGAGTTCTTTACCGAGACGCCACAGAAAATCTTCGCGCATCTTTTGACCTTCAGTCCCTCGCCCGAGGAACTTGTCGAGTGGATGGCCAACCCCGACGAGATCGACCGCCGCGTTCAGAATACCGAGATGGCGACGATGATTGCCAAGGGCGCGCAGCAGCAACGCAACGGTGTACTGGCCTCGCTCGGACTGATTGCCGACAGCTTGCGTATGCTGCCACGCAAAGACAAAAGCCGGAATCACTGGAGCGCCACCGAGTGGTCCGAAAGCCGGAAGGGCTGGATCTTTCTGACCTCGAAGCCCAGCGAGCGCGAGGCGCTGCGACCGCTGCACAGTCTGTGGATCGATCTGCTGGTTTTGCGGCTCCTGAATGAACCGAAAGAAGGTCAGCATCCAGTCTGGTTCGTGCTGGACGAGTTGGCCAGTTTGCAGCGTCTTCCGCAACTCCATACGGCCATCACCGAGAACCGCAAATCGAAAAATCCGATTGTGCTGGGCTTCCAGGGAAAGGCACAGCTTGAGTACATCTACGGCCACATGGCCGAGGTCATGCTCTCGCAGCCCGCGACAAAAATCTTCCTCAAAACCACCGAGCCGAAGGCCGCCGAATGGGTATCGAGCGCCATCGGCAAAGTGGAGATTGAGCGGCTGCGACAAACGCACTTCGACGGCAGCCGCACGGGGAAAAACTTCACGCTGGAGCGTCAGGTCGAGCCGTTGGTGATGGATTCGGAAATCTCCGGCCTGCCCGACAGGCACGCCTACCTGAAGCTGGGCAACTACGTTGCCTGCTTCTCATTTGCCTACCACGACATCCCTGCAACGCAGCCGGCCTTCGTGCCGCGCCCGCTTGACGACGATGAACTCGGCTTCGATCCAAAGACGCTGGCAAAGAAGGCGTCGGAGCCAGATGTCATTGAAGAGAGCGCGGAAGCCATCCAGAGCGGATTCACCTTGGGAGACTGACCATGCTGAAAATCTCGAAAGCACTTTCCGCAGGCAAGCTGGGAAACTACCACAAGCAGGAATTCACTTCGCCGGACCAAAGTTATTGGAGCCAGGGCCAGACCGTGCAGGGCGAATGGCAAGGTCAGCTTGCCGAGAAATACGGCCTTGCGGGGGCAGTCAGCGCCGATGAGTTTCACCGGCTCTCGGAAGGTCAGCACCCACAGACCGGCGAACAACTTGTCCAGCATCGGCAATCCTTCGAGTATCAGGATGCCAATGGGAAAACAATCAAATCCGTAGAGCACCGTGCCGGATGGGACGCGACCTTCAGTGCGCCGAAGTCGGTTTCACTAACCGCGCTTGTTGGTGGTGACAGCAGGGTACGCGATGCTCACCGCATGGCTGTCACGACCGCTCTCGGCGAGTTGGAGAGGTACACGCAGGCACGGCTCGGCGGTAACCGGCCCGCCGAATCCACCGGCCAATTCATCGTTGCTAAATTCGAGCACGACACTTCGCGGCCTGTCGATGGTTACGCCGCGCCGCAGCTTCACACTCACGCCGTCATCTTCAATGTCACTGAGCGTGCTGATGGAACCACACGGGCGCTTCAGCCGCAGAGCCTCTTCGAGTCGCAGCAGTTCGCCACTGCCGTCTACCAGTCAGAGTTGACCTTCCGGTTGCGCGAACTCGGATACGAAATCACACCGGGCAGAAGCGGCGCGCCTGAGATCAAAGGATATTCGCAGGAGTATCTTGACGCTTCGAGCCAGCGCCAGAATCAGATCCTCGCGCACATGCAGCAGAATGGTCTCTCCGGCTACGAGGCGGCAGAAATCGCCGCCCATGCTACGCGCGACAAGAAGCAAATTCAGTCGCCTGCCGAAGTGCTCGCGGCGCATCGCAAGCTGGCCTCCGAGTTCGGGAATCAGCCGAATCAGGTTGTGGCAGCAGCGCGGGAGCGGACCCAGAAGAAATCCGTCGAGCACGCTCCCGAGAAAACACAAAAGGCCGCGCAGGAAGCAGTGACCTTCGCACGCGAGCGCAGATTCGAGCGCGAGGCTGTCACCGATGAGCGCGCCCTCTTCCGTGATGCGCTAAGACGCGGCATGGGTGAAACCACCTACGCCCAGGTTCGCGCCAGCGTCGAACAGCGTCTGGCCTCCGGCGAATTTCAGCTTGTCACCGCGCCGAAGCACGGTTCCGCGCGGCAGTTCACCACGGCGGAAACCATCCAGGCTGAGAAGGAAATCCTGCGGCAGATGCGCCAGGGGCAAGGCCGGGCCGACCAGATCATGCCTGTTCAGCAAGCCGTGGCGCATACCGCCCAATACCCGATTCTCAATTCCTCGCAACGTTTGGCGGCGGAAGAAATTCTGACCTCACGCGACAGAATACAAGGTTTGCAGGGAAGCGCCGGCGTGGGAAAGACCACGGCGCTCAAAACCGTGCGCGAGGCCGCCGAACAGCGCGGTATGATTGTCGAAGGATTCGCCCCGACTTCCCGCGCCGCGCATCAGCTCCGCGATGCCGGCATCTATGCCGACACGTTGCAAGGCTTCCTCGCCCGGCATAAACAGCCAACGCCCGAGCGCCACCTATATATGGTGGATGAGTCGAGTCTCGCCAGCACCAAGCAGGTGCGCGATTTCCTCGCCAAGCTCGACCCAGGCGACCGGGTTCTCTTCATTGGCGACACGCGCCAGCATCAAGGCGTCGAAGCTGGCAAGCCCTTTGAGCAGTTGGTCGATGCAGGAATGAAGACGGCCAAACTCGACCAGATCGTGCGCCAGAAAGACCCGGATTTGCTGCGCGCCGTTGAGCATCTTTCGCGCGGCGAAGTGGCCGATGGTGTCGCGCTTCTCGAACAGCAGGGGCGCGTCACGGAGATTGCCGATCCTGAGAAGCGCATCGCTTCGATTGCCCGGAACTATGCCGACAATCCAACCAATACCATCATCGTTTCACCCGACAATGCTTCGCGCCGCGCAATCAATCAGGCGGTTCGCTCTGAGTTGCAGGAGCGCGGTA
>Ga0326728_10021776_pt1 | contig 11996 bp, 6 predicted proteins | sample MB3enrmetagenome_FD_207602 | JGI IMG/M metagenome (GOLD analysis project Ga0326728, IMG submission 207602) | Lab enriched peat soil microbial communities from McLean, Ithaca, NY, United States - MB31MN | ecosystem: Environmental > Terrestrial > Soil > Wetlands > Peat | place: USA: New York... | reverse complement strand
CCGCCACAACCGAGATTGGCGTCGGCTATCTTCGCTATGGATCGGTTCAGATCACCCAGACGCCCACTGCGGACCATGACCGGGCCGCTGGCGCTTTTCGCGTTCCGTTCAGCTCACCCGGCCAGTCGCCCAGTCCTTACATGTCGCTCTCGGAGCTGATCAGGAAGAAATGGCCCGCTTCGGATGCGCGCCGGGAAGTGCTCCTCATCTCCAGCGGCGTGGATCTCGACTATCGGTCATGGGACATGAACGATCCGTATCTGAATTCGGCGGTTCAGGACGCGCAGCAGGCCGGCGTGATCGTATACACGATTTACTGGGGTGACGCACACGGCGTCGGCCGCGGGCCTTGGAACGCGACAATGTCGCAGGGTTATCTCACTCAACTCACCGATCAAACCGGCGGCGAATCCTGGTTTCAAGGGATCGGGAATCCCGTTTCGCTACACCCGTTCCTGGACGATCTGAGCACCCGCCTCACGGAGCAGTATCGAGTCATCTTTGCGAAATCCGGTAGCGGTCTCAAACCGATTCGTGTGACCACCGAGGTTCCGAGAGTGAAACTGGTGGCTCCGCGGAAAGCGTAGATCGTCGACCGGCGATGCGAGTCTAGTCTGTCAGCAAATGCAGGACGACGATCGCGAGGATGCCCCCGGCTGCCAGCGTCGCGCCAGCCACCAACGCCATCGCGAGATGTGTACGTACGTCGGCAAGTGTGCTGCGTGCGGCCTGCCTCAGCTGAGCGTCATTGCTCCAGCCACGCAGCAGCGTGCCGCACCCGGCGATCAACACGGCCAACGGCAGGGTAATAAGGAACCCCCAGAGAGCGATGTGCGGTCTCGCCGCATACCACGTAACGATCTGCTGCGCCGTGTGGGCAGGCTCGTATTGTTGCGGCTGCAGATTCCGAACGAACAGCGCCGTCATGAAAAGGACGGCCGGGAAAACCAGCAACAGTTCCGCTGTGGCGATGGTCCGCTTGGGCATTCTCATAAGTACTTTATAAAGAAAAGTGAACGAAGATGCAATGGCATTTTGGAGTCCCCTATCGGCCGGGCCGGGCGCGAATCCCCGGGTCTGCGAGTCACGGCAATCTCCTGGCTGTTAACACGTCTTTCCACGCTTTCGTCCATACCTGTGTTACCCACGCCCTCGTGGGAGCGTTTATAGAATAAGAGCAGTGGGCAACCCGCCGGACCGCCGCCGGATTCCTCCGGCGGACAGAGTAATCCTAATGAGGAGCGTTTTCTAGCCTGTGTGGATCGTAAGACTGGCCCTTCGCCGCCCCTACACGTTCGTCGTGATGTCGATTCTGATCGCGGTGCTGGGCGGCATCTCGATTGTGCAGATGCAGAAGGACATCTTTCCTTACATCGACATCCCCGTGGTCAGCGTGATCTGGTCCTACACCGGCCTGCAGCCGGACGACATGGCCAATCGCGTGGTCAACGTGAGCGAACGCGCCATGACCACCACCGTGAACGACATCGAACACATCGAATCCACCTCCTACAACGGCGTGGCCATCATCCGCCTGTATTTTCAGCCGGACGCGAAAGTGGAGATGGCCATCGCCCAGGTCACCTCCATCGTCCAGACCATCCTGCGCATCCTGCCGCCCGGTATCTTCCCGCCCGCCGCCGTCAAGTACGACGCCTCCAGCGTGCCCATCCTGCAACTCAGCGTTGACAGCAAATCCCTAAGCGAGCAGGAGCTTTACGACTACGCGCAGAACTTCATCCGCGTTCCGCTGGCCACCGTGCAGGGCGCTTCCATTGCCCTGCCCTACGGTGGAAAGGTGCGCAACGTCATGGTGGACATCAATCCGGACCAGCTCTATGCCCACGGTCTGTCCGCCACCGATGTCTCCAACGCTCTGAACCTGCAGAACCTGATCCTTCCCGCCGGTACGGCGAAGATTGGCGATCGCGAATACCAGGTGACGATGAACAGCAGCCCGACACTGGTGAATCAGATGAACGACCTGCCCATCAAGACCGTGAACGGCGCCACCGTATTCATGCGCGACGTGGCCGAGGTGCGCGACGGCTTCAGCGTCCAGACCAACATCGTACGCGTCAACGGCACGCGCGCTTCCCTGATCACCATTCTCAAAAATGGTCAGGCCTCCACCCTGGACATCGTGGAGAAGGTGAAAGCAGCCCTGCCGCACATCCTCGCGGGCCTTCCCCCAACGCTGCACGTGAAACCACTGCTCGATCAGTCTCTGTTTGTGCGCGCGGCCATCAACGGCGTGATTCGCGAAGCGCTGATCGCCGCCGGCCTCACCGGTTTGATGATCCTGCTTTTTCTGGGAAGCTGGCGCAGCACGCTGATCGTTTGCACGTCCATCCCGCTGTCGATTCTGACATCTCTCGTCGTGTTGCATTTTCTCGGGCACACGATTAACGTCATGACGCTGGGAGGCATGGCTCTGGCCGTGGGAATTCTGGTAGACGACGCCACTGTAGAGATCGAGAATATTCACCGCAACCTGGCCATGAAGAAGCCCATCACCCGCGGCATTCTGGACGGCGCGCAACAGATCGCGGTGCCGGCATTCGTTTCCACGCTGGCCATCTGCATCGTCTTCGTCCCGGTGCTGCTGCTCACCGGCGCAGCAAAGTTCCTGTTCACTCCCCTGGCCATGGCCGTGGCGTTTGCAATGCTGGCCTCCTATCTGCTGTCGCGCACGCTGATCCCCACCATGGTGCACTACATGTTGCCGCCCGAGGTGGAAATGTACCAGAAGGGCGAGGAAGCGCACACGGGAACCGGGCCCATCTGGCGGGCGCATCATGTCTTCAACGACGTTTTCGCGTCCGTTCGCGCGAAATACCAGCGCGCGCTGAACTGGGCTCTGGACCATCGCGCCCCGGTGGCGCTGGTGTTCGCCGTGTTTCTGGGCGGCTCGCTGTGGCTGGTCCGCGTTGTGGGAACGGACTTCTTTCCTTATGTCGACTCCGGCCAGATGCGTCTGCACGTGGTCGCTCCGGAAGGCACGCGCATCGAGGAGACGGAGCGCGTCTTCGCGCAGGTGGAGCAGGCCATCCGCGATGAGGTGGGCACGGAGAACATCGATACGATCGTGGACAATATCGGACTTCCCAACAGTGGCATCAACCTCGCGCTGGGAGACATCGCCACTATCGGTCCGGAGGACGGAGAGATTCTGATCTCGCTCAGGGAGCATGGCCGGACCGAGGAGTACCAGCGCCGCCTCCGCACGGCGCTGCACCGCCAGTTCCCGGATGAAACGTTCTTCTTCCAGGCGGCCAACATTACCAATCAGATTCTGAACTTCGGCCTTCCCGCGCCCATCGACGTGCAGATCATGGGCCGCAACGCCGCCGCTAACTACAACGTCGCCCAGGAACTGCGGAGCCGGATCGCCGGCATTCCCGGAGCTGTCGACGTGCACGTACGCCAGCAGGTGCACGCCCCCACTTTGAAGGTGCTGGTGGACCGTTCCATGGCCGGCCAGGCAGGCATCACTCAGCGTGATGTGGCCAACAGCATGCTGATCTCACTCAGTTCCAGCGGTCAGGTGGCGCCCAACCAGTGGCTGAGCCCCGTGAATGGCGTCAATTATCAGGTGAACGTGCAGACCCCGCAATTCCGCGTGAATTCCATCGACGCCCTTCGCCGCACGCCCATCACTGCCGCCTCCACCGGCCCGAGTACGCAACTGCTGGACAATCTCATTCATGTGCAGCGCACCACGTCCACGGAAGTCGTGAATCACTACAATGTGCAGCCGGTGTTCGACGTCTACGCCGACGTGGATCAGCGCGATCTGGGCGGCGTTTCCGGCGACGTGCAGAAAGCGATCGAGGCCGTCCGCCCGCATCTGGCGAAGGACGCCATCGTCACCGTGCGCGGCCAGGTGAAGACCATGCATGACTCCTTCACGCGGCTGGGCTTCGGCATCATTTTCGCAATGCTGCTGGTCTACCTGCTCATGGCGGTGAATTTCCAGAGCTGGGTAGACCCGTTCATCATCATGATGGCCACCCCGGGCGCTTTCGGCGGCATTCTATGGATGCTATTCGCCACTCAGACCACATTGAACGTCCCCTCGCTGATGGGCACGATTATGGCCATCGGCGTGGCCACGGCAAATAGTATTCTGCTGGTTACCTTCGCCAACGACGAGAGAACGGACCATGGCCGAAATGCCCATGACGCCGCGCTGGCGGCCGGCTTCACCCGTCTGCGCCCGGTGGTCATGACCGCCGCCGCCATGATCATCGGAATGCTGCCCATGGCTTTCGGCATGGGCGAAGGCGGCGAGCAAAACGCTCCGCTCGCCCGCGCCGTCATCGGCGGTCTGCTGGTGGCCACATTTACGACGCTTTTCATGGTTCCCATTGCCTACACATGGCTGCGTCAGAAGCCGCCAGTGGACTATGACAAGCGCGTCGATGAAGAATGGCATCAGGGCGACCAGCCGCAACAGGCTTAGACTATGGACAATCAACCGCCGCCTCACAATCCGCACGCAAGGGAAAACGTCGGGCATCCCGGCGGCCGCTCGTTGTTGCTGATCGGCGCGGTCATCGTTTTGATTCTTCTCGCGCTGCTGCTCATCGGCATAATTCCGCGCGAGCGGCGCGTGAAGGCGGCCGACGATGCGGCAAAAGCCGAGCGCGAGACGTTGCCCACCGTGCTGGTGGCGCCCGCCCGCCGCGCGCCCGCTGTCACCGATCTCCTGCTGCCTGGCAATATCACGCCGCTCATGGAGGCATCCATCTACGCGCGGTCGTCGGGTTACTTGCGGCGGCGTTTGGTCGATATCGGCGATCACGTCCGCGCCGGACAGCTCCTCGCGTTGATTGAAGCGCCCGATCTGGATCAGCAGGTGGCCCAGGCGCGCGCCGCCGTCGCGCAGGCGGAACAGCAACTTGCCCAGGCGCAGGCGCAACTGCAGCAGAGCAATGCACAGTTGGAATTGGCGCGGGTGACTCGCGACCGTTATGTCACGCTGGTTCAGAAGGGCGCGCTTTCCCGCCAGGATGGAGATACCCAGGAAACCAACTTCCAGACCTCGCAGGCCACTGTGGGCGCTTTTGCGGCCAATGTCCATGCCGCCAACGAGAACGTGCACGCCGCGCAGGCCAGTCTCGACCGGCTTCTGGCGTTGCAGGGTTTTGAGGAAGTCACTGCGCCATTCGCCGGAATTATCACGGCTCGTCTGGTGGATCAGGGTTACTTCATCAGCACGGCTGGGGGTGGCTCGGGTCCCGCGCCCACGGGCTTCGGAGGGAGCACCCCGGGCGCGACTCAGGGCGCCTCGGGGGGAGGAGAACTTTTCCGCATCGCGCAGATTGGCACCGTCCGAATTCTGATTAACGTGCCCCAACCGGATGCGCCGGGAATTCATGTGGGACAGGAAGCGGATGTTCTGTTGGCGGAATACCCTGGCCACCCATTCGAAGGGCATGTCACCCGCACCACAAGCTCGCTGGATATCAACTCCCGTACGCTGCTCACCGAGGTTCAGGTGCCGAACCCGCAAGCTATCCTGCTTCCGGGCATGTTCGCCAACGTGCGTTTGCGAACCCCGCGGCCCAGCCCGCCGGTGATGATCCCCGGCGACGCCGTGATTGCGGGTCAGGAGGGGCTCTCCGTGGCGATTCTGCGGAACCCGCAGCCACGCGGTCCGGACGGTGCCGTACGACAGATTCACATCGAACGCATAGAGGAGGGCCGCGATAGCGGCACACAGGTGGAAGTGACCCGCGGTCTCGAGGGATGGGAGTACGTGGTGGTGAATCCCAGCGACGCGGTTCGCGAGGGCGCTCTGGTTCGGCCCCAGGCCGCGCAACAAAAAGGCCCGGGGACACAGGCTCATCAATGAGGCCGCCGCTCTCATTGTTTGCCCTGATGGTGACCGCGAGCCTGCACGCACAGGGTTGGTTTACGTTCACATCGCCCCATGTGGCGCCCTCGTCATTCGCGAACTCGAGCCGAGCCGACGCTCTGATCCGCGCAAATCAGATGTACCTGTCCCTGGAGGACGCGATCGCCATTGCGATCGAGAGCAACCTCGACATCGAGATGCAACGCTATGGCCTGCGCATCGCCGACAGCGATCTGTTGCGGGCAAAGGGTGGGGGGCAATTGCGCGGCGTTGGCCTCGCCATTTCAGAACTGCCGGGGAGCGTGACCGCTCCCGGAGAGCCGCTCATCACCTCGGCGGCGGGAGGCATTTCGGAGACCAGCTCCATTGCTGCGAGCGTCGCCGACGTGTACCCGGTGGACGGGAACGCCACAAACCTCGCGCTGAACGGAGGCAACTCCACGGTCTCCGAGCCGTTCGCCAGCGGACCGCCCATTCCTTCATACGATCCGGCGCTCACCGGCCAGTTGGCCTGGCAGCACCAGACCACACTGCAGATCGACCCGGCGGCGGTTGGCTCAAGCGCGCTGGTGACGCACGGCCCGACAGGCAGCCTCGGCTTGGATTGGGGGTTCAGCCCCGGTACGCAGGTTGGCGTGAATTACGCCGACACAGCGCAAAACACCAACTCGACCACGTATCAATTCAATCCCTTCACGCAGACGAGCCTCGGCCTGACCGTTACACAGCCATTACTGCGCGGTTTCGGAATCAGCTTGAATCGGCGCCTCATTCGCATCGCCGGAATCGACCGCAGGATTTCCGATCAGGTGTTTCGCCTTCAGGTAATCGCCACTGTTTCCGGCGTCATTCGCTTGTACTACGACCTGGTCAGCCTGAACGAGGACCTGGCGGTGAAGCGGCAGACGCTGGAATCGGCCCAGCGGCTGCTTAAGGACAACACGTCGCAGGTGGAGGCCGGAACGCTCGCGCCCATCGAACAAACGCGCGCTCAGGCGGAAGTGGCGGCCGCGGAGCAGGACATGATCACCAGCGAAGGCTTCGTGCTGCAACAGGAGCTGCTGCTCAAGACCGTGCTGACGCACCGTGGCACGGCCGATCCTCTGCTTAGCGCCGCGCGCATCGTTCCAACCACGTCCATCACCATTCCGCCAAACGACGAATCGCGCCCGGTGGACGAGCTGATCAAAGAGGCCATGGCGAACCGGCCTGAGGTGAATGCCGCGACCCTGGAGATTCAAGGCGGCAACATCAACCTGGAGGGATCGCGGAACGAGCTGCTGCCGGAACTCGACCTGGTGGGAACCGCCGTGAACTCCGGTCTCGCATCGAGCGGCTCAAGCGCGCTCGGCCAGGTTGCAGGCCGCGACTATCCGACTTATGGTCTCGGGCTCTCTCTCACGCTGCCCCTGCGCAACCGGCAAGCGGAGGCCGACATGGCCCGCGATGAGCTGCAGGTGCGGCAATTCGAGGTGAAGCGCCAGCAGGTGGAGAATCAGGTGCGTCTGGAAATCGAAAACGCTCTGATCGCTTTGGGACGCGCGCGCGAGGCGCTGCAGGCAGCCACCCAAGTTCGCACCCTGCAGGAGCAATCGCTGGAGATTGAACGCGAGAAGTTCGCGGTGGGCCTCTCCACCACATTTCTCATCACCCAGTATCAGAGCTTCGTCGCACAGGCTCGTTCATCGGAAGTGGCGGCGCGGAATACATGGATCAAAGCCCGCAACGCGCTGGAACGAGCCGTGGGCCACACCCTCGAAGCCAACGGCGTGTCCATCGATGAAGCTGTGCGTGGCACCGTGTCGCGTCCGCCAGGCCCACTTCCGGCGCACCCGTAGGCTGGAGGATATTTTGGGCTTCCCCAGTGTTATACTTGCATTGGAGAGAGACTATGATCGTCGAGAAGATCAAGCCCCAATAATCAGGCGGCGCGATCCCACGCCGCTTGGTACAACGCGCGAATCCCGGTTACCACCGCGGCGCTGGCCACATGGTTCCCCAGATTCGACAGATCTCCGGTCGCCAAGTCGGTGTTCACTGTAGTGGGTGGTTGTGCGCCGTGCACAGCGGCACGACGCAGGTAGTCCGCGCACTCGTGGAAGAGTGCTTCTTTCGCCGTCGCGTCCGGCGCGAATGCCGCCAGACTGTCGCAAACACAAGCGAGGTTGTAGTCGATGTGGGAGGCTAACGCTGGTTTCGCTGTATCCTCCCAAATGGGCTGCTGCTTGGCCCGCAGCAAGTAATCGCGAGCCTGAAGAAGCCTCTGCCGGTCGTTCCTCTCATAGGCGATTGTTCCCAGGTTGTAGAGGGCCCGTTGCTGGGCCGGTTGCGCTCGCAGGCTCTCTTCGGAATAGGCCCGCCCCTTGTCAATACTCACCGGATCGTTCTCCGGGCGAGCCACGGATGTGTACAGCCAAGCGAGGTCGTTCAACGCCGCGAAGCGCAACTGAGTGTACGTGGCCAAATTGAAGTAGTACAGAGCCCGATCGAAGTCGGACGTAATCGGCTGTTGTCCGTCGCTCGAGAACTTACCGGCATAGAGTTTTCCCAATAGCCTCAGATTGCGCCCCCTCTCTTCTCCGCGGGTGGCCGGGGTCAGGAACTGGATGGCCGAGAAGCTCTCGAGCGCCAGAATCCTTTGCCGGAACAACGGATCGGACTTGGCGTACAGATTCTGATCCAAGTCAAGGGCCGGGGGCGTCAGCTTGCTCAACTCGTCAAATGCCTGAACGCGGGCGGTCTCGATCTCGGCGAACATCGGGAATTGCTTCTGGATTCCGTCCATCACCTCCTTCGCCTGTCGCACGTAGTTCTCCGCGCTGAGCAACGCAAAATACGACTGCGCGGCAGTAAGAAACCCGGCAACCACCAGCACCGCGGACAGCAGCCAAAGCGCGTGCGTACCCTGTTGGGAGATCAGATCGAGGCGATCTTTCAGATTGTCACGGTATGCCGCTACCTCTTCGATCTGCTTCTGCAACTGCGCGGCGTCGGGCGTCCCCCCGGCGGCGGCTGGAGGCTTGATGGGCGTGGCAGCGCCGGCAAACTGGCCGATCCCGTATCCAGCCAGCAGCAAACCGAAGGCAATCAGGATCTTCGGAATAATGGACAACGGAAACCTGGCTGCGGCAGGCACCAGCCATGATAGCACCGTTTTACGCTCTTCCGGCACCCCCAAATCCCTGATATACTGCCTTTTGTTTCAGGCAAAATCCAGCCTTGACGGAGATACTGTATGGGACGATCTCTGTTTCTGGCAGCAGCTCTCATAGCTTCCAGCAGTCTGGCGCAAAGCCAGTACATGCGCGGAGTAAATATCTCCGGCGCGGAGTGGGGTTCGAACGAAGAGAACGGTCCGCCTGCCGACATTCCCGGCGTGTACGGGTCGGATTACTGGTTTCAGAGCGCGCCAACCTTCGACTATTTCGCCGCTCGCGGCCTCGGCTTCATTCGTCTGCCCGTTCTTTGGGAACGGCTGCAGCCAATGCCGAACGGTCCGCTGGCTCCCGGAAATCCGGACGATGACATGGGCTACCTCAAACAGGACATCGCCTGGGCAAAGGCGGCGGGGGCCAAAGTTAGTATCGACCTGCACAACTTCGGCCGCTACACCGTGAACGGAACCGTGTGCATCATCGACAATGCCTGCGAGGGCGGCCTAATGCCGGTGACGGGCATCGGTCTGGCGAATTTCTGGGCCCAAATGGCCACGGTATTTAAGGATGAGCCAACGGTGGTTGCCTATGACATCATGAACGAACCGCACGACCTGGGCGTGGCCAACTGGAATCAGATTTCCCAGGAAGTAGTGAACGCCATTCGCGCGGTGGATAGCGACAAGCTGATCATGGTGCCGGGCGACAGCTACAGCAATGCCACTAACTGGGCCACTGACAACGGATTGACAAGCTGGATCACCGATCCGGCGAATAACTTCTACTATGAAGCTCACGAGTATTTCGATTCGGATTACAGCGGCAGTTACGCGGAGACTTACGACCAGGAACTGAACGCGAATCCGAATTTGGGCAACGTTGGCGTAGAGCGGCTGGCTCCGTTCACGCAGTGGTGCACCAATAACAATGTGAGGTGTTACGTCGGAGAGTACGGAATCCCGAATACCGACGTCCGTTGGCTTACCGTGCTCGATAACTTCCTTTCGGCCCTTGATGCCGCCGGTATGCCCGGCACTTACTGGGCGGCCGGGGAATGGTGGGGAAGTTATCCTCTGTCCGTTCAGCCGACTAACGACTTCACCACCGATGTGGAGCAGTTACAAACGCTTCAGAACCACCTGCAGCCTGACTTACTCCGTACAGCATCGGCCGCGGGTTCCTACGGCTATTCCGAGGCTCCGGATTCATGGGCTGCCGGCTATGGGAAGAATCTCCTTTGACCACACAACTTGGACAAACGCAGGTGCAGGTAATCGACTCCACCGGTACCGCGTCATTCGCGAAGCTACTGTATGTTTCTCCGAAACAGATCAACTATCTGCTTCCGGCCGGGATGGCCAGCGGTTTGGCGCAGGTCAGCGTACTTGACAATGGGACAACGGTTGCGAGCGGCATCGTCCAGGTGCAGCCGAGCGCGCCGGGGATCATCTCAGCTAACTCGAACGGTCAGGGCGTGGCCACTGGATATGTTCAGAACGTCGCGCAGGACGGCACGGCCGGGCCGCCTCAGTTTGTCGCCGCTTATGACGAGGCGCTGGGACAGTATGTGGCTGCTCCGATCTCATTTACGAGCGGCTATAACTTAGTGCTGGTTCTGTTTGGCACCGGATTCGACAATGCGACGGCGAGTAACACCACTGTGACCGTCGGTTCGACAACAGTAACCATCGACTACATCGGTCCGCAAAGCCAGTACCCCGGCGAGGATCAGATCAACGTGGAATTGCCGAATTCGCTGGCCGGATTGGGCGAAGTGGCGGTCCAGGTAACCGTGAACGGCATCGCCGCGAACCCGGTGAGCATTACGTTCCAGTAGAGCTCGTGCGACAGGCTCCCAAGCCTGCGGCGGCCTCGGACCGCCACGCCTGTACGCGCCTATTCGAAGCGGAGCGCAGTTGTCGGATCGATCTGCGACGCGCGGCGCGCGGGAATGCTGCTGGCGATCAGCGTCACCGCAATCAGCACCACCGGTACCAACAGGTAACTCAGCATGTCGAATCGCGCGGTGTAGAAGGCCGACATGACCACCTTGCCGGCGAGAGCCGAGATCACCAGGCCGATGGCGACGCCGATCCCGGCGAGGACCAGCCCCTGGCGCAGCACCAGCCGCAGCACCGACGCCTGGCTGGCGCCGATGGCCATGCGAATGCCGATCTCCCGCGTGCGGCAGGAGACCGAATACGCCACCAGGCCGTACAGTCCGACCACGGCCAGGGCGAGGCCCATCAGTCCCAGGAAGGCGACGGTCTCGATGAGCATGTTGGGCACGTCGATGGCGCGCTGCTTGTAGAAATCCGCCATGGTGCGGACGTCGAAAACGGGGATGCTCGGGTCGAATTGGCGGACCATTTCCCGCAAGGGCGTGGTCAGACCGGCCGGGTCGCCGCGAGAGGCCGTAACCAGCGCCATCCGCGAGTGGGGATTCTGCGAGAACGGCAGGTAGACGAAGGGCATGGGAGGCTCGGCGATGAAAAGGTACTTGGTTGTTTTCGTCACGCCCACCACCTGCACCCAGGCGCCGTTGCGATCTCCCAGGCGGAATCGCTTCCCGATGGCATCCTGCTTCGGCCAGTAGCGGCTGGCCATTTCCTGATTGATTAGCGCCACCCGCGGCATATTGGCAGTGTCCGTTTCGAGGAACCCGCGTCCGCGGAGAACATCGATGCCCATGGCGTCGAAGTAGTGCTCATCCACGGTGTTGAAGAACATGCTGACGGTCTCCTGGCCCTTCGGAAGCTGATAGCCTTCGGGGATCAGCGCTCCCTGGTCCTGGGCCGGCGCCATGGGGATCGCGCTGGCCAGCGCCGCGGATTCGACGCCTGGAACCAGCGCCGCGCTCTCCCGCACGTATTTGTAAAACTGCCGGGTTCGCGCGTCGTCGAAGTGCACCAGAGAGGGATCGAAGCGCATCAGGAGCAGATGGCTGGTGCGAAACCCAGGCCCGCCGCCCATGTAGG
>Ga0326728_10021775_pt1 | contig 11996 bp, 9 predicted proteins | sample MB3enrmetagenome_FD_207602 | JGI IMG/M metagenome (GOLD analysis project Ga0326728, IMG submission 207602) | Lab enriched peat soil microbial communities from McLean, Ithaca, NY, United States - MB31MN | ecosystem: Environmental > Terrestrial > Soil > Wetlands > Peat | place: USA: New York... | reverse complement strand
GACTACTATGCGCGGTTGGTGAGTTGGTACACACAGGGGGGATTCACGGACGAGTACGGGAAGCGCCACGACTCCAACCACCATTACAAGATCCCCATCTGGGAAGTTCTCAACGAAGTCGACTTTGAACATACCATGTCGCCGGAAACTTACACCCGGGTCTACGACGCCATCGTGAGCGCCATTCGACGTGTGGATCCGCAGATGAAGTTCATGGGTGTGGCCCTGGCTGGGACCTCGCCTGACATCTTCCTCACGGAGAATGTGCCTGCGTATTTCGAGTATTTCCTCAATCCCAAGAACCACAAGCCCGGAATCCCCTTGGATATGGTTTCTTACCACTTCTATGCAAACCCCTCCGCTGACCAAAGCCCCGAAGTGCAGCAGTACGTGGTCTTCGACCAAGCCGCTGGCTTCCTGAATTCGGTCCGCTACATCGACGCAATTCGGCAACGCTTGTCGCCGAAAACACAAGTCGATCTGGACGAGTTGGGGTGTATACCGGCTGACGATAACACGGTGCCGCGCAAACCTATTCCCGATCCTTACTGGAATCTATGCGGCGGCGTTTACGCCTATCTCTACGGAGAGTTGGCGCGGTTTGGGATTGACGTGGCCGGCGAGTCGCAGTTGGTGGGTTACCCGTCGCAGTTTCCGGGTGTCTCAATGGTGGACTGGAACAACGGCCAACCCAACGCCCGTTTCTGGGTGCTCAAGCTGCTGCATGATAACTTCGGCCCCGGAGACAAGCTGCTGGACACCGATTCCGGCGTTGGTGAAGTCTTCGCTCAGGGGTTTGTGACTCGCGACGGCAAGCGCAAGCTGTTGCTGGTCAACCAGCGCGACCGCGACTTTGACTTGACGATTCCGGGTGGGAGCGGCGCCCAGGTGACTTACGTCGATCAGACCACGGGCTTTCAGCCGCCTGCAACCGCGCACATGAACGGTGAACAAACCACCTTGCATGGGCTTGCGGTGGCGGTGGTGACGCTGGCGCAGTGAATTGAACCACGCCTGTCCCTCCTTAGAAAGGAAGGGAACCCCTTCCCTCCTCTCTGAGGAGGGGTCCGGGGTGGTGAAGGCACACCCTTTCCCGCCTTTCTACATGCCGTACAGCGTCTCCGTATTGACAGGCAGGCCGAGAAGCTTCAGGTAGGTGAAAAGCTGCATTTTATGATTGGTGAAATGCTCAAGAAAAGAGATGGCCATGCGCTCCATTTTGGCCGTCATGCCCCAGGGCACCGAGACGACTTTGTTGGTGAAGTCCTCTTCGCTCAAGCCATCCAGGACTTGGCGTAAAATTTCCTTGTCCTTTTTGAGTTTGTCCAGGGCCTCCTGGACGCCGCAAGAGGGGAGCTTCTCGAGCTTCATGCCCTCTTCCATTTCTTTCATCGTAGGCCACTTGCCGCTGACCAGCATCTCGAGTCCGCCCCCTACGCCTTCGCTCAGGTGGCAAAGCACCTGGCCGGCGCTCATGAACGTCGGACCGGGCCTCCAGTCGAGTTTGTCCGCCGGAACCATGCCGATTAGCTTTTCAGCCGGCCGGTAGTTTTCCATCACGATTCCGTAGTATTCATTCTTAGTCATAATTCCCCCTCTTGTCTTCTCCGTGTCCTCCGTGCCTGGAAAAGGCTCAACACGGAGGCCACTGAGATGCTCTGTGTGCCCTGTGTTAAGGCTGGAGAGGCACGGAGGACACAGAAGATCTCATTTTGACTGCGGCCAACAACCGCGCCGTACCAGCGTAACCCCAAAGAGTTTACCGCACACTTTGCTGCAAGGGAATTACGAATGAGCGCAGCAGTGTCATCGCGACCGACTGATCTGCCTACATTCCGTAAAGCATTTCCGTATTCACGGGCAGGCCCAGCAGCTTCAGGTAGGTGAATAGTTGCATCTTGTGATTGGTGAAGTGCTCGAGGAAGTGGAGGGCCATGCGCTCCATCTTTGCCGTCACGCCCCACGGCACGGAGACGACTTGGTTGGTGAAGTCCTCCTCACTCATGCCATCCAAGACCTTGCGCAGAATCTTCTTGTCCTTTTCGAGCTTGTCCAGGGCCTCCTTGGGACTACAGGAAGGAAGGTTCTCCAGTTTCATGCCCTCAGCCATCTCTTCCATCGAGGGCCAGTTGCCGCCGAGCAGCCACTCTAATCCCGCGCCCAGACCATCACTCAGGTGGTAAACCAGCTGGCCAAAGCTCATGAACGTGGGCCCTGGCCTCCAGTCGAGTTTGTCCGCTGGAACCATGCCGATCATCTTCTCCGCCGGCTTATAGCTTTCCGTCACAATTTCGTAAAAGTCGCTTTTGGTCATAAGTCCTCCTCTCGTTTTTCTGCGCTGGCACCAATGAGTGCTAGGTTTCGACGCCTCTTCCTGTTTTCTTGGACGGTCACAGCCCAACAGATTTTACCGCACAAATTATTGCAAGAATATTACGAATGCCGCAGCTTCCGCAACGGTACCTGAATCAGGATGTAAGCGATGATGGCAAACGCCGCGAGGGAGATCCATCCACCCCAGTTGGCCAGGAAAGGCAACTCATCGTGGCCGGTAATCACCTTGGTGATGGAGGAGACTCCGGTGAGAAACAGGGTGGCGAGGAGAATTCCCGTGATGGCCTCCCCAGCGATGAATCCGGAGGCCAGTAAGGTCCCCCGCTCCTCGACTTTGGCCTTTTCTTCTGCCGACAATCTCTTGCGCGCCACCCACGCGTCGGCAGCCCATTTCAAAACTCCGCCCACGAATATCGCTCCGCTGGTTTCGAGCGGCAGGTACATGCCCACCGCGATGAGCATCGGCGAAGGCGCGCCAATCATCACCAGCGCCGTGCCGAAAAAGCATCCCATCAGCAGCAGCCCCCAGGCCATCTGCCCGCCCACGATGCCTTGAGCGAGCTGGGCCATGAGTCCGGCTTGCGGCGCAGGCAGCAACTTGCCGCCGATGCCGCCCGTGGCGAGGTTGGCTTCGTGCAGCGCGATGATGGGCAAGAGCAGGAAAAAGGAAACCGCAGTGACGCTCAGTACTTCCACTACTTCCATCTTCCACGGTGTCCCACCCAGCAAATAACCGGCTTTCAGGTCCTGAATCAGACTGCCGGAGACACAGCACGCGCAGCAGACTACTGACGCCACACCCAGAACCGCCGCGACTCCTCCCAGACCCTTCACCCCGATGGCCACCATCATCAACGCGGCGACCACCAGCGCCGCCAGGGTCAGGCCGCTGACGGGCTGATTCGAGGAGCCGACCAGCCCCACCAGGTATCCGCCCACCGCGGCCAGGAAAAAGCCGGTCAGAGTCATCACAACCGCCGCCGTGAGGGCTGCGCTCCAGCTCTGCGCGAAGTATTTGTAGATGATCGTAATAGGAATAACAAGCGCGGCAATAGCAAGAATGATCCATTTGATAGGAATGTCAATATCCAGGCGCGTGCGCCCGACGGCGTGTTCGCCGCCCGCCGCGGAGGCGTGGAAAGCCCCGCGAATCGAGGTGAGGATCGATTCCCTCATGCTGTAGAGCGTGTACACGGCGCCCACCAGCATCGCTCCCACCGCGATGGGCCGAACCACGTTGTACCAGACGGTGTAGCTTGCCAAGTCCCAGGGCGCGATGCCTCCGGTGGTCGCGCCCAGGCGGTGCGGCAGGTCGGGATCGATGAAAAGAACCAGTGGAATCAGCACCAGCCAGGCGATAACACCCCCGGAGAAATTGATCGCCGACAGGCGCGGTCCAATGATGTACCCGATGCCGATCAGCGCGGGCGATGCGGACGGGGTCGAATAGGCGATGCCTCCGGTGTACTCGACGCGGCCCAGGAGCTCTTTCTGGTATCCGAAATAGCTGACCACGGATTTGGGAAATTTCCAGAAGGCGCTGATCGAGTCCTGGAAAACTTGGAAACCTTTATCGTCCTTGAGCAACTGGAGAAGGGCGCCCAATCCCATGGCGCCGAAGATGTATTTGGGAGCATCAGTGGCGCCCTGTTGGCCGGCTTTCACGATCTCGGCGCTGGCCGTACTTTCAGGAAATGGCAGATCAGGAGAATCAACGCAGAGCGGGCGGCGCAAGACGATGATGAAGAACACACCCAGCAATCCGCCTGCAAACAGAATGAATGTGCCGGTCCAGAAATGGCTGCGCAAGTCAGTCCAGAGGCGTTGCCCGCCCACATTGACCATCATGAAGGCGGGAATGGTGAAAATCGCGCCGGCCACCAGCGCTTCCCCGACCGAGGCGGCAGTGCGGGTCAGATTCTGCTCCAGCACCCCGCCGCGGAAGAAGGGCAAGCGAAACAGCGCGATGGCAATCACCGCGGCGGGAATTGTCGCGGCCACCGTTTGGCCGGCTTTCATGCCTAAATATGCGTTGGCGGCCCCGAAGATGGCGGCCAGGAGGATGCCCGCCAGGACCGATTTGAGGGTGAACTCGGGCTCTTTCGAGTCGTGTGGGACGAAGGGCTTGAATTCCGGCATCTGTGCGCTCCGTTGCGTCGTTGTACCGACCTTCCGGCCGGCCGGCATGCTGCTGACCTCGTCGTAGCGCCGACCTTCAGGTCGGCACGCATTGTGCTGACCTAAAGGTCAGCGCTACCGCCGAGGAACCAGCAGGTGGGCACTATAACACGACGCAGTTTGCCGAGGAAGCTGATTGGATTGATTCGTCCAGATCGATGGGGCCGGGTAAGCAGATGCAGGCCTGAGCCATCAGCGTTGATCTCGAAAATATCAATGCGTTCGGCCGGGTGGTGCGACGAAGCAAAAGCAACCCTCATCGGTGCTTCTGGCGCGGAGCTTGGTTGTAGCGGTTCCTGTGCAGCGCGCAGCTTGACTGCGACGAACGTGAGACCTGCTGCGATGCGTAGACAAAGTGCGGACGGTTTCTTCATGATCCACCGAATCCCGACGAGGCGAAAAGGTTCAAGTTGCTTCCACTCACCCGCTTACCTCGTATACTGATCATGCTCTTCAAGCAAGTGTGGTCCAAAGAATCCGCTTGACGTACCTCGTATTTCCTGTCAGATTATTCTGTGATTCGGAGCTACCGGGATCGGAGGAGCGAGCACTTTGCGGAAGGCGAACGAGTTCCCGCCTTCGAAGGTTTCCGCCGTCAGGCGGAGAAGCGCCTGCGGGTTCTTGAAGCGGCGGAGCGCCTGCGGGAGCTTGCACAACTCCGCAGCAACCGGCTGGAGGCTCTGTCGGGCGACAGGAAGGGCCAGTACAGCATCCGCATCAACTCTCAGTGGCGTCTTTGTTTCGAGTGGCCACGGGGAGCCGATGGCCCCGAGAACGTTGAAATCGTCGACTACCACTAAGGAGTAAAGAGGCATGGCACGCACACCCATTCACCCCGGCGAGATTCTGGCGGACGAGTTGAGCGAGATTGGTATTTCGAGTGCCGAACTGGCTCGAACGCTCCACGTGCCCGCCAATCGCATTTCGCAGATCATCGCCGGCAAGCGCGCCATCTCGGCGGACACTGCCTTGCGCCTGGCCCGCCACTTTGGGACCACGCCGGACTTTTGGATGAACCTCCAGAAAATGTACGAACTCGACCTCGCCCGGCAGTCGCTCGGCAACGCCCTCATGCACATTCCGCAGAGGCGCACCAGCACCGCGCTCGCTTCCCAGAGGGTGTAATCGCGTGTGAGCGAAACGGAAGCCCGTCATTGTTCGCTTTACGCCAGCGTAACCCACGTCATTCCCGCGAAACTTCTCCTCGGTGAAAGTGGGAGTGTGGGAATCCATTGACCATTGGACCGACAACAGCCCTGCACATTAGCGAGGGTGGCGAAGGTCTAGGGTGGGGTGTGCGGTGCCGCACGGACACAATGCCCGGAAACCCCGACGCATTATTTGCTTGACAAGCCCTTCAGACTGTAGTAGCCTATGTAGGTTGACCTATGGACGGCGCGGGCAGAGGGCGGGAGGTTCGAAGGCGGGCTGCGGGGGGTCATAGTGTGCCTTCCGCGGCGCGAAATTCGCCGGGGAAGTCTGCGTGCAAATTCGACAGGATTATCATTCCAGCCTCGTCAACTTCTCCCGCAAGGTGAGTTCAGAAAAGATGTTAAAAATCGTGGAAACGAAGCTAAGGAGTTGTTCAAAATAAAGGACTTAACATTTTTGAAGTGCGAAAACGAAGCTAAAACGAACCCAATTTGAGCGGAAAATGTGCGCCATAAACGCTGCTTTATGCTCATGAAGTCGAGTATTTACTCCCGCTGGCTGAAAGAAGTAAAACGGCAGGGATTTTTCCATGCCGGGCAGCGCGTTGGTGTAGCAGTTTCCGGCGGGCCGGATTCGGTATTGCTCCTGCACTTCCTGAAGGATGCGGCTTCGGAGTTGGGGGTCACGCTGCTTGTAGTCCACTTCAATCATCACCTGCGAGGGGCTGAGTCGGACGCCGATGAGCAATTTGTCCGGAGCCTGGCCGATTCCATGGGAATCGCTTACCTGGGTGGCCAGGCCGACGTGGCGCGAGCAGCTCGCGAGAAAAAGCGCAACCTGGAGGCCACAGCCCGCGAGCTGCGCTACCGGTTTTTCTTGTCCCTGGTGGATCAAGGCCGGCTGGAGTTGGTGGCGACTGCCCACACCGCAAACGACCAGGCCGAGACCGTGCTGATGCGCCTGTTGCGCGGCGCGGGGACGCGCGGCTTAAGCGGTATCTACCCGGTGCTGGAGGGCAAGGTCGCGCGTCCCTTCCTCGACCTCACGCGCGCCGAGATCATGCGCGAGATTGAAGCGCGAAAGCTCGAATACCGGCTCGATTCAACCAATCTTGACGCCCGGCTGCGGCGCAACAAGGTGCGCCGGGAACTGCTTCCGTTCCTGGAACGCGAATTCAACCCCGGGATCATCCCGCTCCTCAAGGGTCATGCCGACCGGGCCAGAGATGAAGAGGCATTCCTTGAGCAACAAGCCCTCGAGCGCAGCCGTCCCTGGCGCCTGCGCGAGGGCGCGGAAGAGAAGATTTCGGTGCGCGCCCTGGAAGGATTTGCGCCGGCAATTCAAAGGCGGGTTTTGCGCCAAATGCTCCAATCCGCTCGCCCCGGTTTGCGTGCTCTAGCCTACTCTCACATCGAAGAACTGCTGCGCTTTGCCCTCGGCGCCCAAAGCGGCCGGAGCCTCCCTATGCCCGGAGAGACAATAGCAAGAAAGGAATTCGACTGGCTTGTCCTCGGGCCGCAGCCTATTTCATCCGGAAGCGATGCCTATGCTTATCCGATCGATGTCCCAGGAGAGGCCGCCGTACCCTTGCTGGGGGTTACTTTCGTGCTAAAGATTGTTGAACCTCCAGGGCGTGCCGGGGAGTATAATCAAATTGCAGGCAGCGCCATGGATGCCGAGAAGCTGCCACGCCGGCTGGTATTGCGAAATTGGCGCGCTGGCGACCACTATTGGCCCTCGGGGAGCCGAAAGCTGCGGAAATTGAAGGAGTTGTTTCGACAGCGGAAGATTCCTCGCAGCCGTCGGAAGCTCTGGCCGGTGCTGGAGTGTGGGGAACAGATTGTGTGGGTGAGAGGATTTCCGCCCGCCGTGTCGGCGGCTGCGACTCCAGAGTCGCGAACGCTGCTGGTGGTCGAGGAAGGCGCCGGGTAGCGCGGGGGCGGTAGAGGGTCCTGTGCCTGCGCCCGTGGCACGATGCGTCTGCCTTGAGGGGAGGGAAGACGGCCCGTGCGGCACACCCCGTGCGCGGTGGTGGAGACACTTGTATAAGCCCGCTTCGTGAGGGCGGTGCGAAGCATCTAATAGCTGGGCGGTTGTAAGCGCCCCTGAGAGGCTTAGGGGCCAGAGGAGGAAGCGCCGTGAATTCGGCGGTAAAAAACATCGTTTTCTGGGTGGTGATGGCAGTCACCGCCCTGCTGATTTGGGCGGTAGTCAGGGGCAGTGCAGGCGGGAACGTTCGAGATCTCAGTTTTTCGGCCTTCATCGACCAAATTAACAGCAACAACGTCCTTGAAGTCACGATATCGGGCACGGACGCTACCGGCACACTGAAGAAAGACAACGCCAAGTTCAAATCCACGATTCCTGCGAACTATCCTGACCTGTACAAGACTCTTCAGGAGAAGAACGTCAACGTCACCATCAAAGACAGTTCGGGGAATTCCTGGGTGACTTGGCTGATTAACGGCCTGCCTATGATTTTGTTGTTGGGCCTTTGGATCTTCTTTATGCGGCAGATGCAGAGCGGCGGCAACAAAGCGCTTTCATTTGGGAAGAGCCGCGCCCGCCTTCTCTCCAGCCAGCAAAAAAAGGTGACATTCAAGGATGTGGCCGGCGTGGAGGAAGCCAAGGAAGAGTTGCAAGAAATCATCGAGTTTTTGCGGGAACCGCAGAAGTTTCAAAAGCTCGGCGGGCGCATCCCCAAAGGCGTTTTGCTGGTGGGGCCGCCGGGGACCGGGAAGACTCTGCTGGCGCGAGCGATTGCCGGTGAAGCCAACGTTCCTTTCTTTTCCATTTCCGGCTCCGACTTCGTTGAAATGTTCGTGGGAGTGGGCGCGTCGCGGGTTCGTGACCTTTTCGAGCAAGGGAAGAAAAACGCACCCTGCATTATTTTCATTGATGAAATTGATGCGGTGGGCCGCCACCGGGGCGCCGGTTTGGGTGGTGGGCACGATGAGCGCGAGCAGACGTTGAACCAGTTGCTGGTGGAAATGGATGGATTTGAGTCGAACGAGGGCGTCATCCTCATCGCCGCCACCAACCGTCCGGATGTCCTGGATCCGGCCCTTTTGCGCCCCGGCCGATTTGATCGGCGCGTAGTGGTTCCGCGGCCGGACGTGGGAGGGCGCGAAGCTATTCTGAAGGTCCACACCAAGAAGATTCCTCTCTCGGAGGACGTCGATATCCCGGTGCTCGCGCGCGGGTCGCCGGGCTTTTCCGGCGCGGACTTGGCCAACCTGGTGAACGAAGCGGCCTTGCTCGCCGCCCGGCAGAACCGCAAGATGGTGGTCATGCAAGACTTCGAGACCTCCAAGGACAAGGTCCTGATGGGGGCGGAGCGGAAGTCCATGATCCTTTCCGAAGAGGAGAAGAAAAATACCGCTTTCCACGAAGCCGGGCATGCCTTGGTGGCTTCCATGGTTCCTTACGCCGACCCGATTCACAAGGTCACCATCATCCCGCGCGGCATGGCGCTGGGCGTCACCATGCAACTGCCTATAGATGATAAACACACATACACTCGCGACTACCTCGAATCGCAACTCGCCGTCATGATGGGCGGGCGGGCGGCGGAGGAAATCTTCCTGAACCATTTCACCACCGGGGCCGGCAACGACATCGAGCAGGCCACGGAGGTTTCGCGACGCATGGTGTGCGATTGGGGAATGTCAGACCTCGGTCCCCTGGCGTACGGAAAGCACCAGCAGGAAATCTTCCTGGGACGTGATTTGGCGACCTCGCGCGATTTCAGCGAGGACACCGCCATCAAGATCGACCAGGAAGTGAAGAGGTTTGTGAACACCGCCTACGAGAAGGCTAAGGAGGTCCTTACCACGCACCGTGACGCCTTGGTGCGCATCGCGGAAGCACTGCTGGTTCGCGAGGTCCTCGATGCGAGCGAAGTCAAGCTGCTCCTGGAAGGAAAGCCCTTACCGGAAGTGGTCCGGCAGGCGCCCCCCAAACCTCCCGCCCCGGAGACCACGCAGGTGTTGAAACCTCGCCCCACACCGGGCTTGCCGTCACGCGAACGGCCACAGCCGGCGTGACAAGGGCAGTGGTTAGTGACTGGTGGTTAGTGCCCAGCAAGACCGCAGCGGCCGAACTGCTGGCGACTAGGCACTAACCACTCGCCACCGCCTTTCATGATTCCGCGTCCAACTTTCGATATAAGCATCAGCGGGCGCAAGGTGCGCCTCGGGAAGCGCACTCTCATCATGGGCACGCTCAATGTGACGCCTGATTCGTTCTCGGACGGAGGGCTCTACCTTGATCCCGCCTCGGCCGTCGAGCACGGATTGGACTTGGTGCGGCAAGGGGCGGACTGGATCGACGTCGGGGGCGAATCCACGCGGCCGGGATCGCAGCCCGTCTCAGCCGCAGAAGAATTGCGCAGAGTCCTGCCGGTTATCAAGGCCCTGCGGCGCAAACTGCGCTCCACACCAATTTCGATCGATACCACAAAGGCTGAAGTGGCCGAGATGGCCGTGCAGGCCGGGGCCAACATCCTGAACGACATAAGCGGTCTGCGATTCGACCCGCGACTGGCTGAGGTGGCGCGCCGTCACAGGGCCCCCGTCATCCTGATGCACCTGCGGGGCCGCCCGGAGACGATGCAGGCACGGCCGTTCGTGGCAGATATCGTTCAGTCGGTTACGCGTGGGCTGGCTACCTCGGTTCGCCGCGCTCTCTCTGCGGGCTTGCGCCGGTCGCAGTTGATCCTCGATCCTGGCCTGGGCTTCGGCAAAACCCGGTTTCAAAACTTTCAAGTCCTCTCGCATCTAGGCAACTTGCGCCGGTTCGCCCTTCCTATTCTGGTGGGCACCTCGCGCAAGTCGTTTGTCCAGGCAGTCGCCGCCGGCACGGGCCTTCATGCCGCGGCACTCGAGAGCCCTCGAGGCAAGGGAGGCAGTGCGACTTACTGGCCGATGATGGAGAATCTCAAGGCAGAGGTAGGGGCACGCCACCCTGTGGCCCAGAGCCTTCGGGCGGCGGGCCATGGCGTGCCCCTACCTGCCGACGCCGCCGCCGTCGTGGCTTCAATCCTGGCTGGCGCCCACATCGTGCGGGTGCACGATGTCGCCGGCGTATTGCCAGCGGTGCGCATCGCAGATGCCGTGCTTACCGCCGCCCGCCGGGCTGAATGACGAAGTGTAGCTGGGGAGCTGCCTGAACGGCTCGCTAAAAAAAGCCTTTCGGGTGTCATCCAGGGGCAGTCAGCGGCAGGTGGGGAGGGCCAACGGGCCTGCGACGATTCTGAATCCTCAACTGCTTTCTTACTTTTTCTCACCACCAACTGTCTTCTGCTTACTGCCTACAGTCTTTCCGTTGTACTCCTGACTTTCTCGGTTTGAGCGTAGTGTCCTAGTAGCGCTACGCGAACTGGAGAGTGCCGATCCTCCGGTAGAGCAAAAATCGAACGCGAAATGACATTCTTTCGAGTTATAATGCACGCGGATTCCTGCGCCGAACCTGCCGCAGGATAACCAACCCTGCTATGACCCCCGCAGCTTTGATGAAGTCGTCATGGCATTTGCCGGGCATGTAAAACCCTGAGGGGGCGGGCATGGGCGGATTACAGGCAGCGATTGCCAAGGGAGAGTTTTGGAGTTCAGTGGGATATTGGATTCTGGTCGCTGGGCTTGTCGGTGATATCATCGTCCTTGTTGTCCCTGCCCATAGGGAGCGGCTGGAGAAAGTGCTTGCCGCCTTCTTCACGATTGTGATTATCGTAGGCGTTGCAATTGAGCATCGGGCAGATGCAGCCATATCGGTACTGGTTTCGCAAGAAGAAGGTTTTAATGCCCTGCAAATAAAGCAGTCGGACGAACGTGCAAAGAGTATTGAACATGAGAACCTAAAGCTTCGAGCTGCGATGGCCGACCGCAATTTAACTCCAGACCAACAGCGCAAAATTGGAGAAGCGTTAACAAGGTTCGCTGGAAAGACTGTAGTGATATCCTCGTATTTTGGCGATAACGAAGCAAAGCGACTCGCCTTGGAAATGAATCACGCCCTGAAATTGGCCCACGTCAACGCGCAGGACGCAACCGGACAAATGCCGGCCGGAAACTTCTTTCTTGGCATAGTCATAGACAAAGCCAGCAAAGAAGAGGATTTTGCAGAATCATTGGCAAGGACGCTCACTACGGATGGCGGACTGGCCGTTGCTCCTATGTCCCCATTCTCACATGCTTTGGGGCCGACAGAGATCAAGATAGGACCCAAACCAATCATCCTGGCCGAAGAGCCTGCCCCACAAAGTAAGAATGTTGAAAGCAGGCATCCATAAATCCCGACCGCCGCGACAATTCTTTCAGATTTTTAAACTGGTC
>Ga0326728_10021773_pt1 | contig 11997 bp, 9 predicted proteins | sample MB3enrmetagenome_FD_207602 | JGI IMG/M metagenome (GOLD analysis project Ga0326728, IMG submission 207602) | Lab enriched peat soil microbial communities from McLean, Ithaca, NY, United States - MB31MN | ecosystem: Environmental > Terrestrial > Soil > Wetlands > Peat | place: USA: New York... | reverse complement strand
CTTCTATGTACTTGGTTGCGCCGTCCTTTGTAATCCCCCTGAATTCAAAGGCGTTTCGTGCTTTCTCTCCGCTCTCTCCTTCCTGGATATGTCGGGCGGTCATCTCGCGATCGTCGGGGTGTATTGTCATGAAGATCGGCTGGTCTATGATCTCCTCTCGTTCATAGCCGAACATATCGAGTAGCCGCTGGTTGACGAAGACGTGCTTGTCGCCCCTCACGAGCGCAACTCCGTCGTTCGAGCACTCTATGGCGACGCGGTACCGCTCTTCCGATTCGCGAAGGGCCGCCTCTGTCCTCGTGCGCTCGGTAGTATCAATGAACGAGGCCATCATACAGATCGGTTGTCCCTCAACCGTTTTCACGGTACTCACGGCTGCCTCGACATGAAAAGAAGAGCCGTCCTTTTTCTTGCCCAGCCCCTCCCCGACGTAGCCGCGCCCCGACCGGGCTGCCCTGACACCGTCCCCGTCCATGCCCGCCGTTGCGAATTCGGAGATATGTCTGCCGAGCACCTCGTCGACGCGGTCGTATCCCCAGAGCCTGAGAAACGAATCGTTGACGAAGGTTACCCTTCCGTGTAGATCGGCAAAACCTATGGCGCTGATGGCTGACTGTATGCCGAAGTTTGCAATAACGAGCTGTTCTTCCTTGGTCTTCTTACCCTCGGTGATATCGATGAGGGCACAGCGAGCGCTGTTGCTTCCGGTGGGGGATGAGAGGCTGACGGTTTCGATGAGGACGTTTACCGGTGCCTTGGTTGACCAGTTTCTTAGTGCCACCTCACACCGCTGCCTCTTGTTCGTCGAGAGACTTGCCTGAAGATGGGCTTGAAAGGTGACGTGGGAGTCGGCTGAGAGGTAACGCGATAAGGGAGTGCCCCGGAGCGTGCTCGCACGAAGGCCGATGAGCCTTTCTCCTTCACGATTCACCTCTTCGATGGAGCCAATCTTGTCGAGAACTACGTAGGCCACGGGGGCATCGTGGAAGAGGAGGCTGTAGTGCAGCCACGCCTCTTCTGCCTGTTTTAGTTTCTCATTCTGGGACTCAAGCTCCCCCTGAATGACGCTCAGCTTGTGGAGGAGGTCCTCCATATCCCCAGCACCAGGGCTCGTCACTTTCTCCTCACCCCCTTTATGAGCTTTTCGCCTGCCTTTCTGACAAGGCAGCCCTCAAGTATGCGTTTCACCACGGTGATTCACCATCCATGGCAAGAACTATCCTGCGATGATAGCAAAACATTTTCCGACCATACGGGATATACCTGGAGAATATCTCGCCATCGTCCGGACCCACGGTGAGAAGTACAAATTCCCGCACCAATTCGTCCGGGGTATCGTACCCGAGAAGACGGAGAAGTCGACGAGTTCGTTGACCTTACCTTCCTTGCATGTTCGGCTTCAGCGGGTCTCCCGAATTCTTAGACCACGTTCGCCGTGTCCCGTTCCGTTACGACGTTTGCCGCATGGGGCCCTTTCAAACCCTGGACCACCTCGAAAGTCACCGTTTGCCCCTCGGACAAGGTTCTGAAACCTTGACCCTGGATGGCGGAGAAGTGCACGAAAACATCCTCACCGTTGTCCTGGGCGATAAAACCATACCCTCTTGAGTCGTTGAACCATTTCACTTTTCCCTTTGCCATTACACACACTCCTCTATTCAAGTCTGGCCCCTGGGGCTGCCGTCCCACTTCAGGCCGGCGAGGGCTCCGCCCAGTGATGAGTCTGCCGGCAGGCCTCAGGATCCGGGCATCGCCCGCTGCAGATGAGGCTCTTGGCGGATGCGATGTTCCATTTCCGACACCTCTCTGTCGGCTAAGAGCCTTGGCAGATAGATGCGGAACGCGGCGTCATCAACCGTTGACCAGGATACTGAAAAACAGCCTCCGAGTTTCCTCACCACCTCCCGAAGGGCGTCGAGGGTTTCTTGGCTTCTTCCCGTAGGCTTCGGAGAGGAGACGGGACGTGCGGTGACGGAAAGAACGATGCAGGCGCCGCGGCCGGCAGCTCCCTCCGAACCGACTAAGGGCAAGGTCATTGGTTTGGTGGAGATAACGATGGAGCCGCCTCTGTGCACGTTCTCGGCTGCGAGCGAAATGAGGATCAGGATGGAGTTCTGAAGCGGTGCCGGCTCCAGAACGACCATGAGCGTTTCACCTGATAATTGCCACCTATGCTCACAGGTGCCCTCGGCCGCGTGGCAGGTCCTTATTCTGTTGAGAATACTGTGTAGATCGACGCGAACCTCTTTCATCGGCTTTTTCCTCGTATTTGAAGCTGGAGAAATCGGGGGCGATTTCTTACTTGATCCCCGTAACATAGTTCTCTCAGGGGTATCTCACGGGATTCCGACGCCCCGCAACTGTGTGCCGGACAACAGCCGTCGGGAGGTCAGTTATGGATGAATTCACGTTGCTCGTAAGTATGCGGGAAAACGGCCGTTTGTACAATATCGGTTGAGTTTGGGCCTATGCCAATACTGATCCCATACTATGCGAGGGAGAGCAGGTGGGTGCGAAGATCGACTTTGTCGTTAACCAGGCCTAGTTTTCTTCTGATGCGATCCCGGTGAAAGTCGATGGTCGCCTTGCCGAGGTGGAGTTGTCTTGCGATCTGTTTGCTCGTTCTGCCGAGCTTGATAAGATTGATGATTTCTAATTCTCTATGGCTTAACGCAGGCACTTTGTCCTTTGATGTACCGAGGAGCGGTGAGGCTATTGCCTTCAGGTTCATTTCGATGACGTCTAAAGTGCTCCTCTGATGCTCGGTAAGTCCCCCGTCCTTGAGGTTCTCCAGATAGGGGAGGATCAACTGTTGTACATTGGACCGGATCCGCTGCTCAAGCTCTCTCTTATCATCTTCCCTTTGGTTGAGGAGCACCCTGAGCGCCGTATTCATCTCTTCAAGGGCGTGCGACTTGGCGGCTATGGCATCCTCTGCCTGTCTGCGGTCGGTGATGTCCTGGTTCGCGCCGTAGCACCTGGTAATGCGCCCCTCGGCATCCCTAAAGCCTCTCGTCCGCGCCAGGATGTAGCGTACTTCGTTGTCGCGGCGAACGATCCGATGCTCAAGATCGACAAGGAATTCGCGGTCTTTGCCCCTTTTGATGTTTTGCGCGGATTGCTGCACCATCGCCCTGTCGTCGGGGTGTACGAACCTCTTGTCATACTCTTCGGCCGCCATCCGGTAGCCGCCTTCATGCTTGGCAGTGGTACCGTAAAAGGCATAGAAAGAATCGTCGAAAAGAAAGGTTTCCGTCGCGTAATCGAGCTCCCAGTATACGATCTTGGCGAGGTCCATGGCCTCTGACAGGTGGAGCCGACTGATGATCAATGCCTCTTCCGCTCTCTTGCGCTTCTCGATGTCCCTCCATAGGGCGTATATTATCTTTCTTCCGCCGATAGGGACAACCGTGAGAGACACGTCCGCCCACAACTCCCGCCCGTCAAAGGTACGATGGAGCCACTCGAAGCGATGGGCCCCTTCTTTAAGTGCGGTCTCAACGATCTCTTGGGCCTTTTGCCGGGACATGCGGCCGTCGGGCTGCCGTTCAGGTGAAACGTCCCACGGGTGGAGGCCGATGAGCTGACGTCTCGAACAGCCCATGAACTTCAGGGCAGCCTCGTTGCAGTCCAAGTATGTGTCGCCGTCCAGGAGGAGTACGGGGTCAGTCGATTTCTGGAAGAGGAGCCTGTGCTTCTCTTCGCTCTCCCTGAGGGCTTCTTGCGCTCTCCTGCGCTCGGTGATGTCGCGGGAAATCCCCAATATCCCGACAACGCCGCCGCTTGCATCGTGCAGGAAACTCACCTTCACCTCAGCCCAGACAGTGCCGCCTCCTTTGCGGGTAAGCTCCAGTTCAAGTGTCTGCGGTTCGGCAAGGGTCAATCGCTCTGCCCCCTCTCGGGCCAGCCCCTCTTCAACCATTTTCTTCGCCACTTCGTAAGATGCGGGGGTCAGCACCTGCTCCAGGGTCTGGCCAATTGCCTCTTCAACGGTGTATCCCCTGAGCCGCTCTACGGAGGGACTGCAATAGGTGTAGCGCAAATTGAGGTCGAGAGTAAATATGACGTCGCTAATGTTCTCGGCGAGAAGTCGGTAACGATCTTCTGTCGGTTGGAGGATCGGCTCAACCTTATCCGGTTCAGCGTTCATCGTTCCTCCCTGTTTAGATTTATAATCCGGGTTTGGGATTTTGTAAAGAACTCCATTTCGGAAAGAAATGGTGATCTTCTTTGACAATGGGCAAGATCACTAATAGGAGGAAGCACTCATCGCGCTTCGAAAGGTCCTACTCACATCTACGAAGATGGATACGGGCGGTTTCTTGCTCAGGCAAAGACCGCGGATTCTGACACTCGATCACTTTAGAAGCGAGCAAATGTGATAGGTAGGGGGACGCAGGGCAGGTGATGTACCTAGAGTCAGGGTTCGTAGTCAGGTGATCAGGCTTTGCTTTGTCCCCTTGCCATAACCCCTTTTTGCTTGGCGAAAAAGGCAACGGGCTTGCCAATCCCGCCAAGAAGATGGAGAATATTGTAAGAAAGGAGGAGTGCCATGGATATCATCAGGAAGACGATGCTCCTGGGGCTGGGCCTTATCAGCCTCACAAAAGAGAAGGCGGAGGGCATGGTTGACGAGCTGGTCAAGCGGGGCGAAGTGGCGAGCCAAGACAGGTTCAAGGCGGTCGACAGCCTCCTCAAGGAGGCAGAAAAACAGGAGGAGGAGTTCACCCGGAAGATGGCCGGTACGGTACACAAGGTAATGACTGATCTGGGGCTGCCCACAAGGAAGGACCTCGACGAGGTCTTGAGAACGTTGAAGAGCATAGAACAGAAGCTCTCTTCGACTGACGAGAAGAAGAACGGATAGGAGGGGCTTGACAGTTCTCAAGGCCCGCGTCACGCGTCATGACCTTCGAAGGTATCGTCAGATTCTAGGTATCCTGGTTCGATACGGCTTCGGAGATCTTCTTGGCAGGATAAGAGCCACATACCGTGTGCGCTGGCGCACGAGGTCCGCAAAGAGGGAAGCTCAGGGCCTTGCGGGCCTTTCCACGCCCGAGCGACTACGGCTTGCCTTCGAGGAGTTGGGACCGACGTTCATCAAGTTCGGCCAGATACTGAGTTGCCGGCCCGACCTGCTTCCTCCAGAGTTTATCAAGCAGATGAGCAAGCTTCAGGATTGCGTGCCCCCGTTTCCTTACGAGGAAGCCAAGGCGGTGATCGAGGCGGAACTCGGTCGCTCCCTTTCCGAGATCTTTCAATCGATGGACGAAGAGCCTGTCGCCGCTGCCTCCCTCGCCCAGGTGTACCGGGCCAGGACAAGAACAGGAGACGAGGTGGCGGTCAAGGTTCAGCGTCCCGGCGTCGAAGCCGTCATCGGCGCCGACATCCGCATCCTCTATGAGTTGGCGACCCTGGCGGAGCGCCATCTTTCTGATCTCCGCTATTATGAGCCAACCAGAACGGTGGACGAGTTTGCGAGAACCATACGCCGGGAGCTCGATTTTGCGAGGGAGGGCCGGAACATAGACCGGTTCAGGCAGTATTTCGCGAGAGACGAAACCGTGCACATCCCCAAGGTCTTCTGGGACAATACGGCTCAAAGGATCCTGACTACGGAGTACATCAAAGGAATCAAGATTTCCGATGTGGAGCAGATAGATGCGGCCGGGCTCGACAGAAGGGAAATCGCCATCAACGGAGCCAACCTTATCCTGAAGGAGGTATTCCAACATCGCTTCTTTCACGCTGATCCGCATCCGGGAAACATCTTCGTTCTTGGGAACAACGTGATCGCTCCCGTTGACTTCGGGATGACGGGGACCATAGACGAGGAAACCGCCGACCACATGAGTGCCGTGCTCTCGGCGATCGTGGCAAGGGATGTGAACGGGCTCATCGATACCCTTCTCGCCCTCGGAGTTGCAGAGGGGCCTGTCGACCGCAAAGCTCTGAAAGCCGAGCTGAGTGATCTGTTTGACCGGTACTATGGGGTCCCTCTCAAGGACGTGAGTATCAAGACGGCCATGGACGAGCACATGGCCATCATCCGCAAGTACAGGCTGAGGCCGCCCGGCGATCTCATCATGATGGCCCGTGCCCTCTTGCTCAGTGAGGGTGTGGCTCGGATGCTCTATCCCCAATTCAACATCGTCCAGCACGCGGGGCCTTACGCTCGCGCGGTCCTGGCCCGCGGCCTCGACCCGGCCCGTGAGCTCCGGGAACTGGCCAGGGCCACACGGGATGGCGTCAGACTCGCCAAGCGGATGCCTGCGGACGTAGGCGAGATTCTGTCTAAGCTGAGAAAGGATGAGATTGCCATAGGCATCGAGCACAGGGGGCTCGAGCGCTTCATCACCGAACTGGACCGTTCGAGCAACCGGTTGAGCTTTGCCGTGGTGATCGCGGCGCTTATCGTCGGCTCATCGATCGTCTTCCAGACCGGCGTGGGTCCCACCTTGTTCGGTTATCCCCTCCTCGGCCTTGTGGGTTTTCTCCTGGCAAGCATCCTCGGCATGTGGCTTCTCGTCGGCATCATTCGCTCGGGGAGGCTGTAGTCTCGAACGCGCTATTGTGAAAAGGGTCTCCCTGTGGCAGAAAGCCTGCCCCATTTTTCCACGCTGGTTTTTTCTCCTATTTATGGTTCCACACCATTTCTGATCTTTCAGTCATCCGGGTGGATTTGTGGCCCCTCGGGGGCGGCAGGAAATGTCCTGAATAATTCAATGAGTTGTGCGGCCCTTCTCCGCCGTACGTGCTGCGATATGTTTAACCCTTCATGGGATCGGCCGAGGGTGGGGTTCCGTGGGCTAGGACACCATTTCCGCCAGTAATCTTCACCTTTCTTGGTAATAGGTAGGGTAACAGTTGCAGGAAGGAAGCCTAGAGTTTGCGGACGGCTCCTGACGGTCACTCTTGCGGCAGGAGAAACTGGCTTTTCAGTTTGGCTGTGTATGTGCTAATGACGCATTTTCATCGCCGGACCCGAGCGAAGCGACGCTGAGGGGGGGCTCCGCAGGCTTTGCCTGTGGAGGGGGCGCTGAACCCCAGTAATTGTTCGGCTGGTAGACCCGGCGTGGATGGACAGTCCGCATGGAGGACCCGAGCGAAGCGAGGCTGAGCGGGGAGGCTCGCCGGGCTTTGCCCGGCGAGGGGGTGCTGAACCCCAATAATAGCGGAGGTGTGGATGCTGTGTGAGCCTCGTCGACCGGATGGCGTACTCGACGTACGGCGGAGGGCACGAGGCGAGCAAAGCGCCGCAGATCGCGATTCCGAACAGGCGGTCGGGCGGACACTCTAGAAACGCCTTCTCCAACGAGCGCCGGCCTCCGCGGTTTCTTACCCTCTTATCTCCTTTATGATGTTGCGGCACATCTCGGCCCAGAAATGGGTGTCCGGGAAGAAAAGGAGAATCTTCGTGCCGTCCGCGATAGTTTTTTTCGCGCTTTCGATGTCGGCCTTCGGCCAGGCCATGCCGAAGATAGGGATGTCCGCCTTGTTCGTGATGGCCAAGACCTTGGCAAAGGCGTCCGCAAGTGCAGGATGCTGCCACTGGACTCTCTCTCCCTTCTTGGTGAGCAGGGAGTTCGCGATGTCGCCCAAACCCAGCCCGACCGCATCCCTGCCCGGCTTGAGGAGGGAGACAATCTCCTCGGCGTTTTCTATGGCTTCGAGGTCTTCGAGTAACGGGATGAACATGACCGTCTCGTTCGAATAGGCCATGTACTCCTCCCACGCGTCCTGAGAATAGTAGGAACCCCGGATTGCCGGGCACATCCCGCATTTGCCCTCCGGCGGATACCGTAGCGCGTCAAGGGCCCTTCTGGCTTCTTCGGCAGTCTTGATGTGAGGCACGAAGACACCTTTCGCGCCCGATTCCACGCAGGAGCGGATGAGGGTCGGGTTGTTCTCTGGGACTCTGACAAGGGGAGAGAGACCGGAAGCCTCGGCCGTCCTGATAAGCATCACCATCGTCTCCGGGTTCACCCGGGAGTGCTCCATGTCGATCATGACGAAATCGAACCCTGCGTATCCTACGATCTCGATGAGGTCGGGGTCGTGCGAGTACATCTGCATGCCGAGCGGCGTCTGGTTGGCTTTCAGGGCTTCCAGCACCTTATTCGGTCTTCTTATGAACGTTCCCATCGTCTTATCCTCCCTTCTAGTTCTTAGCGTCCTCTGTTGTCGATGACCGGTTTGATCGCCTTGCCCGACTGCATGTCGGCGAAGGCCTCGTTGATCTGCTCCAATTGATACTTGTGGCTGACGATATCGGCGAAGGGGTACTTCGTGCGCCGGTTCCTGATGAACCGGAGTGCCAGATAGAAGTGCTGGATAGCCGCGGAGACGCTCCCTATCACCGTGAGGCCTTTGCCCGTAATGGCACCGGGTGCCACGGGGATCGTGGCCGCGGAGCTTTGCCCGAGCACGAGGTATCTTCCCCCTTTCTGTATCATGTCGAGGCCCTCGTTAAAGGCCGCGGGGACGCCGGAGCCTTCCACGACGAGCTCAGGCCCCCGCCCGCCCGTAAGGGCCAGTATCAGCTCTCTTCTAAGCCCTGAGTCTTTGGCCTCATCGATATCGATCACCGCACTCGCTCCCCATCGCTTCGCAAGCTCCAGCCTTCGGGCCGGGGCGCCAACCACGATCACCTTGGCCGCGCCGCCCTCTGCGGCCATGAGGCAGGAATAGAGTCCGATCGGACCCGCACCCTGAATGACGACATTTTCCTGAAAGCGGACGCCTCCCAGCCTTTCATAGCCCGCGACGACGCTGCGGAAGGCGCAGCCCACGCCGATTGCCTCTTCTTCGGTGAGATCCTCGGGAACTTTGACAACCTTGGTCAGCGGTGTCACGTACTCGTACTCGGCGAAGCCGCCTCTCAGGGCAGCGGGTGGGGCGAAGCCGTAGCCCTGTCTCTTCGCACAGTGCACCTGTTGCCGGGCTACTTCGCACCAGTAGCATTCACCGCAGTCCGCGTGGGCCCACATTATCCGATCACCTATCTGCAAAGGCTCGCCGGATACGTCGATGGTGCGCCCCTCGCCAAGCTTCACGATCCTGCCGATGGTCTCGTGACCTTGAATATTCGGTAGCGGCGGCTTTATGGTGAGCGTGCCGTGGGACTGGTGGATATCGGTCCCGCAGATGCCGGCCATCTCGACCTTCAGGAGAATGCCCCGCGGCTCGACCTCGGGGATCGGGACCTCCCTGATCGAGATGGGCTTGCCGTACTCTTCAAGGACTGCAGCCTTGCACGTCTTCGGAATGGACACCATGAGTTAACTCCTCCTTCAGTTTCAGATCGGTTGGCGCTATCTTGACCGGCGCATCGGACAACATAAACCTAAAGCCAACCTGCCTCTCACTCATGCTTTATGTCTGGATGAAAGCAAATTACCCAATTAAAACAACGAATTAATGAAACGTCTCCAAGGATTATCGGGCCCAGTCAACCCTTCATCTCAAGAACAATGTAGACTATTAGTTAACATCCCCTAAGGGTACTCCCATGGTGAACCTAAATCAAGAGGAAAATAGGGATCGCCGTGAAAACAGCAGTGCCCTTTTTCGCAGAGCTTGGGGATCATCGCAACTTCAGCAGCTACAAGAAGATGGTTGCTTTCTCGGGGCTTGACCCGACTATCCATCAATCGGGCAAGTTCGAGGGGATGAGCATGATATTAAGACGGGGGAACAGGCACCTCACCTTATAGCGCGGTTTTGAAAACATGTATTTCATTTCACCGTCTCGTAGCGGATGCAAGGGTCGATATTACCGTTCTCAGGGCCTATCGAAGAATGGGTTTTTCCCTGTAGCCGATAGGGGGATACCGATGACGATGTCCGAATCGAGAACGGCCAAATGTTTTGCTGCTGCCCCGACCGTATACATGATCCGGTTGTCGATGCCCATCTCCGCCGCCAGCTTGACGGCGGAACCGAGAGCAATCCCGAGATCGACGGCCTGAAACACACAGGTCGGCCCTGTGAAATCCTCTCCTTCCCGGGGACCGGAAGCAACAAGCTCCCCACAACTTCGATAACCGCATGCGCCGCAGTTGAACGGAAGCTCTATCCTCTTTGGATCCCTCTTCACGCCGACGAGCAGGACGGCGGCTGCCTTTCTCACGTTGTCCGCATCCCTCTTGAAAATTGGGAGATCGGTCGATTTGTCCTCCCCTTTCTTTTCCATTGCCGAGGCAAGGATTTCCAGGTCTTGGCCCGAGACGACGGCGGTCCTTAGGGTATCGACGCCCCTTGTTTTCGGAGCCGTTCTCATGGCCAACGCCATCATTGTCGCACCCGCACGGATGGCCGCGTTCTCCAGCTCCTCACTGCTCATGATGGCCATCGGTCCCCCCCTTTTTTTCATGAATGTGTGCGCTGTTGAAGACATCGCACTTTTTCATTTCATCATATCATTCCCCCTCGATCAACGCTCCTGATTTTACGGCTCTCTCCCGCCTGAAGAGGGGCAAGGGATTGCCCGGTTTAGTGCGGCGCGCCGGGAAAAGACCTAATTTACCCAGCGCCGTAAAGACGCACCCAAAAGCATGACAAGACCGTTCTCTCGGGGTATTCCTCATTTCTGTTGTGACTTCATTGTAGTTGCAATTCTACAAGAAAATCGACTTTTTATGATATCCAAGGCGGCTTTTGCGATGGATAATATGACGTTCTTACCCGAGAAAATGCACGCGCATGAAGGGGGGGTCGTAAGGACAAACTTATGACGACACCCGAGGAGACGCGAGGAGGGAGAAATGGTAATAGGTGTGCCGAAAGAGATCAAGCCGCTCGAAAACAGGGTAGCCATCACGCCTGCAGGGGCGGAGGCCCTTACCCGTGCCGGCCATACGATCATTGTGGAGAAGGGCGCCGGAACAGGCAGCGGGATATCTGATAAGGCGTACGCAGAAGCCGGTGCGGAGATCACGGACAGCAACATAGACGTATTCCGAAAAACTGAGATGGTCATGAAGGTAAAGGAACCCTTGCCGCCGGAATATCCCCTATTTCATGAGGGGCAGATAGTCTTTACATACTTTCATCTTGCGCCGGCGCCGGAGCTCACGAGGGCCATGCTGAAAGCCAAGATCGTAGGAATTGCCTACGAGACCATCCAACTCGAAGACGGATCGCTCCCCCTTCTCGTTCCCATGAGCGAGGTAGCAGGACGAATGTCAATCCAGGTGGGAGAGTATTCCCTCCAGAAGGAGCGAGGAGGCAGAGGTGTGCTTCTCGGCGGTGTCCCGGGTGTGGATCCTGCCAACGTGGTCATACTGGGCGGAGGCGTGGTCGGGACGAATGCGGCTAAGATGGCAGTGGGCACCGGCGCGGCCGTCTGGATACTTGACCTTGACGTCGAAAGATTACGCTACCTCGATGACATCTTCTCAGGGCGCGTCAAGACTGTAATCTCAAACAGCCATAACATCAAAAGGCTGATAGCCGACGCCGACCTTGTGATCGGAGGCGTTCTCGTGGCCGGAGCAAGAGCACCTAAACTGATCACCAAAGACATGCTTTCCCTTATGAAGGATGGTGCGGTCATCGTCGATGTTGCCGTGGACCAGGGTGGATGCACGGAGACGACCCACCCCACCTACCACGACGACCCAACGTATACTGTCGATGGCGTGGTCCACTACTGTGTGGCCAACATGCCGGGTGCCGTGGCTAGAACATCCACCTTTGCTTTGGCAAATGCGACGTTGCCATACGCGCTCAGGCTCGCCAATCTGGGGTACGAAGCCGCTCTGAAGGGTGACCCAGCGCTGATGAAAGGTCTTAATACCTATTTCGGAAAGCTTGTTTGCCGGCCGGTCGCAGAGGCGCAGGGGATGGAGTGTCAGGCGGTCGGCTTTTAGATTGCCGGAGATAGAGGAAGTCTTGAGTTTCCTGAGTTCCTTCCCCCAATAACCAGCAACCTCCTGTAATCACTTCACAAACTAATTTTGCCAGGTTGACCGGATGTATTTGTGAAAGAGTTTC
>Ga0326728_10021772_pt1 | contig 11997 bp, 7 predicted proteins | sample MB3enrmetagenome_FD_207602 | JGI IMG/M metagenome (GOLD analysis project Ga0326728, IMG submission 207602) | Lab enriched peat soil microbial communities from McLean, Ithaca, NY, United States - MB31MN | ecosystem: Environmental > Terrestrial > Soil > Wetlands > Peat | place: USA: New York... | reverse complement strand
CAGAACCGTCTGAACACCACGGTAAGCGACCCCGGCGTTGTGCCTCCAGATGGAATTCTCGTAATGGAGGGAGTCGAACAGATTGCCGCTGGGAAGGAGGAACCCGCCCCCGGCTGGTGGCAAACCGCCTGGGACAACGCCCAGCGTTGGTTCAAGAATCTATTTCGGACGGAAGTACCCGGGACATCCGGGCTCGTTCAGCCTCAGGTTGTGGTGATCTGGGACGACGCGGCGCCACGCACCGACTGGAACAACCAGCAAAGCTACGTGTCGGCCTTATCGGCTTTCGGCTTCAGCGTGACGCCCCTCAAATGGCGAGAATTCAGCAAAGACGCGCTCGAAACTAAAACGATCCTGGTTGTACCGAGGTGGTCGGTGGGAAAACTCTCCTCGAAGCAGACCGGCTGGATTGAAGAATGGGTCAGGAAGGGGGGGCGCCTCGTTCTGGATGGTCCCGGGAGATTGAGTCAGGCGATCGGCGTGCGGACCGAACACAGAACGTTGAAGGTCAGAATAGTGCAAGACAAGCACTTCAACAGTGCGGCCAACCCGACACAGGAGTGCACCTGGAATCCTCCGGCGGATGTGGAGCGCTTCTCCGTGACCGGACAAATTTCGGTCGATGCGATTGATGAAGAGAGTGAAATGCCGCTAGTGGTTCTGGCCCAGTATGGACAGGGCCGTTTCCTTTACATAGGCTCCCGACTCGATCCGACGTCGCAGTTGGGCTACACGAGATTGCCCTATTTTGTGCATTATGTGCGCGACGGATTCGGTGTGCGGCTTCCGCTGCAACGCGCCCAGCTCGAGCTCTACTTCGATCCGGGAAACGCCCGGGCCAAGAGCATAGAGGCGATTGTGCAGAATTGGCGCAAGCTTGGAGTGCGGGCCATCTATGCAGCAGCGTACCAGTTCTGGCCCACATGGGCCTACAATTACCAGCACTTGATTGAACTCTGCCATCAGAACGGCATTCTCGTCTACGCCTGGTTTGAATTGCCTCACGTGAGCCCGAAATTCTGGGAGGAGCACAAAGATTGGCGTGCAAAGACGGCAACAGGCGCGGATGGTGGAAATAATGGCGTCATTTGGCGCTACAACATGGACCTGGATATTCCGGAATGCCAAAACGCGGCCTTCGATTTTGTAGTGTCCATGGTCAAGCAATATCCGTGGGATGGCGTGAACATTGCCGAGCTCAACTACGATACCAAGGACGGACCGAACAATCCGCAATACTACACGTCGATGGGGGCTTCGACACGGACGGCGTTTCGTGCGCTGGAAGGCTTCGATCCCATAGATCTGTTCAAATCGGATTCGCCCTTGTATTGGAAGCTGAATCCCAACGCACTGAAGAAGTTCGAACTTTATCGAAGCCAGCGAGTGCTGGCCTGGCATCGCACGTTGCTGGAAAAAATAACCCCGATCGCACAGGAGAGGGACATGGAGATCATCGTGACGATGCTTGACAGCCTCCATTCCCCCCGAACATTGCGCGATACCGGCATTGATTCGCATCTCATTCTTTCCCTGATGGACCAGTTCCCTTTTACACTCCAGGTCGAAGACCCTTTCTATTTTTGGACTGAAAGCCCGGACCGCTACAAGCGTTTCGGCCAGACCTACACCAAACTGGTTCGTGATCCGAATCGCCTCATGTTCGACATCAACGTCGTAAACGATCGTGACCTTTCCCATTCCCATTCGCCGACCGTGCTTCCAGCCGGAATTGAGCTGGCTCAATGCCTGATATACGCCACCATGGTCAGCGGACGCGCCGCCATTTACGACGCAAGCACGGTCGCATTCGAAGACCTTCAGACTCTTTCCCGCGTTCTTGCCCACAGCGCCCACGTGGAACCTCATTGGAATTCGTGGGTAACGCAATCGAACCAGTCAGTCCTCTTGTCCACGCCCGGGAAGTGGGAAAACTTCAGGGTAGACGACAAAGTCTGGCCAGGATGGAGCGACACCGAGATTTCGCTTCCTGCCGGCAGGCACCGGATCACAGCCGTGCCTCAAAAAAGTTCGTTCAGGTTTTTCAACACCTCTGCCTTGGATCTCCGCCTGCTGCATTTTACCGGAGACCTTGATTCCTTGGCGCCAACTAATCGGGGCCTGGGGTTCTCCTACGATTCGCATTTGCGGGCACTGGCGCTTCTCAACCGGAGGCCTTTTGAAGTCAAAGTGGATGGACAACCGCTCCAGGATCAACCCGAGGTGCTGTTCGGCACCTGGAGCATCCGGCTGCCGCGCGGCCGGCACCAGGTGGAAGTTCTTGCCGACAGCACAGCTACTGTCATTCTCGACAAAACCAGCCTATACAGTTCGGGACTGATCGTGGTTTTCGGTCTGGTTGCGTGCGGACTCATGGTGCTGATTTACATGTCGATTCTGGCTAGAAGGGCCATAGGACGCACGGTTCGCGGCCGGGTATCATCGTCAAAATCCTGAGGCTGCCCAATGTTCTCGCACCTGATCATTGATTATTTGTTCGTCTTCAGTGTCATCGTCATCTGGTTCATGCTGTTGTATCAGTTCATCCTTTTCCTGCTCGGGTATCTGTATGGATTCCGCGCTGAACGGCAGCGGCGCCGTCTGGAAACCGCACAACCGGACCTGCCCGCCATCTCGATTATGATACCTGCCCACAACGAGGCTTTGGTCATCACCGATACTTTGAATTCACTTTTAAAGTTGAACTACCCGCCCGACCGGTTGGAAATAGTGGTTGTCAACGACGGCAGCACGGATACGACGGCAGAGCAGGTCGAGGCCATTGCAGCCCGAGACAACCGGGTTCAGCTGCACAATGTGCCGCTCGAGTTTGCGGCGCGCGGGAAATCGGCAGCGCTGAACCGAGGGCTGAAATTCTGCCGCCACGATGTCGTCGCCATCTTCGACGCCGATAATGTGCCGGATCCTGATTCAATTTTGCATCTGGCCAGACAACTCGCGACGAACCCCAATCTCGGAGCGGTGATCGGGAAATTCCGGTGCGTGAACCGGAAGAGGAATCTCCTGACTCGATTCATCAATCTCGAGTCGCTGGCATTCCAGTGGATCGTTCAGGCCGGACGTTGGCGGCTGCTTCGAGTGGCCACGCTCCCGGGAACCAACTACCTGATCCGCCGTTCCGTGCTTGAAGAGGTCGGCGGTTGGGATGAACAGGCGCTCACTGAAGACGCCGAGATGTCGATCCGAATCTATAAGGCTGGGTACCTGATCAAATTCGTCCCGTATGCGATTACCTGGGAACAGGAACCGGAGACATTGCGGGTCTGGTTCAAGCAGCGGACGCGTTGGGCTCGCGGCAACAACTATGTGCTTGAAAAATATTTTACCGGCGTATTCAAAATTCGGCCCAGGGTTATAGGCGTTGAGCTCTTTTACTCGATGGCTGTCTACTATATCTTCTTTGTGGCCATTCTTCTTTCGGATTTTCTTTTTATAACCTCATTGCTGGGCCTGACCTCGATTCAGGTGCCCGGCCCCTATGGCGAAGTCTGGTTCTTCGCCTACGTCCTCTTCGTGTTGGAAATTGTTATCGCGCTTTCGCGTGAAAAAGAGGACTCTCTGTTCAATATCCTGCTGATCGCTTTGTCTTATTTCACCTATTGTCAGCTCTGGATTTTTGTGGTGCTCAAGGGGGTCTGGGATGATTTCGTGCTGAAGCGCGAGCACGTTTGGGACAAAACACAGCGCTTCAAAACCCAGGGCAGCACCTAACACAGCCGAAACCTGAGAGTCTCACCAGACCTAACACCCATGGAAATAGCTTGTTATCCCTGTTCTCCGGAAGGTGCCTCCTCAAGGTAGAGTTCGTCCCTGTCGTTGTCATAGGCAAACAGCTCTGCGAACCGCCCCCAGTTGATCGCCCGATCCAGCTGTTTTTCAGTGCGGTCATGGAAATCGGGCCGAAGCTTGTCCAGGAAATATTCCTTCGCGACCCGTTGGTTGTCATCCTGCTGCAGCGTTTCGTAAATCCAGCTGATCACCGGCAAGCGCAGGACTCGGCCCGCAAACATCTCCTTCCGCCCGAGGACGCTGGCTTCGGCATAGGCACGGCCGATCGGGGTCAGTAGCAGGTCTCCTTCCTGGACCTCGACAAAACCAAGCAATTCACCCGCTTCGACAATCGGCAGAAGTTCGTCCAATTCCATTGCAAGCTCCGCTGCGAACCGATAAATGTCGGCCCTTCCTTCATCCGAGAGCTTCTCGAGCAACCCGGCCAACGCGTTGAGGTGAGCTTGCGGCAGACGGCGGGTTTTGCCTTTGCCGGGAGCCTGTCCCAACTCCTCTGCATCCGCCCGCGTCTTTCCCGCGACAGCTGCATAGACTTTATCCACAATCGCCTGAAAAGCCGTGTCCTTCCTCTGACGCGGATGGCGCAGCCCGATGGACATTTCGGCGACAATGCGGCCCGGATCCTTATCCATGATGATCAGCCGGTCCGCCATGAACACGGCTTCTTCAATATTGTGGGTAACCATCAGGATCGCCTGAGTTGGAATGGATTTATTCAGCCAAAGCTCCATCAGTTCGCCGCGCAGCGCTTCGGCGGAAAGCACATCGAGAGCTGAAAACGGTTCGTCAAGGCAAAGGAGTTCCGGTTCGACCGCCATGGCTCGTGCAAAGCCCACTTTTTGCCGCATTCCTCCCGATAGCTCTCGAGGATAAGCGGACTCGAACCCGTCAAGTCCGACCGTGTCGATGAGTTTGATGGCCCGGGATCGGCGCGCTCCGGAAGAAATGCCGCGGGCTTTCAAGGCCAATTCCACGTTTTCCTGAACGGTGAGCCAGGGATAGAGCGCAAAGGTCTGAAAGACAATCGTGGCATGGGGATTAATGCCGGTCAGCAGTTGACCGCCGTACAGAACCCTTCCCGAACTGGCCGAATTCAACCCTGTAATGATGCGCAACAGCGTCGACTTTCCGCAGCCCGAGGGACCCAGGAGCGAAACAAATTCATTTTTTCTTATTCGAAGGTTTATATCCTGAAGAGCTACGAATTTTGTATCACCGGCCCCGTAGGTCTTGTAAATGTTCTGGAGTTCCAGCAGTTCAGTGGATCCCGGTAAAACGACATTGGCGGACATACGGTTTATGCCTCGGACAGGTGTTTTACTCCATTCGATATCGTTCTTCAGCGACCCGGTACAACCGCCGCCAGAAAAGTCGATTAATGGCGACAACGGTTATAATCAACGCCAATGTTGAAGCCAGGAGGAGCGGATAATTCCCGCTGCTGGTTGCCGTGGCAATCAGGGAGCCAATCCCGGGCGTGGACAGGATGCGTCCTCCGAATTGCGCGTGTTCGGCGACAATGCTTGCATTCCAAGCGCCGCCGCCGGCCGTAATCGCCCCCGTGACCAGATAAGGGAACAGGGATGGCAGAATCAGATGACGCCACCGGTCGAGATTTGAAAGCCTCAGAAGCGCCGTTGTGTCGCGCAGATCTTGTGGCATTGCCGCGGTGCCAGCAATGACGTTGAATAGAAGATACCATTGGGTTCCCATCAGCATCAGCAAGATAGCCGCGATATTGAGCCCGCCCGGCATGCGAATCAGGGCAAGAAGCAGAATCGGGAAAAGGGCCGTGGCCGGAATAGAGGCCGTGACCTGGATAACCGGCTGCAGAATCCCGGCCAACTTGCGATTGGTGCCGATGGCCACTCCCACCGGCACCGTCCAGATGAAGGCTAGAACAAGCGCCGCGCCCACCCGCGCGAGCGTGGCAAGCGTTCCCAGCCCGATAGTGACCCAATCCTCCAAATAAAGAGCCTTCAACATAACCCCGATGCGCCAAATTCCCAACAGGCCGAGCGCCGCAGCAAAGACCGCCAAAAACCATAGGGAACGGCTGAGCCGAGAATCGGCAGCCCGGGGCAGGTCGGATGAGGATTTGCCTGGCAAACCTTTTGTCATGCGGGAATCAAGCCATTCCAGACAAGGATCAGCGACCCCTGTTCTGAATCGTCCAACGAGCGATGACCGGGACAGCAAATCGCGCACAATGGAGTGAGTCGATCCCTCTCCCGCGACCATTTCCACTTTGAATTTTTCCGCCCAAGACAAAATAGGGCGCCAAATAAACTGATCCAACAGAATGATCAGGAGCACAAGCACGGCCAAGCCGGCAACGACCGACCGAATATCGCCGGTGCCCGCGGCTGTTTGGAGATAGGCCCCGATCCCGGGCAGCCTGAAATCTCGAGAGCCGACCGAAAACATTTCCGAAGCCATAAGAAAAAACCAGCCGCCGGCCCAACTCATCATGCTGTTCCAGATGAGGCCAAGGGCTGAAAACGGCAGTTCGACCTGTCTGAATCGAAGCCAGGGACTCAGCCTGAAAATCGCAGCCGCCTCTCGAAGCTCATGGGGAACGGTGCTGACCGACTGATAGAAACTGTAGGTCATGTTCCATGCTTGCGACGTGAAAATGAGGATGATGGCTGCCAACTCAGCGGCTAAACCCTGCGGCAGGAAAGCGCTCAGGCTCAATAACACCACGGGCAGGAAAGACAAAATCGGCACGCTCTGCAAGACATCCAGCAACGGCATCAATATCTTTTCCGCCGTCCGGTTCCGGGCGGCGAGGTATCCGTATGCCAGGGTGAAGGCCAACGAAAGCAGGTAGGCCAAGAACATGCGTCCGACCGACAGGAGCGCGTACCAAGGCAAAGCTGAGAATGATAACGAAATTTTCGGTCCGACGATGACAGAAGGTGCGTGTATCGAAATTCTGACGCAGACATAGAGCAGGCATAGAAGAGCAAGCAGGACAACGGCATCCTCGACATCAAGGCGGCGGGTTCGGGGCAGAGCAGGGCTGAATCGAAAGGGCTTCATTTTGTGGCTTTGAGGCGATTGCACTCGATTAAAACAAGTTTCCCAGTGGGAGGCGTCAATGAGCACCCTTTTTCCCAAATAGGCGGCAAAAAAACGCCAGAACGTCCACGCAAATCATCTTTTAACCGCTAATCGGCGCGGATCCAATTCCGTTTCAATCCGTGCCGCTCCGAGGCCAACAACTCGGACTTAGCCCGGCACTCTGAAATAGATGCGGAGGTCTGAAGGACCGGAAGTGAGTGAGTATCCTCCGGCAGAGCCGGAGGCTTTATGGTTGCTGGTCCCTCAAAGAGGCCTGATCGCAACAGACAAAGTCAAAAGCCGAGGGTGGATGCGCCATGTCGTATCTACGCAGTTCGAGAAACCGAAGGATCTACCCCCGTAAATGTCAAACTTCTGCTGCCACCCCGGCAAAGCCGGAGGATCTCCCAGCGGATTAGGCCCAGCCGCCAGGCCGGGATAAATTGGAAAATCAAAGTGAAGACCGAAGGCGCATCACTGCAGAGGTGATTATGTGCCGCGCCCTCGGCGCTCATCCCCTTGACCATCCAAATCTCGGCCCCACGACCGGGCCTGTTCACTATCCGTTCTTCGGACCTAAGCCTGTGTCAGGACATCGATTCCCGAGGCCAACTTATTTGTGCAGCAAGCCACTAGCCAAGTTTGTTTTTGCTTTTCAGCTGATCAGCGACCTTCTTGAGATTCATTTTTTCGAGAGTCGCTCGGGTCGGATAACCGTTGTCGGGATTGTAGCCTTCGAATTTATAGAATCTCGTCTTGAAGTCCTCGACTTTTTCCCGATCCATCTTGCGGCCGACGCCCTTGTCGTATTTCCACCTGCCATCTACGTACATCGGCATATCGTGCCCCCGGCTCGGTCTGTCGTAGATGTAGTCGGGGAATACTTCCATGTTCCGATGTCTCCCCTGCAACACCCAAATAGACCGGTCCAGCGTATAGATCTTGTGCCCGATTTCCATGTAGTCGGCAAAGGTGAGATTTTTCCCGGTCACGGCATTCCAGAATTTGGGCTCGGCCTTTGGTGTCGGCCCTCTCCTGTCGGCGGTATTGTTGGTAATACACATTGGCCATCGCCAACCGCAAAAACCGCCGGCTCCGACCCAGAATTTCTCATAATGTTTGATCCACGCGACCTGCTTGACTTTGGAATCCGAGTAGATGCCGGTGGGTCCATCGCTGTGATCTACCATGAACACGTCCCCCTGGTAGGGTTCCATCGCATCCGTATACAGTTTGGCAGCCTCTTCGGCTGTTACATACGGAGCGCCGGACCAAGCCATCCAGTGCAGAGGGTAATTGGACATCATGTGCAGCATAAGGTCGCGCTCTCCCAGAAGAGACCCAAAACCCCATTCCGCCTCGATGGCCGGATCGTAGTGATTCGCAGTCCCCCAGTAGGCCAAACCCAGGGCGCCGCTGTTCACATCCTGCTCATACCGTCCGATTTTTTCCGCGAATCTGGCACAACCCTCGGCCAAATCGTTGCCGATTCCTTTGCGCAAAGCGATCAGCCGCATGAGCTCTTCCGCATACGCAAAAGTTCCGGGGTTATCCAGCGGCAGATTGGTATCGAGTTGTTTCCCCTTCCCCAAAATTCCTTCTTTGTAAAGAGTTTGGACATAACTCATGAGAGGCATTAACTGCCAGTGCCCCAAGCCGTATCTCTGCATCACATCATTCCCTTGACGCGTGAACTTCAGGGACCCCTCGACACTTATAACCATTGTGCCTGCGCAGACCGATTCGTTGCTGTCCCCGGTAGCCAGTCTCATACGGCACCCTCTGGGACACGAAGCGCAGGCTGCAGCGCGCGCCGGAGTGAGCGGGAGTTCACGATTGAGTACATTGCCGCCGCTGGGCCGGCCGCTGATCAGGGCATACGGCCCCGCAGCCGCAAACTTCTCCGGTTCTCGAGGATTGTCCACATTCCATTGGAACTGACGGAACCAAAGTCTTGCCGCCATAAACGCCTTGGGATCGGCGATTGGAACGTCCTTAGATCCAATAGCGCTGATCGCCTTCAACTTCTTGGACCCAAAAACTCCGCCAAAGCCGCATAGCGCGGCCTGAGATCCGGGGCCATGAAGGAGACAGCCAAGGCGGCTCTTGTTTTCTCCTGCCGGGCCGCAGCAGACAACCGCCGGGATCTGGGTAGTAAAACAGTTATCAGCCAACTCCGCCCATTCGCCGTGGCGCAGGCTGGGTATCACGCGTCTGGAGATTTCTTCCTGAGTATCCCAGGTATCCATCCCCCAGATTCCGTTGGCGCTCTCGATTTTAACCTTGTCGTTGACGATATTGATCCATACGGGTTCATCCGAGGCCCCTTCAACCACGATGCCGTCCCATCCGGCAAACTTCAGCTGGGCCGTAAAACGTCCGCCGAAGTTGCTGTGTCCAAACCATTCAACGGGATACAGCATTGGCCCGAGGCCCTGCACTTCGCACCTCCCGGAGCCTGGCATAAATGTGCCAGAGAAGGGGGATGTCATCATGATGATGAGGTTCCTGGGATCGAAGGCCTGAAATGGCAATTGGTCGCCGACCAGATCAAAGAAGACAGCGGAACCTATTCCGTGACCGCCGCCGAACTCCTCATATTTTGCCGTATCGATCGTGCTGACCGCCTTCGTGGTCAGGTTGACTCTCAATATTTTGCCGGTATATCCGCCTGTCATAGTTGTCCCCCCTATTCCATTTTTGGCCATGCGAGGCTTGTCTTCGGTGTGACTGTGCTATTGTCCACTAAACCTAGGTTCAGCCAATGATCGTTACGGAGATTGACGTCGTAACCTTCCGTCTGTTCCTGATTGGGAGTCTGAGCGACAAATTTGATCGCCATCATCGGACAGGCTTCAACGCAGGCTTGCTTCCCGCCGGGCCCTCCCTTCTCTTCCCAGTAAGGAGTGTCGAGGCACAGATCACATTTTGAGGATTGTCCCTGGCCGTCGATAACAACCCAAACGGTCCTATGGGGCTGCTGAGGACACATTTTGATGCAGGTTTTGCAGCCGATGCATTTTTTGTTGTCAATCCTTCGAACATTGCCGTGTGCAGTATCTATGAAAGCTGCACCAACAGGACAGTTTTGGACACAGACCGGCACGAGACATTGCCGGCAGGGCGCCATCTTGATGTCGTCAGGAAATTTGCCCCATGAGTCCTGCATAATCTGGATGCGCGAGCGCGACAGATTCTGAACTCCATAATGGACCAAGGAACAGCTCAGCATGCACGTTGTGCAGCCTGCGCATTTTTTGCTGTCATACACCAAATACCCTTTGGATGCAGGATAGGTTGTGCCCGCAGGCGATGGGGGCGCAGCTTTTGCGGATATTGCAGGGATCAATGCTTCGACTGCAACAGCCGTTCCTCCCGCGACCAAAAAATCGCGTCTTGATAACTGTTTCTTATCCGCTGCTTCTTTCTTATCCGCCTCTTTCTCTCCAGGCATAAATTAGCTCCTTTTGGTTTTTGCTTCTTCCGCAGGGAGCGCCGGCATCTCGCCCGCGACAGCCAGCCGTTGATTAACCTCGGGTGTTCTGGGTTTGACCAAGCCGGCGGGAGTTCGGCGCTCCGGCACTTCTGTAGTACATAAGGCTACTTGACGTCCCAACCCGAAGGGGTTCCGCGCGGCATGGCGAGCATGAAGGCTTCCACCGCGTGAATCTGCCCGCCATAAACCTTGAAGGCCTCCCAGACGATCAGCGATTGCTTGTCGGCTTCGGCGCCCACACCCATGGAGTTTTTGCCGAAATCCATCCGAATCCAGACAATACCCATCTCTTCGTCGACAGCCGCCACACGGCTGGTTATTTCGAAGAGAGTGGGGATAGGCTGTGTTTTGAGGTTCTCGCAGGCAGGGCTCTGGCAGCCCTTGCCAGCCGTTACATAGCCGTTTTCAATCCGGTACGCATCCGGCGAGAATGGCGTATCCGCCTTCACAAAGCTTCCCAGCTTCAATCCCTCGGGATATTTCAGCCCGATTTTGACGGCGTCTTCCCGCAGGTTGAGCTTGTCCTCCGGGGGAACCAGTGTCATCGCCTGCCTTGTGGATTTAAGCTCGGTGGGACTGGAGAATTTCCCGCCAGGCTCGATCCGCGTAACCTGAGTTTCAATCTCCGTGATCTTCTTATTGATCACCTTGAGCCGGACCAAAAGCAATACTGTGTTTTTGCCCTCTTCGATCACGGCATGGGTTCCGATAACTCCCTGCCGCACATCGATAATATCCAGGCGGTACGGCGTAAGCTTGGATGCCGTTTTCCAGATGCCTTCACCAAGCTTGGCATCTACAGTGTTCTCGGTGAATCGCACTTTTTCAGAAACAGGCACGTCCCCCGGTTTGTGGGCGATCACCGCGTTCAGGTACTTTGTCATGAAACCGTGAAGGCATTCGCGGTCGCAGGACGGTTTGGCGGCGATCACCGCCGACGCTGCGGGCTCGGCACCAAGAACACCCTGCCCGCAGATCGCAAAGACGATACTTATCAATGCCGCTGATAAAACTACACGAACAGCAGTCTGCATATCCCGTTCTCCTAGGATTCGTCGCTCAATGCATGTTTGCCCTATTCTAAGGCTCGCGCGAACGGTAGGCAATCAAGATTCCGAAGGCTATGCTTTAGCGGGAAGCCTAGCCGCAAGACGGTCTGATGAGGAATGACTGCCAGGCATTGGTGGATTGGCCGTTTGCAGGGTGAACCAGCGGCGGAGAGGGTGGGATTCGATGTTAGGGCTTGAGCTCAAGTAGTTGGAAAACAATAGATTAGCTGTAATATGTTAGATAGCAATTAGTTGAGAGGATTTTCTTGCGTATCCTCTTTTTCTATAGTTTCTCCTGGGCGCCCTATTTCCACATAAAACAGTATCGTTGGTATCACTGGTTGGAGTGGAGAAGGCTTCCATAACCTGCCGTGCCAGCACAAAGGTTTCCTTTTCAGAGGCCGGAAGAATGGCACTTTCCGAAGGCTAACACCCGGGGCCGCAAAATCAGCGAGTTGGGCCCGATTACGTAGCAGCCAATGAGGAGAAGGTGTGGTCTTAAATGAGGCAACAGGACGGTCAATGTAATTGACGCCGATCAGCGTGATCGGTCAACAAGAAAAAACGGTGAGTGTT
>Ga0326728_10021771_pt1 | contig 11997 bp, 12 predicted proteins | sample MB3enrmetagenome_FD_207602 | JGI IMG/M metagenome (GOLD analysis project Ga0326728, IMG submission 207602) | Lab enriched peat soil microbial communities from McLean, Ithaca, NY, United States - MB31MN | ecosystem: Environmental > Terrestrial > Soil > Wetlands > Peat | place: USA: New York... | reverse complement strand
GATGGAATTTCCGCGAAATTGGCAATGACTGTAGATTTCCCCCAGCAATCCGCCGGCGGCAATCAACGGAATCAGCGTTGAGTGATTGAACATGGTTCCGCTTATCGTTCCGTGGTGGTCGTTCCCGCTTCCGCCGAACTCCAGGTCGTTGATATAATTATCGCTGATGTCGGAGTCGGCCAGGGTGCAATTCGCAGCCTCAAACGTCATTCCGACCGTGTTCATACCGCATGTTACCTTGCTGTACGGCATGTATTCAGGGCTGAGCGCATTGGGAACATAATTCGTGACCCAATTGGTGATTTCGGCTGCCGTAAAAGGCTGCGCGGAATAAAAGCCAACGAGATTTGAATAACAATTCATGGCGCTAACAGACGCCTTTGGCATTCCTTCACTTCCTATTCCGCTGATGGACAGGGGCAAAACACCGATGCCGTTGAAGCCGTGAACAACTATTGAGTCAATCGTCCCGCGTGATTCAGTGTTGAACTGGAAACCGTGCCGCAGACCCATCGGATACCAGTAGTTCCATTTGAGGGCGTTGATTTGGTTAAAAGCCAGTTTGCCGAGATAGGTTTGGAAGGTGTTTGTCGCGATATTGGGATACATCCCGCCTTCAAGCTCAAGAGTGCCGAAAATGTTGATGTTGGTGTTCAACATCTCACGAATGAAAATGTTCGTGTTCCAGGCGTTCATCGCATAGACCAACGTTGCCCCATTGAATAAAAGCGCCGTATTATTCGTGATCTGCAATTCCTGGGAAAGGTAACGGCCTGGCGGGAAGTAAAGGGCGCCGCCTTGATTCAGAAGATTTTGCAGGTTGGTGGTCACGTCGGTCACGCCGTCGTTGGTGACGCCATGTTGCAGCACGTTCACGAACGGCATCGCCGGCAAATTCGTCGGATTGATTTGGCCGGTCAGGTTGGAGGCGCCCACCGGGCCGATGAAGGCCCCGGCCCAGACGTTGCCGTTAATATCAACCAAAATCGCGTGCTGAAAAGTGCCTAAATACAATCCGCCTGGATAGCTTTTAACCAGGTTTGTAATCGCGCCCGGCCCAATGCCTGCAAGCGTCAGGGTGGCGGTGTTTCCACCGGCGGAAACGGTCATGCCGTTGGTGGCGACAAGACCGGCCGCCACCCCGTTGGTCGCGGCAACGAATTGGCTGGCGTTGGTGAGCGCATTAGTGACGCCGGGCGGCGGGTTCGCGGCGTAGAACGCCGGGGCGGTGGGGGCGCTGAGGGCGCCGGTGTTGGTGTTGAAGGTCACGGCGGCGTTTGTGCCCGCGGACGCGGGCAAAGTGAGAATTAAGAAGTATGAATTAAGAAGTAAAAACAGCAACGGTAGGGCGAGACTCTGTCGAGCCGTGACTGTCAATCGATCCTCTCCAGGCAGCCGGGAGAGGACGCGCGCGAGGCACGAGCGGCAGGTGAGGGATCGATTTAGGGTTCGACGGAGTCTCACCCCGCCAAAAATGGAATTATTTTTCATAGTTTTAGCATTTAGAATTTGGCATTTAGCATTGTCCTTAGTTTGTCGCAGGGCGATCCGGGCTTGAGATCGGTGGTGCCGTCGCCTTTCATGCACGGCCAATGGATGGCCCGGCCGATGGGGCCGGCAATGCGATGCACGGCATCGCCAAGACCGGGCTTGTCGGACTTGTCGGACCCGTCGGACAGGTCGGACAATGTGAAACGGCGCCGGATGTCGGCGAATTGTTGCGGGCTGAATTCGATCAGGGCGCTGGCGCCTTCGCCGGTGACTTTGCCGAGGCGCAAACACTCTGAGAAGTAGCCGGGCTGGCGCGTGGGCGCGGCGGCGTGGATTTTTGCGAGTGGCAAAATGATGTTCATGGGGAAAATGCTGAATGCTGAATGTTAAAGGCTAAATGAAGAGCCAATCGAGTCAGTGGCCTTGGTTTTAATTCAGCATTTAGCATTTGGACTTTAGCCTTTCTCTTCATGGCGCGCTGAATTGGTCGCCGAACGGATCGCAGCAATGCCAGGGTCCGCACGTTTGGCTCAGACTAAAGTCCGGCCCCGCGGAGATCGGATAGCCGTAGATGCTGCTGACGAGGGTGAGGAGGTCGGGGAACACTTCGTAACCGTATGACGTGGGGTCTTGCAGAAATATCCAGACGTAGGGGTAGCCGGGGATGACGGACCACGGGACTTCCATCACGCCGCAGGCGCCCCCAAATGTGCCGGCGCACCCTTCGTCGTAATAGCCGTAATTGCCGGTTGTGGCGGACCATCCGACGCACAGCATCAGGTAATTCCTCGGGACTGTGAAAAGGCATTGAACCCTTTGAAAGCCATAGAGCGCCGAGCCGGTGGGAATGGCGGGGTCAGTCAAGTATGTTGAATTGGGGAAGCCGACGCCAGTGCTGCCAAGGCCCTGGGAGATAATCGCATCCGCGCTGTCGGCGGAAAAGGAGGCGAACCAATTCCGGTTCCACGGGATGGTGCTCATGTCGTAAGCCAGAACCCATTCCTTGATGTTGCCCAGGGCAAGGTAGGAGTGATCGGATGGAATATCTTCAAAGGCCAGGCCCGCGGTGAGGCATCTGACGACGGGTCCGCCGCAGGTGAGCGGGCAACCGGTGACGTTGAGCAAGGAGCCTGGATTCAGCGCGCTCATAAAGCAAATGCCAAAGGCTGAATGCTAAAGGCTAAATGAAGAGCCGATCGAGTCAGTGGTCTTGGATTTAATTCAGCATTTGGCATTTAGAATTTAGCCTTTCTTCAGATTCCCATGGAATTTGAGTAGGGCTGGCTGCACAGAAAGAGGCGGAACATTTGTGTCGGCGTGCCGCCCACGTTTTCGCACGTCTGCATTTCGCGCAAATAAACCTGCAGGTTTAGCAGGATGTTGGAACTGTTCTTCAGATCGCTCATGTGGACGCGAATCCAGGCGTTGGACTCGCCGGGCGCGCTGCCAACCGGGCCTTGCGCCAATGTGATTCCCTGGCCCGCGCCAAAGGCGCGCGAACCGCTGGGGGCCGCATTGGTGAAGGGATTTCCCCCGGCGCCGCTGTCAATATGAACGCCGGCGGGGAGGGTGGCGGGAGTGCCGCTTTGATCCACCATCAGACTGGTGAAAAAACTTTGGAAGGTGAAGTTTTTTGCGCCCGGACTCGGCGCTTGCGCGGGGATGTTGCTGCCGAGCTGGGCGTTGCCGGGGTTGTTCTGGTTCATCGGATCGCCGCCGATGAGATAATACCAGCGCGGCCCGATGTTGCTGCGGAAGCGGGCGACGAATTGCGCGGGACCAAGATGCCCGGCGGGGCCGAAACTGATTTCCGTCTGGCCGTTGTCATTGTAACGAACGCTTTGAACCAAAGCGTTCATGCCTGCCCACTCCGCCAAACCTCCCGTGATGTTTAAGAGGTTGCCCAGCGGACAGACGTCGCTGATTTCCTGCTCCTGGATGAGGACGCTGCCCTCATATTGCGGAATGTTCTCAAGAGCAAGGATGTAGCCTGCGAGGCCGTAAGGGATCGGCTCGCCATAAGCCACCGATGGAGATGAATAATATGTTCCCGAAGCGAGCGTAGTGAGTGTGACGGTGATGTTTTTTTCATGATACCCGACGGTGGAGGAGTTGACGGTCTGCGCGCCTTGCGCTTGTTCCTGATAGGCGAAGCGCGCGGTGATGGTGGCTTTGACGGTTTTGCCCCCCACCGGATTGGCCGGTGTGCTGGTGCTGGCGAGCATCCAGGACGCGACCTGGCCGTCGGTCACGCGATTGACATAGACAGTCGGATCGACGGTGGCGCCGGTGGCGGCGTCTTTGATGATGACGGGACAATGTGTGGGGTCGAAGAATCTGAGGCTGGCGACGTTGGCCAGTTCGGGGAAGAGCGATTGCCAGAATGCGGTCGAGCTTCCGCCGCCGGCAGGATCAGCCAGGTTGAGGGCTGCGGTGGTGATTTTGCAACTGGCGGCGTTGACTTTGTCGCCCTGGAAATCGAACGTTTGCACCACGGCCGTGGCCGTCTTTGCGGCGGCCATTAACTGCCCTTGCACAGTGCTTGAAAGCGCTGTGTTGTTGAGCGAAGTCAAAGCGCCCAATTCCCCAATCCCCTCCACCAGAACGCCGCCGATGTAGGCGGCAACGTCGTTGATGACGACGCTGTAAGGCTGGCCGAGATAAGAGCCGGCGACTTTGTATTTGAAATGGACGGCGGCCGGGATGAGATCGGCGCGTTTTTTAATTTTATTCTTTACAGTGATGCCGGCGAGCGCCAGGGATTTCGCGGCGAGTTGGTCGCGCGTGGCGATGTGGAGTTGCGGCGGGGTCTGGCTGTGATCGGTCCAGACGACGGGCGAGTCGATGCCCCCCAGCCATTGCAGTTGACGTTGCATCGCGTCCTTGCAAGTGATCGCGTTGACGGCATCGAGCGGGCAGCGGAGCATGTAGCTGCCCGCGGGCAGGGCGCTGGCGCTGGTTTTGCCGGTCAGGGCGGTTCCGGCAAAATCGGTGATGAGAACATTTGCGCTTGGGTTTTGAAGCAGATCCCAATTCACGCCGTCGATCTCCGTCGTCAATTGGTCGCATTGAAACTGCGCCGTGCCGGGCCAGCCAAGGCCGTTATTCGCCTGCTGCCAGGCGCTGTCGGCTTGCGCATACATGCAAATCTCCTTCACCTGCTGGGCGATGGACATGAGGTTGGTCGCCGTGGTGCCTTGCACGGTGTCGCCCGTGCCGGTGAGGGTGGTCAGGCTCATGCCGAGGATGACATCGGATTGGTAATCGGCAATTTGCTTTGTGCCGTTCCACGTCAATTGCAGCTTCTGGAAAATAAGCCGCTCAAAAAAGAATTGATACGGCCCGGCAAATTTGTAGTTGAACGATTCCGAGCCGGGATCGCCGACGCGGTTGTTATCCACGCAATAACCCCAAAACCATTGCGCGCCGCCGGAATAAGAGAGGCCGGGCGAAAGCGTCAGATTTGTCGGAAGCGTCGGATTTATTGGATTGGCGGCGCTGGCAACGCGGTTGATTTTTATGATGATATTTGTCCCGTAGGGGAAAATATCGGCGCCATCCATCGGCGTCGGGATAACACAGAGCCATTCGTCATTGGCCTGATTCTGGACGGTGCGGGACCAGGTGGAGACGCCCCAATCCGCGAGGGACATTTCAACGCCATTGCAAGTGAGGGTGGTGTAAAGCATAACCACTAAAAAACATTGCCGCTTTGATTGAGGCGTTGTTCGATTTCTTCGAGCTTGCGCTGGTTGGCGCTGTAGTCCCGGATGGCGGGGTGCCGGCTGACAGATTCCAGCAGCGTGATGGCCTGGTCCAGCAGCGCCTGCGTTTCTTCGGCGCTTTGGGCCTGGTTTCCGACGACGCCCCGCACAGCGTCAAACCTATTTTCTAGATCGCGCCCGGTCCCGGGCGGTTCAGGGCGGACGGCATTTTCAGCCTGTTCTTCCGGCGGGGCCTGGCCCGGCGGGATGATTTGCCGCGGCCTGGCCGGGGACTGTTCCGTTGGGTTGCCTTCTGCCGGCTGATCGTCCGGCTCGCCCCCGGCTGTCGCCGCCGCCGTTTCCGGATGGATCTCGCGGTCAGGCGGGAGGACGTTTTCCTCTTCTTGTCCGGCCTCCCCGGCCGCGTCCCTTTTGGGCCGGGCGTGTTGCGGGGATGGAGCGCCCGCTATTTCGCGGGAAGCCGCAACTTGCCTTGTGGTTTGCCGGCAGAGCTTCCTTGTCTGTTTGACCAACTCCGTTAAGAAGTGAAGCAGGGAAGTTGGCGGCTGTTTTTTCATATTTCTTGATTCCTCCTTCTTCCCTGCTTCAGTAGGTTGCGTCGCTGAAGCTCGGGCTGCAAACGCCTCCGATCACCTCGCCTTGCAGAATGCGGCAGGCGCCGTCGCTGCACTGAATGGCGAGAAAGTTCTGCCCGCCAACTGTGACAATCTTGAAGCCTTGCGCCGGCGGCGCGCTGAGTGTGCTGGTGGGGCCGTCTTTGACGGTGACGGAACCGTTCAGGAGGGTGATGATTTTCGCCGGCGTGTCCGTGGTTTGCGCGAGCAGGCGAAGCCAATAGTTGACAGTGGCCTGGCCGTTCAGGCTGACGGCGGTTTGGCTGTTGGGGAAGACAAAGGCCGCGTGGTAAAACGGGCTGGTGTTGTTGCTCCACTGCGACTGCGTCAAACCCAGGTTCATGTTCGCCGCAACCACCGTCCCGCTCATCATGGGCGGGTTGGCGTCCGTCTCGCTTTGAAAAACCTGGCAGGTCACCGAGGCGATGTTGCCGAGACTGGTGAGCAGCGCGCCGCTCTGGCCGATGCCGATGTCGATTTCAATGTCATCGCCGCGGTAAAACATCGCCCCCTGGGAAGTGTTGAGGTCGATGACGTTGTTGCGGGCGGCGAGGTCGCAAAACAAGCGGAGGGGGAGTGGGGAAAGACTCATAATTCTTTCGATTGCAAATGACAAATGTTCAATGGCCAATTCTCAATTCCGCAGGGAAAATGGCATTGAAAATCGATCATTGAGCATTTGTTATTTGTCATTTTACGGGGTTGATTGCCACGGGCCGTTGCCCGCGATGGTGTATTGAAAATCGCAGCTCAGGCCGATTTGCCGGACGCACGCGACGCTCTCGACCACCGCGGCGGGCAGGTAGCGCATGACAAGCCCGCCCGCGCTTTGGCTCGTCAGGGTGATCTCCCCCGCCGCCGGCACGCTGTCGGGGTGAAACGCGATGAACGCCACGCACGCTTCCAGGCTCTGGAAGCTCCGCTGCACCGTGAACGCGAAGCGGTTTTCCAGATTGGCGCGCGGAATGTTCAGCAAATAGGCGGCGCGGAAGAGCGGGCTGTGTTGCACCCGCCGTTTTTGTTTGTTGACAAAACCCTCCTTGATCTGCCCGCCCGCGCCCCCGCTGAAATTCGCGCCGATGACCACGCTCACGGCGTCGTCGCCGAGCACGAAGGGCGTCCCGCCGGCGGGTGTGAGAATGATTTTCACCGGTCAGGCCAGGGTTAGGGGCGCGGCGGGCGCGCCGCTGCTTAAATCCGCCGTGCTGACCAACCCGATTTCACCCTGGCGCAACGGCTTGCTTCCGAACTGGAACCCGGCGGTTTTCAGCGCCGCGTTGCCCAGCGTGACGCTGATGTTGCTTGTCCCGGTTATGGCCAGGGACGGAAAGGAGGCGCCGCCATTGGCCGCCTTGGCGAGTTGGCTGAGCCGCGTGCCGGGCGTGGCGTTTGCCCCTTGCAGGCCCATGGCGGTGAGCAGGGCGGCCATGGTGGCGTCGGCGGGCTTGCATTTGGCCAGCGCGCGGTAACTCAGCAAGCGAAACGCCCGGGTCCGTCCCTGGATCAGGACAGGCGACCACTCCAACTCGTGCGAGATGGTCCAGGTCTCCTGCGCCTGAAAACTGGTCAGCCCGGAAACAGAGCCAAAAACAGCCGTGTATTCCTGCTGGCCGATCAGCGCCGTGCCCGCGACGGGCGGATAGGCAAAGCTGTAACTCCCGCCCGCGGCGTTGTAAGTGTAGTAAGCGCCGGCATTCGTCGGGTCCTGGCCCGATTGGATCAGCCCCCAAATCTCCATCGGCCCCAGAATGACCTTTTCCACGCCGAGAATCAGGTCCGACATTTTGCCGACCATGGCGTTGTTGAGGATGAACTGATCGCCGTTGATGGAGTTAATGCTGGCCGCAACGTTGCCGCCGCCGTAAAAAGTGCCGGCGGCGGGAAATATTCCGGTGTAAGGGAACAGCGCCGCGATCGCGCCCGTGTCATAATAACGCGGCGTGCCGCTGAATTTGATCAGCAGGTCGGTGGGAATCTCGTCGAATTTCCCGTAGAGCGCCGACGATAAAACGGAAGTGGCGGGCGCCATTTCGAGCGAGCAATCGCTTTCGAACTGGATGTTTTTGGAGTTAAGGCTGACGAAAGCCGCGCCGCCGGAGAGATTGGCTGCTATTACGCTCATAGTGTGGAGAATGCTGAATGCTGAATGCTAAAGGCTGAATGCAGAGCCAGAAGCAGGCAGCGGGGTTTGTGTTTTAATTTAGAATTTAGCCTTGTTTTCATGTGATTGTGGCCATGCCGGTGGATGACCCGAGTTTGTTTGCCGCGTAAGCGGCCCAACGAACCGTCGCGCCGCTTGTGACAGTGAAAGGCGCGGTGTAAACGATGGCCGCCGCATTGCCGGGGCCGGGAAACGATCCATCCGTCGTAAAATAAATTGCGGCCGCCGGATCGCTGGCGGGCGCGGTGAAGGTCAGCGTCAGCGGCGGCCCTTCCGTTGGCGGCGGCGGGCAGCCCGCGCGCCCCGGCGGTGTCAAGTTGAATGTGGCTTGCAGGATCACGTCGTAGGCGGCCAGATCGGGAAAACCGCCATTGGGCACGATGGCTTCCGGCGCGGGATACAATGCCTGGCAGATTCCGCCCAGGTAAAACTGGTGCAGCGTCTGGAGTATTTCCACGGCGATTTCCTCGGCGGTCAGGTTGACGCCCCCGGCGGCGAGGTTGATCTGCGGATTTTCCTTCACGATCAAACGCTGTTCGAGCGTCACCACCGGGCCGGGCGCATTGGCCAGGTTGGTTTTGATCAGGGGCATCAATACTTCAATTGTCGCGCCGGGCCGTTTCCCGCTCTGGCCGGGGTCGAATGTGGCGGATGAAAGCGCCTCATCAATCTCGCTTTGAAATCGTTCCCTGCGAATTTGGAACAACGAAATCGCCGCAAAGTAAGGCTCGCTCGCCAGCTTGTTGAATATATCCGGCTGTATTTGTTCGATTTGAGGATTCATGGGGAGAATGCTGAATGCTGAATGCTAAAGGCTGAATGAAGAACCGGAAGCAGGCAGCGGGTTGTTTGTTTTAATTTGGCATTTGGCATTTAGCCTTTTCTTCAAATTCCCCTCTCCTCCTCCCAGCCGAATTCGCGGCGGGCTTTTTCAAAGCGCGGCGCGGGCGCGCTCGTCACTTCCGTCGTTGGATTGTCCGGGGCGGAAACGGCCACGCTGCCGTCCGCCACCCCTTCCAATTTTCGCAGCGCCAGGTCGTTGTCCGCCTTTTTGTCCTCGGCGATGGCTTTTTTGCGCAGGCGGTTCGCGGCCCGGTAAATGATGATGTCAATGGCGGCGTTCTTCAATTCCTGGGGCAGCGTGCCGCTTTGGCCCAGGGTGTTGCGCCGCCGCACGTAGCCGCGGACTTCCGCGGTGACATCGGCCAGCAACGTGTCAAGAGGATTGTCCTGGCCGGAGGCCGGGGCGGTGTTGAGCGCGGCGGTCAGCTCCGGGTTGTTGATCGAAGCCAGGACATCGTCCTGCGTGATGGTGATCCAAGTATCCATATTTGTTCGATTTGCGGGTTTATTGGGGAAAGGCTGAAGTAAGAGCCAGAAGCGCGCGGCTGTCGCCGGGATTGCTTGTTTTAATTTAGCCTTTAGCATTCAGCCTTTAGCCTTGCTTCCTTGGGCGGCGTGGCCGGGAGGCACAACCACGCCGCCCCCTCTGCGCAGTCCGGGTCTTATGGGTAACCGCCCGGAACGATGTTGCCGAAACTCACTGTAACGTTGTTCAACGTGATGGCATTCGTGGCCGCGTTCGCGTTCTGAAGCGAATACGGCGCGATGTAGAGCGCGTTATTCAGGCAGGCGCTGGCGTAGTTGGTCCAAATGGTGCAGATGTTGGTGCCATTGGCCGCGTTGCTGTTTTGCAGAAACCCGGCCGTCTGCCAGTTCGTGCCGTCGAGACTGACGGACCAGTTGAGGCTGAAGCCGAGTGTGGTGGCGGCGTTGGTGCCGTTGTAAGTCATCGCGGTTGCCATGCCCTGGCCCTGCCGCAGATTGATGATGTTGCAAACCGGCGGGCCGTTTGTGCCAAACAGGTTGCTGGTGCTGTTGCCGGAAACGGCCGCCGGCAGGTTCGTCAACACGAAGATCGTGGTGGGAGTGACCTGGGAGAATGCTGAATGCTGAATGCCAAAGGCTAAAGTAAGAGCCAATAGCAAGCGCGACAGCGTGTGATGTGGGTTTTTGATGATGTTCATGGTATTGAGTTTTTCAGTTTCTGAGTTTTAGCCTTTGGCATTTAGCCTTCAGCATTTTTTTAGCTGAGCTGCAACCGGACCATGGCGATCTGGCTGGTTTGTTCGATGTCCTCCGACCAGTCCACTATGTGGCCGCCGTAGAGGCCGTTCGGCGCCATGTAGCTGCGCACGGCCTGCACGTTGCTTTGCCCCGCCACGAAACATTTGAACGCGCTCGGATCGTAGAGCGTCGGATCGGGCGCGCTGTAGTGGATCAGGATGTTTCCGGCCAGGAGGCGTTTCTTGCCCGTCTGTTCGCCGGCGCCGGGGCCTGTGCCGCCCACCGGCCCCTGGTTTGTCCCGGTGTAGCTGATTGACGCCACCATGAGATCCACGGGGAACAGCAGCATGGTCTTGAGCTGCTCGATGCTGATCTCGCTGACTTGCACGCCGATCAGCCGTTTCTTGACCAACGGATGGGACCGGATGGTGCGCCAGGCCGATACGTCCATCGTCACTTTCAGGAAGTTGATCGACCCGCAGGCCAGCGACAGCCCGTCCAATTGCTCGTCGATCTGGTCGATGGGATCGATGTTCGGGTTGCTGAAATTGCCGCGCTGCGGCACGGGGCTGGTGTTGCTGATGACATAGTTCGTGCGCTTGTAGGCGTAGCTCAAGGCTGCCGCGTTGAGCACGGCCTTGATTTTTCCCTCGTCCAGCAATTGCTGGGCGACGGCGTTGTTTTCCCCCGCCTGTCGCCGTTCTTCCTCATCCACCGTCACTTCCAGGGCTTGCGGCGTGCAATTGTAGAATTCGTCCTCGGCGGCGAACTCGATGCGCGTGGGGTCGGCGCCCATGGCGCGGGTGGTGTTGTAGGTTTGGAAGGAGTTGACGTCGTCAAACTTCTTGTATTGACCGTGCGAGCCGGGGACGCGGACCGTCGGGCAAATGCGCTCGGCGTAGTCGTAGGCCGCTTTGAGGTCGTTCATGTGGCCGGTGGCGAAGTCGGTCAACTGGTAGTTCAGTGTGGCGCTGAGTGAGGTTCCTTGTGGCATAATATTTTCGAGTTGGAGATTAAGATTAGGATTAAGATTAAGATTAGGAGCAGGAGATGGAGCAGGAATGTCTGTTCCTAATCCTAATCCTAATCTTAATCCTAATCTGTTTTTTCATTTTGTTGGTTGTTAGCTGGCGATCGTGGGGAAACACGGGTCGGCCAGGAAGTAATCGCCGGCGACGGCGGCTTCCAAGGCCAGCCCGACAATGACGCGCGCGGTGCCGGGACCGGGATCGCTAATGACCTGGCCGGCCGCGTTCTGCGCCAGGCGGCTGAATTGGCTGATCGTCCCGCCGGCGCGCAGACGGACGGGCGGGGTCTTGCCCAGCGTGCCCATCGACGTCGGGCGGCCGGGCGGCAGGCCGTCGAGCACGACGGCGACAGCCGGGACGGTGGCGCTGGCGCTGACGGTCAGCGCCCCGGCGTTGTCGGCCACCAGATAGCCTTCCAAACCGGTGAAGTTAGTGACGTTGTTCGGGTCTTGATAGGTGAACAAACTGTTGGGTCGGGCGAATAATGCGGAATTCATAGTGTTTTAATTTGAAATTTCAAACTTGAGATTTGAGATGGGGTTCGGGGTTCAGGGTTTATTTGCGGGTGATTCCGAAAAGTTCCGGTTTCTTGCGGCGGACGGCGTCGTGCGCTTGCTGGAAGCTGCATCGGTTGGCGATTTTGTATTGTTCGATGGCCGAACTGCGCTCGGCGGAGAGCGCGGCTTCGTCGGCCGGCCCGCCTCCGGCGGCGGCATCCATCGGTTGGGCGGTTTGGCGGTTGTGCAGGCGGGCGGGGGCGAGCTGGCCTTTGCCCTCCGGCTGGGTCTTCAGGAACTCCAGGGTGGCGGCCCGGTTTGTCACCAGCAGCGTTTTGATGAATTCCCGCTGTTTGGGATCGAATCGGTTCTTGTAAGTTTCCAGATCGTTTTCGATCTGGCTGCTTTCCAGTT
>Ga0326728_10021770_pt1 | contig 11997 bp, 7 predicted proteins | sample MB3enrmetagenome_FD_207602 | JGI IMG/M metagenome (GOLD analysis project Ga0326728, IMG submission 207602) | Lab enriched peat soil microbial communities from McLean, Ithaca, NY, United States - MB31MN | ecosystem: Environmental > Terrestrial > Soil > Wetlands > Peat | place: USA: New York... | reverse complement strand
CCTCGCGTCATACGACCGCGAGGTACGCGAAGTAGACGGCGAACGCGACCATGATCGCGCCCGAGCCGTAGGTCACCCAGCGCTCGAACCGCGGGGAGCGTTGGGCCCCGACGGAGAGCGCGTAGGGGAACGCAACGATCCAGATCGCGATCGCACCGAAGAGCCCCGCGAACAAGGCGAGACCGCCGAGGTAGGCGAAGGCGAGGCCCGCGGTGAGCCACCAGAGGATCTGGAACGGGTTCGACAGCCCCACCGCGAGCGCCGTCGAGTACGTTCGGACCGCCCCGGCCTCCGACGCCTCGGTCCGGGGTCTCGGGGCCAGGAGGCGGTAACCTAGGTACCCCATCACCCCACAGCCGAGCGCGTAGATCGGTCGGACGAACGACCCGAGGGCGATCGTCGCGGAGAGGACGAAGACGACGGCTCCGAGGATCGCGTCGGCGCTCATCGCGCCGAGGCCGGTGACGATGCCCCGCCGCAGCGAACGAACGGACTGCGTGGCGATGAGCGCGTTCATCGGGCCGGGCGGGATCGTGAGCGAGAACCCGAGCAGGAGACCGACCCCGACCTCGTACGCGACGTTCATGCCGAAGGTCCCCGGCCGCCGGGGCGACCGACCCGGGAGGTTCGAGGGAACCTTAGGCTCAGCGAGGTAGCGAGTCCCAGGGGCGCGCTAGCTCGGGGGAGGCGGTACCACTCGCGCCGTGACGGTGATCGTCGAGGGCGGAGGCGGAGGGTGCCACGCGATGGCGAGGATCCCACCGAGGAGCGCGAGAATGAATCCCACGAGGAATCCCGCGAAGGAGAACGGGATGCTCACGAGCGCGAAAACGATGGTCACGATCCCCCACACGGTGTGGCCGATGGGCATCGCGATCATGAGGAGGCCGAACAGGAAGATCAGGAACCCGAGGACGAGCCCCAGGACGAACAGGCCGCTGAAGACATGGAAGACCGCCGCGAAGAGGCCGCCGATCAGCGCGAGGACGGCGCCCCCGGCCATGATGAACAACCCTCCGAGGACCGTCAGGACCCCTGCGGCCACCGGTCGCGCCATGCTCGTACCTCCGGCATCAGCACGCCCTCGGGCTATAATGCTCCCCCCGAGGCCGTCCGGAGCTCACCCTCGGTCCGGAAGGGCGGTTCCGTCGGCCGTCGCCGGCGCTGCTCTGTGACGCACTGCCAGGGCGACTCCGCAACCGACGAGGGCGACCAGCACGACCACGGGGAAGGTCGCCCGGCCCCCGTAGGACGAGTAGACGGCCCCGATCATCACCGGGCCGATCAGGAGCCCCAGGTCCTCGAACGACCCGAAGACCCCGACCGCGGTCCCCTGCGCCGACCGGGGGACCGAGCCGAGCGCGAGCGGAAGCAGGTTCGCGGTCAGCCAGCCCGCCCCGACAGCGAACAGGAGCGTGCAGCCGACCATCTCGGGGTACATGGTCGAGAAGAAGGTGCCGAGCACGCCGCCGATCACGAGGACGAAGCCGGCGGGGGCGGCGCGCGCCGGTCCCCAGCGGTCGACCAGCGGTCCGAGGAAGAACCCGGCCACGAGCGCGGTCCCTCTCGTGGCCGCGACGAGGTACCCGGCCTCGGTCGCCGACCCGCCGAACAGGCCGACCGAGTAGTACTGCAGGAAGTTGAGCGGAAGCGTGTAGCACACGTAGAACAGGACGACGAGCAGGACGCCGGCGACGAAGTGCGGGGTCAGGATCGACCGTACCTGCCTCAGCGTGCCGTACTCCCGCGGCGGAAGTCCCACGTCCTTCCAGGGAAGGACCACCAGGCACAGGGTCGAGACCACGGAGAGTCCCACCGCCAGGATCGCCAGCGGGAGGAACCCGATTTCCACGAACAGCACGGGGCCGGCCGCGGCCCCGATCACCAGGCCACCGCCGAAGAAGAGCCCGTAGCGCCCGGTCCCGCTGCCGCCCGTCCCCGGGCCGCGCGCGGTGAGGGCCAGCCAGCGCATCAACGGCACCGGGAAGATCACGAACATCCCGAGGAGACCGAGCGTGAGGGCGAACTCGGGCACGGAGGAGGAGAACCCGATCGCGAGGAGGACCGCGGCCACGACCACGCCGAACAGGAGGATCGGGCGGGGCCGCCCGATGCGGAACGCCAGGGCGCCCCACAGCCCTTCCATGGCGAGCATGCCGAGGGCGTAGGCGGAGAGAACGACCCCGTACTGGAAGACCGAGAAACCGAGCGCCTCGAACCGGAACGGCAGCGTGACCGTGACGAGCGCGTACGATACCATCGAGAAGATTGTGGAGAGATAGATGCCGCGCAAGAGCCGGGTCGCGGCGGGCGGCGAGGTCATCGACCCCCGGAGGTCGGGGTCGTAATGGCGTTTCGCGGTCCGGGGTCGGATTCCGGTGCGCGGGTGGTCCTCTCGCGGTCCGGCCTACGCCGGGGCGAGACCCAGCGACCGGGCGCGTCCGAGAAGCTCCTCCGGGCGCCGGGTCTCGAACTCCACCGGACCCGTGTAGATCCGTCCGGTCGCCCCGTCGATCGAGATCGTGTCCCCCGCACGGACCTCGGTCTCCCCGACGCGGAAGCGCCCCACGAGCGGGTCGACCTCCACCCTAGGGCAGTTCACGACGACCGCTTTCCCCATCTGACGCGCCACCACGATCGCATGGGACGTCCGTGACCCCCGGGGCATCACCGCCCCGACCGCGGACTCGAGCGCGGTCAGGTCGTCCGGCATGAGGTCATCCTTCACGAGGATCACCGGACCATGTCGAGCCGCTTCCACCGCCTCGGCGGGGGAGAAGACGACCGCTCCCGTGGCGAAGCCGAGCGACGCGGGCTCGCCCTGAGCCAGGGGTTCGCGGGGCGTGGGCATCTCGTGAACCACGATGCGGTCCAGGTCGAGCTCGGCGAGACGGGAGCGCGCCTCGTCCCGTCCGATCCGGCCCTCGTCGGCGAGGTCGAGGGCGATCCGCAGCGCCGCCAGGGGCTCCCGGGCCCCGCTGCGCGTCTGAAGGAGGTAGAGGCGACGCTCCTCGACCGTGAACTCCACATCCTGCATGTCCCGGAACTCCGCCTCGAGCCGGCGGCCGTAGTTCGTCAGGTCGCGGAGAATGTCCGGGAAGGCCCGTGCGAGGTCGTCCCGGCCGGTGCGCCGGCTCTTGGAGACGACGTCCTCGCCCTGCACGGCGAGCTTGAAGTCGATCAGGGGCCGGTTCTCCCCGTTCCAGGGATTCCGGGTGAACATCACTCCGGCTCCGGAGTCCCGCCCGAGGTTCCCGAACACCATCGCCTGGATCGTGATCGCGGTGCCCCCGACGCGGTCGAGATGGTTTCGTTCCCGGAACTGAACGGCCCTCGGGCTCATCCAGGAGTCGAGCACCGAACGCGTCGCGAGGAGGAGCTGCTCCCGAGCGTCCTCCGGGAACGGGGTTCCGCTCACGCGACGCAGGATCCGCTCGTACGCGGTGGCGAGGTCTCGGAGCGCCCGGAAGTCCATTTCGGACTGCTCCCGCGCCCCGACAGAGCTCATCGTGGCCCGCAGCGCGTCGTCCAAGAGGCCGGGGTCGACGCCGAGGACCTCCCCGAAGTTCTCGAGAAGCCGACGGTACGAGTCCCATGCAAAGCGCGGGTTGCCCCGGCGCAGGATGAGCCCCGGCAAGGTCTCCCGGGTGATCCCGACGTTGAGCACGGTGGTCATCATGCCCGGCATGGAGACCGGCGAGCCGGACCGCACCGAGACGAGCAGCGGCCGTCGGGGGTTCCCGAACTTGAGGCCGGTCGCGGTCTCGAGATGGGAGATCCCCTGGCGCACGTGGTCGGCCAGGTACGGCGGTACGACGCGGCCGCTCGCGAAGTAGTCGTGGCAGACGTCGATGCTGAGCGCGAACCCGGGGGGTACGGGGAGGCCCAGGGCCGCCATTCGCGCGAGGCAGGACGCCTTGTTGCCGAACCGCTCACTGGGGGCGAGAGTCGTACTTCCCGGCCCGAACCGAACGAGCCGCTCCGCGTCAGTCGACATTGAAGCGGAACGCTCCCCGATTGAGCCGCTCGAACACGTCGTCCTTGATCGTGTAGGCAGCCCGCTTGAGGTGGTTGGTCGACTGTTCGAGGTGGCCCGCGACCTCGAGCGCGAGGGCGCACTCCCGGAAATCGACCCCGCCCGACCAGATCCGCTGCCGCGCGGTGCGCAGCGCGACATCGCAGCTCTCCTCGAGGCTCGCGACGCGGTCCGCGGAGGCGAGGAAGTCCTGCATGTCCTCCTCCCGGGAGGCCGGCCCGAGGAGGCCGATCGTGTGGATGGACTTCAGGAACTCCTGCGACGCCTCGGTCGCGATGCGGGCGATCCCCACGAGCTCGGTGAACACCGCCTTGGTCCGCACGTGCTCGGTGGCGAGCTTGAGCGAGAACGCCGCATCCTCGAGCGCGTCCACGGCATCGTCCACGGTCCCGACCAGGTCCCGGAAGAGGTCCGGACTGTCGGAGCGACGGGTGATCGTCCGCACCCGGACCACGATCTCGTCCGCGCTCTTCTCCCAGCCCTTGGCCCGCGTCGCGCCGCGTTCCGCGAGGTCGGGGCCCGCGCCCTCGGCAAGCGCCGAAAGGGAGTCCTCGACGGATGTGGCGAGCTCGACCAGGAGGGACGCCTGCTCGATGCACATCCCGAGCAGGTCCTCGTCGAGCGTGTGGAAGTAGCGCAGCAGCTCGGCCTTGACCTCGTCCCGGAGCAGTACCCGCGACTCGCCCGAAGCGAGCCCGTGGCCGGCGGTGCGGAAGACCCACTGGAAGTACTGGCGGGTGCGGGTCGTTCCCAGCACTTCGCTGAGCCGCTCCCGATAGTGGAGCTGGCCCTTCGGGGCGAGGTCGATCGCCTCGAGGATGAGCGCGCCTCCGCCGAGGAGGAGGAACGCGCGATGCCCCACTTCTTCGCTCGCGGACCACTTGAGAAGCGAGACGGCGTCGGAATTGCGCATGAACGCCCTCAGCTCCTTGCGCGCCCGGTTCCAGTCGATCAGGAAAACGACCTTCGAGCCGACCGTCGTCAGGGTCGTCTCGAGGTCAGCGGGGGAGGGAGGGTGGCATCGTCCGACCACAAGGAAATAATCCTCCTTCTCGAGCGCGCGCGAGGCCGTCCGCGTCGCGGTTTCCTCCCAAGCGAATCCGGCCGTCCGCAGCAGGTCCTCGAAGAACTCCAGTCGATTCGCGTGGACGTCCGAGTAGGCGATCGAGACCTCGCCGTTCTCCACCGAGATCACGACCACGTGGGCGTCGGTCTCCCCGATGTCGTTCTGGATGACGAGCCGTTCTCCGATCCGGGTCGCGGTCGTGCCGAGCCCGGGATGGTCGAACTTGAGGGGGGCGGTGCGGTGGACGCCGACCATGAACGCCCGTACGAGGGGCCGGTCCCCCTCCCGCAGGCCGTAGGTCGAGGCGCCCTCCACCGCTTCGGTCGTGATCGTGGCCTGGATCGCGAGGATCGACCGGTGCAGGTCCAGTACGAGGAGGTGGAGACTGTCGCCGCGAGACCGGTCGCCCGAGGTGAGCACATCGATCGTGGCGCCGCGGAGGACCTCTCCTTCCGGTGCGGCGACCGTCGAGCGGATGCGGTCGAACCGCTCCTGGAAACGGGCCGCCTCCTCCGGAAGGGCGGTGGCGACCGGGACGATCATCTCCTCGACTGCCGCGAAGGCCTTGGCAAGGATCGTGGAACTCAGGGGGATCGCATACCGGTCCGGTCCCCCGCCTCGAGACTCGCGGACGACCGAGTCGAGCCGCGCGTCGGGCTCGCCCGCCTGCTCCCGTTCGGCCGAGAGGCTCGGGAGCTCGGTTGTCGGTCGGTCCGCCTTGATGCGGGCGCTCTGAAGCAGCGCAAAAAGGTACTTCACCCGGTCGTTGGCGCGAAGGGCGCGGCCGACGGCCGCGGGGAGGAGCAGAGTGCTCTCGCCGAGCTCGGCGACGATCGCCGCCTTCTCCATAACGACGTGCGCCCGTTCGGCCGGCGGGGCCTTAGATGTTTCGTCAACCTCGGTCGAAAGGTAGAATACCCGACCGCGCGCTCCGGAAATCGCTTTGACCATTCCGGAAGAAGTCCTGCCATCACCGTCACGTCCGACCGAACCGTCGCTCCAAGCACTGCCCCCTTCGGGTTCGGGATCGATCGTACCTCCTGCGCGCCGTTCCCTCATCGCCCGGTTCTGGCCCGTATTGGTCGCGGTCGTCGTCGTTGTAATCGTCGTCGTGTTCTTCGCTCTGGGAGGGTTCAGTTCCGGCAGTTCCAAAGGCGGGTCGACCGGAACCACGTTCGCCCCGGCTAACTCCGATGCGAACCAGTCCGCGAATGCGGTTCCGGGGGGACCGTGGGACCTGGTCACGGCCCTCGGGTTCTCTCCCGCGGCGGTCAGCCAGACGAATTCGAGCTCTTCCGTCGGGTCTGGGTGTACCGTGGCACCGGCGGGGGGTGGAACGATCCCGTCCACGGTCTCCATTCCTGCGTTCTCCGGGAGTTTCTCCTCGGGCAAGGCGACCTGGTGGGGCATGTTCTACTACCAACCCACCACCCAGCAGGTCCTCGTAGTGGAAGTGGAGAACGGCGCCGCGACACCCCTCTTGATTGCTTCGGGTGCGTGCGTCTCGGAGTTCCAAAACCTGTCCGCGGTCCCCGCCGACGTGGTCGATAGCTCGGCGGCCGCGTCCACCGCTTGGAGTCAGGGTGGCTCGGCGTTCAGCTCGGTGCATTCGAACCTCACGCTGAATCTCGAAATGGCGATCGTGGGGGGCGGGTCCTACGGGGGAACTACTATCGGCCCCACCTGGCTGATCGAATACAGCCCGTGTCTGCCCCTCGGGCTGGGCGGGCCGACCGGAGAACAGCCGGAGTTCGAGGCTGTCGTGGACGCCGTGTCGGACACAGCCACAACGTTGGTGACCAGTACGACGTGCTAGTCCACCCGTTCACGGATTCCGCGCGCGACTGCGCCCTCGCGGCCCGATTCACCGAGACGCTGACCCCGGGATCCCGCCCGCGCTCCCCCGAGCTTGGGAGAAGATAGAGCCGAACGGGCGAAGCGGGTACGTTCGCTGGTCTCGACGCGGTCCCTCGTCCGCGACGGGCGGTCCGACGAGAGGGTCGGGCCGCGCGTTCGTGCTCGCCGCTCGAAGTCCGAGCATCCGAGGCAGTATCGCCAAACTTGCGGCCACGATAAGGTATCTATACTCGGACGTCTCGTGACGGGCGACCATGCCGAAGCTGCCGTCCGTCCGGGTAAGCGTTTGGGTGTTGCCAATTGTCGTCGCAATATGCGCGCTGATGGTCCTGCCTGCGGCCGCCGTGCTGCAGGGCGCAGGAGCGTCGTCCGCCAAGGCTCCGGCCGCGGGGCTCGGGGCATCTGCGGTAACCTCTCCCATGGGAGCGGCCCACGCGCCGGCGGCTCCTGCAAGTTCCGCTGCGCTACCGACCCGATCCTCCCCTGCGTTCGCCTCCCTTTCCTCGATCAAAGGTTCCACCCCCGAAGACCAATGGCTGCGCTCGATCATGTCGTCGCAGTCAGCCTCCAAGGGCTCCCCGCTGGTCTCCCTCCCGAACCTCGCGATCCTTGAGAACCCCACGGGCACCACCGGCGCCAACGGGGTCAATCCGTACTACTCGGGCCAACCGGCCCCGATGGGCCTCGCCGACTTCGGCCTCGGCACCTCCGGACCCTACTCGTACAACACGACCCACATCAATTCCCAGATCACCTTCGCCTCCGCGCCCTACGCTACGGCTCCCGGTTCCGCGTCGGTAATCAACCCCGGCGGCGCGAACCAGGGATACGTCGGCTCTCCCCTCGAGTTCAGCATCCAGCTGAACACGGTGACGATCAACTACACGATCCCCGGGTCCACCGACGGAACCTTCTGGACCCAGAACGTGCTCGACATGAACGCGACGGGCATCCACTTCGTCGACGACGTGTTCAACCTTACCGGTCCGGTGACCGCATTCTTCCCGGGCACCATCGCGTCGGGATGCGGCCTCACCGACCTGACGAATGAGCTCACCGAGTACGGCGGGGTCTACCAGTGCGTCGGGACGACCATCCCGATCTCCTCTCTCGGATTCCCGCTGACGATCAGCCTGTACAACAACGCCACCGTCAATACAACCTCGAAGCAGGACGTCGTTTCCTTCGGGTACCGGTTCTCGAGCCCGACGGACGCCTTCCCGGCCGTCACCGGCTGGAGCGACAATGTCAGCTTCGTGAACCCGAACCCGACGGTCGTGCCGACCAGCAAGCTCGGGTATGGCATCGACGGATACAGCGCGACTCCCTCCGGACTCCTCCGTGACGCCGAGGTCATCTTCGGCGGCCCGATCGGTGGCTCGAACGCGATCTTCAACTCCTTGAACGCTGCGGTGACCCTTTCGTATTCCAACGCGAGCTCGGGTGGCTGGAAGTCGGTCCCCTCGGCGTTCGACTTTGGTACGGACACGGGAGAAACCTCCACGGGCATCGCTGCCTACTGGACCGCCAGCGGTACCGAAGAGGTCAATCAGGGCCCCTCGATGCTCTATGGACTTTGGGGCGCGCTGAAATCGGCCTCGGTGGCCGCCGGCGACATCCAGTTCCAGGGCACGATTACTCCGGATTACGGATTCGTGTTCGTGAGCAACGTGGCCCCCGGCGGGCTCGGGGCGAACCTGAGCATCGTCCCCACCACCAACACGGGAACCTTCGACTCCTACCTGCCCGCGACCGTGCCTCCGGGCACCCAGTACTACGTTCGCTCGTACGCGGACGGGTTCGTGGCGCAGAACACTACTCCGTTCTCGACGAGCCAGACCGCTTACGCGATCACCCTGAACGCGTCGGTGGACACCCTGAACGCTCCGCTCTACTCGGACGGGAACGCTCAGGAGAGCCTGCTCTCGACCGACATCGGGCTCGCCACGGCGGGCGACTACAACGGGCTCGTGGTCGACCTGAACCTCTCGTTCAACCACCTGAACGACTACAGCTTCCCGTCGTTCGCCCTGTTCCAGGAAACCAGCGTCGGCAACACGGTGACCGTCAACAACACCACGCAGGGACCCGACAGCCCGCTCGGGACGATCTACTACTACGACCACCCGGGCGTCCCTCCCACCGGCTTCCTCGTCCCCGGACCATTCCTCAACAAGACAGACCGTCCGAACTTCAGCCTGGCTATCAACTTCTTCGATTCGGACGATTTCACGGTCTCGAACGAGACGTTGCTCGGCTCGGCCGCCTACGGAACTCCGTTCGGCTCGGGCGGGACGATTTTCCTGTTCGACGATGCGTTCGCTGACGTCGAGAACATCCAGACCGTGGACAGCTCCTACGGGGCCTTCATCGGCGCGTCGGCCTTCATCTTTGTCGAGAACGTCGTAGCGCAGTCGGGCTCGAACGGTGTCGACGAAGTGGGCGTTGAAATCACGTTCGTCGAAAACGTCTCTGCCTCCGGTCCTGGCTCGTTCGGAATCTACGCGCTCGCTACCGGGGTGGACACGACCTACGAATACATCAACGCCAGTGACTACGCTGCGGGGGTCTACGCCGGCGGATACTCGGTCGAACCGTACTACGCCGTACCGGGGCTCCACGACTCCGAGATCGAATCCGTCAACGCCACCACGGGCGCCGCGGGAGTCGTTCTGATCGATTCCTACGAGAACGAGGTCTTCTACGACACGGCGGTCACAGGCGCCGTGGCCTTCGAGGGCAACTACTCCGCGTACGACTACTTCTACTACATCGCCGCGACCGGCGCGACCGCGGGCTTCCTCCTGAACGACACCAACGACCGTGTCTACTACCTCACCATCACCGACACCGCCACCCAGACCGGGTCCATCGACGAGCTGAGCTCCTGGGACGATTACTACTACACCACGGTCAACGGCGCCGGTGTGGGGGTGGCCGTCGAAGGGTCTCTCGGCACCTACATGGAGTTCGTCTGGGACAACGCGTCGTCGGTATCGGGCGTCGAGTACCTTGACGCTGTAAACGGTGAGGTCTACTATCTCTACGTCAATGCAAGTGGCACGCTGGGTGCGAGCGTGGTCGACAATGTGGGCTTCTACGGATACTATGCGTACACCACGGGACCCAACACCTACAGCATCACGGGCGGGTACGATACCGAGCTCGAGGATGGGGAGTATGCGGTCGCCACGGGAGTGAGCGTCTCGGGGGTAGACAACTACGGCCTGCAACTGTACTACTGGGATTTCGCCACGATCACCGGCACAACGGCGACCAACGGGTCCGAGGGTCTCTACCTGTCCTACGAGGATTACTACATTACCGTCACGGACACCACCGCCACGGATGGGAGCCTCGGGGTGTACATCTATGAGTACGGGTACGGGATCACGGTCACGGACACGACTGTCTCCGACTACTCGGCCGGGGTCTATGTTTACGAGTCGGACTGGATATCTATCAACGGAGTGACCGCGACCAACACCACCCTGGAGCCGCCCTTCTACGACAACTACTACAACTACTGGGGTCCCGTCGCGGCCGTCTTCACCGAGTATGCGTCCCAGACCACGATCACGAACGTGGGGGCGACCAACTATCCGTTCGCCCTCTACGATGAGTATTCGGGCGACTCGGAGGAAGGCGCCGGAAGCATCACGGTGAACAACCTGACCTCCACCGGCGGGTACGACGCCGTGGTTCTGGACGGAACCTCGTATGGGATCTTCGAGGACCTCTTGGCGAGCCACGACGTCGTCGGTCTGTACGCCGAAGACTCGGACTACAACCTGGTCACGGCCAGCACCTTCCTCGACGACCAGAGCTACGGTGTGGCGCTCTACTACTCCGATGACAACATCATCGCGGGGAACAACTTCATCGGGAACAACGGGGCGACCAGCACGTACAACGCCGCCCACATCCAGGCGTTCGCGACCGGCGGTGACTTCAACTACTGGTATAACCCGACCACGTACACAGGGAACTACTGGGCCGACTGGCACACCGACCCGAACGGGAACCTTGCCCCCTACATCATCACGTCCGACCTGAGGAACGTCGACGACTATCCGCTGAACGTTCCGGCCGGCGAGATCCAGGTCTGGTTCTACGAGTCGGGCCTGCTCTCCGGGACGACCTGGTCGATGACGTTCAACGGGGCGACGGAGTCGACCACGAACAACTGGCTGGTCTTCGGCGTGCCGGCGGCGGGGAACTACACCTTCACCGCGGGCGCGGTCGCGGGCTACTCGGTCGTGCCGCCAACGGGGACGGTTTCCCTCCCAACGGGAACTACCTCAGTTGAGGAGACGGTGCAGTACACGGCACTCTACACCGTGCTGGTCACGGAGAAGGGCTTGCCGGCAGGAACCACCTGGAGCGTGACGGTCGCCGGGGTCAACGTGACCGGGAACACGACGACGCTGACGGTCCCGGTGCCCGCGGGGGTCTACACCTTCCAGATCTCCCCGGTCTCCGGCTACGTGGCGTCGCCGCCGAACGGAACGGTCAATGTGGGCGCCTCCCCGACCTACAAGCTCGGGGTGACGTTCTCCACCGTGAGCTCGTCGACGTCGCTCGTCTCGACCAATACCTACAACACGGGGTTCGCGATCGCGATCGCCATCGCGGTGATCGCTCTCCTGATCGGCCTCCTGGCGCTCTTCTGGCCGCGCCGGGCCAAGCCCAGCGAGAACCCGAACCCGCCCACCGCGTGGACGCCTCCCGCGGCCAGTGGCACACCGCCCGCGGCCAGCGGCACGCCGCCCGCGAGCGGGACCAATACCTGGAGTGAGGGCTCGGGGAACCCTCCGTCGTAGGAGCGGTCGACTGTTCCCATTGCCGAGAACGAACCACTTCCGACCCCCGGCCCCTTTGGGAACCGGGGGTTTCCTTTCTTTTCCGGTGACGGTGGCCCGGGGGAACACCTCTCGAGGAAACCCTCAGGAACCTTCGCCGGGACGAACGGTTCAAGAGGGGCGACGGACTAGAAACCCCTGGAAGGAGGAACGTGCTCGACAAGATCCTGGTCGGC
>Ga0326728_10021767_pt1 | contig 11998 bp, 7 predicted proteins | sample MB3enrmetagenome_FD_207602 | JGI IMG/M metagenome (GOLD analysis project Ga0326728, IMG submission 207602) | Lab enriched peat soil microbial communities from McLean, Ithaca, NY, United States - MB31MN | ecosystem: Environmental > Terrestrial > Soil > Wetlands > Peat | place: USA: New York... | reverse complement strand
GCGTTGCTGAATGAGGTCGCGGTACTGCACCAACTCGCGGATGAGCGGATCGACTTGCTGCAAGGTGAGCGGCGCTTGGGGGCGTCGTTCCAGGTAGCGACGCACGAAGCGGTATTCGTGCACCCCCCATTCCAGAGCTGCGGTGCAGGCTTCTTCCACCGCCGCCAGTCCGAACTTCTTGCCTAACGCCAACACCCCCAGCATGCGGCGTACTCCCAGTTCGCCTTCGGCACGATGAATCGCCTGGCAGAGGGCGCCGATGTGCGGCCCCGCCCGTTCCGCCCGCGCCAGCAACTGCAGGGTGCCGAGCGGGGTGCGCCGGGGGTAATCCTCGTTCTTCACCCGATAGCGCCCGCGTTTCTGGCGGACGTGCTCGCGCAGGAGTTGGCCGGTGCGCGGGTCGAGCAGGCGGACGTAGAGGTCATCCCACTGCACGTTGACCAGTCGCCCGATCCAGCCGGGCGGGGCTCCGTAGTAGGCGGCCTCGACTTCCACGCAGCCGTCCAGATGCACGGTGCGCTGGCCGTGCTGATAGAAGCGGAAGGGCTCGAGGGGCAGGGGCAGCAAGGCGGGTTTCTCCTCCGCGAACATGGCGGCCACTTGCCGCTTGGTGGTGCCGTGGATGCGCGTGTCGGCCCAATGTGCTTCCCAGCGGTCGAGATACGTCTGAGCTTCTTCCAGGCTTTCGAACCGCAGACCCTTCAGCGGAGTGCGCTGGGTGTGGCCGATCCCCGCTTCCACTTTTCCTTTGCGATTCGGATCCTGAATCCGGCACGGCATCGCCACCGCCCCGTAATGAGCCAGGAGGTCGCGGTAGAGGGGATTGAGGGTGGGATCGTAGACGTCGGGAATCAGCACGCCCTCGCGGAGGTTGTCGAGCACCACCACCCGCACGGTGCCTCCCAAGCGGCGGAAGGCCTTCTCGTGCAGCTCCGCCCAGGTGCGTGAGCTGGAGCGGAACACCAGCAGACGGACCGACTTGCGGCTGTAACCCAGGGTCAGCACGAACAGCCGCGTGCGCCGATACTTGCCCGTCTGCGGATCGCGGACCATGGGGCCGGTGCCGTAATCAACTTGTGCTTCTTCTCCCGGCGCGGTCACGATCACCGGATGGGCTTCCGGCGTGCGGGTTCCGCGCAGCCGGCGGATGAAACGTTTGACGCTGGTATAGGCGCCGGTAAAACCGCACTGCGAAACCAAGTCTTGCCAGATGGCCATGGCGTTGCGACCGCGGGCCAGGGCCACTTCGATGATCTCGCGGTAGGGTTCGCAGGCGCTGGCAGAGGGACTTCGCTTCGCCGGCAGGGCCGGCTCCGGCGCGGGCTCGGTGGCTGGGTCGGTGGTCACCTCCTTGGCCGGTTTTGGAGTGTCCGGTTCAGGGCTTTCTTCCACAACAGGTGCTTGCGGAAGGAGCCCGCCCCATGCCGGAAACACCTCTTTTCCCGCGCCAAAGTCGGTGGTCACCTCCTTGGCCGGTTTTGAACTTGGGGAGTTGGAGGGTGGGGGAGTGGCCGGTTTTGGCCGACCGGGATCGGCCCCCTTCCCGGCATCGGTCGAGGGGACCACCCCCGCTTCGGAAACCCGTTTCGCCGCCCCCGGCCGGGCGGGCTGCCGCCCCCACCCACCCGCGGGTCGAACCGCGATCCCCGCTGTTTTCAAATAGATGCTCGCGGTTTCGCGGCGCACACCGGTGGCTTCCTGAATCCGCCGCAGCGACCAGCCGAGACGTCCTAATGCTAAGACTTGTTGTTTCTTATCGTCACTCAAGACATTGGCCATAGCTACGAGGCTAACGCCTCGTGCTCTTGTCAATGTCCCGGAGGGTGTCTCCGTTGGCCGGTTTTCAGGTGACCATCATTGGCCGGTTTTGGGTGACCACTGAGGCGGCCTGGGACCACTGACGCAGCCTCCACCACTTCTTCGCCGTCCCCGCCGCTTCCGCCCGCTGCAGAGCAGATGCAGAGCTTTTGCCGTGGGGTTAAACCCCTGCTCGCGGGCCACTTCTCCCGCCGCTGGCCACAAAGACTCCGGAGTCGGCACGTGGCGTGTGGACTCCGCCACCGCTGCAAACGCCAGTAAACCTTCCGCATGTTAGGGGGAAGGACCCGGCAGGCTAGCTAGATTCTGGCCTCCGCCAAAGCGCCGGGGGCAAGGAAGCAGCTTGTAACGAAGTTCCGCCGTCTCATGTCAGACAGTCCCTTCTCTGATCGGTGCGAGCGAACTGCCCTGGCTTGCTACGCCGATAAAGGAAAGCCTTTTCCCGCTAACGTGCTTGATGGTGAGAAGGCGAAGCTGCCCAAATTCGTTATGTCAATCACAGTTTCTCGCGCTTAGACCAAACCTTCGACAGCAGTCGGCACGCCAGATTCCGACCCGCAACCCTCTCTTGGGTGTTACAACCGACGTACTTAACTCCTGTACTACGACAGAGAGAACAGGGCGACCTAACCTTGGCACCTATTATTTTCTCTTATGATTCCCGCACCGTTAGAATCTGGTCGGCTTTGATGTTCCTGAAGGTTTGCTTCGCTCCGCTTGGCCATGAGATTTGGAGTTCCTCAACTGTGGTCTGCTCGCCCAAACCGAAGTGAACGCGCGCGTCCGAGGAAGAACTGAGGCCGACCGCTGTGGTGACGTAGTTGTGCTGGACTCCCTCTGCCGTGACGAGCCTCAGCTTCGCCCCAATTCCGTCCCTATTGCTCTTGGTCCCGATGGTCTTCACTAGAAGCCAGTGGTTCCTCGAAGAAGAAACGTTGTGCCACACCTCCAGGGACCCATCCAAAGCGGTAACCACGGCGTCAATTCGGCCATCGTTGTCCAAGTCTCCGAACGCCGCACCCCGGTGAACCGCCTTTCGATCCGCTACGCCCGCTTCAAGACTGGCGTCAACAAACGTACCGTTTTTCATGTTAGCGAAGATCGCATTCGGTTGCATCGAACGGTCGCGCTCACTTCCCAAGGGATCACTTACCTCCCCACCCGCAACGAACAGATCTTTCCAGCCATCGTTATTGAAATCAAAGATTCCGTTGCCCCACCCAGACCTCGCCAGGGTAGGTCCTGTCAGGCCACTTTCGTATGTTGAGTCGTTAAAAAGCCCGTTCCCCAGATTTTGAAACAACGGCCACGATTCGTTCCGCAGGGCGGTTTCAAAGATGTCTACGCGACCATCGTTGTCGATATCCCGGGCGTCAGCTCCCATACCGGAGATGGGCGTGCCGTTTTCAGTATAGGCAACGCCGCTCTCCAGGGAGACCTCTCTGAACGTGCCATCGTGTTGGTTGCGAAAAAGGCTATTCGGGAGAGTGTCATTGGCCACGAAGATGTCCTGCCAGCCGTCGTCATCAAAGTCGGCGACCGAAACACCCATCCCCTTACCGACGTAACTGCGAATGCCTGAAGCCGCCGACACGTCAGTAAAGGTTCCATCATGATTATTATGAAAAAGGGAGCTAGGTAGTGCCTGGTAAAACCTGGGATGGCAATAGTCCCGTTGCCCGTTTAGACCGCAGGCTGGCTCCTTGTCGGGGTTCCATACGCAATAGTTGGACACAAAAAGATCCAGCCAGCCATCCCGGTCGTAATCCATCCAGGCTGCTCCCATCGCCCAAAGGTAACCATAAACCGGGTCGAGGCCGTCCAGACCCGCGTGGGAAGTGACGTCAGTGAATGTCCCATTACCATTATTGTGGTACAAGATGTTGCCTTCTACCCCGGCAACAAAGATGTCCGAGAATCCGTCATTATCGTAATCGCCGATGGCGACTCCAATGTTATACCCTCGGCCCTGAACTCCTGCTTGCAGGGTAACATCCTCGAATGTTCCGTCGCCCTTGTTCTTAAAGAGACGGTTGTAGAAAGTCGCATTGTCCTTCGCTAAACCGGGGAGCGTTGCGCCATTGACAACATAGATATCCAGCAGGCCATTGTTGTTGTAATCAAAGAGTGCTACCCCTGAGACCATGGTTTCCGGCTGGTGCTTGTATTGCGTTCGGCACGAATTGGTCACAAAATGCAACCCGGCTGGTGTGACATATTCGAACCTTATGGGATCAACCCTTGCTGTAGCAAGAGCCCTGGTGGCGCACCATGCTGCCCCACTTCCGGCCAGTGCTCGAAGCATATCGCGTCGCGTCAAGCCCCCCATACCTCTCCAGTCATTCGATGTCGGATTCTGCACCCCTTTTGAGCAATGCCGGGTGTTCAAATTCTCGCTTAATCCTGATCGCAGGGACCTGAACCAGATCGGTCCCGGTATCGACGAATCTTTGATCCGTGTCCCGCATCTGAGGGTAGACGGTTATTTTCTTGCTTTGATCGCCAGTGAAAGATCGTGGAGATTTATTCACTGCGCCCGTTCCCACAAAGGCTCCCCTTCCGGGTCGGACTGGGATCGACGTACGGCCTCCTTATAGCGGAGCTCCAGAGCCTCCGCTTTCCGGTCTTCCTTGAGGATCCGGTAGCACTGAATGAGTGTTTGATTCGCTGCTGCCCAGCCGGGAGCGCGCTTGACGGCGTCTTCGAGGTATTTCTCCGCCAAAATGTACTTGTGCGCGCGGTGCAAATAGAGAGAGCCGATCCAAAAGTAAGAATCAGGGAGTTCGGGATTTATTTTCAGCGAGCGGAAGAAGCACTCCAGCGCTGCGTCGGTCCCATTTGTTACCTTTGCGTAAGCGACTCCCTCATAAAAAACAGGCTGAGGATTTTTCGGGTCAAGCTGCCCAGCTTTTTCGAACGATTGGATTGCTTGCGAATAGTCCCCGTTTACCATCTGGATCTCCCCGAGCAGCTTCCAGGTAAGGGGTGAGTTCGGGTCCAATTGAACTGCGGTTTGATAGTCCTGCATGGCGTCTTCAACGTTTCCATCTTCCACCTCCACATGTCCCATGGCGACAAGAAGGTTCACCGAACTCGGAAACTTTTTCAAAGCTGCTGCCAACACCTTTTTCGCTGCGTTATGGGCTTGATGGTTGTTTAGCACCGATGCGAGAGAAACGTAATATATCTCCTGAGCCGGGTCAATCGAAATGGCTTTGCTATACTCTTCGTACGCCTTCCTGAAATCCGGCAGTCTCTCGTAGCATTGACCGGATAAGTAGTGGAAGGGGGCGCTGTTCCTCTCCTGCTCCGCGACGCGCGATAGAACCTCAAGCCCTTCTTTGGGTCTGGCCTCTTCCAATAGGAGCGCAACGTAAACACTTGCAAACTCAAAGGGCGGATGAGCAGAATTCGTCGCGAGAGCAAACTCCCTTTCAGCGATCTCAAAATAGCCGCCTTGGACGAGCCATTTGCCCATCTGGGCATGCAAGGGCGTATTCTGCGGCTGCATCGCATGCAATCTTCTTTCGGTACGGTCAACGGTGGCAGGGTCATGATTCTCGATGCCACACCTGAAAAGATAGAGCAGGGCCTCCTGATCCGAACCATTGAGAGCCAAATAGTCTTGGAAGGCCTTGGACGCCGGCTCATACTTCCCTTCGTCAAACAACACTCTTCCTAAATTGTAGAGGGCTTCATGGTTATGCGGAGATATTTCAAGGGCCCGCTGGAACTCCTTTATGCCAATCTCACTATGTCCCAGTAGCACTTCGACCACGCCCAAGCCGAGGTGGGCAGATGTCGAGTTCGGAGCTAGAGCGACAGCCCGCAATAACGCTTCGCGGGCCTTCTCGCTCTGCGAGTTCTCTGCGTAACTTCTCCCCAGAAGAATATATCCCTGGGCATCCGTAGGGTGCTGGCGAACGTACTCTTGCAGATCTGCAATATTCTCCTTGGTTCCTTCTTGGTACACGGGTGATTCTGGCCCCCGTGAGGGGGCAGATCCCACCTGTAGAGCAGGGAGCGGTTGGGCCAGGGTGAGCAGTGAGGTTACCACCAAACCGAGCAGCCTTCCCTGGGTCAAACTCAATGCGGAGAATCGGTGCAAAACTCGCATACTCCGGGCAGGACCCCTCCCAGTGCCCGGAAAAGTATACACGAATGGCGCCCACTCGAAAATTGGCAGAAGCGAGTGGCCGTAAGCGAGATTGTCGTATCGAGACGGTTGTTTACCTTGACAAGTCCCTTTTCTAAGCGGCAATATGTGGGGCATGTAAAGTTCACCAAGACACGGGCCACACGGTCAGACGCGATCTACTCTTGCAATGACGGGGGCATATCAACGGCCGAGACAGCCCGCCGGAACCGACCGGCGGTCGTAAGGGCCAACGGCCTTTATCACGCCTCATCGCCACCCCCCCGCGCGGTGCGGCATGGCCAGAGGTTCCCCCTAGGCAGTTTTAGATCACATACGCTACCTGGCACCACTTCCCCGCGCTGCCACCATTTGCCCACCATGCTGATCAAAATCCTCTATCTTGAAAAGTGCCCGTTGACAAACGGGCAATTCAAGAAGTTTCTCGATGCTTTCGGTTACCAATTTGCGAACGGCCATAATTTCGTGGACCAATGGGAGAGCGGTCCATATCTGGATGTCTGGCGGTGAGATGAAGAATATGTTGACGAGCATGCCCGCTCCGCCAGACCAACGGCTTGCTTCTTCCAACGATCGCTCGCGGCTCCCTATTTTCTCAGAGAAGCCCGGGCAGAGCGCACGGCTTCGAGGTACTTGCAAGCGTTGGCGGAAATCACGTCCAGTTTACCTTCGTGCAAAGCCTTGAGGTTCACGAGTTCGCTGCCCACCGCGACAGCGGTCGCTCCCGACTTGATGAATTCGGGGGTCGTCTCAAGATTGACTCCGCCGGTGGGCACGAATTCGATTTGCGGAAAGGGGCCTTTAAGCGCCTTGACATATTTGGGGCCACCGACGGGTCCGCACGGGAAGATCTTCACCAGGTCCGCGCCCGCCTGCCAGGCAGTGAGAATTTCTGTCGGTGTCAAGGCTCCAGGAATGCAGGGTTTGCTGTAACGACGAGCCGCCTCAATGACGTGCAGGTTGAGCGCTGGTGTGACGATGAATTCCGCTCCGGCCAGCAGCGCAGTGCGGCAGGTCTCCGGATCCAGGATCGTGCCCGCGCCCAGCAAGACCTTGTCACCGAATCTATCGGCTACCTTCTCCAGTACGCGGACGGCGTTTGGAACTGTCATTGTAATTTCGGCGATGCCGATATTACCTTCAATAATGGCTTCCGCCGCGCGCAGAGCATCTTCCGGCGAAGGCGCGCGGACGATCGGCACCAGACCCACTTCCCGAATCCCTCCCAGAGAGTTTTCCTTTGACCAAGTCATACCCATGTCCCTTTCCATTAATACGAATTCAGAAATTCACATCGTCTGTTCATACCGGTCGCTCTCAGCACGCGACACGGAGGCTCGAGCCCTTGAGCAGGCTCTCTACTTCCGCGAGCGTCGCCCAGTTGAAGTCGCTCAGCATCGAGTGCTTCAGCGCGCTAAAGGCGTTGCCATAGCGGACGGCCGCTTCGTAAGAACCTCCCGTTAATCGCCCGTAGATGAAGCCGGCGCTGAAGGAATCGCCACCCCCGAGGCGATCCACAATCTCCAGTTCGTACTTGACGTCGTCATAGAATCTCCCGTCCGCATAGGCGATGGCAGTCCAGGTGTTGCGCCACACCAGCGGGTTTTCGCGGAGAGTGATCGCCACGGCTTTGAACTGGAATTTCTCCTGCAGCCGCCGCGCTACCTCTTTGTATGACCCGGCGGAGACTTGCGTGAACTCTTTCTCATCCGCTTTCCCCTCCGCTTTGATCTTAAAGACCACGTTCGTATCTTCTTCGGTGGTGATGAGAACGTCCACGTATTCCATCAGGGGTTCCTGCACGGACTGCGCTTTCTCCGGCGACCACAATTTTCCACGATAGTTCAGGTCGTAGCTGACCATGAGGCCCGCCAGCTTTGCGGCTTTCAATGCCTCGAGCGTGACGTACGCCGCGGAATCGCTGAGCGCCGGCGTGATGCCGCTGGTATGAAACCAGCGTGCACCTTCCATGGCTTTCTGCCAATTCACCTCACCCGGCTGGATGGCGGTCACGGCGGAACTCCGGCGGTCGTAGAGGACGGTACTGGCGCGGGGTGCAGCACCTAACTCCAGGAAGTAAAGACCCATACGGGACTCGGGTTCAGGTGCCCATACCACATGTGACGTGTCCACGCCGGTCTGGCGGGCGCGGTTTTCCGCCAAGCGCCCCAAGGAATTCTTCGGCAGGCGGGAAACCCAGGCGCTCTTCAAGCCCAAGCGGGCGACGCCAACGGCAACGTTCAGTTCTCCGCCGCCGACTTGGACGTCCAACGTGGAAGTTTGCTCCAGGCGCTGGAAGTGGGGGGGAGAAAGGCGAATCATGGCTTCGCCAAAGGTGACGACGTCAGGCATACAATCCTCCACGAATGGGTCGAACCCACGGAGTTGAGCCGACCGAGATGTTGTTCCACTAAAAGTGAAAGAGTCATTCACACGACACTTCGGAAATGCCGGGGCGGTTCACCTGCAATCCACAGAATGGCCTGTCCCTGTCAAAAACTCAATCCACGGCAATGAGTGGCTTATTCACAAAAGCGTCAATGGGTCGAGGGTGGCGCTGGACGAGCGCGTGCCCCAGAATTGTTGAAGGTACGGACCCGGGGGAGGGTCCTCGAGAAAGTTGCTGCACTTAGGACGCACTCGCAGCAACTCGTGAGGGAACCTGCACTCGCAAGACAGGAAAGTAGGTTTGCCGTCCATCGATTGGCTCCAAGCGGCACGCAATCCCCTCACCAACACCGGTGGTGAGACCAATCACCAGAGAAGAGATACGTTAGGCTTGCACTGTCCGTTGGCTGCCACCCTCATCTCCCCGAGGAATTTAGAACTCCTTCACCTGGAAAAAACCCTGACAACCAGCGGCTCCTCAAATAACTCGATCACCACTTGCTCATCCTGCACGTGGTAGTAAACCGGGTCAGGAGCCGGTATCCACCGCGACCCTTCCCATCGGCCCGCTTCGACCCTCAACTTCTTGAGCGCAGGCCACTTCGCCATTGGCGAGTCGAGCCTTACTGATGCTTTCCAGCCGATCACGAGGAACTCGTCCGGCTCCGGATGCAGAACCATCATCTGCCCGCCGGAATCGTATGCGACGGTAGCCTTCGCTCCGGCCACCTCGGATGTACTGCTTTCGCCGTCGAGAAAAACCTTCAACTTGTCGGTGCCAGCGCAAAGCGCGATGGCGGGGACCGCACGTTCAATGCTTGTGTATGCTCTCGCCAAGTCGAACGCACCATTCGCCAGAGTACCGTCCTTCAGCACATAAGGCTCTGCCGGGGCGGGAAACGAAACGTTGAAAGCCCATGGGGAAAACAAAGGGGCGGCGTACTCCCCGACCGCCAGGAACGCCAGGCGCGGAGCAACCGGGCTGCGATCCGAGTTCGTCTCGCTGATGGCTACGATGTTGCGGTCCACGCGATAAGGCTCGATCCGTCGGCGTATCTCGGCTTCTCGGGCTGATTCGCTGTACAGATTTATCGACACGAACGACGCCTGCGGACAGAGCCTCAGGTAGGTGGCAACGTCTTCGCCCGGCGAATACCCCAGCATTCCCCCTAACTTGCCGTCTGGAAAATTCATGTAGAACGGCAGGGAGCACTCCTGTGCCCCCGCTTCCGTTACACGCCGCAGCCAGCCGGAAGCCATCCTTTCGGCAGAGTATTTCAAGTCATCCATATAGCCTCCGGCCTTGAACAATTCGTTGGAGCGAGGTGAATGGTCGCGCCACATTTTGGGGTTATTGTGCGCGAACTCCCCGTTGAAGACGTTAATCTCATTTTCAACTTGAATCATAATTACCGTATGGCTCTTCGCGTCGATTTCGCGAAGGTGCCGCATGAAAGCTCGGAAGGCGGTTGCCTCGCGTTCGATGACAGCATCGTAGGCGTATGAAATGATGCCGTGGTATGCCCGGCCGTCTCCATCGACCGCACGCGGATATGTCTTCTCATCCTCAATGATGTCCATGGGGGCGAATACTTCATTGTCCAGATTCCGGCAAATGTTACCGCTCGATCCACTCGCGTAGTGGCCGAACCATCCCATGATCAGCTTCAGCCCGTTTGCTTCGGCAAGGGCTTTGACGTGATCCACGTAGGAGAAATCGAACACCCCTTTAGTAGGTTCAATCTGAGACCATTTCATTGTAACTTTGAGGGTATTCAAGTGCATCTTCCTTGCCGCCGGATACAGATAGTCCCAGTAGCCCATGGTCTCGCGGTAACGTCCGTAGTGGCTTTGATGCCAGGGCACTTCGGCCGTCAGTACAAAGAACGGCAGGCCCTCCACAAATAAAATTTGCCTGCCGCGCACGATCTCGAAGTGAGGGCGAAGGTCCTGGGAGCGAAGCGTCTGGAGGCCCCGCTCCAGCCCGGCCCCCGCCAGAGAGAGAATAGAGTCTTCTTCCTTTTGGACACCGGGAGATTGTGACGGCGTTTCCTGGCCAGATAGGGTTGCTGCAGCCAAAGGTACGGCAAGCGGCGTCATTGCCATGCGTTGAAGAGCGGTTCGCCTCCGCATTTCGAATCCCTCCACCATGGAATCGGAAATCAACGATATTTAAGGGTCGCGCTAAGATCTGAACAAAAGATCAGAACAGCCCCTATCGTCTTGGTCCAAGGGTCCTAGCCAAATCTGTTGCCACCGCATTTGCTACGTCAAGCCGGCCCTGCCTTTCCCATCTCTAAAAGTTGAAGATTTAGATCGAGAGCGTTTTCTGTCATATATAGATTTCCCTTGGTCTCGTAGTCATTCGAAACCCCTAGCCAGGGGTCCGCCTGACGTTCGAATTGTGCTCCTTTGTAAGGACCCTGTGTCTCAGTCGCCCAGAAGCAGGATTGCATAATGCGTTCACCCAACTGCGCAAAGAGGGAGTTACCGGTGTATGCCGCGAGGCGATCCAGACATCGAACCTTTTGGTTCATGTTACAGTAATTCGAATACTGCAGATAGTGCTGCTGCTCCGTATGGCAGGTTTGCGTAGGATTCCTCACCCAACTCAACTGCTTTGGGCACATCATCAGAAAGGCAAAATAGGCATCAGCCTCCGCACGGGCCAGGTCTTGCTTATCGCCCGCAGTATCGTATTTGTTCAGCCAGTATTCCACGGCACACCATACGCTGTCGGCCTCGTAATCTGCTGGCCAGAGATCGGGGTGATGTCCCGTAAACCAATAGCGGCCCTCAACCTTTTGACGCAGAAATCTTTCCATGCCCTCGACAACCTTAGCGTATCTCTTGTCGCCGGTAATCCTATAGATTTCAGGCATGGCAACAAGGGCGCGACCGGACACGACCGAAATACTTCCGGTTCCGGTTGAGTTGTCCGCGACCTGTTGTAAACCTCCGTCGGAGTTCTGTTGCCTGACGATCCAGTCGGCGATACGGACGGCGGCTTGGTACCAGTTTTTTCGGTCAATGCCTTCCTTCTCCTTGACCCTTTGCCATAACTTCAACATATAGCGCGCCGCATAGGCGTTCATATCTATTCTGCAGCCCACGATAGGGGTGTGATCCTTGCTGTTAAATACCTTGTTATCCAATTCGTAATTGGTGTCCATCACCCCGTAGTTTGGATCATCGGGATCAATGCGTTGGGCCTTTAGCATGAAATCCATTTGCTCGAAAGCGCGTTTGCGCCAAAACTCCTTCGTGCTCTGTTCGTACACGAGATAGTCGAACCAAGCATTGATGGGTGACTCCGTCGTGGAAATAACCTTCCAGCAATCCATAATCTGATATCCCATTCCGGGATTCCACAAACTGGTTGTCCGCCGGCCATCCAGAAACAAAGCTAGAGCTTCCTGTGGCGTGCGCACAAATAAAGGTTCGACCTTGTAGTCATTGAGAGTGATCCAGTTCCGCACCAGGGTTCTGATGGCGGTGAGCGAATCACCCGCGTCCGACAGAAGTAACTGCAGCGGGAATTCATACTTAAATCCCCCCAACAGATTGCCTCCTCCCACACGATACTGAGGAACAACCGCTCTGTCTCGGAAATGAAATCCTGTGGCCTCAGTCCAG
>Ga0326728_10021766_pt1 | contig 11998 bp, 6 predicted proteins | sample MB3enrmetagenome_FD_207602 | JGI IMG/M metagenome (GOLD analysis project Ga0326728, IMG submission 207602) | Lab enriched peat soil microbial communities from McLean, Ithaca, NY, United States - MB31MN | ecosystem: Environmental > Terrestrial > Soil > Wetlands > Peat | place: USA: New York... | reverse complement strand
TGTAACAGGCACATCCGCAGAAGACGCGGATTGTGGACAAGTAGGGCGTGGAAACCGCGTAAATGGAATAATTCCTTTAAATCGTCCTGTTAGCAATGAAGCTGCAGCAGGGAAAAATCCCATAAGCCACACAGGAAAAATCTATAATCTTCTATCTCATAGAATTGCTGACAGAATCTACAGGGAAATACCTAGTGTTTCCGAGGTTTATGTTTGGCTTTTGAGTGAAATCGGGACTCCAATTGACCAGCCACAGATTGCAAATGCACAATTGATAGTAAAAAATAGATCTTCCACCGATGTAGAGAAGGAAGCAGTTGAGATAATTGAAAAAGAACTCGATAATATACATGCTTTCTCAATGGAACTGGCCGCAGGGAAGGTACCTATCTGCTGAAGGTGTAATTCTAAAACGATAGAGAATTTCGAGAAATCTCAGAGTTCAACTAAATTTATTATATAGGCTCAAAGTAAGTTTCTCATTCAATGGTAATAGAAAATGGATGCTAGCTCCCATAAAATGTAAAACAGGAACACCAGTAATATAATATTATTGTTGTTTTAATATTATTGTTGTTTTTAAAACATTTTATATGGGAGTAAATTTTGTTCAGAAACTATTTTTCATACAATTAATTTAAAATAGTTAAGTGACAAAAAAATCCACTTAATAAAATTTCTATCTTACTAAAGGTTTTTGTGCTCATTTAATCTTACCTGTATTTTATAAAATGTTGGCTGTTGTTTGTGTTTCTCAGTTTTGCACGGGTTGGCAATTTCACCTCTGTGGCAACTCCAAATAAACATCTGTAGGCTGATTTTTTGGACCCTGGATAGCTACGAAAATAACAACTCTAGAGGCAAATATACCTTATTTGATTCCTAAAATAAGACAGACAAAATAGGTTTCACCTATAGCATTAAAGTGTATTAAGGGCCTGCCAGAGGTCTGCAATAATATCTTCGTAATCTTCAATACCTACCGAGAGCCTGACAAGCCCATCAGTAATTCCTACCTTACTTCTCACTTCCAGAGGTACACAGGCATGAGTCATAGAAGCAGGATGCTGAATCAAAGTATCCGTAGCCCCAAGGCTTACTGTACGAGAACAGAGCTTTACACTGTTCATAAGCTTTCTTCCGGCTTCAATTCCCCCTCTTAGCTCAAAAGAGAGCATGCCACTGTATCCGCTCATTTGTTTACGTGCAAGCTCGTGTTGCGGATGGCTTGGGAGCCCGGGATATCTGACCCATTCGATCTCAGGGCGAGATTCAAGAAATTCCGCAACTTTCATAGCATTCTCTGCGTCCTTCTCATTCGAATATGGAGGGTTTTAAGCCCTCTTATACAGAGCCAAGCTTCGTGAGTGCCCATGACACCTCCTGCGTATTCGACAATTGGAGCCATGCTTTTTATGAAATTCCTGTTTCCTGTAACTATTCCACCAAGAAGGTCGGCATGCCCGCCGATATACTTTGTACAACTGCTCAGGGAGATATCCGCTTCAAGCTCAAGAGGTCTCTGAAAATAAGGCGTCGCAAAAGTATTGTCAACAACACAGAGAGCTCCATGCGTCCTGGCCATTCCTGCTATCTTCCTGATATCGCAGAGAGTCATTGTAGGGTTGGCAGGAGTTTCGAGAAATACAATTTTTGTCTCTGACTTGAAAGCTCTTTCCACGTTTTCTATCTTAGAGGTATCGACAAAACTGACGTCTATTCCAAGCCTTGGGAAAACCGTGGATAAGAGACTGTAGGTGCTGCCATTAACCACATATGTAGAGATCATGTGATCTCCTTGCTTGAGGAAAGTTAGCCCAACAGCGGTGATTGCTGCCATTCCGGATGCAAAAGTCTGGCCTGCCTCCCCCCTTCAAGCATAGCAAATTTTTCGGTCAGAACTGTGTGGGAGTATTGGGAGGGATCCTAGCATAGACATATCCGTCTTCCTCTCCTGCAAACCTCGCTGCCCCCTGCTCTGCATTTTCAAAAATAAATGTTGAAGTCTGAAATATCGGAGTAGTATGCGCACCGAAAATAGGATCCGCTTTTTCTGCTGCATGCACGCATTTAGTTGCAAACTTCACTTCTCTTTCTACCACCATAAAAAACTCTTTTAAAATAGATCACCATAATACTCACAGTCTTTTGTATATATCTTTATGATGAGTAAATTGCATACGGTAGTGTCTCTACTTCTCAAGTCTCTATTACAATTCCCTCTTAAACAACCTTGAAGCGGTTTTAAAGTATATAACAATGTACAGATGTTTAAATGTGAAAATGTTTCGTATCAGTAAATCAATGAGATAGGCTTTTCTGAAAGATTCCTTTACTAGAATAGAATCGAGCAACTTCAAAGAAAATATATCATAGTAAAGCCTTTAAGGTTAAATTTTTTATTATAAAGTTCTGTTTTCCTTGCTATGTTTTTGTTCACTCCGCTATTCCATACTTTACTGGAATAGACTACATCCCACCGATAAATAGACCATGAAATGCAAAAAAAGTCCTAGAAACATATAGGCCATATAAACCACTTTAGCAACTATAGGATCTATTTTATGATGGCGAGTAATAATATGAGTGAGAACCTTACATTGAGTTTATTAGTGTCCTATCCTTTGGTTATATTTAAGAATATAAGATTCAGATATCTACATCTGAATTTACGTGCCTGAGAAAATAGCTAGAGATAAAAGTGAAATCGATCCTGTGGTTCTGTTATCAGAAACCGTCACCATACCGTCACCAGTTGCATACGATAAAACAGAAATTCATAACTCAGAGAAATATTGAATTGGTATATTCTACTTGCTGTCTTGTAAAGTCACAGAATAAATATGTGTTTATTATTTTACTGAAGTAATATTATTTAATTTTAAAGTAATAATTAACGAAAGCTGTAAACAATATCGGTATTTATTGTAGTTGGTGCTGAACCAAAATATTCTCTTTCAAAAATTATGCAGAACATAAAAAGCATTGGAACAAGGCCGATTTTTATAGAACACCTCTAGATTAAAAAGCAGCTTGTTTGTGGTGAACTATAGCGAGATGTAGGATACATTGGGAGACTTGAAGGTGAAACAACTTCCGATGTTATCAAAATTTATGTTGAAAATAAGGGGAGCAAGGAAAAAAGCATATAATCAAATAAAGAGACTTGATTTTGACTAATTCCTATATTATCCATTACTTTGGTACGAACATACTCAGTTACTTGCAGCAGGGTGCTCAACAGCAACGTTGATATATTTCAAAATTTACTTTCTTCCATGAACATCAGTAGTATTAGAGCAAACATTAAAGAAGGAATGAATGTTGGGATTGTCTTAAAAAAAGATCAGAAAAGCGGAAAAATTACTCAAGGCATTGTGAAGCGAATTTTGACCAACTCTTCAAATCATCAGCATGGAATAAAAGTTCAATTAACAAATGGTCAGATTGGAAGGGTTAAGGAAATCCATTCAAAAATTGCAGAATAGGTCATTTTCGAAGATTGCTTGATGCTAACCGGTGACTAGATGGGCAGGTACTGAGTACTAATAATCTTATTCTTGATCCTGCATCGATAAATGAATCTTTTATGTGATGCGATTATATTTTTTAGTGCATCTTTGATTAAATAAGAAATTATGATAAATCAATTTTGTGGATCCAAATATGTGAAAGTATTCTCTTTATCGAAGTCTTTAGATGCCTAATATTAAATTTGATTGAAGAACACTTTCTTCCTGAAGATCAGTTGAGATAAATAACTAAGATTGCTAAGTAATTTTCAAAAAAACAATTATAAGAAAATGTTATTTTTTTTGAAGATGGTTGCCAAAAGCGGGTTTTTCCACATACAGATACCCGTATATCTGAGTATGAAAATATGCCACATAGTCACATGGTAGTAACATTTCAATGAAAACAAAAACTGCAAAAGATAAAAAATGTAAATAAAGTATATGGAGTAATTCTACTAGAATATGAATTGATATAGATTTTTGTGTATATTTTGGAACAGTTCTCTATTTATATTCAAACTCAAGTCTACTAATTATATAATTTAAAAAGTTGATTTAATTTCAAGATACGCCCTTATTTGAAAGAGCATTATTATTCTTGATCCTTGAGATTCTGCAGCTCTTTGATCCTGCAAGGATATCCTAGAGAGACGGAATCTCGATCTTTGACCATGAAAAACAGTGAATAATTGAGGCCTTATGAGTATCAATGAAGTATCAAAAATAGATCTTATAAGTTGTGGGGAGGAGACACGATCTATCGAAGAGCTCCTTGACAATTTTTCACTTTCAGACACATAACTACAGTAAAATATTCAATTTTCGGGATCTATGCAATAGTGCATTTATGGATCATGATATATTAGTTGAACATGAGATTATATATTTTTTGTATATATGATATATAATAATAACTTTGAATAAATAGTATAAAATGTACACAATTTTGATCCCAAGGACCAGGCTAGCAACTTGTTGGGAGAAAGATTATTATTCCACTGATATCTAGATATAATCAAGTAAACATCATGGCAAAGCATATTAAAAAGTTATTTTTTATTAAAAGTAAAAAGACGGAGAAATTTGTTAGAAATTTATTAAGTAAGATCTTGATATTGAAAAATTGAGTTTCTGATTCAGTTTATTCATATTTTTATTTTGTTTAGAGTAATATACCATTTTTTTTTCCGGATATTTTCTATTTATGATTGTAGTTTAGTTTAATTAGTTTCAGGTCTTCCATTAGCTCCATATGTTCTATAAGTCATATAAGCTCCATGAGTTATAGATCAGCAATATTTTCTTATTTCGGATGGAACTTCGAAAATTCAGAGATTTTAAGACAAAAAAACTATCCATCTTATATTAATTGATTCTGTTTTCTTTTTCTGTTACTATGAACCTTAATAGTAAATTCCGTTTCATTATTCCTTTTCAGCTCAAGTTCTCCATCTAACTGATCTACTAAGGTGGTTACCAACTGCATACCAAGACTGGTTGGATTTTTTAAATCGATACTTTTAGGTATGCCTACCCCATCATCTGAAATTTTTAAAATGAGACTAGTACTCTTTAAGCCATCACATTTGCTTTCTTCTCTGCTATTTATGAATTCTCCGTCTTCTTCTCTACGTAGTTTGATATAAATTTTCCCTTTATCCATCCCTGAAAATGCATGTTTGAGAGAGTTTGAAACTAGTTCATTAACAATTATTCCAAGAGGAACAGCATTATCCATATTTAAGAATGCATTTTCTTCTAGATCCTTGTTCAGGCAAATATTTTTGTCATCTATTCTGTAAGTCTGGAAAAGTTTTTCAACCAATTCTCGAATGTATTTCGAAAGATCCAGCGTTTCGGATTTTTTACCTTTATATAGTTCTTCGTGAATAAGAGCCATAGATATCACTCTATCTTGGCTTTCTCTGAAAGCTTCCAAAACTTCCGAATCTTTGATACACTCTCGATTTTTAAACTTCTAGCCTGCAGATCCAGTAGTGAAGAGATCACTTGTAAATTGTTTTTGATTCTATGATGTAGTTCTTTCTTTCTGGTTTTTTCAGCTTTCACTAGGGATTTTTCAGCCTCAAGTCTCTGAGTAATATCTCTAGCAATAGCTGAGATAGCCACAAGCTCTCTAGATGCATCAAGAACCGGAGAAAGAACTATTGAAACATATATTAACTTATCATCTTTTCTTAACCTTGAAGTTACGTAGTGCTGGATCTTTTCTCCCAGCTTAACCTTTTCAATTAACGTTTTTGTTTCATCTTTGAGATTATCTGGTGCGAGTACCGATACACTTTTTCCTATAATTTCTTCCGATGGATATCCATAAATCTTCTCTGCACCCTTATTCCAGCTAGTAATAATGCCATCAAGGGATGTAGTAATGATGGCATCATTTGATGATCCCATGATATTTGCTAAGCTCCGAATTTCCTCTTCAGCTTTTTTACGTTCAGTAATATCCTGAACTATTCCCTTCACTCTAATGGGGATTTTTTTTCATCAAAAATAACTTTGGATTGTATATGGACTGTGCGTTCTTCCCCATTAGCTAAGATAATCCTATGATCAATGCTGTAAGGTTTTCCATTTGTAGCTTTCTTAAAGGCATTATCCACATGGTCTCGATCTTTGGGGTGCACATAACTTAAATATTCATTGTAAGTTGGAGCTAATTCTCGTGAATCACGTCTAAAAATACGATACAATTCCTCAGACCAATATGCTTTATCATTTATAATATCCCAATCCCAATTCCCAATATGAGACATTTTTTGAGCTTCAGCAAGCCTTTTTTCACTTTCCTTTAACGAGTTGTAAGCTTTCTCAAGCTGCTTTGTTCGCTCTTCAACTAGTTTTTCTAAATTATCATGTGCCTTTTTTAAATTTTCCTCTGCTTCTTTGCGTTCGGTGATGTCTATGAGTGCAGCAACAGAACCTCGCGGGTTACCCTGCTCGTTACGTAAGGATCTAGCATTACCCAACAATTGTCGCAGCTCACCATTAGGATAGACAATGTCGAACTCGTAGTCGTGTACCTCTGTGCCTGCAGCCTCCATCCTCAAAGGTATCTGTGCAGGCTGGTTCTTCCCCATATCCTTGAAAAAGCTAACCTTATCAGACATTTCCGCTTCTGGTGTAGATTTAAATCCTCGGGCATCCTTAGAAATTTGGAACAATTCATAAGAGAGCTTGTTCCCAGTTATATGAAGCGCCTGGGGATCGTGCGCTATCAACACTGTGGCTGGCACTGCATCCAATAATGCTGTTAGTTCCTCCAAGCGAGCAAGCTCCCGATTTTCGCTCTCTCTCAGCGCATTCACCAAGAGATCGCGTTCCGCCAGCAACTGAGCCAGCTTGAAATTTCTGTAGCTTAGTTGTGAAATTGTGTTGGCAAAAGTCATGAGGAAGCCCATAACTGTGTCCACAGCCTCTCTACTCAACCGTGGAACTTTATTAAGCGCTGCCATGTATTCTTCCTCATTGAAGTCGTATTTTCTAGCTTGGGATCTAAAAAACTCATATTCCAGAGGCTCATCATCAAAAAAGAACTGTCCTGAGAAGGCATAGCCGACATGCTGGCCATCCAGTGTGATAGGAGTCGCTATGTCCCACATATTGTTCTTACACTTATACAGCTTAAGCTCTCCAGGAGCAGCTATCAATGATAGATTTGTATCGCTTTCTACGCAGTACTTTGAAGTTTCTGGATGAACCCGATGGAATTTGGTGCAGATATCCTGCCATCCAGCGCCTACCAGAACATTGCCTTTGAGATCGTTTATACCTATAGGAATGTTAGCAAGCTTATAGAAATCATTCATGAGAGACTGAATAATCTGAACATCAATGACATCAGCAAGCACCAGAGTTTCTATCTTCCCAGAAGGTGAGAGAATATTTTCCAATTTTATCTTGATTCGTTGCTCATTCCGGCGAAGCTCCATTTCAACTCCTTTGCGTTCGTTAATATTACGGGCAACATGAATGCACCCAGCGAGTTTTTCCTTTGAATCATGCAGTGGCGAGACGCTTACTATAAAATAACCACCCAGAGAATCCTCACAAATCTCCACAGTATGCTCAAGCCCATCACTAAGCAACTGCCTGTCCGGGCAAAAAAAGGGAGGTTCATCCGTTCCATGGACAACCCGGTAGCAAGTCAATCCAATACACTCTTTTGATGTCATCCCCAAACTTGCTGCCATGGCTTTGTTTGCACGAACAATTCGAAATTCGGTGTCTATTATTACAATCAGGTCTGGCACAGCATCAAAGGTATATTTCCAATCCTCTATATCTCGAGAAATTACTTCTTCAGCTTTCTGTCGCCCTAAATTATTTATCTTCTCCCATTTTCCTTCCTTTTTGCTCAAAGAAAATTGATGGTTGGAGACCACTTCAACAATATCGATTGTGCTATACTTGTCGACAAGATATGAACCCAAAGCTATCATTCTGTATTTACCGATAATATCATCCAGTTTTCCTATATAATCAACAAAATAACCCCAATCCTTTTTTTCTACCCAATAAATATTTCCACTGAACCTCAGCCCACTGTAGCCACTTTCCAGGGCATGATTGAGTTTTTCGATCCAGTAATTTATGATCCTCTCAGAATCGTAAATGTGCCTAGCTACGTGCATGCAAGTGTAAGAGATGATTTCTATTTGCCCTTTAGCCAAATAAGAATCAAAATCAGATACAGCTCCTTTCAAAGCTTTTTTTGCGTCCTCGGCTTCTAAAGGTTGTGCAGTGATCCAGATGCATAACTCATTGTTTTCCAATCCTGCTTTGAAATAAGGAACTAGAATCTTCGTCAAATCTTCTTTTGAATTATAAAATTGGCAGATATGAGTTCCCCAAGGCACATCTCCAATAATATCAATACCAGATCTTCTCAGATTTTCGTTCATCAACTTCTCTCCAAGTTTGAGTGTATTAAACACAAAAACTCATTTCATTAGGTGTGTTTGAGTTAGATTTGCTAGAAATTCTTTTGGCACATTAGAGAACGCTATCCCACTATTGTTATATATTATAATAAGTAGATATAATAAATAATTAATATTAATTTTAAATTTATAGATAAAATTTATTTATAATTAATTAAGAAATCTGTTAATGTTAAAGTGACTATAATCTCAATTCATCTTGATTCCTATTTGTAAGCTAAACTCTCTTCTCCCAATTTGGCATTATGGAAGGAATCGTTCCATCATCAAAATATAATATTTTAAAGTTTATTCATACTATTTATCGTAAAATTTGGAATTTAATAAACAGGAGATATTTTGCAACTAAATATGTGCTTAAAATCACGAAATTGTCACGACGTTTTGGTTTTGATGACTGGTAGGGCGATAATCTAATCAAATATACCCATAGTTACAAAAATTAACTTATTCCTATGATATATAAGAAAAAGAATAATTAGTATTTCATCATGTGTTATAAAAATATTAACATACATTGATTTATCAGTTGTGTAAAAAGGATCAACTAATCGGTTAACAATGATACTTTTTTCTTTTTGTTTTATTAAAGTCTTTTGCTTACTCAATCATTACACAACATATAGGAATATAGGACATAGGACCGATTACGTCCCAGTAAATGCAAAAAAAGTATTAAAATGAAACTACATTTAGTATTAAAATTACAAACATTAAGCAAGTGAAGCTAAAAATCAAGCCAAATAGATATTTTGGTCATATTCAGAATTTAGGCAGTTGAAGGTTTAAAGCTATAGATTTTCAGTTCAACTGCATAAGTCCTATATTTAACTCCAAAATAGCTTCTATCAGGCTTCGAGTACATCCAAATTATGACTTTTCAGTTTTTTTCTCTTATGCTTTCTTTTAGCAGGTCGAGAACTTCCTCATCCGTGCCATCGTACCATTTCGCATAAGCCTCCGCGACAGCCCTGAAGTGTCGAGGAATTTCAAGCACCACGAGTTCATCGACTTTAGCTGTTGGATTTTCTCAATATTTTCTCCTGCGAGCCAGTAATACGCATTTTCAGAGATGAAAGTGCTTCCTTCCTCAGCTATTGCTCCAATTATAGCTTCAGGGTTATCCGGAAAAGCAGTTTCCTTACTATGATGAGGGAAAATTCTACTTTAAGCTTCCTTGCAACCTGCAATCCAACTTCCATTCCCCCGCGCGGAATAGCATGAGTAAGAGGGTTTTCTGCCTTGTACTTTTCAAGAGCCTTGGCAAGTTTTTTCTCCTACATCTTTACGGTTTTTGAACATACTCCACCTGACATTCAATAATTGCTCCACTTTTATCAGTGCAAACGCCAATTAAGTAATCCTGAAGGGTGACTATAAACCTTGATAAAGACTCTAAATGAAGAGCTATTTTAGGTAAACATACTTCCAGGATATTCATTTCAACATCTTCGGATTTGAAAACAGATTTGTCCGAATATATCGATCAACACATGCCAGCATTCACATGGCAGAGCATACCTCATATTCCTAAAAACAATTCTTGTTTCTTAATTATATTATTTGACCCTCCCAATTGTAAATATCTTCCGTAATCAAAAGTAAAGAAGTAGAAAAGTCACTAGTGTCTCATCAATCATTAATTGTCGAGTAAATGATTTTTGACTAAAAAACAAGGTTTCATACTAAATGCCATATTGTCAAACTAAGAATTTTAAGGAATCACAGAGAAAAAACGAAAGCTTAGTCTCAATCCTGTAAATTCAGGAAATCTGCCAAAGGCAGACTCGAAGATTTCGAAAAAAACGAGAGTGCTGCTCGAAAGTACTTCATCTTTAGGATGAGACAGCAGCATGCAATTTGATTCTTTATTCCAACCAGCTTGTGACCTCATCAACCGACGGAAGAATGGAAGGTGAAAGTTCTTCGGCTGAATAGCCAACTGCGCATCCATTCAGTGCCCATTCACCCGGGTTAATCCCTAGCATTGCACAGAATGATGGATTGTCAGCTAGTTGAGCTGTCGCAGAAACTAACTGGAATCCGAGATCAAGAGCTGTAGCTTTTAACCACATATTCTCCAAACAGTGTGCAAGCGATTGCTGTTCTACTCTAGGAAAACCCTTTTTCTCAGCTATTATAATGAAGTAGGGAGCTGTGCCAACACCTGGAACCTTCCCTATTTTCTTGATTATAGCAAGCCGGTTTGCAAAACCAATTGCTTGTCCACGAAACTGCGGGTCATTCTCCATAGCAAGTTCAAGCTTGGAAATTATTTTCGAAACTTCTTCAAAGATAAGGACCGCTGCAGTTGTCATACTTTTTGAACCCATTTTTAGGACGAAAAATCTTCGAAAATAATCCTTTGTGCTACTAGCAGCTGCAAATGGAGCATGAAGACCAGCGTCAATAATGCTCAATATATCTTTTTTTGAAGGGAATTCTTGCCAGAACCGCCTATGAGACCGTCTCTCAATGATCATTTGATCAAATATAATATTTTTTTGATTCGGTGTTTCCTTACTCATATCTAGATAACGTCCTCAGTTGCATAATACCTGAATCTTTTTATGCACAGCTACCTCATTCTTCTCTCAATTACAATTAAAAGGAGTTCTCAAGAGACTAAGCTCTCACAGTATTTGAGACTTTTATCATAGCTCTTCGCTGTTTTGAGTGAGTTGAAAATAATTGCTTAGTTCTAAAGGTACAAAACTAAAACAAGAAAAATCAACCTTGAACTTGATTTTCAACAGCAGAGGTTTTCAAATATTATAGCTATTGCACCCACATTAGAAAGTGACTCTAAATTACCCATTCGAAATAGCGAAGAGATATTAAGACTTAAACTGCTGAATCGATAAATCAAGTGCATTAAATTTTCATCACTTGAAACTAACGAAGTTACCCCATTTTTGGCCAGGTTCTTTTCCTACATCTTTGGGAACCCATAGATTCATAGTTAAGATGAGTTATAAGACAACTAAAATGTCCATTTATCCATTTTTTTTAGATAACCTACTGCATAAATTACTACCAATATAAGCTGAAGATTGTATTTCGACCTTTAGCTTATACATGCTTTTGATTCCTCGATGGAGATCTTCTATACATAGCCTTTTTCATTAACAAAAGATATCATAAAAAATAAATACATCGATTAAGACAAAAAAATAAAAATTGATCGAATATAACATTAAATTTTTCAAAATTTTCCTCTAATAAGGAGTTCTTTTCCTACTCAATCGGGATATTTCTTGCGCACATAAAATTTTCTTTATAGGGAACCCGGATTGTGAGCATTCCTTTATTATTAACAGCAATAGCCTTTTCTGGATCTACCGGCCCATCAAGGAAAAAAGCTCCCAGATATTCCACGGTTTTACTGAAAGCCTTGAGATAAAAACTATTTTCATGCATTACAAGGGTTATATTCTCACTCCTTACATCGGGAAGTTCAACTTCTAGGGTCAGATTTTCGCGTTTATCATCATAATACATCGCTAGTATCGGAAT
>Ga0326728_10021765_pt1 | contig 11999 bp, 7 predicted proteins | sample MB3enrmetagenome_FD_207602 | JGI IMG/M metagenome (GOLD analysis project Ga0326728, IMG submission 207602) | Lab enriched peat soil microbial communities from McLean, Ithaca, NY, United States - MB31MN | ecosystem: Environmental > Terrestrial > Soil > Wetlands > Peat | place: USA: New York... | reverse complement strand
CCGGACAGAAGGGAATTGAACTGGAGACGGAGATCGCCGTGGGCCATCCGGCGGAACAGATCATCCACCGGGCGGAGACGCTCCAGGCCAGCCTGATCGTCATGGGCAAGCGCAGCCACACCATCCTGCATCGCTGGATGCTGGGCTCCAACACGGAACGCGTGCTGAAGTATGCGCACTGCCCGGTGATGATCGTGCATTGATGGGAGAATTCGAGGGGCCATGCCCGAAAAGGGACCTTTCGCGGTGTGCTGGCATGCCCGCCGGGCAACCAATCCTCAGATTAGCCATCCTATGGTATAAGCGCTCTTTCAGCCGGATGGCGGAGACGAGCGAAGACGGGACACCGCAGGTCCAACGCATCTACCTGGAGCCGCAGCCACCGTATGGGAGGTTCCAAATGCGTGGATCGAGAATTCTACTTTGTGCAGCGGCATTGCTTACTACCCTGGCTTTGGCTTCAGCGCCGGCGGCAAACGCACAGATTGTGATTGGCGTCCGTGTTCCAACGGTTGGTATTGCCATCGGGGTTCAGCCGGTCTGTTCCTATGGCTACTACGGCTATGCTCCGTATGCCTGCGCGCCCTACGGCTATTATGGGCCGGGCTACTTCTATAACGGCATCTTTCTGGGCATGGGCCCATGGGCCAACTGGGGCTATGGCCACGGCTGGGGCGGCCATCGCTTCGGCGGTGGTGGCGGGGGACGCTACGTCGGCGGCGCGGGCGGCGCTCGCGGGTCTGCCGGTGTGCGTACCGCTGCAGTCAGTCGCGGACGTACGGGCGGCGCAGCGGTTGTACGCACCAGCGCCAGCTCTCGCAGTGTCGCCCCCTCAGGGGGCTCTCATGCAGCGGTAGCTCGTAGCGGCGGCGCAGCACCACATGCCAGCGGCGGCGCAGCACCACATGCCAGCGGCGGCGCAGCGCCACATGCCAGCGGCGGCGCAGCTCGCGGCGGCAGCGGCAGCGGCGGCGGCGGCGGCCAGCATCGCTAGCCGATTGCACGCTGCGTGAAGCGGCGCTGGAATCAACTTTGCAACAAACCGCGGCGGAGCAAACCAGCTCCGCCGTTTTTTCACTCCACTCGCCGCTCAGGAATCGCCGGAGTGGAATCCTGTCCGGAAATCCTTGGTCGCACAGTCTGAAACCCCTCTCGCTGGGTTCACATTCCTCCACCAATGCAACCGGTTCCTCCGGGAGAATGTTGCACCGGGAACTTGAGCGCGCCTATCTTTCCCTGGTGTACGATTGAGTTGAATCCGGTTGCGTGGCGCCCTCCAGGCCCGCTTGGCTCTTCGCTCTTGCATGCGTCCCTATCGTCTAGTGGCCCAGGACTCCGCCAGTTCCCGGCGGCGACACAGGTTCGAATCCCGTTGGGGACGCCAATCCAATCCATCCGCAAGAGATACCGCATGGAGTTGCTCGCAGGGGAATGCATCTGCCCGCCTCGCAAGCCGTTGCGCTGATCGGCCCACAGGGGTGTGACTGGTGTCACCGACCATGCGGCCTTCCGCCGATACTCTGGAATTGGGTTCCCGGTAATCAGGGAGCGGGCCGCCAGCAAATCGCCCGCGGAGATCAATCGGCCCGTCCCTTGAAAGTGAGCGAGACCATGGCGTACGTAATTACCGATGCATGTGTGAAGGATTTTCTGTGTGCGGCGGAGTGTCCCTCGAACGCGGTTCGTCCCCTGAGCGATGAGGCTGGCGCAGATTCTGTGACCCAGTTGTTCATCAATCCCGACGAGTGCATCGACTGCGGCAACTGCATCACGGTCTGCCCGTCGAATGCGATCTTCCCCATCGACGAGCTCCCCGCCGACAAGGCGGCATTCGTGGAGAAGAACGCCGCGCACTTCCAATAAAGCCGCAGTGCCTCGGACCGCCCGGGCATACAAAGTTCGCGCCACTCCCCCAGGAAACGCCTGGGCCTCGTTGATTCAACGGGCCTGGGCGTTTTGTCTCTCAGCTTCAGGCCCGCGAAGTATGGGATGGGCCGCTTCAGTGACAGGAGGCCTCGTCCTGGAACTGCTTGGTCGCTGCCATGGAGGCGAGACCGCGTGCGCAGCTCAGGATCTTCTGGTCCATCGAATTGTCGTCGAAGGAGTCCGGAGCGGAGTAGCTGGAGTTGGCGTGCATCGCCAGGAATTGATCGCTCATCTGCTGCATGTTGGTGAACTCGTTGCGCAGCAATGCGACTGCGTTGTGGTCCGCATCGGTGGTTGCCGCGGCAGTTGCCAGTTGCAGCCTGCTGTCGGCCGACCGGCGCATTCCGCCCACCCAGTTTTCAGTGACGGGATTGTTGGTTTGAACAGTGGTGACGATGGCGACACGCCACTCACGGATCGCAGTCAACTCTTCAATCTCCGCCCGCAGAAAGCCTTCGGAGAGTTGCGCAGGCTGGTTCGGCTGGGCCGGCTGCACCGTCGTACTCGCCGGGGCAGGCAGGGTCAGGATGGTCTGGTTGCCCTGAAACCGGATCGATCCGTGGGTGATCCGCGCCAGCGACTCGACATCCACATAGGACTTGCCGTTGATCTGGACCAGAGAGGCGTGTTCGGGCTGGCCGGCGATGGCGAGAGTTCCAGCCTGCTGCGGCGCCTGCGCTGCGGCGGCGATGGGCAGGGCAAGCAGAACAGCCAGCTTCGCCAGCGGGCGTACGCATCGATCGTTCATGGGGGTTGCTCCTTGTGCCTGGGGCATTTCTCCTGTTCCTAACCCTGGAAGAGTTCCACAAAGGCCGTTTTTTTGGAGCAAAACGGCGCGCGCAGTTCGTCTTCGGAGTACGCCACCAGAAGAAATGCTCTATCGGTTGGATGCCCTTAATCCTCTTCAGGGCAACTTAATTCTAAGAACCCGCTTCAGAAATCGTGCCCGCAAGACTCCCCAGCAGGAACTGCGTCTTGTTCAGCAAGGGTTAACTCCCACGTCAACTAAGTGGTGACCTAAAAAAATGCAGTGTCGCGATGCCACTAAAGTGGTAGAGATGCAATTGCTCTATTGACGCCAGATTCATGGAATTCTCCGATGGAGAACTTAGGGTATTTCCTACGGGTGATACCAATGAGTTCCTATTCGAGACAGCATCAACCGCCATCGCAGCGCGCCGGAAAGGGTTTCCTTGTAATCTTGGCAATTCAGCTTGTAGCAGCTTGTGTGGGGCTGGCCATCATGAGCCACATGCAAAGCATCTATCACGATGTTCTTGGCAGGCACGCAGATCTGGTTCATAGCCGCCACCAGATCGATCAGGTTGCCGATCAACTCAATCAACTCTCCCAGACGGCTCCCCGCTCCATCGCAGAGCAGAAGCGGCAGCTCGCAAACATTCTGCAGGAGCTGGACCCCGCAGCAACCTCTCCGAACCTCTTGTCGGACACATCGTCGGAGTTGCCCGGCGAAACCGCTGACGTTCAGCAGGCGGTTGCTGTGTTGGCTCGCACCCCATCGGCCGCAGACCGAAACGAAGATACGCGCCAGGAGCTGCTCGTGCCCTCCGCGGTCGTTCACCTGCGACAGGCGGTGGCATCGCTACGCAGCGGCGTGGACCGCCTGGACGAGGAAAACGTCAGCCGTCTGGACGAACTGCAGCAACTCCGCACTTGGAAAGTCTTCTGGGAGGCGGGCGCTCTGCTGATGATTTTGCTGACCCTTGCCTATGCGGGCCGGCTTCACCGTCAACTGCGCCGCGAGGAATTGGCTCGTTTTGGAATTGAGTCGGAGCTGTCTGCCGAGCGCCAGGCCTTGGAAGAGCGGGTACAAGAGCGCACCCGTGAGCTGGAGACTGAGGCCAAGGAGCGGCGGCGCTCGGAGCGCCTGAACCGCGGCTACAATCGTGTCCTTGAGATGCTGGCCCGCAACGAATCCAGCGCGGAGATGTTCAAGGTATTGGCAGACACCGTCGCCGAATTTCGCTCAACCTGGCTCTGTGCAGTTCACATCGTCGAGGCTGGACAGCTCAAGCTCACGGCCAGTTCAGGCATGAAGGAGAAGTTGGCGCAACATCTTCAGCACATCCCCCTAGACTTTGCCGATGCGCCGGAGAGCGCGGCTCTCGCAGCGGGGCGCTTGTGGCTGGTCAAGGAACTCAGCCGGGAACACAAGACGTGGAGCGAGCTGCTCCGCGCCAACGGCCTCCAGTCCGTCTGGTCCGCGCCCTTCTTCGCACCCGACTCCACTCCGCTGGGAACGCTTACCGTTTACACCCTGCTGATGGACAGCCCCACTCCCGCTGCTGTTGAAATGATCGAGATGTCATGCCAGATGGCAGCCTTGGTGCTGGATCGCCGCCGCCTGCAATCGCAACTGATTGAACACGCATATCACGACAGCCTCACCGGATTGCCAAACCGAAGACTGGGCGAGGACCGTCTCTCCAACGCCACCAGTCGTGCTCTCCGGGCCGGACACAAGACCGCAGTTCTATGGATCGATCTTAACAAGTTCAAGCATGTGAACGATCAACACGGCCACCCCGTCGGAGATGCGGTCCTGCAACAGGCCGCACACCGCCTCGCCGGCAGACTTCGCGCCAGTGATACGCTGGCACGGATGGGCGGCGATGAGTTCATGGCCATCCTCGAAGACGTCAAAGATCGCCAGGTGGCGGAGACGACGGCCATCGAACTTCTCGATGTTCTGGCACTCCCCATGCAGATCAACGACATGGAGATCAGCATCAGCGCCAGCATCGGCGTCTCATTGTTTCCCGAGGACGGCGACTCCGTTGACACTCTTGCCCTGCACGCGGACCGCGCCATGTATGCTGCTAAATTCACCAGCTGTGGCGTCCTCTCCTACACCTCGGACATGGACAGAGGACCTGCCGAACGGCGAGAGATTGAGGAGGAGTTGGGCCTCGCCCTCGAGACCGGCGGATTCTCCCTGGTCTACCAGCCGCAATGCCTCCCAGATGGCACTCTGGTTGGCTTGGAAGCCTTGCTCCGATTCCACTCTAACCGTCTCGGAGATATCTCTCCCGCTCAGTTTATTCCCATTGCCGAGGAGTCAGGGCTGATCGTGCCCATCGGAGAATGGGTGCTGCGCGAGGTCTGCCGCCAATGTCAGGAGTGGCAGGCGATCAGCCATATCATGGTCCCGATCGCGGTCAATATCTCCGCAATCCAGTTTGATCGCAGCGACTTCGCCGACACGGTGGCACGGATCCTGGCGGAGACCGGACAGACGCCGTCGCTGCTGGTGTTGGAGCTGACCGAGAGCATTGTTATGCAGAACATCGCTGAAAGCACGCGCCAGATGAATCGCCTCAAGAAGTTGGGGGTCCACATCGCGATCGATGACTTTGGTACGGGCTACTCCTCGCTGAGTTACCTGCACCGCCTGCCCATCGACCTGCTGAAGATCGACCGTTCCTTCATCGAAAACCTGAATGAGCCCGAGGGCACTCACCCCATCGTGGAGGCGGTCCTCTCGATGGCTCATGCGCTCGGCTATAAAGTGGTCGCCGAAGGCGTGGAGACAGCCGAACAGCTATCCACCCTGCGCAAGAACCGTTGCGACATCATCCAGGGCTTTCTCTTCTCCCGTCCGGTAAAGCCGGTGGCCACGGCAACCATCCTGCGCGCCGGAAAGTTGGAGAACAAGCATCCCTTCCCTGCTGCGGACCTGCTCTCACACCAGAACGAAGGCAACGGGAATGTTCTTCACCCCAACTAGGGCCGATTGTTCCGAGGATCGAAGACTGGAATCCGTTTAGCGGCGCACGGCGCGCTTTACCTGCGCGTATTGCAGCAGGATGAAGCTGTCCGTCATCCCGGCAATGTAGTCGGCGACGACGCGCGCCAGCCCTTCCGTCTCGATCTGCTCCACATAGCCTGAGGGCAGTTCCAGCGGTTCGGCAATCCAGAAGTTGAACAGCGCCGTGACCACCTGCTCGGCCTTCTCGTGCTCCAGCGAAAGCGCATGGCAGGTATACAGCGTCTCGTACAGGTAGCGCTTCTCCTGCTGGCGCATCGACTCCACATGAGGCGAGAAGCTGGCCAGTCGCACCGGGTGCGTGCGCACCTCGTCCAGGCTGCTGGCGCCGATCGCGAGCGCGTTGGCCAGCGTGGTTGCCATCAGGTCGTCGGTCAGGATGTTCTGCATCCGTTGCAGCGCCTCGCTGAAGAGGAACTTCGCCTCCACGCCTGGGTGCTCGCGCTCCACCTGCGCATAGCTTTGGGCAAGCAGATCGACGTGTTCGCGGATGTGCTCGATCTCCAGAAGCCCCGACTCCACTCCGTCGTCAAGGTCGGCCGTAAGATACGCAATCTCGTCGGCCAGGTCGATGATCTGCGCCTCCAGCGGTGGCCGCCGGTCCAGCAGATAGCCGGCCAGCTCGGGATACTGCTCCGCGCTATAGTCCCGCGAGTGCTTGATGATTCCCTCGCGCACGCCCAGCGTCAGGTTCAGCCCGCGATGCGCGGCGTAGCGCAGTTCGAAGTGCTCCACGATGCGCAGCGCATGCAGGTTGTGGTCGAAGCGCCGGCCGTGTCGCTTCAGGCACTCATCCAGCGCGTGCTCGCCGGCGTGCCCGAAGGGAGGGTGGCCGATGTCGTGCGCCAGCGCCAGCGCCTCGGCCAGGTCTTCATTCAGTCCCAGCTCCTGGGCCACGCTGCGCGCAATCTGGGCCACCTCAATGGTATGGGTCAGCCGGCTGCGGAAGTGGTCGCTGGCGCGGCTGGTGAAGACCTGCGTCTTGCCCGCCAGGCGGCGAAACGCGCGCGATTGCACAATGCGTTCACGGTCGCGCTGAAACGCCGTGCGCGATGCCCGCTCCGGCGCGGCGTAGTCGCGCTGGATGAGCGGATCGTTCGCGTCACCGGAGACAGCGCAGCGATGAAGCTCGAAGTCCTTCGCACCCTTCAAAGTCACAGTGAGTTAAGTGTAACCGGCGGAACGAAATCCGTTTGGCCGCGCGTCCGTTACTTCGCGTCCTTCTCGGGGGTTGGGTTCAGCTTGGCCAGCTTGACGCGCCCATTCTCCAGCTTGTGCTGCACCTTCTGCACGTCCTCGGGGTCGGCGTCGGCAGCCAGCGAGTGCGCGTACTCGGTCAGCGAACGCTCCCACTGCGCCACCGCCATCTTCAGGTTTCCGGTCTTCTCGTACACCTCGCCCAGGTGATCGTGAATCGTAGGGTCCGTGTTGATGCGCTCGTTGGCCTTGCGCAGGTTCTCTTCCGCCTCGGGGTATTGACCCAGCTTGAAGTAGACCCAGCCCAGCGAGTCCAGGTAGGCGCCGTTCTGCGGGTCCTGCTCGACCGCCTCGCGGATCAGCTTGAGCGCTTCGGGCAGCTTCTGGCCTTGGTCCGCCAGCATATAGCCCAGGTAGTTCAGCACCCCTGGGTGATGCGGGTCGATGGCCAGCGCCTTGCGGAACTGGACCTCCGCCTGGTCGTACATCTTCTGGCGATCGTAGAACTCTCCGCGCAGGAAGTAGACGTAGAACTTCTCATTCGGCTTGGTGGCCAGGCTGTCTGCATGGTCGATCTGCTCGCCCGCCTCCTTGAACCGCTTCAGGCGAATGAAAATATCGGCATACCGTTCCTCCACCTCGAGGTCGTCCGCGCCTCCACTCAACTGGGCCTTGGCCAGGGCGAGTCCCTCGTCCACCTGTCCCATATCGACCAGTTGGCTGGCGTAGGTAAGTTGAATGACGCGGTCTTTCGGCAGGGCCTTCGCGGCTTCGGCGGCGACCGCGGTTGCGTCCTTCCACTGGCGCGCATCGCGGTAGGCGTCGACCTCGTCCCCGTAGCCACGCTCCACGTACTCTCCGCCCAGGTCGACCATCTGCTTGTATGCCGCCACGGCCTCGGCTGTCTTGTTCTCTTCCCGGTCGATGCTGCCCAGACGATCCAGGAAGATCGCGCGGTTTTGCTTCTCCTGCTCGGAGTACCTGCCATCGGGGTGTGAGGAGGAGTCGAGGACCTCCGTCAGAACATCGGTCGCCTGCTCAAATTTGCCTAGCGCGTCGTAATTGAGCGCCTCGTTGTAGCTCAGTTCAAGCAGTTCGAGAGCGTCCTGCACCCGCGATTTTGCCTTTTCCAGGGTTGCCAGCGACTCGTCATAATGGCCCTGGCGGCGTTGCACCTCGGAGATGCGAATCTCCCACTGCGCATATTGCGAGTCCTGGGGATTGTCGGCCGCCAGTTCCTCGAATACCTTGAGCGCCTCATCCAGCTGACCGTCCTCCAGCAAGGCACTGCCCAGGCCGCTCCGTGCATCCGTGTTGTCCGGCTCGATCTCCAACGAACGGCGATAGGCCGCGGCAGCCTCCTTCGGCTTCTTCAACTGGTCGAGACTGGCAGCCAGGGCAAATTCGATGCGCGCCGTCCGGTCGCCCACCGGGACCGCGGAGAGCGTGTCTGCCGCGCGCTGCGCATCCCCCTCCGCGCTGTACAGCGCCGCCATGCGCAGCACCACCTCCTCGGAGTCGGCATCGATCTTCTGCGCGGCCTTGAACTGTGCCTCCGCCTTGGCGGTGTCGTGGTTCAGCGCATACAGCTGACCCAACAGCAGCTTGGTCTCCAGGTCGCTCGGCTTCAGGCGAGCGATGGCCTCGTACTCGGCGATCGCCAGTTGCAGCATCTCGCCCGCCTGCGCGCCCTGCATGTCGCCCAGCGTGCGCAGATACACCTGCCCCAGCAGCGTGTGCGCCTTTACATCGTCCGGGTACTTCTTCAACTGGTCCTGCGCCGAGTTCACCGCGTCCTTGATGCGCCCAAGCTTGAAGTAGAGGTCGGCCAGTCCGTCCTGCAGCAGAATTGAGTCCGGATCGGCGTCCAGCGCCAGCTTGTACTCCTCCACCGCCTGGGTTGCGTAGTCCTGCCGGCCCGCGTTCACCGCCATCTCCTCGTAGAGATGGGCCAGACCGTAGTGGTAGTAGGCGCTGGAGCGGTCGGGCGCCGTCTTGCTCTGGTCCGCTGCGGGCTGCGATGCAGACCCATGCCTCCGCTGCAGTGTCTGCTGCATCGGAGGATCCATCTGCTTGGGAGCGTCCTGCGGCTTCGAGCTGGCCGGAGGTGTAGCCTGCTGCGCGGCGGCCGGCAGCACTGGCGCAGCCAGCAGCAGCGCGGCGACCCAGGCCAGCCGGAGGCGGTGAATCCGTGAAGCACAAGAGAGCATGGCCATGGTCAAAGGTTCCTGTCCGGCGGCGTCGAGGACGCAATCACTGTTTAGACGGTGCGCGGCTTGCATTGGATGCTGTTGGCAGCGGCGACCCTGCCATCTCAGAAGAATACGTCCATTATAGCGACCAGCCGCTCCGACGTGGCCTTCGCCCTCTTATCCATGCCGGAAGTGGCGTATCCCCGTGAAGACCATTGCAACGCCCAGCCGGTTCGCCGCCTCAATCACCTCGGCGTCGCGCACCGACCCTCCGGGCTGAATGATGGCCGTTGCGCCCGCCGCGGCCACCGCCTCCAGTCCGTCCGGGAAGGGAAAAAACGCGTCCGACGCCGCAACAGTCCCAGCCAGCGGAAGGATCGCCTTCATCGCGCCAAAACGCGCCGCGTCCACCCGGCTCATCTGTCCCGCGCCGATGCCCACCGTCTGCCCGTGTCCCTGGTTGCTGCGCGCGTAGACAATGGCATTCGACTTGACGTGTTTGCACACGCTCCACGCAAACAGCAGCGCGCGCATCTCCTCCGCCGTGGGCTTGCGCTTGGTCGCAACCTTCAGATCGGCCTCACGGACACGGACGCGGTCGGCGTCCTGCATCAGGAACCCGCCCGAAACCTGCTTCAGCGCGCGCGCCGGCCTGCCCGCCTCGTCATGTCTCGGCGCAATCTCCAGCAGCCGCAAATTTTTCTTCGCAGCAAAGCGCGCAACCGCCTCCGGCGTAAACGACGGCGCAATGATCGCCTCCACAAACAACTTCGCAATCTCCTCCGCGGCCTCCGCGTCCACCGTGCTGTTGACGCCAATCACGCTGCCGAACGCCGAGACCGGATCGCACTCCAGCGCGCGCTGGTATGCCTCGACCACCGTCGCTCCAGTCGCCGCGCCGCATGGATTGGTGTGCTTGATAATCGCGACTGCGGCCTCCTCGGCGGCGTCGAACTCGCCCACCAGCTCCCAGCACGCGTCCAGATCGACCAGGTTGTTGTAGCTCAGCTCCTTGCCCTGCAACTGCTTCGCCGCGGCCACTCCGCGCCCGCTCCCATCCACATATAAAGCGGCCTTCTGGTGCGGGTTCTCGCCGTAACGCAGCACCGTCTTCAGCGGAGCGATCACAAGGACAGCCTGCGGCATCGCCTCCAGGTCGAAGACCGCGGCCTCGCCGTGCGCAGCCGGCGCGGCAATGCTCTCCAGCGTCGTTGCAATCCCCGCGTCGTAGGCCGCCGTCACCGCAAAGGCCGCGCGCGCCAGCCGCCAGCGCGTCGCGCGACCCAGCGACCCCGCGTTCGTTGCAAGCTCCTCGGCAATCGCCGCGTAATCCGCCACCGACGTCACAATCGCCACGTCCTCGAAGTTCTTCGCCGCCGAACGCACCATCGACGGCCCGCCGATATCGATGTTCTCGATGATCTCGCTGAACGCCACACCCGGTTTGGCTGCGGTCTTCTCAAACGCGTAGAGGTTCACCACCACCATGTCGATCGGCTCGATCCCGTGCTCCCTCACCGCGGCCACATGCTCCTTGTTCCCGCGGATGTGCAGGATGCCGCCGTGGACTTTGGGATGCAGCGTCTTCACGCGGCCGTCCAGCATCTCCGGAAAGCCGGTCAGATCGCTGATGTCGCGCACACTCAGGCCGGCCTCGCGCAGCGCGCGCGCCGTCCCTCCGGTCGAGACCAACTCAATGTCATGCGATGCCAGCGCGCGGGCGAACTCGACCAGGCCGCTCTTGTCGGTAACGGAAAGCAGGGCGCGGTGGACGCGGCGAAGGCCGCTCTTGGTTTCAGGGCTGTTTGCAGGAACGGATTCAGTGGTCACGCAACCATTTTATTCCGCCCGCCTACGCCGTCTGTTGGAAACCTCGCACCAAACCATCACCGCGCGCCACAAAAGTCTGTCATTCTGACCCTGACCCTGAGCGCAGTCGAAGGGGAAGGGGAAGAATCCCCGCACTTCGGCCGTGCCACCCAGCCCCTGGCACCCACCTCGAACCTCGAACCTAGTACCTCTAACCTGGCTTTATCGCACCATCGCCCCGGTCAGCTCGCTCACCCGCGCCACGTTGTGGCTGGCGCACCAGCGGCGCAGGCTGTTGGCGATGTTCTCCACCGCGCGTGGATCGGCGAAGGTGGCCGTCCCCACTTCAACCGCGGTCGCCCCCGCCAGCATGAACTCCACCGCGTCCTCGGCGCGCACGATGCCGCCCATCCCGACGATAGGAATCTTCACCGCCTGCGCTGCCTCATGCACCATGCGCACCGCGATGGGCCGGATCGCCGGCCCACTCAGCCCGCCCGTCACGTTGGCGATGCGCGGTTTGCGCGTCTCCACGTCGATCGACATGGCCAGAAACGTGTTCACCAGCGAGATCGCCTGCGCCCCCGCGTCTTCGACCACCTTCGCCATCGTGGCGATGTTGGTCACGTTGGGCGACAGCTTCACCATCAGCGGCCGCTCGGCGGAATGCGCCACGGCCTGGCAGCGCGTGACCAGGCTGTCCAGCAGCGTGGGATCGGTCCCGAAGACCATGCCGCCGTGGCTGGTGTTGGGGCAACTCGCGTTCAGCTCGTAGATCGCAATCCCTTCCGCGTCGTTCAGCACGCGGATCACCTCCACGCAGTCTTCCACCGTATAGCCGAAGACGTTGGCGATGACCACCACGCCGGGGATTCCGCGCAGCCTGGGCAGCTTCTCTTCCACAAAGGCATGCACCCCGATGTTCTGCAGGCCCACCGCGTTCATCATCCCCGCAGGGCTCTCGATGATGCGCGGGCTTGCGTTGCCCGCCATCGGCTCCCTTGAGAGGCCCTTGGTCACGAACGCCCCAATGCGCTCCAGCGAGACGATCTCCTCGAACTCCAGCCCGTAGCCGAAGGTCCCGCTGG
>Ga0326728_10021764_pt1 | contig 12000 bp, 13 predicted proteins | sample MB3enrmetagenome_FD_207602 | JGI IMG/M metagenome (GOLD analysis project Ga0326728, IMG submission 207602) | Lab enriched peat soil microbial communities from McLean, Ithaca, NY, United States - MB31MN | ecosystem: Environmental > Terrestrial > Soil > Wetlands > Peat | place: USA: New York... | reverse complement strand
TTCAGGTATTATTTGCGCAAAGCGCAGCAACGATAAAGGCCCCGATAGCGCTCGATAAGTTATCTTCAGGCGACCTCTTTGCATTGACTCACTCAGCAGGAGTGTACAGATTCCATCAGGACAACATGATGCTATCACCTGCAGGTTCCTTCCCCCTGCCGGGATGGGAGGCACCGAGCGACATAGTCGCAGCAATAGCGAATGAAGAGCCAGCTTTATTCATTGCCTTCCTTGCGCCAACAGGAGGATATGTGTCCCAATACACCTTGGATGGCAAGTTGCGCCTTAACTGGAAAATGGCACACATTCCGAGCGGGTTAGATTTTGATCCGAATACAGACATTGTATATGTGGCAAGCTACGATAGTGCAGAGATTTATCAGGCGTCGATTAGAGACCATAACCAGATGCTCCGGTACTGTGGGCCGATTCTAGGCGCGAGACAGCTTGGTCCGCTTATTGTCGATGACAGCAGAAATCAATTACTCGTGGGGGAGGTAGAGAATGGGCAAGTCTATTCTTTCGACCTGAAAACACGTAAATCACATTTACTGGCAAGCGATCTTGGAAGTCCACAGGCATTACTGCTGTCGACGGACAGGCGACAATTATTCATAGCTGATGCGGTGCGCCGGAAAATCTACCGTCTGGATCTCTCCAACCCAAATGCACCCCTTATGGTCTTCTCAGCCGAAGCGGTTTACAAGGAACCGGTCGGTCTCGCCTTACTTTCGTCTGGATATATCGTCGTCGCCGATGATCGCGCAGATGCACTGTTTATTCTCTCGCCCAGCGGCGTCCTTCAGCACTAGGGGGAATGTCGCCGTGTCCCTGCTTGCATGTGGGGAATGTAAACTAACCGGGGGGCCAGCGGAATTGCTAGCGATGATGGGCTTTTTCCCAAGAATTTGCGAACCCACGGCCAATTTCGAATGCGAATTGACCGTGGCCTGACTCCTGACCGCGCGTGCCATAGTTTTGGACGCCGGGAGGCACAGCCAGGGCAAGTAAGTTCCGAACGCAAAACATGGAATTTAAGGGGTTTATCGTTATGCCTTCAATATCCACCCTGGCCTTCTACGAAGGCCTCATATTGATGGTGGGCTTCTTCGGCATTGTTTTCTGGAAGCTGTTCACCGGGGGGATTGACCTCCGCCAACTACTCGAAGGCGACATCCGGGATGCGAACAGTCCCGACGGCTTTTCGACGCAAGCTAGCGCTGGCCGCGTACAGTCTCTAATCATCACGCTCTTCACGGCCATGTACTATTTGCTGCAAGTTATCCACAACCCCAAAGGGTTCCCGAAGCTGCCCAATGAACTCATCGAAGCCATGGCCGGCAGCCAGGCGGTGTACCTGGGGGGCAAGGCGCAGGCCATGCTTCTGGGCCGACTGCGAGACCTAGTGAAATAAATGAGGAGGATGTCATGAAAAACTACGAGTTTTACGGCAGCATAATTCTGACGGTGTTGCTGACCGCGGTCATCGCTTTCTGGGTTAAGGGCGACCCCGCCACCAAGGTGAAGCTGGCCATCTCCTACGGCGCGTTAATTCTTCTTTTCCTGTTTGGGTTTCTAATTATCGCCGCCATTGCCAGCGGGAAGATCGACATCTCCTTGCTGTTGACCGAAAGTGGGGGCGGGGCCAGCATGTCACGTTTCCAACTGCTCATCTTTACTTTCGTGATCGCGCTTAGCTTCTTCCTGATCGTCGCCTCCAATGCCAAGGAGCTTCCGGACATTCCCGCAAACGTGCTTGCCCTTCTAGGAGTCAGTGCTACAACCTACGGCGTAAGTAAGGGGATCCAGGCGGGCGGGGGCCTGAAGCCGAAAACCGGACCGGGCGGCAATGGAAACGGATCCAAAACAACTGACCCTGTCAAGGATGGGCAGCAGCTCAATGTCGAATAAGTTTGAAGATGGCAAGGAAGTCTGGGGAGGGAATTATGGCTACAAACAAGACCACGTCAGGACAAACGTTTGCGCGCCACGTTGCACCCTTTGCGCCCCTGGCCCTGGCCCTGGCGATGAACGCGGTTCCATCGCACACCGCAAGGCCACAGGAAGCCGAAGTTCCGCAGGAAGTAACCGCGGCCACGTGTGATGAGGTCCTGGATTTCCAGGATTGTCACACCCGCTATCCGACGGGTTGCAGTGCGGCGGCCGGCTATGATGCGGCCTTGAATCTGTTAAAGAACGTGTTGATCCCGCCCCCCGGGCCCGACCCCCAAAAGTACCTGACGATGGATGATTTCAAGAATCTCGATACCAATACCCCTTCGGGACTCAGCGCCCGCAACCATGCCGACTTTGGCGAAGATTTGCAAAAAATGGGAGAAGGAAAGATCTTCGGAATTGTCGGCTACCTCTATTATTTCCAGCATACCGGGGCGGAGAGCACCAACTGCCAACTCGAGGGTCCTGTGGGGGAGGCAAATCCACAGGACAACTATACCAACGTTGACTACCACATTGGCATTGGCTTTGACCCTCCACCCAACAACCTAACCAAACGCGATGCACAACAGAACAGCGTCATTGTCGAGATGACCCCTTACTCGCGTTTCCTGTATGCGAACGGGAAATGGACGCTGGAAACCCTCCAGCAAGCCTTACACAAAAAGGTGAGGGTGGTGGGACAGCTTATTGTCGATAACGAGCACGATGTGGCGACGCAAAACTGTGCGCTTGCGGAATCGGCGAATGAGAAAACCAAGTGCTGGCGAGCCTCCGCCTGGGAACTGCACCCTGTGGTTCGCTTCCAATATTGTCCCACGGACGCGTGTACTGCTACCTCGCAGGACTGGGTGGAGCTGGGGCCCTAGGAGTGATCAAAGGGTTTGGTCATCGGTTTTTCACTGACCGCGGCAAGCCAGGGTCAGCGTTCTTCTGACCACGGGCTCTGGTGGCCAGGATTTAGTCGGCGGGTGCGGCAGCAAAATTGGCAACTTAATGGTGGAAATTGGAGGAAAGCATGGCGCCATGCGCAGCTCAGGTATTTAGTGGGATCACCCCAGAGCGCTTCAACAGCCTTGTGCAAGAAGCAGCCGCATCGGGAATCACGATCAGCGGAAACCAGGGACAGACCGTCGTACACCATGGTCTCGTGAAGGCTCAAATAAGCTGGAATTACAAAGCGGCATCGCAAACGCTCACTCTCCAATATCTCAACCCCGGCTTTCTGGCGCCCTGTGACACAGTCAACGGAATGCTCCACGACCTTGTAGCCAGTCGCCCCTAGACGTGAATATATGTGGCGGTGCAGCTAGCCATGAAAAGGTCTCTGGAGGCTTAGTTGCAGGCTGCGGTGGCTCCCTGCTACAAGGGAAGAGCAAGTGTGCTGCGCCCTTTTGTGGAAGTCCGTGGCTTTTCGCGCCTGCCAATACTCTAGTGTGATATAACATCCCAATCTTGGAAATGATCACGCGGCACTGCCTGGCTTTAGGGTAGGGCTTGCCGCACCCTTTTGGTTCGGCAGCAAGGAGCACGGAGGGGACGGCAAGCCGTACCCTCAAGTTCGGTCGCGCGATGAGAATCGTAGGGGCACCCCTCGTGGGTGCCCTTGCGGAGGGGACGGCAGGCCGTCACGCTAACTTTGGTTGTGGGATTACGATGGATAGGGCACGCCATGGCGTGTCCGTACGGCCAGAACAGCAAAGGAGGGACTTCCATGAATTGGCCCAAGGGTCTTTGTATAGCGCTTTTTTTTCTCGTTCCGGGATTGATCTGGCTGCTCGGGGCCCTGGCGAACCGGGGGCATGGGCCGGCCGCCAAGGCCCTCTCCTTCATCGTAGGCAGCGACAACCGCCTGAGCCTGTCGCGGCTTCAGGCGTTTGCCTGGACCCTGGTGATCTTTGGATCGTTCTTCGCGGCCATGGCGGTCCATTCCAAAATCGATGCGGCGGGCGCCTGGGTGCAAATCCCCAATCCCGTCCTGGCGCTGGCGGGCATCGCCATTGGCTCGGGAGTGTTCTCCAGCCTGATCGCCGCCGTCAATGGTGATCAGGCCACCGCTCAAGTCGCCTCGTTCGGACCCATTCCCGCCGACGACCCCAATTTTGGCCCGGGCGGGGAGTTCGAAAAGGTGCAGAGGCCGGCCAATCCCAACTACCTGCTCATTACCGGAACGGACCTGGGGGACGGCGGCAAAGTGCGCGTGAGCATGAAGGGCCGAGGCACAACCACCCTGCCCTACTTGATGTGGAAGAAGGATGGAACGGAAATTCTGCTCGATGTGCCCCCCGGACAGGTTTATCAGGACATCACCCTCGAAACCTCCTCGGGCAAGCTCTGCTACGACCTCAGCGGGCAGACGCCCAACCTGATTTTAGGCCCCGCCAAAGCCATCTATGAGTTCGCCGACCTCTTCCGCGACGACAAGAATCCGGAAAACCTCAGCCTGATGAAGTTCCAGATGTTCGGCTGGACGGTGATCGCGATCTTCATCTACGTGTATCTTTTCATTGCCAATCTGGATCCAAGCATCACCACGCTTCCCAATGTGGACTCCAGCATCGCCTTGCTGACCGGAATCAGCCAGGCGGGCTATCTGGTGGGCAAAGGCGTTTCCAACGTTCCGCCCAATCAGCATTAGGGGGTGGCAAATGGCAGACCCGCTGAACGTCATCGTTGACCTGTCGCATTTCAACGGAAGCGTGGACCTGGCCCAGGCCAAGGCGGCGGGGATCATGGGGGTCATTCACAAAGCAACCCAGGGGACCAGCTTCGTCGATCCGCTCTATCACACCAACCGGGAAAAAGCCCAACAAGCCGGACTCCTTTGGGGCGCGTATCACTTTGGCGTGGGCGGGGACGCGGTGGCTCAGGCCGATTACTTTCTGAAAGTGGTCGAGCCCGGACCACAGGATTTACTGGTGCTCGACTTGGAAGGGAACCCGCAGGGGCCCAGCATGACCCTCCAAGAGGCTCGCGATTTTGTGACCAGCGTTCATCAATCCACCGGCAGGTTCCCGGGGCTGTACTCCGGTTATTACGTCAGAGAACTTCTCGGCGCCGCCCCTGATGCGGTTCTGGCCCAATGCTGGTTTTGGCTGGCACAGTACACCTCGACGGCCACCGTCCCCGCCAACTGGGCAGCCTGGACGATGTGGCAATACACCAACGGCGCGGCAGGGGTTCCACCTCATGAGGTTCCCGGCATCGGGCGCTGCGACCGCGACAAGTTTAATGGCGATGTGGAAGCGTTGAGGAAATTGTGGGGAGTGCCGGGTACGTAGCATCACGGGTCGAGACCCGCCAGGGAAATTACGAAGCGTCGATGTACCATGATGATCTGGAGGGCAGGAAATCCAGGGGGGCACATGGTCCATGATAAGGTGAATCCATGCCGAGCCGCTTGCGCTTGCGAAAACCCATGCTCCTCCTGCTCACGGCCGCGTTGGCCCTCGTGGGGAGCCTGCCCGGGTGCCGCCCTGCCCGCCGTGATGGCGGCGATCCCACCACCGTGCGCATTCAGTGGCTGGACCAGGCGCAGTTTGCCGGGCTGTATGTTGCCAGGGCGCAGGGATTTTTCCATGCTCAAAAACTCTCCGTCACCATCGAGCCGGGCGGCCCGGATGTAAGCCCCGTGCTGCTTGTGGCCTCCGGTTCGGACGACTTCGGCGTCTCCCCCGCCACCGACATCATTCAGGCCCGCAGCAACGGCGTGCCGGTGGTGGCCATCGCCACCATCTTCCAGAAAAATCCGGTCGTCTTCATCTCCAGACAATCGCAGAACATTAAGACTCCCAGGGACTTCGTGGGCCACACGGTAGGACTGAAGTATGGAATGGATATCGAGTACTTTTACCGGGTAATGATGAAAAACGCCGGCGTGGACACTTCCCGGGTCAAGGAGGTGCCCATCAAGCTCGACCTGCCCAGGTTCTTTTCGGGCGAAGTCGACGTCTGGTCCGGTTACAGCCTGAACGAACCGCTGGCGGCGGAGGAGCGCAACATTCCGGTGCGGGAAATTTTCTGCTCGGACTGGGGAGTGCCCGCGGTCGGCGATACGATATTCACAACAGAAAGGCTCATCCGGGATAATCCCATCAAAGTTATGGGGTTCCTTCAGGCGGCCATTCAAGGCTGGAATTACGCCATCCAGCATCCGGAGGCGGCGGTGGCGGAAACCCTCAAGGTGAGCCCCCACCTCGAGCGCGACCACCAGACGCGGATGTTCCAAGCCACGCTGGACCTGATCCAGGCGGACAAAGCGCCCGTGGGATCTTTCGATACCGGGAAATGGAACGCCATGTATAAGATGATGCTGGATTCGGGGCTGCTGAAGACGCCCGTGGAAATTGGCAAGACCTACGACCCGAGTTTCATTGAGAAGATTCATGCCGCCCAGCCCTAGCCACGCGATAGTAGCGGAAAATGTCAGCAAGGAATTCCCCCACCCGGAGCGCGGCTTGCTGCCGGCGATTGCCGGAATCGATCTGGGATTGCGCCCGGGCGAGCACGTGGCGCTGATCGGCCCCTCCGGCTGCGGCAAATCCACTTTCCTGAAAATCCTGGCGGGGCTCATCCGCCCCAGCGCGGGGAGAGTGGCCATTCAAGGCGAAGAGAACCCCCAGCGCTTCCAGGAAAGCTGCGCGTTGATGTTTCAAGACCCCTGCCTGCTGCCGTGGCGCGACGTGGTGGGCAACGTCCTGCTCCCCCTGGAAATCAAGGGCAAGCCCTGTGACCCCGCCCGTGTGGCGTCCATCATCGACATGGTGGGCCTGCACGGATTTGAGAAGAACCGTCCGCGGCAGCTTTCCGGCGGCATGCGCTCGCGCGTGGCCCTGGCGCGGGCGCTTATTGACTCCACTCCCATCCTGCTGCTGGACGAACCCTTTGGATCGCTCGACGAGGTCACACGCTGGCGCCTGAATGAAGAAGTCCGCAACCTCTGCCGCCGTCTGGAGCGAACCCTGATCGTGGTAACCCATGCGGTGGAGGAAGCGTGCTATCTGGGGGATTCCATCTATGTGCTCAGCGGGCGGCCCACCCACATCAAGAAGACCCTGGCCAATCCGCTGGAGCGCGAAGGGAGCAGGAAATTTCTCGAGTCGGTGGAAAGCATGCAGTTGATTTCCCTGGTCAGGGACGTGCTTTATGAAGAATAGGATTCTCGAAAAAGCGCGCCGGCACCTGCCGCCCGCGGCCCTGGGGGTCGCCGTGCTGCTGGCGTGGGAAATCGGCGTGCGGGCCTTCCACATCCCGGACTATGTTCTGCCGCGGCCGACCGCCGTGGTGGTTTATGCCCTGCACAACTTCTCCGACTTTCTCGGACATTTCTGGATTACTTCGGTGGAAAGCACGCTGGGCCTGGTGTTGGGCATTGCCATCGGGGTGACGCTCGCCATCGCCTCCGTGATGAGCGAAGCCACGGCGCGCGCCATTGTTCCCTGGGCCATTGCCGCCAAGACGGTTCCCATTGTGGCCATCGCGCCGCTGCTGATTCTCTGGTTCGGATATGGCCTCGCGTCCAAAGTGGTGATGGCGGCGGCGATCTGTTTTTTCCCGATCTTTGTGACCACGCTCAAAGGGTTTCACTCCTTCAACGAAGATGCATGGTACCTTTTCCGCAGCTATGGGGCGAGCAAATGGCAGCTCCTTACCAAGCTGCAAGTGCCGCATTGCCTTCCCTACTTTTTCGCTTCCCTGCGGGTGGGAGCGACGCTCGCCGTCATCGGCGCGATTGTGGCGGAACTGGCGGGAGCCAAGAAAGGCCTGGGCTTCCTGGTGCTCTACTCCTCCATGCGCGTGGATACCCTCCAGTTGTTCGGCGCCATTCTCTTCAGCTCGGTTCTGGGGTTCCTGCTCTACGGGCTGGTGGCCGGGCTGGATAAGCTGGTGGTGACGAGGATGGGAATGGAAACCCTGCACGAATAGCCGTCACGGTCATTTCGCAAAGAAAGAGGGAACGCGGGAAACTGCTCTTAGTTGATCTGGGTCAGGCCGCGCGCGCTCATTTCGCGGGTGAGCTCCGGGGGTAGAAGAAACGTCACCTTCTCGTCGATGGCCATGACTTCTTCCACCTGATCGGCGCCCATTGACCGGAAATAGTCCACCACCTGCTGAACCAGATATTCCGGCGCGGACGCCCCCGCCGTGATGGCCACGCACTCGACGCCCTCCAGCCACTCCGGCTGAATTTCCGTGGCATCATCGATCAGGAAGGCTTTGGCCCCGGCGCCCTCGGCAACTTCCCGCAGACGGCGGGAATTGGAGCTGTTGTCCGAGCCCAGAACCAGCACGAGGTCAACGTCCTCGGCCAGAAGCTTCACCGCGGTCTGCCGGTTTTGGGTGGCGTAACAGATGTCATCGCTCGTGGGGGTAATCAACTTCGGGAATCGGCGGCGAAGAACGTCAATGATCACGTTGGCGTCATCCACGCCCAGGGTGGTTTGAGTGGTTACCGCAACGCGCTCCGGGTCGGGAACCTGAACCTTTTCCGCCTGCTCGATGCTGCCCACCAGTTGAATCTGGCCGGGCACCTCTCCCATGGTGCCAATCACTTCGTCGTGGCCGGCGTGACCCACGAGGATGATGGAGCGGCCCTCACTTGCGTAACGAACTGCTTCCATGTGGACCTTGGTAACCAAGGGGCAGGTGGCGTCTATGATCTTCAGATTTTTCGCACCAGCCGTGGCGCGCACCTCAGGCGATACCCCGTGGGCGCTGAAGATGGCCACCGCGCCATCCGGAACCTCGTCGAGTTCATCGATAAAGATCGCCCCTTTGGCAGCGAGCGAACGGATGACGTACTTGTTATGGACAATTTCCTTGCGCACGTATACGGGCGACCCATACAGCCGCAACGCCATCTCCACGACATCGATGGCGCGGTCGACGCCGGCACAGAATCCACGCGGTTTTGCTAACACTACTTTTTTGATTGGCATCTTGGTCTCTCGATTTAGCCCTTGCCCACAGGGGAACCCCAGAATCGATTCTATAGGAATCGGCTCGCTTCGTCAAAATTCGATTTCTGGAAAGTGGACGCACGGGGCTCTATCTGCGCGTCCTTCAGGAAGGGGTCATCCAGAAGTCAGGAGTGAGAAGCAAGAAGCCAGAACTCGCGAGCCGCAAGACATGCACGGCCTGTCTGACTCCTGGCTTCTGACTCCTGACTCCTGACTCCTAACTCCTTAAGTAACAATATCCTCCCCGCCATCCACCCGAATCACATTACCCGTCAGCCAATGGGTTTTGTCGCTCATCAAGGCGGAAATTGCCTGGGCAACATCCTCGGGAGTGGTCAAGCGCCCGCCCGGGTTGCGCAGCTTTGCAAACTCCGCCAGCTTCTCGATCCCGGGTATTTTGCCGGAAGCCGCCGTGAGCGTGATCCCGGCCTGAATGGCATTGGCGGTAATGCCATGGGGCATGAGTTCATAGGCAAGTTGGCGAATGTGTGATTCCATGACCGCTTTGGCCGCCGAAACCGCGCCATAATTGGGGATCACGCTATGCCCGCCGGCGCTGGTCATGCAATATATCCGGCTTCCCTGCCCGAGCATTTTTCTGCGGAAAAGCTCCTGCACCCAATAGACCAGATTGTTCCCCATCACGTCCACGGTCATATCCATCTGCTGCTGGGTTAGTTCCTCGTCGGGGGACTCGCCCAGGTAGGGCTTCAGAGAACCGAACGCCACGGAATGCAGCAGGACCTTGATGAAATGCTGGCCGCTGGCGTTTTGCCAATGCTCCTGCATCTGGTTCAGGACTTCCGACCGCTTCGCGGGGTCGGCAGCGTTAATATTGAAGAAGAGGACATCGCGGCCGGTTTCCCGGATGCGCGCGATGACCTGTTCAACCTGCGGCATATTCTGGCGGCGATCAAAATGCACGCCAAAAATATTGAGTCCGGAGCGCGCCAATTCCAGGCTGACGGCGGCGCCAAATCCGCTCGACGAACCCACCACCAAGCCCCACGGCGTGGAGCTTACATTTTCGGTCATATTGAGAGTTTCTCCGCTTTGAAGTTCAGTGGCGAGTGACAAGCAATTGCCGATGGCCGATTTTGGATTGTCGATTTCCCCCCCCATTGCTCAATCGTCCATCGTCAATCGAAAATCGGCAATCCATCTGGTCACTTGCCACTGCTCTTATAATCCTGTTCGATCTGGTTGGTAAGCCCCGGAACCATTTCGCGCAAAGCCTGGGCGCTGGCGGTATTTAACGCACTGGCGACGCCATCCACGCCGTGCTCCTGAAGCGGCACTTCCTGGCGCTGTTCACCCGACCAGACGAGTTTATGATCACTCATCCGCACCAGGGCGAGCGCCAGCCCCATGCGCACCCGGGGGCTGCCGCCGGCATCGACTTCCTCAAAGCTCAGGATGCTTCCCCCCAGGGTGTAATCCACGTGCTCGTGGGCGGGAAGCATCTTGACCTGGGTAAAGACCCCGGTGGAGTCCAACCATTGGGCGGCGTACTCGGAGAGCAGCGTGGCCGGATCCGATCCCCAACGATGATGGTCATAGAAGTTCATCTGGGTGGGGGACACAAAATAGGCGATGCGATCGTCGCGCAACATTTCCGGCGCGCGGAAATGTTCCACCCCCAGGATGAAACTCGTCCTGGAATCCGCGGGGGCGGGCGCGGCGGGCACTTGCAAGGTGTAGTAGTAAGTCTTGGGAACGCCCCCGCATCCGGCGGCAAATAGGGTCCCCAGAAGCCCGAGAATTGCCAGCGCCGGGGCCGGAAAGCTACGCTTCCACACGTTCAATGAGGATTCGGCGATCATCACGTCCTTGATGCTCCATTCGGATTTTGACGCAAGGTATGGGGACATTATCTCCAAGCTTCTCTCCCCATTCAACAAGAACCGTAGCTGGCTCGCTCGATAAATCTTCCAAGCCCAGGGTGGCCAGATCCCGGGGGCCTTCGATGCGGTATAAATCCGCGTGAAATACCCTGCCGCCCGAGCCGTATTCATGCACTAAGGTGAAGGAAGGGCTGGTGACCTCATCTTCGCTGGCCGCGCCCAGCCCGGCGACAATTCCCTTGACCAGCGTGGTTTTCCCCGCGCCCAAATCGCCTTCGAGCAGCACCAGGCAGGGTGGCTGGAGGTGCACCGCTATTTCCCGCCCCAAACTTACGGTTTCCTCGGGCGAATGCGTTACGCGCTCAGCAAGCTTCACCATTGGTGATTTGTGATTGGTGATTGATGATTGAAAGGAAAACATGGTTTCCTCGTTCTCCTTGATCAATTGACAATAGATGATCACCCATCACAAATTGTCTATGGTCAATCACCAATCACCAATCGCAAATCACCAATCCTCATTCGCCCATCGAAGATTTCGCATATGCTGCCGGGATCTTTTCCACAAGATCACCCGCCAACATGGAATGCTGCCCCAACTCTGCTGCTGCAAGGTCGCCCGCCAGTCCATGCAAGTATACCGCAGCCGCGGCAACTTCGCCCACGGGATGAGCAGGAAATTGTGCCAGCAGTCCCGCCGTCAGGCCCGTGAGCACATCGCCGGTGCCGCCCTTGGCCATTCCGGGATTGCCCGTGGGGTTGACCCAAACTTGCCCGTCGGGAGAGGCGATGAGGGTCCGAAAGCCCTTAAGCACCAGGGTGACGCCAAATTTTTGCGAAAATTCCCGCGCCACGATCAAGCGGCGGGATTGGATTTCGGCGGTCGTCTTACCCGCCAGGCGAGCCATTTCGCCGGGGTGAGGGGTAAAAACCGCCGTGCCCGCGGGCCGGAAGTCCTGGCGGAAAGATTCCATCCGGCCATCAAAAGCGTTCAGCCCATCCGCATCCAGGACGAGGGGCAGTGAGTATTTATTGACGACGGTGCGCACGAACTCCGCGGTTTCAGGGTGGGCGCCGATGCCCGGCCCCACGGCCAGCACGGTTTTCCCTGTCATCAGCCTATCCAAGCGCTCGCCCTCCAGGGCGCGAAGGGAGATGCCGCCATCCTCGGTTTCGGGCAAGGCCTCGGTCATGTATTCCATCCCGAGGGATGCGATGACGGGCAGCGCGCTCCTGGCGGT
>Ga0326728_10021763_pt1 | contig 12000 bp, 10 predicted proteins | sample MB3enrmetagenome_FD_207602 | JGI IMG/M metagenome (GOLD analysis project Ga0326728, IMG submission 207602) | Lab enriched peat soil microbial communities from McLean, Ithaca, NY, United States - MB31MN | ecosystem: Environmental > Terrestrial > Soil > Wetlands > Peat | place: USA: New York... | reverse complement strand
GACAAGGGCGAGGTTCTCCTCTGAGATGAGGCCCCGGTCCGCGACGAGCGCGATGCGCCCGACCCCGAAGCGTGCCTGCAGGTCGGCCATCACCTCGGCCAGCGTGGAGCGGTCCGCCGTGTTGCCCGCAAAGACGTGATGGGCGATCGGGATGCCGTCGGAGGTGACGAGGAGGCCGATCACGACCTGGGGTCTGTCACCTCGATGATCGCGGCTGTAGCCGAAGGCCTTGGAGGCAAAGCGGGCCGAGGTCTTCTCGTCCCCCTCGAAGTAGGTGGAGGTGAGGTCGTAACAGACAAGGCGCAGATCGAGGTTCGCCAGATTGCACAGCTGTGTGTAGCAGTGCGCCTCGATCTCGTCCTTATAGTCCGCGACCGCGTCGAGCGCCCGATAGAGCCGGTCGAGCGACGGGACGCTGCGAGCCTCGGGCAGAGCGGCGTCGGCACCGAGCCACTCGGTGACACAGCGCCTTTTGGACGAGGGATGGGACAACCGGTTCGCCACCATCGCGAAGACCGCGTCCGAAAGACTGGCCGAGCGCCGGCGACGGCCAATGCCCTCGAACAGCTCATCGAGCGACAGACGCCTAAAGACCGAGTCGCAAGCGGCCATCGCCCCATAAGAGGGTGCAGACTCGGCGGTGAGCCCGAGGAGAGCTCCGCGTCCCAACTGGGCCGACAGTGCATCGACGATCCGCTCGAGCTCGCCCGAGGTGGTCATCTCCGACACCTCGCCCAGCCGGGCGACGATCCGGCTCCGGGGTTGGCCGTCCTCGTTACGGAACGACTCTGCCAGTGTGAGATAGCGGTAGGTCTTCTTGCCGCTACGTACCGTGCTCACCTTCACGTACATAACTCTAACTCTACAACGATGTAGCCCAATCAGTCAATCACCGATTTGTCACTACATTCGACTTCGAAAACCTGACTTTGTCCACAGCTCGCCCAGGTCAGCAGGGGTGCGAAGTTCCAATAGTGGCGTTGAGCCGCCGAAGTCGGGCCAGACCATCACCTACGAGATGGACAACATGAGTGGTAAGAGTGGAAGCCTCGTTCACGCGGCCGGTCGCTGCGGCCAATACATTTACTTGTCGGGCGTGACCGGACCCACCTACCAGCTGCCTCTTTCGATGATCGTTGGGACGGAGATAGTGGGCAAGCAGGTCCTTCTCTTTTACCAGCTCGCCGGCTCGTCGCCCGTCGTTTGGGACACGCTCACTTTTTCGCTCCCTAACGAGTCCCTCTCTCTGATCACCTCCTTTTCATACTCGGGGATGGGAGTTGGTTCTGCGAACCTGCTGGTTGCGAATCCCGGCGGCGGGACTGACACAGTGTTCAGCTCCCTCGCGGGAGAGCTCGGTCTCTTCTACCTTTCAGGAAGTCAGGCAGTGCCGTTCACCGACATACAGAGTGCGACAGGTGCTGCCACGGCCATCGCGGAAGGAGCGGAGAACGAAGCCGTCGGAATCGGAACCGACGGGTTCATGAGTCTCTCAGTGGGTACTCCCGTGGAGTTGACCGATGACCACTTCAACCCGCGGTTCCCTTCAGGATTCGTGACTAACGCTTCCGGTGGAGGGTAGCTCCCACACCAACCGCGACTCCGCGACCGTCTCAGATACTGCTGTTGTTGCGGGTGCGGTTGACTACGTGCCATCGAATACCTATAGGGCGTAGGTGTTCGAGGTCTAAGGCAAATCGCACAAAGGAAGCGACATGTCGGGTCCCAGCTCCGCCAGCCGTTCCATCGCCGCAAGGTGCCCAGGGTGTGGCATCGCCCGCGCCTTCGGACGCGGTGGTCCTTGAACATCGTCTGCCGAGCTCCGCCTTTGCCGAGCGCTCTTTCAGCCTCGTATTCTCGACCTCGAGCTCCCTCAAGCGCTTCCGCGTCTGACGGCTTCTGCCGCCGTACTGGACGATCCAACGGCCAGGTTGGCTCGGCGAACTCCAGATGGCGGCAGCCGGCATCAAACTCGCCACACTGGTCCGCAGCTTGTTGCCCTCCGCGAGCTCGCGGATGATCTGGTCGATGTTTGTCTTCTCCGACGCCATCGGGTGAACACGACAGCGGTGGCGAATCGAACGGTCACCATGTTCACGAAGGCATGACCGTATGAGGCTCCTTCTTTCTGGCGGCTGTGATCAGCCAGAAACGGTCATCTCGTGCCACAACCCGCCATTCAAGTTGATGTTGTTTCCGCTGGCCTGACCGGGAGCGGAATCGCTGACGTAGGTGTAAAGGGGATGGTGGTCATAGGTGGCCTGGGCTGTTCCGTCTGACCGCCTTATCGTCCCCAGCTTGCCGGTCACGCCCGAGCCAGCGGCGGGAGTCCCAAGCACCGGCGGCCAGTACACGGCGCAGGTGCCATAACAGGTCGACTTGGCAGGCGTATCGGGAACGAACCAGTAGAGCGTGTAGCCCCGGGCATTGGTCAGCACCAACACGCCACTGATGCTTGCGATCTTCAGGAGCGCTCTTGATGAGCCTGCATTCGTTGATGCTGGTCCCGTGGCCGCGAGGGAGACGCCCAAGAGCACTGCAGCCAGTGCCGAGAGCGCGGCAGCTGCCCACCGACCGGCCGGGACGGCCATCTCAAGTCTGTCAACCAGTTGGTTGCCGTGATTCGCCAGCGCTGCGGGCTGGTGCTGGGCACCTAGGCGCAAGACAACAGCAGCAAGCGTCGCGAAAGTAGCCACCTCGATGACGCCGGCCACGATTCCTGCAGTGGTGCGAACCTCCCGGAAACCGAAGAGGCCGATCCGCAACGACAACAGATAGCCGCCGAGAGTCGCGAGAGCAAACCCGGCGCCCGCTGCCGAGGCCAGCCGATTATCAGATATAAGGACGATCGCGCCGAGGCCAAAGGCGGAGATCACCTGGACCAGGAATAGCCAGCCAATCGTCGGGATCGTCCGGTAGCCGGTCAGGTACAGATCAAGGTGGATCGCCGCGGTCGCAAGGAGCAGCCCGGCTCCGACAACTCGCAGGACGAGCCATGGCCAGCTCAGAGCCTGCTCTTGACGCTTATCCTCCGCGGATGCGCGCATGGCTGGCAGATTCCTCATGTTGAGGCTCTCCTGAGTCCCGAGTCGTCAGCCGAACTCACCGAGTTCTCGCAACGTCGACCGCATTCGTGCCGTCATTTACGAAAAGGAGGCCGTGGCCGTCGGCCTGGATCGCCACATCGAAGAGATCTCCGGCGCCATGGGCGACGAGCGTCACTTTCGCGACCTGACGGCCTTGGGGGTTGATCTCGACGGCATTGCCGTCATTGCCGTTCATAGCGATCACATCGCCATTCGGCGCGAGTGCCAGGCCGAGAGGGCCGTTCAGCCAGCCACCCGATGAAAACGTGCTAGTCCCATCTTTGACCGCGGTCGTGCGCGTGGTCGCATTCGCGATCCTCGTGATGTGGCTGTTGACCGTCTCCGCGACATAGAGCGTGCCGTTGGCGGCGAGCGCCACGCCGGTCGGCGCTTGGATGAGGGCGGCCTTGTTCGCGCGCCAGACGAAGTTCGATCCGATGACAGTCGAGCTCGTGATCCGCGGAACGTGTCCGGAGGCGATCGAGACGTCGATCCGGACGACGGTGCACAATCCGACCGGCGGTGTCTTGTTCAGACCCACCGGCCTGCTCAGGGCGTTGGAAACGAACAGATCCGCACCAGAGCGCGTCGTCACCGCGGTCATGTCCCAAGGACCGTTTATGTTCGCGTTGGACCACGTCTCTGCCACCTGGCCGGTGTTGGAGAGCACGATGAGACACCCGGCGGGATTCTCCGATGGCAGTGCGCCTCCGGCGCTTGTCGGAAGGCTCCCGACTACAACCCAGCCGCCGGGGAGAATCGACAACGCGGTCGTGGGCCCTACGCCTCCTGGGCAGGCCTTGGCAGTCGGAAGCGATCGGAGATTCGCGAACGTGCCCACGGTGCCACTCGGGGACACTTGCGTGATAGTTGTACCGGTCCCTTGCACGTTCGCCTTGTCGTTGAAGTTGCTGACGAGCGTGTCCCCTTTGGCCAGCTTTCCCACTGTTTCTGGCACGACGGCGACCCCGTACGGGTTGACGTCACCGTTGCTCGGCACCGTGGACGCCACTTGCCTCGGCTTGCCGAGAGTCAAGAGGAACGCTGAGGTCGAGGTCGACCGAACAGTAGATGCGGCTGCGATTCCGGCCGATCCCGCCAACGTCAACCCTGCTGCGGACAGGATCTTGAGCGATGACCGCGTTGCACTATGGGCCGATCTCATGGGAATCTCGTCCTCTATCTCGCGTCGAGCCAGACGCCTCGGTAGCTATTGCGGAGGTGTACGGCGAGGGCTCCGTCAGGGATTGCGCGAACTCGATTCTTCTCGATGACAGATGCGCAACTATCTCGCCGCCGACCACGCGGAGAGCGCGGCGAGAACAAACAGCACGACGGCAGTTGCCTTCCGGATGGTTACCGCGCTCACAAACCGAGGCATGCCTTTTCCCCCGACGACCGCGATGGCCGCGACGGTCCACAACGCGGCGAGCGCTCCTAGGCCGACCGAAACTGGTGAGTGGTAGTGAACGGCGACATTGGCAGTGAGGATCTGGGTCAGGTCTCCCCACTCGGCGATGAAGACGACTACGAAAGCGGTCAGGACGGTCTGTCGGTGCGATGAGACCTCAGCTTTGACGATCTTCTCCTGGCGGTCACTTCCACGTCGTTCTTTCGCGACTTCACCCAGGGCGAGCAGGGCACCGGCAAAGAAGATGCCCGCGACAAGACCCTCGATCGTCCGATGCGGCACAATCCGGAACAAGACGACGCCGACCGTTACGGCGATCACGACGTGAACGACAAAAGCGCTGGCCGCTCCAAGCCAGACCGCCAAAGGCTTCCCCCGTGTCGCCAGCACGAGCGAGGCGAACATCGTCTTGTCTGGCAGCTCGCCGAGGAAGATGATCGGGAACACGCTGGCGGCGATGGCGAGGTTCATAGTGGCCTTTCCACCGGGGCGAAGGGGGCTTCGTCCCGGCCATGTCGGCAACACGGCTTGAGACGAAGGTCTCGCCCACCTGCGCGCCCGCAGGCCCGGGAACCGGACACCTCTCGATGCCAGCATGTCGATTACCGGTCGGGGGCTACTCCCCTTCTGGTGTCACGCTAGCGCGATCGCCGTGCGACGTACCTGCGCAATGACTTGACGCCAGAAGTTACGCGGGCTCGAGTTGGAGACAACTGGAGAGTGGCTACTCGTTGCTGGTGACTGTGGCCCTCCGCCGAACTCTGTCGGGACCTCTAGGCCGTCTCCGAGACCGAGCACTCGAACACCCCAAACCTCACCTGTCGCTCTCGGCGCGGACTTCTCTACTTGTCGCAACGTGCCAAGGCGAGGCACGAATCGGTCCGTTTAGGCGCGGTAGGTCGAGTAGGGCGCTCAGTTCAGTTCCGGCAGGTAGGGTCCGCCCGCGATGAACCGGGCTTCGACATCAATGGCCGCAGCGAGCATCGACGCGCCGACCGCGACTCATCCACTTCTCGGAGTGGTCATTCGCGAATTCTGCGTAACACCAATCCGCCGGTCGGTGTCGCCCGTAGTACTACCAATACCCGAGCACGACGACCTAAGGGGAGGAACCACATGAGACAGACGAGGCACCACAAACATGTAGGTCGAGGGGTCCTGGTTGGACGCATCGCGGCGGGTGCGTTCGCGGTTAGCGGACTGTCAGTCTCCGCCTTTGTGATCAGCACCGCAGGTGCCGTGACGAATAGCGCGACGAAAAGCGTTGTCGTCTCAACGATGAAGAACGCGAAACTCGGCACGATCCTGGTGAGCGGCAAGACTGTCTACACCTTGAAGGCAAGCAAGGTGGGTTGCGTCGGTCAGTGCACGACGATCTGGCCTGAGGTCTTGCTCCCCAAGGGCGCCACGAAGGCGACAGCTGGCAAAGGTGTGACGGCTTCGAAACTCGGTTCGGTGATGCGTTCCGGCGGAGTGCGACAGGTCACCTATTCCGGCAAGCCACTGTACTGGTTCGCCTACGACACTGCCGCCGGACAGGTGAACGGCAACGGCGTGAAGGATACGTGGGGCACATGGTCTGTCGTCGTGACGGCGAAGCCAGCGACGACGGCTGCGACGACGACGACAACGGCGCCAAGAGGAGGCTACGGCTATTGACGCCCGCCTCCGTCAACACGGGGAGACGGTCACGCCACCACGGGTGGGATGAGCGTGCTGATCCGCGTCGAGGGGGAGCTCCGGTGTCGGCATGCCCCCACCGGGAACGGCATCGGCTGTCGAATCAACAGGCGACGTCGCATGAGGGCAGTCCCGGAGAGCGGATGCAATCGTCACTTCCGGGAGACCCACAACTGGTTCCATCCATCGGACGAACTTGTATCAGGTGAAGACGACACGACTGCACACACGGATTGAAAGGGGGATGGGGAACCGGGTCCGCTATGCGGGCAACGCGCCCTGACTATCAATGGCACAAGTGGACGCGGCCGGGCTGAGGACGGAGTGGGTCAGCCGGCCCAAGGTCGCTATCGGGAATCGCCTGAGGTACGACACCGATGCGACCCATTCGCCCGCATTAGGCCGACTTGAGATGGCTGGTAGAAGCGCGGAGTCGATGATTCGGAGGCTCTACCTGCCTTCATTACTACTGGCGGGTGTGACGGCGGGGTTCGTGGCTGCGGCAGTGACCTCGCTTCGCCGGGCGGGAGCATTGAACGGCGTGATCGCCGGATCGCGAGCAGAGCTCGCGGGACCGGCCGTGATCGGGTTCGTGCTCGTCGTATTCACCTGCGAACGAATCTGGCCCGTCGAGCGTCGAAAGGTACTCGCTCGGGGGCACGTTCAAGACGCCTGCTTCTTCCTGCTGTTCGCGACTGTGATGGCCCCCTTCGTGACGCTTCTCGGTGTTGCGTCTGCAGAACTACTCCATCGCTACACGCCGTGGATGTCCCTCTCCTTCACGGCGCGATGGCCTCTTTGGCTCGTGGTAGGCGTGACGCTCGTGGCGATGGACGGCTGCAACTGGTTGACGCACCTGGCAGACCACAGATTTGCCGCACTCTGGCGTGTCCATGCCCTGCATCACAGCCAGGAGGAGTTGAGCGTGCTGACCACCTTCAGGGTGCACCCGCTGGTGCACACCGCGAGCTTCCTTGTCGCCACGGTCCCGGTCGTGGCGATGATGGGGGGACGACCTATCGCACCGGGCCTGATTACTCTGTACCTCTGCCTCGGTGCGATGCCCCACGCCAATGTGTCGTGGTCGTTCGGGCCGCTCGGCAAGATTCTCGTCAGCCCCGCCTACCACCGAATCCACCACTCGATCGACGGACCAGTGGGCGTGAACCTCGGGATCGTGTTCGTGTTTTGGGACGTGTTGGCAGGGCGCGCCATGTTCCCGGAGCGAGGCCGCGCCAGGCAATCCTGGCGGACTGGACTAGCCGGTCGACCGGTCGCAGTCGAACAGGCCGCCACTCGGTTACGGGTCGTCGGCGTCTTTGCCCGGCAGCTGCTCGAGCCTTTTGACGCACGGACGCACTACTAAAGGTAGACCTGTCCACGACGGGGGGTCCTTGCTGGAGGGACGTATCATTTCGTACACGAAACTCAAGCCTCCGGCTGATTCTCGAGGCGATCTCGGTTGGCTCGGATTGCCTCTTTTGACAGACGTGGCAACGAGGCGCCCGGAATCCGGAACTGGGTGAGGCAATCCGCACAGCTCTCCCAGCCGTATCCTTAGCAATGCGACGAACGCGGGCGGTTGAGGGCGGTCCTTCCGACGACGCTTTGCTCGCCAGCATGGCCCAGGGCGATGAGCGGGCTGGGCTGGAGTTCGTCAGGAGGTATCAGGGCCGGGTGTTCGGCTTGGCGATGAGCATGCTGGGCGATCCGGGCCTTGCGGAGGATGTCGCACAAGAGGCTCTTCTCCGTGCCTGGAGGCACGCTCCTATCTATGATGCCCGCCGCGGTGCCGTCTCGACCTGGGTGCTGACGATAGCCCGCAACCTGATCATCGACGCGCTGCGCATGCGGCGGGCCGTCCCGACTGATCCCGACGATCTGATCGGGCTCGGGCTCGTGAGCAGCGAGACGTCGCCCGAGAACGCCGTCGTTAACTCCGAAGCTGCTCGTGGTGTCAGGCTGGCCTTGGCGAGCCTTCGCGCCGAGCAACGCCGGGCACTGGTCCTCGCGTACTTCTACGGGATGACGGCGGCCGAGATCGGCGAGGCGGAATCCATTCCCTTCGGCACGGCGAAGACGCGGATCCGCGCGGGCCTCACTAGGTTGCGCGAGACGATGACGAGCGGAGGCATCGAGCGATGAGCGATAGCGACGCGGGCTCTCGACCTGAGTGCGGTCGGTACGCGGATGGGCTAGCGGAGTTTGCGCTTGGGATCTCGATGGGTCGAGATCGGGCGCTGGTGCTCGCCCACGTCGAGGGATGCCCAGACTGTCACGCCGAGATGGAGCAACTCTCACTTGCTGCCGACTCGCTCTTGGAGATGGCACCGCGTGTCGAGCCACCACTCGGCTTCGAGGTGAGACTCATGGAGCGGTTCGGAGCCCGTCCGGCTGCCCAGCGACACGCGCGCCGTCAGTGGCGACTTCGGCAGCCTTCGCTAGTTCTGGCCTCCCTGCTGATGTTCGGTGCGATCGGCGCCGGTGCCGGATGGCTCGCGTGGGGTGGCCAGCATCACACGGTGGTGCCATCCGCGTTCGGAACCGTGCCCGGTGGACAAATCGAAACGGAATCACTCGTTGCCGGAGATCGCACGCTCGGCAAGGTCGTCGTGTACTCCGGCCGGACGAGCTGGCTCTTCATGAGCCTCGATGACGGGTCGTGGTCTGGCAAGGCAAACTGCCAGGTGCGTCTCGTCAACGGGAAAACGGTTCCGCTAGGGACCTTCTGGCTCGAGCATGGCTACGGTGCCTGGGGCGTCACCCTCCCGCCAGGAACGGGGCGCATCCAGACGGCTTCGGTCGTGACCGACCAAGGCGTACTCGCAAGCGCACACTTCCCATCGGGCACCATGACGTCCGCTGTCGGTGCAACGAGCGGCCGAGGCGTGATCTCTGGGCCATCCTGGATGACACAGTCAGCCGGCACGCTCAGGTAATCAGACGAGACGCGGCGATCGTGCCTTTGATCTCCTTGCCGTTCGCCTTGCAATCTGCATTGCCGGCTACGCTCACGGCGCTGCCGTTCAGCGTGAAGGTCAGCTGGGCGGTGCAGGCGAAGCCGACCAGGTTCGCCTGGGTGTTCACCGCGTTGCCGCTTGCATTGACCTGCCCTTGGATGTCGCCGGTCAGATTGCCGTTATGGGCCGTGAACGAAAGGCCCGTCAGCTGCTGGCCCTTTTGCACTAGCACGGTCGTTGAGTCGGTAACGGTGAAGGCGAAACTGTAGCTGCCGTCGTAGTCGGCTGGGCTCGGCGGCGTTCCGGGGCTCGGGTTCAGCTCGTCGCAGATCTTGCTGCCGGCCGTCCCGCGGATGCCTACGGTGATGATCAGCCGTTCGTGCGGGCCGAGCAGACGGCCGACCGCGCTCTGGTCCACGACCTTGCCAAAGTCCTGGAGTGGCTTGCATTGCTTGTTCACGAGGTAGTGGTGGCCGTTCATGGGAGTGCCAGGGGTGCAGTCGGCCGCCCTCAGCCTTTGCGTCGCCACCTGGATCGTGCGGTCGCGGACGTTGACCGCGAAGCAGCGCGGCGGGCCGGCCTGCGCTCGCACCGAGGGCGGAGATGGGTATGCCGAGCCGGTGGTGAGCGACGCCACAACAAGGAGACCGGCTGCGCAAGCTGCTGGCGGGAGCTTGGATAGAAGGCTCATGGGATCACCCCTTAGCTGTCGGGGAACTCACGCGGATTATCGGCCGCAGCGGGCAGGTTCTTGAGCATCGACGGCATCGACGGCATCGACGGACGACGGAGAAACGGCGACTGAGCAGGTCACTGAGTACTGGGCCGGGGCAGGTCCAAATTGGGTCGGGTCGCGTCAACTGGGGGCCGGTGGCGCAGAACCCCAGGGTGACGAGGTCGGAACAACAAGTTGAGGCCGCGCAGGGGGCTCGAACCCCCAGACAACCTCAACCACGACGGCACTAGCAGCCAAGTCCGGCACGGGCGGATTGTCCTGACCGGGAACTAATCAGGGTCCGCGAAACAATAGGTACTTGATGGCCCAAGGCGTCAGCTCGGACGAGGATGCCCTAGCAGCGTCGCTGGCCGAGCCGCCAAGCTTTGCGGTGCTGTTCGAGCGCCACGTTGATGGGATCTACCGATACCTGTCGTTTCGTGTTGGACATGACATGGCCGAGGACCTCACAGCAGAGACGTTCGCCCGCGCCTTTGCCGGAAGGCGGCGATATCGGGTGGACCGTGGTTCGGTAAAGGCGTGGTTGTATGGCATCGCCACGAACCTGGTTCGGGAGAACCGCCGGTACGAGCAACGGCAGATTAGGACACTTGGGTTAACGGACGGAGCCGCGCCGCTCGCCAGCGACAGTGCGACGCAGGTTGCCGAGCGCCTGCGTCTCGCCGGTGCTTTGGCGTCCCTCAAGCCGGAATGGCGCAGTGTCGTCCTTGTCATCGGAATCGGTGGACTGAGCTACGAGGAAACCGCCGCCGCCCTGCACATTCCCATCGGCACGGTGAGGTCGCGCTATTCACGGGCGCGGACTCAACTCATCACGAGCTTGGCTGACAGCGGCGAGCACAACGTCACAGGAGAGCCAGTGTCATGACCGATTCCCAGTTGGACCTTTCCCCGCTCGTTGAGGTAACCCTTGAGCCGACTCCTGAGGTACGCGAGCGGCTCGCGGCCAGGCTCCAAACGCTTATCGAATCTGAGCAGGCGGGCCACATCGAGCCGCGTGGGAAATGGCAACGAGCATCGTGGACACATCGCGCGCTTGTTGTCGCTGTCGCTGCCGCCATCGTGGTGGTGTTCTTCGTCCCTCTGCCACACGTCAGTCTGTTCAAGAGCCTTGTGTCCCGCGCGAAACTGACCCCGACGAGCACACCGATGCTCACGTCAGCGCGGGTCACCCCGACCGAGGTCACAGGAGCCGGAGGTTACCTCTGGATGCTCGGGACTTACCCATGTTCCACCGGGACCTGTTCGGTGGTCATGCGAAGCTCCGACGGCGGGAAGTCCTTCGTCAGGATCGGTACGCTCCCCGCGGCCAACTACCGCATCGAATTCGCGAACCGGGAGGACGGCTACGCCTTCGGTTCGGGCGGCCCGGATGACCAGTCCCGCCTCTATTGGACTGGCGATGGAGGGAAGACCTGGCGACTTGCACTTGCCCGATTTCGATACTCCCCGCCACAGGTTGTCGTGATCACAGACGGGCGCGCCTACGTGCTCGTGGCCGAGAACTGCTCAGCCAAAGGTCTGTGCAAGTCCGTCCAACTCGCGTCGTCCCCAGTTACCAGCCACACCTGGACGGCAAGGCCTTTGCCACTAACGGTGAGCGAAGCCGAGAACCAGTTCGGCTGGGCAGCTCTTGGTTCGAACGTGTGGCTGATCCTGACCTCGGTCAGCAACGCCCGCCTGCTCGTTTCCCACGACGCCGGCAGGACCTTCTCCAAGCTGACACCAGGTGGCTATCTCGGTGCTCTCGGGTGCAGTCTCACCGCTACGTCGCCCACCACGTTGTGGGGCTTCTGCGCGACGGGTAACGGCGGCTACGCGATTCGTTCGACCGACGGGGGTCGAAGCTTCGTGAGCCTGCGGACTCCGGGGGGCATGTCGAACAACATCCTGATATATCCCGTCTCAGACAGCGAAGCTATGTTCTACCCCCTTGCCGGGGATATGTGGCTGACACAAGACGGCGGCAGACACTTCACATCCCTGTTGCGAATCCCTTACAGTTCGGAATACACCTGCGAAGTGGCCCTCGCCAGCGCGAGAACGTGGCTGGTGCTCGCATCGTCAGGCTATGGACGCAACACTTCCTACTTGATGTGGCGCACGACCAATGCTGGGCGCTCATGG
>Ga0326728_10021762_pt1 | contig 12002 bp, 10 predicted proteins | sample MB3enrmetagenome_FD_207602 | JGI IMG/M metagenome (GOLD analysis project Ga0326728, IMG submission 207602) | Lab enriched peat soil microbial communities from McLean, Ithaca, NY, United States - MB31MN | ecosystem: Environmental > Terrestrial > Soil > Wetlands > Peat | place: USA: New York... | reverse complement strand
GACCGGCCCTGGGGCCAGTCCCAGAGTTGCACCAATTGCGGGAAGTGCGTGCAGGTGTGTCCCACGGGCGCGATGGCGGAAAAGGGCTTTGCAGTGGAGGAAATGGTGAAGCAGGATCGGAACGTCAGGCGTCTGGCCGGGCGGCGGGGAGGCCACGCATGAAGAGAGTGCGGCTGGCAACGGTGTGGCTGGACGGCTGTTCGGGCTGCCACATGTCGTTGCTCGACATGGACGAGGTGATCCTGAGCGTGGCCAAGCGGGTGGACGTGGTGTATGGACCGCTGGTGGACGCGCAGGAGTTCCCCAAAGCCGTGGACGTCGTGCTGATCGAAGGGGCAGTCAGTTCGCAACACGACCTGGAACAGGTCCGGACCATCCGCCAGCGTAGCAAACTGGTGGTGGCGCTGGGCGACTGCGCGGTGACGGGGAACGTGCCGGCCATGCGGAATCCGTATCCCGTGCGGAAATTGCTGGAACGGATCTACGTGGAAGGCGCGCAGCCCAGCATGGGAGTGCCGACCGACGGCGTACCGGCGCTCCTGCGCCAGGCGGTTCCGGTTCAAGAGGTGGTGAAGGTGGATCTGCACGTGCCGGGCTGCCCTCCGGCCGCCAGCAGCATCGTGTTCGTGCTGACGGAACTACTGGAAGGACGCATGCCGGATCTGACGTCGAAGGTGAAGTTTGGCTAACGTCATGTTGGATAAAACCATGAAGAAGATCACCATCGATCCGGTGACCCGCCTCGAGGGCCACGCCAAGATCGACATCTACCTCGACGGCGAGGGGCGGGTGGCGGACACGCAGTTTCACGTCACCCAGGTGCGGGGATTCGAGAAGTTCACCGAGGGCCGGCCGTTCTACGAGATGCCGTCGATCACGGCGCGCATTTGCGGGATCTGCCCGGTAAGCCACCTGCTGGCGTCGGCGAAGGCGTGCGATGCGATCATGGCGGTGGCGCCGCCGGAAACCGGGGCGAAGCTGCGGGAGTTGGTCCACTGCGCGCAGTTCGCGCAATCCCACGCGTTGAGCTTCTTCCACCTCTCGGCGCCGGACCTGCTGCTGGGGTTCGATTCGGACCCGGCGCATCGCAACATTTTCGGCCTGATCGAGCAACATCCCGATGTGGCGCGCATGGGCGTGCTGCTGCGCAAGTTCGGCCAGGACGCCATCGAAGGGCTGGCGAAGGAGCGGATCCACGCCTCGTGGATCGTGCCGGGAGGCGTGAACGCGCCGCTTTCGACTGCGGTGCGCGACCGGATCCTGAAGGGGCTGCCGGAAGCGCGCGCGCTGGCCTCGAAGACCATCGAGTTCTTCAAGGGCATCGTGGACAAGTTCGCGGAAGAGATCGCGCACTTCGGGACAACGCCGACGCTGTACGCCGGCCTGGTGGACGGCCAAGGTGGTCTGCAGTGGTACGACGGGCGAATCAAGTACAAAGATCCCGAAGGCGTTACGCTGGCCGCGAACATCAAGGCGAAGGACTACGCGACGTACATCGGCGAGGCGGGGCTGAAGGATTCCTACCTTAAGGCGCCGTACTACAAGCCGCTGGGCTATCCGGCGGGGGTGTACCGCGTGGGGCCGCTGGCGCGGCTTAACGTGGCGGACATGGCGGGCACTCCGGAGGCGGACCGGGAACTGGCGGAATTCCGGCAGCGGTTTGGGCCGGTGGTCCACAGTTCGTTCCACTTTCACTACGCGCGGCTGATCGAGCTGACGCACGCGCTGGAGAAGATGGAGCGGCTGCTGGCCGATCCGGCGATTCTGGATACCCACGTGCGGGCGCGGGCGGCGGTGAACTGCCTGGAAGGCGTGGGCATGATCGAGGCGCCGCGCGGAACTCTGATCCACCATTACAAGGTCGACGAGAAGGGCGCCATCCGCTGGGCCAACCTGATTGTGGCGACGGGCCACAATAACCTGGCGATCAGTCGCAGCGTGGGCGAGGTGGCGCGGCACTTCGTGGACGGAAACAAGATCCAGGAAGGCATGCTGAACCGGGTATCGGCGGTGGTGCGGGCCTACGATCCGTGCTTCAGTTGTTCGACCCACGCGGACGGGTCGCTGGCCATGGAAGTGCGGCTGATCGGAGCCGGCGGCGAGGTGCTGGACCGCGTGGAGTAAGGGACTCCCTTATCGGTTTTTGGGAGTACAATGGGGGTGGAATTGGGACCGCGTTCATCGGCCAAAGGAGGTTATCCGCCATGCACAGCGCGTTTCACCATGCAGGACACCGCCGGCCCGGGCGGGTACACGTCACCCTGGAACACTGGCTGCTAACAGCCGGTTCCTTGTTCTTCACGCTTTTCACCATATTGGTTTTATTCCTGGTGATTTTCGCGATCCGCGCCACCTGAGGCGGGGCCTATCCGCCGTACAGGATCGGGTGGGCGTCCTTCATCTCGTTCGCTTGCGCCCGCGCGGCTTGGAGTTGCACGAGCGGGCCCGAGCCGATGCCGGGGCAGTAGCGCGCGGTTTTCTTCCATTCTCCCCAGATTTGAATCAGTTCCGGCCAAAACGGGAAGGCCCGGCATTGGACGGGTTTGGCGGGATGGATGGAGCAGCCGCCCTCGCGCAGGAAATGGCAGGTGGAGTTCCGGGGCACGCGCAAGCGCATGCGATGGCGGGTGCGGTAGACGTACTTCTTTTCGAATTCCCGCGGAGCGATGGATAAGAACGCGGCGGCGCGGGCGATGTCGGATTCCGTGAGGTAGACGAATCCCTTTTGCTCGCAACAGGCGGTACAACCGGGCTGGCACGCGAAGCGGAGACCCTCCTTCATGAGGACTATTGTAGCTTTTGGCCAATAGCCATCAGCACCGGACCTCGCCGGGATTCGAAGCGCGGCATTCCGTCCCCAGTCCCGGGATTGGACACGGTGCTACAGTAATTCGACATGCGGTGTCTGCTATTGCCGGCACTGTTGGCGGCGTTGCCGCTGGCCGGCCAATACACTCTCTACACTTGCACGGTGGCGTCCAAGGGCTATGTGGTGGGCGCTCAATTGCCGGCCAGCGGGCTCTTCGTAAAATCGGGCGGCGGCCCGTGGCGGCATGCGGGATTCAATCATCCCTTCCTTTCCGCGCTGGACTACGACGCGGCCGATCCTTCGACCATCTATGTGGCGGCGGGCAATGGGCTGATTCGCATGCGCGGACGGGGCGAACATTGGAAGATCCTGACGGGAAGCGACGTCACGGAGCTGCTGGACGTTGCAGTGGACCGCCAGGCGCCGGGGACGATCTACTTCAGCTTCGTGGCGGGCATCCGCGTGAGCCGCGACGGGGGCGCCACGTGGCAGGATGCCGGCGCGGGCCTGCACCGCAAGTACACGCAAGCGATCCGCGTGGACTGGCGTCGCAGTGGAGTCCTGGTGGCCGGCAACGAGGAAGGGATCTTTCGCAGCGAAGACGGCGGAAAATCGTGGCGCCTGGCGGGCGCGGCGGGATTCCAGGTGCTGCACGTGGAGCAATCGCCGCATGACGCCTGCTACTGGCTGGCGTCCACCGAGCAGGGCGGGCTGTTCGCGTCGACGGACTGCGGGGTGACGTTCGAGAGCAACGGAAACCTGGGCGTGGGGCGGAATGTGTACGACATCGCATTCGACCCAACATCGGCGCAGCGCATCGCGGCGGCGGGCTGGGGCGTGGGGGTCGCGATCTCGGAAGACCGCGGCAAGACCTGGCAGGCGAGGAACGCGGGGCTACCGGGGACGTCGGTGTGGAGCGTGGCATTCGATCCATCGGCGCACGATCCATCCACGCCGGGAAAGCTGTACGCCAGCGTGCACGAGGAGGGGCTGTACGTGTCGCCGGATTACGGCCACACATGGCAGCGCGACGGACTCGACGGGAGCACGGTGTTCCGCATGCGCTTTGTGCCGGAGGTGGGGCGATGAGGATGACGTGGCTTTGCCTCGTGGTCGGGTTGCCGCTGGCGGGGCAGACGCCGCCGTTCGAGCAACGGGCGCGCGCGGTAATCGACGGGTATGCGCATCCGATGGGCGCGGGTCCGCTGGGCTACGCCAACATCGCGGCCAAGCTGGCGCTGCATGAGGACGCGGCGCTGTGCTCGCGGCGCCTGGAGGAACTGCTGGCGGCCGGTCCCACCGGAGACATGTTTTGGATGTTTCCGGTGACGGCGGTAGCTTACCTGGACCGGGGCCAGTTGACGGATGCGGCGCGGCGGGCGCTGCGGCAATCCTACCGGACGTACATGCCGTACCGCGGGGACACCGAGAATCACTGGCTGACATACTACACGTCGCTGTACCTGATGGCGCAGTTGTGGCCGGGCGAGAGCGGCGACGAGTGGTACACGGGGAAGTCGTCGGAAGAGAATCTGCGGGAAGCGGCGGGATGGATCGAGTCGTGGGTGAAGCTGACCACCACGCGGGGACAGGGCGAGTACGACAGTCCGAATTACATGGGGCTGTACTTCCTGTCGATGTCGTACCTGGCCGCGTGGGCCGAGGACCCGGCCATGAAGAAGCGCGCCGCGATGATGCTGGATTACCTCACGGCGGACTACGCGGCGGAGAACCTGGACGGGGTCTATGTGGGGGCGCATTCGCGGGTTTACGACCGGGAGGCGTTGGAGAAGTGGGCCGTACCCTCGAGCGATTTCGGCTGGGCGCTGTTCGGCCTGGGGCATCCGTTGGACCCGCCGGCGAGCTACATCCTCCTCTATTTGCTTTCGAGCCGCTATGAGCCACCGGAGATTTTGCAGCGTATCTCGAGCGACCGGTCGCAGCCGTACACCCATTACGAGCGGAAGCGCACGCGCAACCGCTGGCGGTTCTTCGACGAGCTGCACGGCCCGGTGTACAAGACCACCTACGTGCGGCGCGAGTATGCGGTGAGCTCGGACCAGGGAGGGACGCTGCAGCCGATCCAGGAGCACTCGTGGGACGTGACGTGGAACGTGGCGGATCCGCGCGGAGTGCAGAATACGCTGTTCACGGTGAATCCGCATTCTTCGTTGCGGGAGTTGCAGACGTACTTCACGTTTCCGGCGGACATCGGGATTTCGGGGGTGGTGAGTTCGAAGAAGAGCTACGATTCGCCGGACAAGTTCGTGGGCGGGTCGCCCTACGAACAGATCTTCCAGGACCAGGATACGGTGGTGGTGCTGTACGACATCGCGCCGGGCTCGCGTTTCCCGCACATCAACGGGTTCTTCTCGAAGGACCTGACGGAGATTCGGGAAGACGCCTCGGGCTGGATTTTCGCGCGCGGCGGGGACGCGCTGATCGCCTGCCGGCCACTGCAGCCGTACGCGTGGAAGCCGATCGAGGGCGGCGGCCGGCGGCTGTTTAGCCCGTACCTGAAGAACGGCATGGTGGTGCAGGTGGCGGCGCGGCCGGAGTTCGCGGACATGGAGGCGTTCCGGCGGGCGATTGTGGGACTGCCTCTGGAGTTTGCAATGGAGCCGGCGCCGCGGGTGAAGTTCCGGTCGCTGCGGGGAAAGACGCTGGAGTTCGCCTACGGAGCGGTTCCGCGAGTGGATGGGACGGCGGTGGATTACGATCACTGGCCGCTGTTCGGAGGGCCGTTTGTGGAGGCGGCGGTGGACTCGGAACGGATGATGCTGAAGTATGGGGACATGCGCAGAGTGCTCGACTTCAAGACGCTGACGGTGACTGACGGGAAGTAGGGGGCGGATCCGGGTATCATCTCCGGCGCGAGAGCAAATTCGGGGACAGACAGCCATTTTTCGCGGAGCGAACTTTCTTCGCTTGCGCGAGGACGCGCCGGCGCGAAAAACGGAGTCTGTCCCCAAACGCTACCAGACGCGGCAGGAGTTGACGTGCACCATGGGCTGGTCGGGTTTGCAGGAGAACGCCTTCTGGAACTCGGGCATGTTGACCACGGTGCCATCGACGCGGAAACGGCCGGGGGAGTGCGGGTCTGTCATGGCGCGGCTGCGGGCTTCTTCGGGGCGCATGTTCTCGCACCAGACTTGCGCGAATCCGAGGAAGAAACGCTGCTCGGGGGTTAAGCCGTCGATGGTCTCGCGCTTGGCATTCTTGTCGCCGAGCGCGTTTTGGAGCGCCATGTAGGCGATGCGCATTCCGCCGTTGTCGGCGCTGTTTTCGCCGAGGGTGAGGCGGCCGTTGAGTTTGACGTCGTCGACGGAGGTGAATCCGGAGTACTCGTCGGCGATGCAGGCGGCGCGTTTCTCAAACTCCGCGCCATCGGCGGCGGTCCACCAGTCGCGGAGGTTGCCGTCGCCATCGAACTTGCGGCCCTGGTCGTCGAAGCCGTGAGTCATCTCATGGCCAATGACCGCGCCCACGCCGCCGTAGTTGACGGCCATGTCGCGTTTGGGGTCGAAAAACGGCGTCTGCAGAATGCCGGCGGGGAGGTTGATGCTGTTGTTCGGGGGGCTGTAGAAGGCGTTGACGGTGGGCGTGGTCATATTCCACTCGGTCTTGTCGGTGGGTTTGCCGATCTTATCGAGCTGGCGCCGGTACAGGAATTCCGTGATGTGGGCGAGGTTGCCGTAATAATCGTCGCGGGAGATGGCGACGCTGCCGTAGTCGCGCCACTTCTTGGGATAGCCCACGTTGTTGGTGATGGCGTTCAGCTTGGCGATGGCGGCTTTCTTGGTTTCCTCGCCCATCCAGGGCAGGTTGCGGATGTCCTGGCCCATGGCCTTTTCCAGGTTGTCGACGAGTTGGGTGATTTGGGCCTTGGCTTCCGGGCCGAACGCGGCTTCGATGTACTTCTGGCCAAGGAGGTCGCCCAAACCGCGGTCCACCACTTGGACGCAGCGAAACTGGCGCGGGCGCGGTTGGGCCACGCCGGTGAGGGTGCGCTGCCAGAAATCGAAGTCCTCGTTTTCAAACGCCTCCGGCAAACGGGCGGCGCGCGCGTGCAGCAGATGGAATTCGAAATAGGCCTTAAAGGCCTCCAAAGGCTGTCCGGGAAGGCTGGCGCCGATCTGCTTCAGGAAGCCGGGCTGGGAGACGTTGAGGGTGTCGAAAGGCGGCGCGTCGATGCCTTGGAGATACACGTTCCAGTCCAGGGCGGGCACCAGGGCGGCCACCTCCAGCTTGGTCATGATGTGGTAGGTCTTGTTGGGGTCGCGCAAGGATACGCGGTCGGCCGAAGCGTTGGCGATGATGGTCTCGAAGTCCAGCACCATTTTGGCTTCCGCCGCGGCATCCGGGGCGGTGTCGCCGGCAAGAGAGAACATCCTGGTCATGTGCTGGACGTACTTCTTGCGGATCTCGACGGACTTGGGATCGGTCTTTAGGTAGTAATCGCGGTCGGGGAGGGCTAGGCCGCCCTGGGAGAGGTTGGCAATGGTTTTCGTGGAATCCTTGGCATCCGGCCGGGAGCCGAAATTGAACACCACACCGACGCCCTGGCGATGCAGGTGGGCGATCTCGGCGGCCACGTCGAATGCGGACGACATGGCCTGGATCTGCGCGAGCTCAGGCTTGATGGGCTCGATTCCCTTCTTATTGATGGCGTCGGTGTCCATGCAACTGGCGAAGGTGTCGCCGATCTTCTGTTCGGCCGAGCCGCGAACGGCCTTTAGGAGGGCTGCCCTCTGCACGATATCGAGCAGGACGCGCTCGTTGCGGTCCTGCAATTCGGCGAACCGGCCCCAACGGGAGCGGTCGGCGGGCAGCGGGTTCTTGGCGATCCAGTTGCCGCAGGCGTATTGATAGAAGTCCGTGCAGGGGTCGACGGACAGGTTCATGGCCGCTTTGTCGACGCTGGTCATGGGAGGGTCCGCGGCCCAAAGGAGCGCGGGAACAACGAGCAAGGGAAGGAGTCTCATAGTAGTGAACCGGAATGGAGATTTTAGCGCACCACGGGCTGGGGGTGGATGGGCCGTCAAATTTTCCCTTGACATCTGGGCAATTTAGTACTAATTAATTAGTATGAGACGGCCGAGCAGCACCTTAACCGAACTGGAACTGGAAATCATGAAGATCGTGTGGGAGCGTGAGAGCGCCACGGTCCGCGACGTTTACGAAACGTTGCTGGAACGGCGCAAGGTGGCGTACACCACGGTCATGACCATGATGAAGATTCTGGAGCAGAAGAAGTATTTGAAGAAGACGCAGGCGGACCGGGCATACGTCTATCGGCCTGCGCAGCCCAAGGGGCAGGTGATCGGGGCCATGGTCAAGGAATTCGTCAATCGGGTCTTCAACGGGTCGGCGCAACCCTTACTGGTGCACCTGGTGGAGGATAGCAAGTTGTCGCGGGAAGAATTGGAAGAAATCGCGCGGTTGCGGAGGAAGCCATGAACACAGCGTTGGTATGGAACAACCTGGTGGCCTACAGCCTGCAAATCGGGCTGTTGGTGGGTGTGGCGTCGTTGGTTCCGGTGCTTCTGCGGCTGGCACTGCCGAAGGCGCGGCTGGCGTACTGGCAGCTTCTGCTGGTGGCTTGCCTGGTGTTGCCGCTGACGCGTCCGTGGAAACAGGCCATCGTGACCGTGAGCACGCCGGCGGCGGTGGTTCCGATGGCTCCGGCGGCTCCGGCGAAGCCCGTACCGATGCCGAAGACGCACTGGGCGCCTGGCGAAATCGGGCTACTGGTATTGGCGGCGGGCGCGCTGGCGCGGCTTGGTTGGCTGGCGGTGGGGCTATGGAAGCTGCGCCGGTACCGCCGGCATTCGACGCCGTGGAGAGGCGAGGCGGTGACGCTCGGCCCGCGCCCGGAATACCGCATTTCCGAGGAGATCGGCAGCCCGGTGACGTTCGGGTTGCGCCAACCGATGGTGCTGCTGCCGCGGAACTTCGACCAACTCGCGCCGGCCATGCGGGACGCGGTGCTCTGTCACGAGGCGTTGCACGTGGAGCGCCGCGACTGGGCATTTACGGTGGCGGAAGAGCTGGTGCGCGCCGTCTTTTGGTTCCATCCCGCCATCTGGTGGCTGCTGGGCGAGATCCAACTGGCGCGCGAGCAGGCGGTGGACCGGGAAGTGGTGGAACGCACGCAGGCGCGCGACGAATACGTGGATACGCTGCTGGCCGTGGCGGGCGCGAGGCTGGAACTGGACCTGGCGCCGGCTCCGCTGTTTCTGCGCCGGCGGCATCTCAGGCAACGGGTGATTGCGGTGGTACAGGAGGTTCGCATGTCCAAGACGAGATTGATTTCGACGTTGACGGCGGGGCTGGCGCTACTGGCTGCCGCATGCTGGTTGGTAACGGCGGCTTTTCCGCTGGCGGCGGAGCCGCAGGTGGTGGCGGACGGAGCGGGCGTAACGGTGGAGATGAACGGCGCCCAACTGATGCACCGCGCGCCGGTGCGGTACCCGGCGGAGGCGATCGCCAAAAGTGTGCAGGGAACGGTGGTGGCACAGGTCAGGCTGGGCGCCGACGGCACGGTGGTGGACGCGTCGGTGCTGAGCGGCCCGGATGAATTGCGGAAGGCCGTGCTGCAATCGGTGCTGAGCTGGCATTTCGTGAAAGACCTGGGCGGCAGCACGCAGACGGTGACGGTGAACTTCCAGTTGCCGCCGCAGGAAACGGCGGTGGCGGCAGCGGTTAGGCCGTCTCCGGAACTGCACCGGGGAGCGGTCCAGGCCGCGCTGAATGCACTCCGCGTCGCGGGCATCAACGTCCGCGGGCTTTCCGATCAGGCGCGCGCCGACCTGCTGGCGGCCCTGCCGGTGCATGTGGGCGACAGCGTTTCGTCGGAGACCCTGGCCAAGACCACGGCGGCTGTTCGCGCTTTCGACGAACATCTGAGCGTGGGCTTCCGAACCACGCCGAACGGCGAAATCACGGTGAGCATCGCGGCGCCGGAGAGTGCGGCCAGCGCCTCGCCGGGGGCCGCAGTTGCCGTCTCCCAGAACATCTCGCTTCCAACCCCGAAGGCAGAAGCGCCGGGAATGCCGGCACGCGTCCAGATCGGGGCGAACGTGGCGGCGGCCGCCCTGATCTACGGGCCGAAGCCGGTGTATCCGCCGCTGGCCAAGCAGGCGAAAATTTCGGGCGTGGTGCACCTGCACGCCTTCATCAGCGCCGATGGCGGCGTCCAGAGCCTGGCGGTGATTCCGCCGGCCCATCCGTTGCTGGCGCCTGCCGCGATGGAAGCGGTCCGGCAATGGCGGTACAAGCCGACAATGCTCAACGGCGAGCCGGTGGAAGTGGAAACCACCATCGACGTCAGTTTCATACTGGCGGAGGATTAGGCGACGGATGAGATACGCCGCAATCCTGCTGTTGGCGGCGGCGCCGGTTTTCGGCGGGGTCAAGGTCGGGGACGCCGCTCCGCCGATTCATCTACAGGCACTGATACCGGATCGGCCCGTCGACACCAGCTTGAACGCGCTGAAGGGCAAGGCCGTGGTGCTGGAATTTTGGGCGACCTGGTGCGCGCCGTGCCTGGATGCCATTCCGCACCTGAACGAGTTGGTGGATCGATTTGCGGGCAAGGGGATTCAGTTCATTTCGGTGACGGATGAAGACCCGGCGGTAGTCGAAGAATCCCTGAAGACCACGCCGATCCACGGCTGGGTGGGCATCGACCACACCAAGGCGATGTTCAAAGCCTACGGGTTTGAAGGCGTTCCGGACACCGTGCTGATCGGCGCGGATGGCAAGTTCGCGGGTACCGTGAACCCGGCCCTGCTGAAGGCCAGCCATATCGAGGACCTGTTGGCGGGGCGGCCGGTGAAGCTGCCGGTGATATTCCCGGATCTTTCCATCGCGCGGGTGGGCGACGACGGTCCACCGGCCCTGCTGGATATGATCGTTCGTCCCAGCACCGGGGGCGGCGGGTTCACACCGGGCGCGACCAAGTTCCAGGCTAAGGGTCTCACGATACGCTGGCTGATGGCGAGCGCCACACACGTGCCGTTCGATTACGTGGTGGGCGAAGCCGCGGACGATACGACGCGCTACGATGTCTCACTGACGGCTCCCGGCGCAAACCCCGTGGCTTTCGGGAAACTCATCCCCGACATCCTCTGCACGGCGCTCCACGTTACCATACGCCGGGAGACCCGCGACATCGACGGATGGATTCTCAAGGCACCACACGGCAAACCGGAAGGCTTGAAGGAACCCACGACGCACAGCAGATTGGGGAGAGTCGGACGCGGGGAATTCAGTCCGACGGGCGCGTCGATGGGGCAGTTGGCCGACCTGATTCGCGGGGTGGTTCAGAAACCGGTGGCCGATCAAACCGGCATCTCCGGGCGGTTCGACCTCACGCTGAAGTACGACGACAAGCAGCCGGAGTCGCTTCTGGACGCGCTGCGCGGGTTGGGATTCACAGTCGAACCGGGGGTGGTGCCGACGGAGTTTCTGGTGGTGAGCAAATAGGGACTCGCGCTCGGGCCGCGCACTTACGCGTTGCGGTTCCGTTGCGACCGCCATCACGAGCGGCGGTGTGCCGAAGCTCTCCGACCAGGCGCGCACTGGCTTGCGGGCGGCTCTCCCCGTGCCTGCGGGCGATGCCGCTTCGTCCGAGACGATGGCCCAGACCGCGGCGGCGGGTAACTTGAGTTTCCAGTGCACCCCGCCAAGCGCCGCTAATGGGTGCAGGGACGGTGAACGTCGATCTGCCGCTTGCGACAGCGGGGCGGTGGAAGTGGAAACCACGGCCGGCGTGACGTTTTCCTTTGCCGGACGACTAATATATCGAGATGAGATACACCGCGATGTTAGTGCTGGCCGCTCTGCCGGCTTTCTGCGGAGTCAAAGTGGGGGACGTTGCGCCACCGCTTCACTTACAGAGGCTTATACCGGATCAGCCCGTGGACACCAGCTTGGATGCGCTCAAAGGCAAGGCCGTGGTGCTGGAGTTCTGGGCCACCCACTGTGGGCCGTGTGTGGAGGCCATACCGCACCTGAACGAGCTGGTGGACCAATTCGCCGGCAGAATTCAGTTTGTCTCGGTAACGGCTGAAGACCCCCCGCTAGCCCAACTTCCGCGTGCGAAATCGCACAAATCGGCCATTTCCCGAACCGCCGTGCATGCAAGCCACGTATTCTCAATTCGACATTTGCGGCCGTCCAGAATAGT
>Ga0326728_10021755_pt1 | contig 12005 bp, 12 predicted proteins | sample MB3enrmetagenome_FD_207602 | JGI IMG/M metagenome (GOLD analysis project Ga0326728, IMG submission 207602) | Lab enriched peat soil microbial communities from McLean, Ithaca, NY, United States - MB31MN | ecosystem: Environmental > Terrestrial > Soil > Wetlands > Peat | place: USA: New York... | reverse complement strand
TTGCCCACATAACCCAGACCCGATCACCGTTCTTGCGGATATTCTCATTTTCGTACATTGCATACAGATGAGGATTACGCATAACGTCGTGTATAGCCATTCTGAGGTTCTGTCCGGCTGAATCCGTCTCAGGTACGATCGTACCTATAACGTGGCGCCCCAGGATCTCTTCCTCGGTGTAACCGAAAAAGCTCTGCGCAAACTCATTGAAAAAAGTGATCGTCCCGTTCAGATTCACCCGTGTGATGATGCAGTTTGCGTTCTCCACCAGCTCCCGGTATTTTTCCTCACTCTTTCGAAGTGCATCCTCGCGAATGCTAATTTCTTCGGCCATTTTGCTCAAAGACGAGGCCAGGTCCTGAAGTTCCACCGACCCTTTGAACTCGATACGCCGGGCCGGGTCCCCGCGTCCGAGGGCCAAGGCGTAATCACGAAGGCGCCTGATTGGATCGACAACGCCGGCTGAGAGAAAAAATGCAGCAACGAATACGGCCGCCGTGAGGACCAGAGCAAGACCTGCCAGTACAATGGCCTGCGATCTGATGGGCGCCATCACCTGGCTCTTGGAGCGGACACATACAACCCAATTGGTGAAGCGGCTTGGAGTGCAGGTCACGATTCTTTCCTGGCTATCAGAAAAGTCCCGGAAGTTACCTGTCACTTCTTTGCCTTCCAGAGCCTGCCTTATGGCCGGACGCTTATTGAAAAGATCGCGATCTTCCCACTTTAGTTCTCTTTTAGGATAGCAATCGACCAGCATAGCCCTGCCATCCAGGATGCCGATCTCGCCACTTTGCGATAAGTCAAGCCCGAGTACGCTTACCAATTTCTCAGCTCTTACCGTGGCGACAACTATTCCGAGCAGTTTGCCCTCCGAATTCCGGATTCCCCGGGTAATCGAGAATACCGGTTCGTCCGTAACACTCGACAGAAAGAGATCGCTGACAGCCCATTGGCTTCCTTGAGCGACGGAGTTGATAAACGGGCGATCGGCTATTTCCGCACCTATTACGCTCTCCATACTGGACGCGACAATACGGCCTTCGGGGTTAACCCATGCAAAATTGCGGATCGAAGGCAAGGCGGACCTGTTGGCCTCGAGAATCTGATTCATCTGTTCAACGGAGAAACTCCGGGCCAAAGTCAGGTTTATTCCGATAGCCAATTCCTGATGGAGAACGTCCCGAACGTATACATTGAACGTTCCTGCCACAGCCCTGGCCATATCCAGATTGACCCTGAACTGATCTGCCTGCCTGCCTCGAAATCGTTCATACAGATATCCGGCCTGAAGCAAAAGTGCCGCGACAAACATGGTAAAAACGAGACAGAACAATTTGCTCCGAATGGTCGGGAGCAATCGATTAAGAAACACTATCAATCCTATGCTGACAGTCGAACATTGATGATTTTCCCGGATCCCCGGAAACCTGACAAATGTTATTTTATAGCATTTACTCAGGATAGCGAAAAGGGGTATGCGCACATAACGACGGTAAGTTGAGCAGCATGTCACACAAATGTAACAGTTTGGAACGGCACAAGACCTTGTTCGAAGACGAGGAATTCACCAACGGCAGCACAGAGCAGAGGCCGGCCGCGCCTCCTCTAAAGATTGCAGCCTTCCCCATAGGCTTCAAACTGGAATTCAGCCACAACTAAAGTCCGCGGCGGGTGTCTTAAAGCGCAAAACCCGCAGCCGCTGCCAAGCCCAATCTTAAATGCTGTCACGTACTTTTTGTCGACATATTTCGCCGCCGCTTCTTTCGACACGGTGATTTCGAGCAGCCCATCCTGCAGCGCCGAATTAACAAATTGTTTGTACGAGTTTTCCTTTCTTTTCAATAAGATGGATGACCCATGGGTGCGTATCAGCAGCGTTCCAGACACGAACCGGTTCGAAACTGAATGGGCTTGACGCGTATGTTATTCATGACTAGCGCCATGGAAAAACCTTGGAGTTGAGAAAGGATATAGCGGATCAAAGAAGGGCTATCGTGAGAGCGCTGAGGGATAAGTCAATTGAAGTGATTATCCCGGAGGCGTTATTGCGGGGATCAGCGGGGGCTGAAAGCCCGGGATGAGGTTTGGAGACCCAAATATCTTATCACCCGACGACCATGCGTCAGACCCGGTCCCGCCTTATCACAGGCAAGGCACCCAAAACACCACAGCCGAAATGCAACTAAAGCGCTTAGGGAGGCTGGACAGTTTTCATGTTTATAACCTGGTTTCTAACGACATTATTGGATCGATCCAGCTCGATTCCGGCGTTCTTCAATAAGAGAAAAGTCTTCAAGATACTGAAATTACCGCTAGCGGGAACTCTAGCGCTTCTTACAGTGTGCAGCACTTTTTATTCTCAGCCAAAAGCCTCTATTTATCCTGCATCCTGTTTTCGGCATTCAGAAGAGACGCTTCTCGAAGATCCTAATCCAAAATGCTATCTGCCCATTCCGGACCATCCGGCCGTCGATACCTGGGTGAGGCGGTTTTCTGAACAATATCATTGCAGTTTTCAAATTCAGCTTGACCGTGCTCATTTCTACTCTGCGCCTGCTCACGAAATTTTTACGAACAAAGGGCTACCGAAAGACTTGATCTATGTCGCCCTAATCGAGAGCGGGTTTACAATCAATGCATGTTCACGTGCCAAGGCGGTTGGAATGTGGCAGATCGTTTCGCAAACCGGGACCCGGTTCGGGCTGGAGCAAAACAAGTGGGTAGACCAGAGGCGCGATCCCATGAAAGCCGCGCAGGCCGCCGCCGATTATCTCTCATTATTATACGATAAGTTTGGGTCGTGGTCTCTAGCGCTTGCCGCCTATAATGCAGGCGAAAACGCCGTTCGCGGGGCGCTTCAAAAAAGCGGCCTCAATACTTTTTGGGACTTGATGGAAAATGGTTTTCTGCCGGCTGAAACACGTGATTACGTCCCTAAAGTATTTGCCGCTGTAAAGATCATAAGGAACCCGGACCTCTACGGTTTTCGCATGGAGGAGGAAAACTTCGTTGCGCGCCACGAAACCGTCTCCGTGCCTGGAGGCTTGAAGCTTTCCTGGGTATGCAAACTTCTCGGAATTCCCAAGAAGTTGCTGCAGAAATACAATCCCGAGCTGTGCAAGTCGACCACGCCGCCCACATGCTTCAAATATGACCTTTGCCTGCCTGTCGGGACAAGGGATGATCTTCGTGCAGTTCTGGCTAAGTCCTCCCCGCAGGAGGAAAAACCTGCCGTCAAGGACGCTGCCGAACCGCAACTCCCTGCGTTCACTTTATACAAAGTAAAATCCGGAGACACATGGTCCGCTCTGGCGAGGAGATACAAATGCTCCGTCACCGCTCTGGCCGATCCAAACGGTATGAAGCCGTCCCAGCCTCTCAAGGCCGGCCACGTCCTGAAGCTTCCCGCCGAGACGACATTAACGTCTCTCTCAAAGGTCGAGACAAAAGATAACAAAGGGAGCGCTTCTGCCTCCAGTTCCTCCAGGAGAAGCTTTGGGAATGCGCCACAGAAGTCTGTCCGCTATCTCGTACGCAGGGGGGATACTCTTTGGTCCATTGCCGATAAGTTTCACGTCCCGATCAAGACGCTATGCGCTCAAAACAGAGTGAATCCGCGCCGGAACCTTGCTCCTGGAAATATCCTGGCAATCTGCACGTCACGCCAGTGCACCTCTCAGTCGGTAAAGAAAAAAGTAAATTAAGGCGCTTTGTAAAACAATTTCACCGAATCATCTTTTTGTTTTGGCTGGACTCTTCCCATTACCATTAAGGGGATGGGAAGAGTCAAACATTGCTGAAAATCAGTCATTTACGACAATTCGGCACTTCTTTCAGAAGCTTCTAGCACTGAAATTGACATTGGAACTTCAGGAGCACTACCATTCGGAGGTTTTTTCCTGGAAGCCGGTTCCGGCATAACTGGCTGTTCACCTTGAAGCACCTGAAAGGCCGGCAACTTCCAGGTTCTGTGATTTTGTAACTTGTCTATGACGGCTGCGACTCTCTCGTCGTCTAGTACAATTCCTGTAAGGTGAATTAGAGGTATGACAGCCTCTTCGTTGCATCCAGGGCAACGAGTAGTATTGAAGATAGTGTCACATTGGTAACATACAAACATATCACGAATAGGTCCGAAGATCGATGGAGGGTCAGGCTTTTCTTTCCTACTTTTCTTCCTTGATGATATAACACCTGATAAGACAAGAAGAAAAAGAAGGCCGGGAAATATTATTAAACCATTATTCATGAAGAAATTGCTAAGCATTTCAATATCCTCCTTCCAGAGATCACACTAATCGTCTTGCAACAGATGTAGAAATATATCTGGCGAAGCGATTCTCTCAGGACATTTTTCTAAGGCTTCCAGGCTCATCCGTCAATAGTGTTTAATCTCTCAGCTGCTAAAACCACAGGGCGGGTTTTGTCATTCCCGCCCCCGTTAATATGGCTATGAAGGCCACTTCAGTATTTTATCCGCTACGAACCGACCGGTATTTTTATCGTGATAACCTGCAACAAAAACCCAGTCGCCAGTTTTTATCTGACCTAATTCAACCTTTTGCTCCGCCTTGTCCGCTTCCCTGCCTTCACTGCCGATATCTTGGGAAAGTCGGTTCCAGCAGCCCGACAGGGTGTGCGATTTTATCGAACAAGTGTCTACGCGAACCATGTTGTTGGTATGGAAGGCCACATCCTTGCCAAACTTGTCCTGCAGGTCCTTGCTTGTTTTATTGACTGTGATGGTGATAGTTCCCGCTTTCGGATTGTCTTTTGAAACAACACCAAATGTTTCCACTCGACTGTGCTCACTGGAGCGCTGAGCCGCAAAGGCACCCGCGGAAATCACTACGAGAAGCGCGATTACCGGCGCCAGGCTGAGAATCCAGATTTTTCTGTCCATGTTAACGCACTTTCCCAATGCAAGACTCCCTGTTCGATTTTATATGGACCGATCTGCTCAGTCATTTCTTTCATAGTAAGCATTCAATTTTCCGATGCTGGTTTCAGCTCTGTTTTTTGCGCTGCTGCCGGAGGCGGGATACGATTGACACAATGGTTCAGCCGGATCTTTGCGATGCGACCAAGGGGCGGCCAGGAACCTTCAAAAACCTTTCATACAAGCCCATTTTTAAAGTTTGTTTGAAATTTTCAACGGGAATCGGCCAGGGAAAAGGTGAATCTATTCAGAAGATTATCGAAAGACTTCGTGGCCCGGGTCCGAAGAGAGTTTACGCGCATATTGCTGTCTCGCTGCCACTGCAGGTTTACATTCAAAAGCCGGCGTTTTATGCTAATAGCACTTATCCCGCTTGTGGTCGGGGCAGGAGTGCAGTACGGAGTGATCATTGTCCAGAGATGACGAGAGGGAAATGAAAAAGGGCGCCTTCCTTTCAGTATGGGCAAAGGAGGAGTCTTTGCAGCCCTGACCACGACAATGGGCTTCGGGGTGTTGATGATATCCGGCAACAGGGGTATTTTTAGCCTTGGGATTCGCTACATGGGAAAGAAGCATCTGTGTTCCGGCGGCCGTCCTGCTGATCCTGCCCGCAGTTCTGCCTTTCATGCACGATTCGCATCGACCTGTAGATAAGGAGACCCGGAATGTCGAGCAATAAAGTATTATGGTGTTTTCTCCTGGCATGTTCCTCGATGGTTTTCTGGACGTCGGAGTGTGCACATGCCCAATCGGGCGCAACCGATCTCGTGCGTTCGGTGCTTGACAAGGCCATGGAAATTCAGACCAATCCAGGACTTGAGGGTACCGAACACCGCGACGAGAGGGCGGAACTCATTCGAAGCCTGATATCCGATAATTTCCAGACGGCCGAAATGGCCAGGGAATCGTTAAAAGACCACTGGGCAAAGGTTTCCGCAAAACAGCGCGGACAATATGTGCCGCTTTTCACCGCCATCTTCGTCGATTCCTACACCAGACGCGTTTTGGACTTTCTCAAAAAAGAGAATGTTCAATACCCGGGAGAGGTTCCCGAAGGCAGCTGCATAAAGGTACGCACGGTAATAATGCGGACCAACGAGCACATTCCCGTCGATTACATAGTTGCGCAAACAGGCCGCAAGTGGTCGATCAGGGACGTTATCATAGATGGGGTAAGCACTGTCGAAACTTACCAGAACTCCTTCGACCGGTTCTTGAGGAGTCAGTCTTTCGACGCTCTTATTCAGAGGATGGCAATTCAGCAAAAGGCTGGAGGCTGACCTTGATAAAGTGCGGGAGGCGACAGAACGCTCTATCTCGCATGTGCAAAACGCGTTGCAGCCTTTTCCTGAAGCAGATTTCTCCAACACGCCGGGGCTCTGCGCCCGGCCGAACGGAAAGGATGCTGCAGGCGCATACTTCTGCCAGTGAGGAGAACCCCTTTTTAAATTCCGGGTTCTTTTAGCCTGGTGCGATCCAACGGACTTGACCTTTCTTCATTTTTTACCGAACCGAACGGAGTTTAGGGCTCGTCTGTGAAAGGAAATCCCTCAACTACACTGTAAAATAAGAGTTAGAAGGTTTTTTTCACCTCCGGGCAGAGAGTGCCAAGACCTGAACCGGTGTTGCCTGCGGCGATGTGTGCTTATCTTGGTTCTAATTAATCTCAGAATGTTTGACGGCCCCACATCGCCTGCCGATGCGAAGGCGCGGACGCCCGGTGTGAATGATGGCTGTTTAAACTCGAATAAAGGAGAGCCATGATTACGATTAAATCCAGAATCGCTTTATTTCTTCTTGTTTTTGCGTGCGCTTTAGCGAGTTACTCATCCAGGAATGCCTTCAGCGCCCAACTGCCTGAAGCAGAGTCTAACGGCGAAAGGAACGCCGTCCAAACGACCGGCCGAGAAATCGCAAGCGCTCAAAGCAACCCGTATTACGGCGCAGTTCTCTCATTACAATGGGGCCCCGGACCGTGCTGCGATTCATTTTCGCTTCTTGTATCCAACAACACTGACAAGCCGCTGGAAATTCTATGGGACAAGACCTTTTATGTTCATGACGGAACCAGGAACGGCGGATTTGTGTTCGGGCAATCCGCCTGCAGCGATGCCGACCTGCCGGAAACAAGCTCTATTCCGCCCGGGGGCAGTTTTGAAGCCACCGTCTGGCCGGCAACCCTGGTCCACTCCCAAAGTTCTCCGCAGACCTGCGCTCATTCATTTCTGCAGACTGGAAAGGACGGCATTTTCCTAACCGTTAAAGGGGACGGCGTGGTAATGAGCGAAACCGTCACTCTGGACCTTGACTTTCAGCATCTCTTTCCAGAAACGGGGTGAAACAGCTGACACCGGTGAGATGGCCGCCCGAACTGCGGCATGACGTTTGGACCCAGTATCGCTGCAAAATGCCGGAATATTGTTATCGGCATTATCGGCATTATCTTCCCTGGCTGAGACCCCCGCGTCAAGAGGTCGTCTTCTGCAGGAACGTCGTTGCACGTTTAGGGGCGTCAAAGCGGAAGCCCATCCACAGGCCAGTTACCAGTTATTTGATAACTGATTGAAACCCCAGGTTCAGGCAATCAGGAGCCGATGAGAGTGCAGAAGAAAGCTATAAGAAAGAACATTGAGGGCATAGTTATTGCCATCCTGATTGCCTTGTTTATTCGGACATTTATCGTACAGGCATTCGATATTCCGTCGGGATCGATGGAACCGACATTACTGCCCGGCGATTACATTTTAGTTAATAAATTCATTTATGGAATTCGAATACCTTACACCAACATAAAAATGTTTCCTTATGAGAAGCCTGCACGGGGGGATGTCATTGTTTTTATTTACCCTAAGAACCCGTCTGAGGACTTCATTAAAAGAGTCATAGGGATGCCTGGAGAAACCGTTCAAATCATCGATCATAAAATACATATTAACAATACGCTTATCTCTGACCCATGGGGTTACTTCGATAGCAGAGAGCCGCCGAGTTTTATAGCGGCGGTGGAGAACTTCGGTCCTGTCACGGTTCCCGAAGACTCTTTGTTCGTTATGGGCGACAACCGCAACAACAGCGCTGACAGTCGATTCTGGGGAACTCTGCCTCTCAATGATGTATTGGGAAAGGCCTTTATCATCTATTTTTCATGGAATGGCAAAGCTGAGAACCTGCTGGATAAGGTCAGATGGACAAGGATCGGAAAGCCCATCCATTAGAATGTCCGACGCCAGTTTTTTGCCCGAGCCCCGGGGGCAGCCTTTGGAAGAAGCTCTACAAACCGTGCATGATACAGAGTATCAGAGTAAGCCCGTCACGCTTTTTTCCGCTACGCTTCTGGTCATCGCCAATATGATCGGGACCGGCGTTTTTACCACGCTTGGTCTTCAGCTTGCCAGCGTTCACTCTATCCCTTCCGTACTGCTATTGTGGGTCGTCGGGGGCGCAAGCGCCTTTTGCGGGGCGCTGGCCTACGGAGAGTTGGGAGCCATGATGCCGAAGTCGGGAGGAGAGTATACTTATCTAAGCAACATTTATCATCCGGCTGCGGGCTTTCTTTCAGGATGCACGTCCATCGTGGCGGGCTTCGGCGCTCCGATTGCACTCGCGGCGATTGCTCTTGGTCATTACATGCAGGCTGTTTTTCCCTGGGTCGACAAGACAACCGTGGGCCTTTGTGCTATCGCGGTCCTCACAATTGTACATCTGGCGGACGTCAGGTTCGGCTGCCAATTCCAGAATGTTTTCACGACGGGCAAGATTCTGCTCATTTGCGCTTTTATCGCCGCAGGTTTTTTCACCCGGCATCCGCAACAGATTGTACTTTGGCAGGCAAACGAAACCGAAACAATCTTCGGCCCGGCGTTTGCCGTTGCGCTCGTCTATGTATCCTATGCCTACTCCGGCTGGAATGCGTCGGTTTACGTTGCAGGTGAAGTTTCAAAACCTGAAAGGAGCATCCCTATCTCGCTTTTTTGTGGAACTCTTTTTGTTTCGACATGCTACGTTCTTCTCAACTTCATCTTTCTGTATACCGTGCCGGTCCAGGAACTTACCGGAAAAATCGACGTCGCATACCTGTCCGCTGCGGCCATATTCGAACGGAGCGGCGCCAGGATCGTAACGCTTTTGATCTGTCTGGCGCTCTTTTCGTCTCTCAGTTCCATGATCATGGCGGGACCCAGGGTGACCCAGGCAATGGGCGAGGATATCGACGTTTTGAGATTTTTTGCAAAAAAGAACAGAAGAGGCTCGCCTGTCTATGCCATCCTCCTCCAGTCGTCGGTCGCCCTGATTCTCACGGCCACTTCGGCCTTCAATGCCATATTGACTTACGCGGGCTTTACCCTGGCCCTGTTCGCGTTCCTGACCGTTCTGGGGGTATTCATCCTGCGTGTGAAAAAGCCGGGCATCAGGAGGCCTTTCAAAATGTTGGGTTACCCCGCAACACTTGCATTTTACCTTCTGCTGAACGGCTGGATGCTCTGCTATCTCCTGATTGAAAGACCTTTACCTTCTTCGGTCGGTCTTTTGACCGTCGGGTTTGCGCTGCTATTATACCGTCTGCTGGCAGGACGCACGGATTGCACCTCTTAAGAACGAGGTTAGGCAAATGAAAATCCAAAAAGGAAGTTTTTCTTCACAAGGACTAATTCTCATTATTTTTGTCGGTTTTTTGTTTTCAACATTTGCCATTTCGCGGTCGGAGTCCGAGACCGGTGGAAATAAACTGCCGGGTAAGGAGTTTCCGGAGCGGCACGCCTCTTACGAAGAATACGCCGAGCTTATTGCAGGCATTCACACTCCGAGGAGCACCCTGGCCTCTTTCGAAAAGAGTCGGACGTGGACGGAATTCGCCAAGTCCTTAGACCAGAAATGGAAAAGATACGATAAGAAGCAGCTGGAACCAATGAGAGAGTGGGCCGCCAGGGAGCTTGCCGCGCCAATTTCTTCCGGGTTTACGGTATTTTATCCGTTCAGCGGGCCGGATTTTGTCAATCCTTACACTCTTTTCCCCAATGCAGGGACCTATATCCTGATGGCGTTGGAACCCGTTGGTGAAATCCCTGATTTCCCGGCTATGGGCGAAAAGGACTTCGACGCTTTTTTTGCCGACCTCCAGCGATCTCTTCACGATCTTCTCAGCATCGACTACTTCATCAGCGCGCATATGCACGCAGCCATGGAAAGTAAAGACCTCAAAGGCGTTCTCCCCATCCTGCTGTCCTTCATGGCAAGAGAGAAGGCACACATTCTCGATGTCGACTATTGGTTCATGGAGCCGGACGGAACTGTCAGGCAAGTCCAGGAGCCCGGCAAGGGCAAGCCGGAATCAGCCGGGTCCGTTCCAGGAGTACGGGTTCTTTTTGAAAGCGCAGGCTCGCCGGGGAACAAGCCTCAGACTCTTTACTACTTTCGGCTGAATCTTTATAATGGCGCGTTCGGGCGGAACAGCCATTTTATTAGTTTTCTGAAGGGCTTTGGGCCGTTTATAACCTTCATGAAATCGGCTTCTTACGTGATGTTCGACCCGGACGTCTCGAATGCAAGGCAGTTTGTTTTCGATCAAAGCCGCTATATTTTACAGGAAGATTCGGGTATTCCTTTGAAGTACTTTGATCCTTCAGTATGGGCTTTGCAATTTTACGGCACTTACAGGGAGCCCATATCGCTTTTTCAGCACGACTACCAGGCTGATCTTGCCAAGATACACGAAAACAGCAGGGACATTAAACCTCTGCCTTTCGGAATAGGCTATCACTTCCAGGCCGGTACGGCCAACCTTCTGCTCGCAACCAGGAAATGAGGGTGGATTGCGATATCATGTTCAAGACTTTTTGAAGAGAAAAACGAACGAGATGAAGATTTCCATAGCAGTTCTGATTGCTGCCCTGATTTGGCAATTCGCGGCATCCAACCGTATTCGCGCAGCTTTGCCTGAGCTTCCTTTGTGCAGATCGAGCGGGGAATGGAGTCCTCTGGAACGACAATGGGACAAGGGCCTTCAGGAAGAATTAGACTGCAGCCTGAACAGGAATGAATTTTGGCGAGCGTTGATAGAAGATAAGAAAATGGCGGTAGGGGTCGTAGACCTCTCAAACCCCGATGCTGTGCGTTTTGCCAGGGTGAACGGAGATACGATGATGTACGCGGCCAGTTTGCCGAAAATCGCAATCTGCCTGGCCGCTTTTCAAGCTTTCGAAGACGGCGGTCTCAGCGAGACCCCTGAGGTTTATCGGGAATTGACGGATATGATCCGCAGGTCCAGCAATGAGGCTGCGTGCCGGATTATTGACCGCATCGGCCTCAACAGGATTCAATCTGTCATCACGGCCCCCCGTTACAAATTTTACGATCTGGAAAAAGGTGGAGGGATCTGGGTGGGGGCCCGTTATGGCGGTGGGGGGGAGCGCATACCTGAACCGGTAAAAGGGCTCTCACAAGCTGCGACCGTGACGCAAGTCTGCCGATTTTATTATGGGCTGGCAACCGGGAGTATGATCACTCCCGAACGTTCACGGCAGATGCTGGAAATCTTTTCGACCCCCGGTCTTCACGACAAGTTTGTCAGCGTAATGGAAAAGACGGTCCCCCTGAACAGGTTATACCGGAAGTCGGGGGAATGGAGCGTCTGGCACTCCGACTCCATGCTGGTCTGGGATGACTGGCGGCGATATATCCTGGTCGCCATGATCGAGAACCCTCGGGGAGAGGATGTCTTGAAGGATCTTGTCCCGGTGGTGGAGAGGGTCCTGCATCCTGAAAGTTAGCGCTATCCTACATCGTCGATTAATTTATTACTCTGAGTAATCCAGTAGCTCATCGTCAGGCTAGAGACAGAACCAATTATAGTTCCGGACAGCTATGCTCACCCCATCCGGCTTCCGCCGGGGTAACGGCTTGCCCCGCATACAAGAGCTTTGTTGATAATGCACTAACGCTCTGAGCTTGAAACTCTATACAGTGCAATGTTCACAGCCTTTTAATCCGGCATGTTTTGAGCCTGAATCCAGTTCTCTTTTCATCTCAAGAAACCCTCTTACTCATACCTGAAAATCTCGTCGTG